>OOCD01001277.1_pt1 | contig 15746 bp, 10 predicted proteins | sample 1671791 | NCBI WGS metagenome assembly OOCD01 (sample SAMN06348193, study PRJEB24527) | human gut metagenome | biome: human gut; feature: ankylosing spondylitis patient; material: feces | host: Homo sapiens | place: China | collected 2015-10
TGGCCCAGCCGTTCCAGGGCTCCATGCAGACGAAGTTCTCGGCATCCTGCTGCCACAGCACGCCGTTGCCAAAGGTCTCGTCCGCATCCACGGTCACCTTGTGGCCGTTGCCCTTGTCGGTGAAGGTCATGGGGAACTGCACGCCGGTCATCAGGCGGATGGTGTTGTCGGCCCCCTCCTTGCGGGTGAGGGTGATCTTTTCCGGGGCGGCGGGCTGCTCGCCCTTGGCGTTCTCGGAGCAGGTAGCACACTTGATGTCAAAGTCCACATTCTCCAGCTTGGAAGCCATGAAGTAGGGGTGATAGCCGAAGCTGAAGGGCATATCGGTATCACCCTCGTTGATGATGGTCAGGCTGATGGTAGCCTTGTTGCCCTCCAGGTTGTAGTTCACCAGCAGGGTGAAATCGAACGGGTAGAGGAACTTGGTCAGCGGGGTGGCTTCCAGCACCAGGGTCACGCCGTCCGGGCCGACGCTCTCCACGTCCCATGCGCACAGGTCAGCCAGACCATGGTTTTCCATGGGGTAGGCCTTGCCGTCAAAATAGTGCACACCGCCGTCCGGGCCGCCGCAGTTGGGGAACAGCACCGGCACACCGAAGCGTGGGCGGCTGCACTCGGAAAAGTTGGGGCGGCGGGTCCAGATGTACTCGTCACCGTCCAGCGTAAAGCCGGTGATCATGCCGCCGCGCTCCGGGGTAATGACCAATTCGGTCTTGGCAGCGGGGTCCGAAATGACGTACTGCTCGTAGCAGGCGCCGTTCTCGGTGATGTACCGGGTGGTGATCTGATTCATAAGTAAGCCTCCTATTATTGCCGCCGGGTCGCCCCTGCGGGTCATTCCTTGTGCTCGGTCTGCTGCGACTGCTGCTCTAACTTTTGGAAGTAGTAATCGATGCCGTAGCGGATAAAATACTTGATCAGACGCACAGCACCGTAGATCAGCGCCGCATAGATCAGCAGAGAAAACAATACTGCGCCATTTACACCCATCATATAGAATACACTTCCTTTCCGTATTTTCAAGCACAAAAAGGCCGCCGTACCGCTTTTTTTCCGTACAGCAGCCCTTTTTCAGTTACAGAACCACGCCGTCCTTGAAGATGGAGATCTCCCGGAAGCCGTGCTTTTCCGCCTTGGTCTGCTCGCCGCTGGCCACGCGGATGACCAGATCCAGCAGATCTTTTGCGGCCTCGTCGATGCTCTTCTCGCCGTCAGCGATGACGCCGGTGTTGAAGTCGATCCAGCCGGACTTCTTCTCCGCCAGCGGGGTGTTGGTGGAGATCTTCAGGGTGGGAGCCGGAGCCGAGAACGGAGTGCCGCGGCCGGTGGAGAACAGGATCAGGTGTGCGCCTGCGGCGGTCATGGCCGTAGCCGACACCAGATCGTTGCCGGGGCCGTACAGCATGTTCAGGCCCTTGGTCACCACGGGGTCACCGTAGCCGATGACGTCCATGATGGGTGCAGTGCCGCCCTTCTGGACACAGCCGCAGCTCTTGTCCTCCAGAGTGGTGATGCCACCCTGCTTGTTGCCCGGAGAGGGGTTGTCGTAGACCACCTCATTGTGGCTGATGAAGTATTCCTTGAAGCCGTTGATCATGTGCTCAGCCTTGACGAACACATCCTTGTTGATGCAGCGGTCCATCAGGAAGCCCTCGGCACCGAACATCTCAGGCACCTCGGTCAGCACGGTGGAACCGCTGCGCTGGCCCATCATGTCGGAGAAGCGGCCGATGGTGGGGTTGGCGGTGATGCCGGACAGGCCGTCGGAGCCGCCGCACTTCATGCCCACCACCAGGTCGGACACGGGGATGGGCTCACGCTGGAACTGACCGGCGTAGGCTGCCAGCTCCTTCAGGATATCGCGGGCAGCGGCAAACTCGTCGTCCACGTCCTGGCAGGTCAGGAACTTGACCCGGTCGTGGTCGTACTCGCCCAGCTCGGTCAGGAACTGCTCGTGGGTCAGGTTCTCGCAGCCGAGGGAAAGCACCAGAACAGCGGCAGCATTGGGGTGGCGCACCAGCGCAGCCAGCAGTTTGCGGGTCTGTGCATGGTCATGGCCGGTCTGGCTGCAGCCGAAGGGATGGGTGAAGGTGTACAGGCCCTCGATGGAGCCGGTGACCAGATCCTGATTGTCGGCAACGATCTTCTTGGCGATGTCGTTGACGCAGCCCACGGTGGGGATGATCCAGATCTCGTTGCGGATGGCGGCGCGGCCGTCCTTGCGGCGGAAGCCCATGAAGGTCTCCGGCTCCACCTTGGGCAGCGGGGCCAGATCCGGGGCGGGGTTGTAGCTGTACTCCACCTCACCGGACAGGTTGGTGTGCACGTTGTGGGTGTGCATCCAGGTACCCGGCTGGGCGTCAGCGGTGGCATGACCGATGGGGAAGCCGTACTTGATGACGTTCTCACCGTTCTTGATGGGCTTGACAGCCATCTTGTGGCCCTGGGGGATGTCCTCCAGTGCGGTGACGGCCAGGCCGTCCACTTCCACCAGGGTGCCCTTGGCAATGGGGTGCAGGGCAACGACCACGTTGTCGATGGGGCTGATATGAATTGCCTGCGGCATAGTTGTTCTCCTTATTGACGATCAAAGCACAAAAGGGCTGCTGCCCAAAGCAGCAGCCCTCTTTTGTGCGGGAAAATTATTCTGTCGGATCACAGGCAGCTCTTGTAAGCAGCCTCGGCGCCCTCGGTGCGGATCTTCTCCAGATCGGCCAGAACAGCGGCTTCCAGACCGGAGATCTGGGTCAGATCCTGATCCCACATCTGGGTGTTGGTCAGCACAGCGTGCACCAGCTGGGCAGCGGTGTCATCCTTGTGGGCATAGTAGAAGTCCAGAGCCCATGCGTCATCCTGGATCTTGTAGGTGTTGCCGGCGGGGCGCTTGCAGATCAGGCCGTCCGCGGTGCGCTCCTGGATGTCGTTGGAATAGAAGGCAATGTAAGCAGCCAGGCTCATGGTCAGGCACTTGGGCAGCTTCTTCTGCTCGTCGATGTAGGCCAGGAAGGACGGCATGTTGCGGGCCTTCCACTTGGAGGTGGAGTTCAGGGAAATGCTCATCAGCTCATGGTTGACGAACGGGTTGTTGAAGCGGTCCTCCACGGCGGAAGCGAACTCTTCCAGATCCTTCTTGTCCAGCGGCAGGGTGGGAATGATCTCCTCGTGCAGCATCTTGTTCATGAAGCCGCGGACGGTATCGTTGTGCATGCAGTCACGCACGATGTCAAAACCGGCCAGGTATGCGCCCAGAACGAAACCGGTGTGGGCACCGTTCAGGATGCGGACCTTGCGCTTCTTGTAGGGGGTGACATCGGGCACGACCATGACGTTGACGCCGGCCTTCTTGAACGGCAGCTTGTCCTCCAGACCTGCGGGGCCCTCGATGACCCAGACGCCGAACACTTCGCCGACGTCCAGCACGGTATCATGGTAGCCGTTGGCCTCTTCCAGCGCAGCCAGCTCCTTCGGGTCACGGATGCGGCCCGGAACGATGCGGTCCACCAAGGTGGAGCAGAAGGTGTTGGCGTTGTTCATCCAGTCGATGAAGGCAGCGTCCAGGTTCCAGTCCTTGGCGTAGTTGTTGCAGCACTTCTGCAGCTCCTTGCCGTTGTTGTCGATCAGCTCGCAGCTCAGGATGACCAGGCCCTTGTCGGCAGCGCCGTTGAAGGCCTTGTAGCGCTCATACAGCACACGGGTCAGCTTTGCAGGGAAGCTGTTGGGGGGCACCTGGTCGAATGCGCTGTCGCCCTGGGTGTAAGCAATGCCGGCCTCGGTGGTGTTGGATACAACGGTCTCCAGCTCTTCGGAGCGGGCCAGAGCCAGCACTTCGTCCCACTTGCCGTCCACATAGGGGCACACACAGTCGGACACGCAGGAGATCACGCGCTTGGCATCGACCTTCTGGCCCTTCTCGCTGCCGCGCAGGTACAGGGTGTACAGGCCCTCCTGCTCGTTGATCCAGTCCGCCATCTGGGGGAAGTTGCCGATGGGCTGCACCAGCTTGACCTTGCCGTTGTAGCCAGCCTTCTCATTGGCGATATCATAGAAATAATCCACGAAAGCACGCAGGAAGTTGCCTTCGCCGAACTGCATGACCTTGACGGGGGCATCCTTGAGGATGTAGCCGTTGTAGCCAGTCTCAGCCAGAACCTTGTAGTTCAAAGTTTCCATCTCTGTGTTCTCCTTTTTGCATCGTCGCTTAGCATATCATGCAGGGGTCCACACGCCCCTGTCTCATACCCCTATTTTATGCTGTTGTATACAAATAAGTCAAGTGGTTTGTGCATCTTTTTTAGAGCAAAAAGGGCGGTTTTGCGTATTTCCAGCGGATTTCACAATTCCTCAGGATAAATTTTGGCACTTTTTCAGTTGTATACAACTTTATTTTTCGGTATACTAGGGGCAAGGCAGCCTGTCACAGCTGACAGGCGCACCGATGCATATAGGTTTGTCTATTATTTCACAAACAATCGTTCATTCACCGATCAAAAAAGGAGTTAACGACCCATGAAAGCATTTATGGATAAGGACTTCATGCTCCAGTCTGCCACCGCGCAGCACCTGTACCACGACTACGCAGCCGGCATGCCCATCTGCGACTACCACTGCCACATCCCGCCCCGCGAGATCTACAAGAACCGCCGCTTCGACAACATCGCTCAGGTGTGGCTGGGCGGCCGCAACCCGGACGGCAGCTACTTCGGCGATCATTATAAGTGGCGTGTGATGCGTTCCAACGGCGTGCCCGAAGAGTACATCACCGGCGACAAGCCCGACCGCGAGCGTTTCCAGAAGTTTGCCGAGGCTCTGCCCATGGCCATCGGCAACCCCATGTACCACTGGACCAACCTGGAGCTGCATGTGTTCTTCGGTTATGACGGCGTGCTGAACGGCGACACCGCCGAGGAAGTGTGGAACCTGTGCAACGACAAGCTGCAGCATGATCCCAAGCTGACCGTGCGCGGCCTGATCGAGCAGAGCAACGTGGCCTTCATCGGCACCACCGATGACCCCATCGACGACCTGTACTGGCACAAGAAGATCAAGGAAGATCCCACCATCAAGTTCACCGTGGCTCCTTCCTTCCGCCCCGACAAGGCCCTCAACATCAACAAGCCCGGCTTCGCTGAGTACATGGGCAAGCTGGCTGCCGTTGTGGGCAAGGAAAAGCTGGCCTGCATCAACTGCGTGACCGATGCCCTGACCAAGCGCATCGAGTTCTTTGCCGAGATGGGCTGCCGCGCTTCCGACCACGGCCTGGACTACATCCCCTACCGTGAGGCCACCAAGGAAGAGGTCAACGCCATTTACCAGAAGGTGATGGCCGGCGAGAGCTGCACCGTGGAAGAGGCTGAGAAGTACCAGACCTACATCCTGATCCACCTGGGCAAGCAGTACCACCGCCTGGGCATCGCTATGCAGATCCACTACAACTGCCTGCGCGGCGTGAACCGCAAGATGAACGCCCTGCTGGGCCCCGACACCGGCTTTGACATGATCAACACCACCACCTGCGGCGGCCAGATCGCAAGCCTGCTCAGCGCCCTGAACGACACCGACGAGTGCCCCAAGACCATCATCTACAGCCTGAACCCCGCCGACAACGAGCAGATCGGCACCATCCTGGGCTGCTTCCAGAGCAGCGAGGTGCCCGGCAAGATCCAGCACGGTTCTGCCTGGTGGTTCAACGACCAGAAGATCGGCATGGAGAACCAGATGAAGAGCCTGGCCAACCTGGGCCTGCTGGGCAACTTCGTGGGCATGCTCACCGACAGCCGCAGCTTCCTGAGCTACACCCGCCACGACTACTTCCGCCGCATCCTGTGCAACATCATCGGCCAGTGGGTCGAGGATGGCGAGTATCCCAACGACGAGAAGGCTCTGGAGAAGATCGTCAAGGGCATCTGCTTCGACAACGCAAAGCGTTACTTCGCCCTGTAAGCACTTCTCCCATTTCCTGAACGGAACCGACAGCGCCGCCCGCAGAGAGCATTCCCTGCGGGCGGCGCTTTTGTTGCTTATTGAATTTTACAGGGCAGCCAGGGTCTTGGCAACATTGTAGCCAAAGGTGACACAACGACTGTGGCTGAGACAGTTCTCATTGTGGGGATAGGTACCAGAGAACATGCTGCCGGACACATTGCCGATGGCGTACAGGCCCTCAATGGGCTGTGCCTCGGCGTTCAGCACCTCACTCTTATCCGTGATCTGCAGGCCGCCGCAAGTGCACAGGGCAGACGCCATCTCTTTGGTTGCATAGAAGGGCGCGGTGTCGATCTTGTGCATCATCTTGCCAGGGAAATGGAAATCGGTGTCCTCACCGGCATCGCACATCTCGTTCCAGTGGTTGATGGTCGCCACAAAGGCATCAGCGGGCACGCCCATCTTCTCTGCAAGTTCCTCCAGCGTATCAGCCTTCAGTGCCTTGTCGCTGGTAGCAGCGCCAGCCCAGACCTCCTTGGGGCCGTAGCAGCTGGAAGAAGGGGTCCAGATACTGGTGACGATGTCCATCACGTTTGCGTCTACAATGTAGTAATTGTATGCGCCCGGCTGTGCCTGAATGGCGTTTGCCAGATGGTTATAGGCCTCGTACTCAGCCGTAAAACGCACGCCCCGCTTATTCACCCGCAGATACGGCATCAGCTGCTCAGGATCCAACATCAGCGGGTGCGGATATTCGTCCTCCATTGCACCAATGGCTTTTGCCATCTCGTGGCCGTCACCGGTGTTGGTCTTGGTGCCGTTCATCCAGTGGCCCAGTGCCAGATCGCGGGGACGGCAGCAGGCAGCCAGTTTTTCCGGGTTGAACTCATAGCCGCCGGTGGCCAGAACGACGCCCTTAGCGGTCAGATACTTCACATAACCGTTCTCACCCTTGACGATAGCACCCACGACCTTTTCGCCCTCGGTCACCAGCTGGACGACCGGGGTGTTGAACAGCACTTCCGCACCGGCAGCAGTGATTTTTTCCTGCAGCTTTGCGGCGATCTCATCGGCTGCCATTGGGATGTTGAGGGAGGTGTTCCAGCTGCGGGACAGGCTCAGCTCATCATAGGCAGCGTTGAACTCCGGGAAATCACCGGCGTTGAAGGTCAGGAAGTAGTTTTCCACCGGGATCTCCAGCTGATCCAATAACCAGTTGACCGCTTCGTCGCAGGTATCGATCCACTTCTGATACACAGTCTGCTCACCGCGGTACGCACAGTTGACCATGGCATCATCCAGCCACTGCTTGGTATCAAATTCCACGCCGAACTTCTGGTGCACACGGTCGTGGAAAGCGCCCATGGTGGCACTGCGCCAGGTGGGCGAAGCGCCCTTCTCCACGGCGACTGTTTTCAGGCCCTGCTCCGCGCAGGCAAGGGCGGCAGCCATACCGGCAGGCCCCTGACCACAGACCAGTACATCCACATTGACGGTCTCTTTGATCTCGCTGTCCGCGATGGGGTCTGCCACAAAAGCGATCTCGCCCTGACCGGCAGCTGTGGCACCGCCCAGGTTTTCCTCACAGGCAGGGAAACCGCTCTTCACTTCTGCAGCAGCCGGAGCTTCGGCAGGCGCTTCGACGGCCACACCCATTGCTTGCTGGATGCAGGAAGCAGCTGCCTCCCGCACGGCACCCGAAGTGTAGGTCGCACCGGAAACGCCGTCGATCTCTGCGCTCTGGGCCTCCATCAGAGCCTTCTGGAAATCCTCAGCCGAGTTGCGGGCCAGGTCGATGGTCTCGTTGGCGGTGTCCACCGTCACGTCGGTAATAGCATTCTCGGTAAAGGTCATGCTGACCGTCACCTCACCCATACCGGTAGCCTTGGCGGTATAAGTGCCCGGCGTATAAACAGCAGCGCTCGAAGCGGCAGCCGAAGAGGAACTTGCCGAATTCCCGCAGGCAGTCAATGCACCCGCAGTCACACCGCTCATAGCAGCCGCGGCGGCCAGCTTCAAAAAACCGGAACGAGAGATTTTTTTCATCGTATTGTACTTCCTTTCTCTTCCCAACAGCTTATCCGCTCTTGTGTCGTATGCACAAAAGCATTATACTATGTATAGTTTAGTCTGTTGTTAAGATTTTGGCAAACATCAATCATTTTACCCGTTCCAAATTTCAGTTGTAGGCAGGTCTTTATGGATTACAAACAGCTACAGTTCTTTCTTGCCGTGTGCGAAGCACAAAGTTTCCGGAATGCTGCCGCCAGATGTTACGTCAGCCAGCAGGCGATCAGTAAGTCGCTTTCCAACCTGGAGCAAGAGCTTGGTGTTCAATTATTCGTGCGGAATCAAAACGGCGTGTCCCTTACCGAAGCCGGTCAGCAGCTTGAAAAACTGGCACGGCCGCATCTGAACCAGCGGGACGAAATTTTACGGCAGATGCGCAGCTTTCACTCCAAGCAGCAGCTTCACATCGGATATTTCATGGGATTCCTGCAGGAGCTCCCTCCGCATTTCTTCCCGCAATTCCAGGAATTCCATCCAGAAGTCCAGCTGCATTACCACAGTTATACCGATACCGAACACAGCCGCTGTTATCGTAATTACGACTGTGACCTTGTCATCACAACTTCGCCCTTGACCAGCAGCGACTTCATTGAATTGGCTCATTCAGAAAGTTCCATTGGCGTGATCCTGTCCTGCGATCATTCCCTCGCAAAAAAGAACGTTCTGACTACAGAGGATCTGAAAACCGTTCCGCTTATTACATTGAACACGGAAAATCGCTCACAGACCCGTCTGCTGGAATGCCTGCAAGCAAAAGGCCTGACGATTGACAGCTTTCTGGGCGATGCCGATGGAGAACTTGCTTCCGATCTTCTACAAAAAGGCTTTGTTTCTTTTTATGCCGGCAAAGAAAGCTCTCTGGCCGAAAATGAGTGTTTTCGGCCTTTGTCGGACCTGCAGCTCCAATGGGAATTTTTCATTTATGGCAAACGCAGCCACCGTATCACCTCCTTGCAGCGTGAACTCATTCAGCAGATCCTGTCCGCAGTTTCTCCCCATTGAACAACCAGCGCCGCCCGCAGAGAGCATTCCCTGCGGGCGGCGCTTTTGTTTTATCCATTTTCCGGTTCCACCCGGACCTGAAAGCAGAACACCAGCTGCAGTGCCTCCTCCCCACCATTCAGGCAGTAGAGGAAGGCTCCCTGTTCCGGGCAGAACCGGTAGTGGTGGGCCGCTGCATAGTCGAGCACCGGCTGCAGCTGACCGCCCCGGAGGGTGCCGTCGGTCTCCGCTTCCAGAAAGCTGCTCAGGTAGGTGCCGCCGGGCATCCGGCGGGCCTGCGGCGGCAAGGGCAGCTTCAGACGCTTCAGGTCCTCGGTGTAGGCTCCCAGCTCCATCGTATAAGGCACCTGCTGCGTCGGCTGTTCCAGATACGCCGGGTCGATGCGGATGCCGGTGAACAAAGCATCCGCGTGTTCCATCCACCGTCGGCACACGCTGTCCGCCGGTTCCAGCTCCAGCGGCACGAACCAGCACTCCGAACGCAGGGTCAATTCCTGCACCTGCTGCGGCTGGTTGGAGAACAGCACATAGTGTCCCAGTGTGGACATGAGCTGCTTCTTGCGCTGCTCCAGCTCCCGGATGGCTTCCTCCAGTGCACGGATCTCCTGCTTCATGTTCCGCAGCGCACCGGCCTGCCCATCCTCCGCATAAAAGGACGCAATGGTCTCCAGCCCCAGATTTGCGCCCCGCAGCTTGCGCACAAACATCAGCTCATAGAGGTTGCAGGCCGAATAATCAAAGTATCCGTTGGCAAGCTTTGCCGGGTGCAGCAGGCCTTTTTGCCGGTACATGCGGATGGTTTCCGGGTTGACGCCGGACAGGCGCGCCAGTTCGTGGATTTTCATAGATATTTCGTCACCTTTTTGTCACCATTTCTGTATTGACCATGTATTTGCTACAGGGTTTATAATTATACCACATCGTTTGTGAAAACACAATCAATGTGCCGCGAAAGAAGAAGTACCAAACACAGAAGAACGAAAAAGAATGGAGAACACATCATGGCAAACATCTCTCGCCGCAACTTCATGAAGGTTGCTGCCGGTGCCGCCGGCATCGCCGGTCTGGGCCTGCTGAATGGCTGTTCCAAGACCGAAACCCCCGCCTCCTCCGCTGCTGCCTCTGCGGCCGGGTCCGCCGCCGAAGGCACCACCCCCGCTGCCGCCGCTCCGGCGACCGACAAACTCTACACCGCCTCCATCAACCCCCAGCTGGACGAGAGCGAGTTCCGCTCCAACACCAAGGAGCTGACTACCCTGTTCAGCCCCCTGACCATCGGCTCTATGGAAATTTCCAACCGCATGGTCAAATCCGCTGCCGGTTCCGCCACCTATCTGGCCGGTCTGACCGATGAGCTGCTCACCTACTACGTCAACCTGGCCAAGGGCGGCGTGGCCCTGATCTATGTGGAGACCATCGCAGCGCTGGAGGTCCCGGAAGGCGGCTCCTACGACGCCGACACCCTGGCCTTTGGCCAGAAGCTGGTGGACGAGTGCCACAAGTACGGTGCCAAGATGGGTTACCAGATGTCCGGCTTCGGCATGGGCGAGAATGACATGACCATTGATGACATCCATGCCAAGCAGGCACACTTTGTGGAGGTCGCCAAGGGTCTGCAGCAGATGGGCTTTGACTGCGTGGAACTGAACTGCGCCGGCTTCAATATGCCCGCACACTTCCTGTCCCGCTTCCACAACACCCGCACCGACGAGTACGGCATCGGCTCCATCGAGAACCGTGCCCGCTTCATCACCGAGATCATCGAGGGTGTGAAAAAGGAGTGCGGCCCGGACTTCAACATGCAGATCCTGATCAACTGCATTGAGGAGAACGACAACCTCTCCAACAACCCCACCATAATGACGCTGGATTCCGCCGTCACCACCCCGCACACCCTGGCCATGACCATGGAAGAAGGCATTGCCGCCGCCAAGCTGTTCGAGCAGGCCGGCTGCGACTCCATGCACCTGCGTCTGGGACCCCTGGGCCACCACGTTGCCCAGTTCGGTGCCGACCTGTACTTCATCCTGAACGGCATCGAGGGCTGCACCGGTTTCGGCACCCAGTACGACTTCGGCAAGAACTGGCAGGGCATGCTGATCGGCAACACCAGCGGCTGCGGCATCGGCCTGAACGTTGCCGCCGAATATAAAAAGGCATTGTCTATCCCCTGCGGCGTTGTCACTTACAACGATCCTGCCCACGCACCCGACTTCTTCGAGCAGGCTCTGGAGGACGGCAAGGCCGACTTCTTCCTGATGACCCGCCCCCTGACCGTGGACATGAAGTACGTCAACAAGCTCAAGGAAGGCCGCATTGACGAGATCGCACCCTGCACCCGCTGCCTGCACTGCCACATCGGCAGCAACGAGGCCAACGCACAGATGGCTTACTGCCGTGTGAACGCCCTGACCCAGCGCGTGATGCGCGAGGGCGGCCCCGCTACCTACGAACTGGAGCCTGCAGCCACCCCCAAGAAGGTCATGGTCATCGGCGGCGGCCCCGCCGGCATGGAGGCTGCCCGCATCGCAGCTGCCCGCGGCCACAACGTGACCCTGTACGAGAAGCGCGGTGCCCTGGGCTTCATGCTGGACTTTGCTGCTTCCGTCAAGGGCCCCCATGAGAATCTGGCCGACCTGAAGAACTACCTGATCCGTCAGCTGGAGCTGAACGGTGTGGAAGTCAAGACCGGCACCGAGGTCACCCAGGAGCTCATCCACTCCGAAGCACCGGATGCCGTCATCCTGGCCGCCGGCGGCCTGCGCGACACCCTGACCGTGGACGGTGACGGCAGCGCTCCCGTGGTGGAGATGGACAACTTCATGTTCACCGAGATGGGCGACAACGTGATCGTTTACGGCTCCAACGCGCAGGCCTTTGACGCCGCCCTGTGGCTGACCGTGCACAAGAAGAACGTGACCATCGTCACCCCGAACCCGGCCTCCGAGTTCGACATGCAGCAGTCCCAGCACGCCATGCGCATGATGACCACCGCCCTGTACGCTCTGGGCGTGAAGTCCTATCCGCAGTCCGCCATCAAGACGGTCAGCGGCAATGTGGCCACCCTCACGCTGGACAGCGGTGTGGAGATGAACATCAAGTGCGACGCCATCGTCAACGGTGCCGACATGCTGCCCAACACCAGTCTGGTGGACGGCATCGACTGCAAGGAAGTGTACACCATCGGCGACTGCGCCAATCCCTTCAACATCGCTCTGGCCATCCGCGGCGGCAACGACGCCGGCCGTGCGGTCTGATGCAGCCTGAACCCCTGACCTCATAAAAAACCAGTGCCGCCCGCAGAGAATCTCCCTGCGGACGGCGTTTTTGCATCCGGGTGCGTGCGCCCATCAAAAAATGCCCCGTGGGCGGTCACCCACGGGGCATTCTGCGTTCTTGTCTTACTGGGCCTGGCTCAGGCAGTCGTTCATGGCAGTGAACACGGCCTCGCTGGTCAGGGTCGCGCCGGAAACAGCATCCACGCCGTTGGTGGAACCAGCCTTGGTCAGGGCATCTGCCAGGGTCTCGGCAGCAGCGCCGCCCAGCTCCGGGGTCTCGCCGGAAGCATCAATGGCCACCTCGCTCACCTTGCCGCCGGAAACAGTCACGGTGACCTCCACATCGCTCAGGCAGCCCTTAGCGCTGGAAGTATAGGTGCCGTCGGTCAGGTCCTCTGCGCCTGCAGAGCCGGTGCCGGCCTGTGCCAGGCAGCTGTCCATGGCGGTGAACACAGCATTGCTGGTGAGGGTCGCGCCGGAAACGGCGTCCACACCGGCAGTGGAACCGGCCTTGGTCAGCTCGTCGGCCAGCGTCTCAGCAGCCTTGCCGCCCAGGTCCGGGGTCTCGCCGGAAGCGTCGATGGCCACATTGGTCACCTTGCCGCCGGTCACGGTAACGGTCACAGCGACTTCGCTCAGGCAGCCCTGTGCGCTGGACGTGTAGGTGCCGTCGGTCAGGTTGGCGGCGTTGTCGGCAGCGGGCACGGTGCCGGTGTTCTTGATGTACAGGCTCAGCACCACTGCCATGATGACAGTGACGATGGCCATAATGACGATGTTGCGGGTCATTGTCTTTTTCATAAAAAATCAGATGCTCCTTTTGACTTGACGGATTGCTTTTTTCACTTTGCAGGTTTGAAGCTGTCGCGCAGGGTGACCACACGGTTGTACACGCCGGGGTTCTTGCTGTCCGGGGTGAAGAAGCCGGTGCGCACGAACTGGAACTTGTCGCCGGGCTTGGCGTCCTTCAGGCTCTCTTCCAGCTTGCAGCCGGTGCAGGCCACAACGCTCTCCGGGTTCAGGTAGTCCTTGTAGTCGCTGCCCTCGGGGATGGCGTTCATGTTGGCCTCGGTGAACAGCTTGTCGTACAGGCGCACCTCAGCGTCGATGCAGTGGGCAGCGCTGACCCAATGGATCGTGCCCTTGACCTTGCGGCCGTCGGCGGGGTTGCCGTTGCCGGTCTCCAGGTCGGCGGTGCAGTGGATGGCAGCGATGCTGCCGTCCGGGTTCTTGTCCACGCCGGTGCACTTGACGATGTAGGCACCCATCAGGCGGACTTCCCCGCCGAGGGTCAGGCGCTTGAACTTGGGAGGCGGCACCTCGGCAAAGTCCTCGTTCTCGATCCACAGCTCGCGGGTAAAGGCCACCTTGCGGGTGGTGGTGTCGTTGGCCTCGCGGTTGGGATTGTTGGCCACGTCAAAGTACTCGGTCTTGTCCTCCGGGTAGTTGTCCACGATCAGCTTGACCGGGTCCAGCACGGCGATGCGGCGCTGTGCGGTCAGGTCCAGCTCGCTGCGGATGCAGGCCTCCAGCTGGCGCATGTCGATCAGGTTGTCGGACTTGGAGATGCCGGCCTCCCGCACAAAGGTGAAAATGGAGGTGGGGGTGTAGCCGCGGCGGCGCAGGCCGCACAGGGTGGGCATGCGGGGATCGTCCCAGCCGTCCACGATGCCCATTTCCACCAGCTCACGCAGGTAGCGCTTGCTCATGACGGTGTTGGTCATGTTCAGGCGGGCGAACTCGCGCTGCTTGGGGAACTCGGTCCCGAAGATGTTCTCAATGACCCAGTTGTACAGCGGGCGATGGTTCTCGAACTCCAGGCTGCACATGCTGTGGGTGATGCCCTCGATGGCGTCCTGGATGGGGTGGGCAAAGTCGTACATCGGGTAGATGCACCACTTGTTGCCCTGCCGATGATGCTCGGCGTACTTGATGCGGTAGATAGCCGGGTCGCGCAGGTTCATGTTGGGGCTGGCCAGGTCGATCTTGGCACGCAGGGTCTTTTCGCCCTCCTGGAACTCCCCGGCACGCATGCGGCGGAACAGGTCCAGGTTCTCCTCCGGGGTGCGGTCGCGGTACGGAGACGGACGGGACGGCTTGCCGGCATCGGCACCGCGGTACTCGCGCATCTCCTCACGGCTCAGATCGTCCACATAGGCCTTGCCCTCTTTGATGAGCTTTTCGGCGTACTCGTAACACTGGTCAAAGTAGTCGCTGCCGTAGAAGATGCCGCCGTTGGGGTCGGCACCCAGCCAGTGCAGGTCCTCGATGATGCTGTTGACGTACTCCTCGCCTTCGCGGGCGGGGTTGGTGTCATCCAGACGCAGGTTGAACTTGCCGCCGTACTGGTTGGCAATGGACCAGTTGATGTAGATGGCCTTGGCACTGCCGATGTGCAGATAGCCGTTGGGCTCGGGCGGGAAGCGGGTATGGATCTCGCGGATCTTGCCCTCGGCAAGGTCGGCATCAATGATATCCGTCAGAAAGTTTTTATCAGCCATGAAGTTTCCCCCTGTCAGGGCAGCAGTGTGCCCTCTTCTCATATATGGTATATAATACACCATTTCCGTGATTTCTTCAAGAGAAAGCATCAAAAGGCGCTTTCTGCCGGCATTTTTGGCAACTTTGGCCGCATCCCTTGACAGTATCGGTGAAGGAGAGTATATTTTTGCGTGGTGCACGGTCAATTTTGCATCATTTCATATAGGAGGAACCCCATGAACAGTTTAAAAGAAGCCTTCAGCATGCAGAATCTGCTGAAGAATTTAAATTTCTTTGGCGAGCTCAACCTCGGCCTGATCCTCACCGCCGTGGGCATCGTCTATTTCAAGAACCCCAACCATTTCGCCTTTGGCGGCACATCCGGCCTGTCCATCCTGCTGGCCGACCTGTTCCCCAAGATCAATGTGGGCGGCTTTATGTGGATCATCAACCTGGTGCTGGTGGTGCTGGGGTTCGTGTTCCTCGGCGTAAAGTGCATGGGCTGGACCATCTATTCGTCCTTTGCCCTGTCCTTTTTCGTGTCGTTGTGCGAGTGGCTGTACCCCTCGGGTGTGTCCATGAGCGGCGATGCCATGCTGGACCTGGTGTTTGCGGTGTTCCTGCCCGCGCTGGGTGCGGCCATCGTGTTTGACATCGGTGCATCCACCGGCGGCACCGACATTGTGGCCCTGATCCTGGCCAAATATACCTCGATGGAGATCGGCAAGGCCCTGATGGCCAGCGACATCCTCATCGTGCTGGCCGCCGCCTGGCGCTTCGGCATGGGCACCGGCCTGTACTGCATCCTGGGCCTGATCGGCAAGAGCTTTGTGGTGGACGGTGCCATTGAAAACATCCGCCTGCGCAAGGTGTGCACCATCATGACGTCCAACCCCCAGCCCATTCTGGACTTCATCATCAAGGAGATGAACCGTTCTGCCACGGTGGAAAAGGCCTACGGTGCCTACACCCACCACGAGCTCAGCGTGCTGG
>OOCD01001279.1_pt1 | contig 15739 bp, 7 predicted proteins | sample 1671791 | NCBI WGS metagenome assembly OOCD01 (sample SAMN06348193, study PRJEB24527) | human gut metagenome | biome: human gut; feature: ankylosing spondylitis patient; material: feces | host: Homo sapiens | place: China | collected 2015-10
TAAGGCGGACAGCAGGAACACTAAGGAGACCAATGAAGGTACTGAGCAAATCGCTTGCTGCAATGGTTGCGGCGGCAACACTAGTGGGAGGAGGGGCGTTTGCGGTTGCCGGCACTGCGTATGCGGCTGATAACGATGCCATTACCGTGACCCCGAACCCGTGGTATGCCAACAGTTTCGATGGCTGGGGCACCTCGCTGGCTTGGTTCGCCAACGCCACCGGCAGCCTCGGCGAGGAATCGGCCATCACCACCAATCTCGGCGATGACGCTTCCAAGGCTAAGGCTGTGGAATACGGCAAACAGCTGCGCGAACAGTTCTACCAGTCCATCTTCGGTGATGAAGGACTGGACCTGAACATGGCCCGCTACAACGTGGGCGGCGGCAATGCCTCCGATGTTGCCTACGGCTACCCATTCATGCGCCAAGGCGCTGCCGTGCCTGGCACGTGGAAAGATGACGCCACCGGCTCCGGCACGTATGGCAATGGCGTAACCACCAAGCAGGCCGACAAAGACAAGCTGGCTGCGGCATTCGACCCGACTGACGACAACCAGTATGACTTCTCCAAGTCCGCCGCCCAAGACTGGTGGATTGAGCGCGGTGCCACCGGCGATAACCCTGACATCACCGACGTAGAGGCCTTCGCCAACTCCGCTCCGTGGTTCCTGACCAACAGCGGTTACGCCACTGGTGGACGCAACTCCGGTAGCAATAATCTTGCAAACCCTGCGAAATTCGCTCAGTACATGGCCAAGAACGTCGAGCACCTCGAAAGCCTTGGCGCAAACGTTGACACGGTCGAGCCGTTCAACGAGTCCGAGACCAGTTACTGGGGCACTCCGGGCGACATGGCTTCGAAGTACACCGATGAGAGCGATGACAACACCAAGCTCATTAACAACTACTGGGATAAGTACTACTCCGACAAAGATAAGTCCGTCACCCCATACTCCAACGCGCTGAAGAAGCCGCAGGAGGGTATGCATGTCAGCAACGCCCAGCAGCAGCAGACGATTACCGCACTCGCTGAGGCGCTCAAGGACAATGATGACACCATCATCGCAGCCACCGATGCCACGAACTCCGCCGACTTCGTCAAGTCGTACAACCAGTACCCGCAGGCGATCAAGGACCTTATCGGCCAGTACAACGTTCACGCCTACTCCGACAGCAACCAGATGCAGTCGCGCGATATCGCTCAGGCAGACGGCAAGAAGCTGTCGATGAGCGAGGTGGACGGCTCCTGGCAGTCTGGCTCCTACAACCCGTACGGTTTCGACAACGCGCTGGGCATGATGAGCAAGATCAGCTCCAACGTCACCCGCCTGCAGTCCAAGGACTTCACCTTCTGGCAGGTGGTCGAGGACCTCTACAACATGCAGATGGGCTCGAATGTGAATCCGGCCGGTGAGAACACCAACTGGGGCACCGTGCTCATCGACTTCGACTGCACCGTGGCTGGCATGGACGGCAAGCTCTACTCCGAGCGCCGCGTGAACAACAACGGCGGTACCACCGATGGACTTGAACCGTGCACGGTTATTGCAAACGCCAAGTACAACGGCGTCAAGGCCATCACCCACTTCATCCACGCGGGCGACAAGGTCATCGCCAACAACGATGAGGACAACAACATGACTGCCACCTCCGACGATGGCAAGACACAGACCGTCATCCACCGCAACTCCGGCACCTCTGACCAGACCTTCGTCATCGACCTGTCGAAGTACGGCGAGATTGCCGACAACGCTTACGGTGAGCTCTACCTGACCACCGAAACCTCTGCCGAAGACAAGAACGCGGGTGTCGATTCCGCCACTCCGGAAGTCTTCGCCAAGACCAGCAACGTCAAGCAAGCTGAAGGCTCTGTGATGATTGACAAGGCTGCCAAGACCGCTACGGTCACTGTGCCCGCCCGTTCTATCGCCTCCATCCAGCTCACTGGCGTGACCGGCTACGCTAAGGATGCTGCCGTCGAGACCGGCGACACTTACCAGCTCGTTGGTAAGCAGTCCGGCAAGGCCGTGGCTGATACCACTTCTGGTGATTCCGCGCTGTCCCTGGCCAACGTCGCTTCCGATGCCGAGAACGCCAAGAAGCAGACTTGGACCTTTACCCAGATCGAGCAGCCCGCCGACTCCGAGCGCCCTGATCTCAAGGCTTATGTGATTACTAACGCCGAAGGCAAGGTGCTGGTGTCCAAGGATGGCACGAACGCGCTTTCCAACGAAACGGTTGAGGCCGCTAAGTCCGACCCGGCTGCCAAGTGGATTCTCAACACTTCCGATGGTTCGACCTACCAGCTGCTCAATGCCGCGACTAAGACGAACCTCGATGTGGATAACTCTGGTACCACAGTCGGCACGAAGGTTGGCTTGTGGCAGTCACCGAGCGGCACTTCGCCGTCCGCCAACCAGACATGGACTCTACGCAATGTAACGCCGACCAGCCAGAAGACCGTGAACGTGCAGACCGCCGTTAACGAGAAGGCCGCGCTGCCGACCGAAGTCACGCTCTACTACACCTGGGGCGAAGGCAAGGCCACGGTTGCCAACTGGGATACTTCCAAGGTCGATGTGGCCAAGGAAGGCACCTACGAAGCCACCGCTACCGCCACCGATGTGTACGGCAACGAGTTCAATGTCGCCGCTACGGTCTACGTTGGCGCGCTCACCGTTTCCGATCCGGTATCGGCTACAGTGCTGGCCGGCACCAGTGCGAGCGAGGCGAAGGCCGCGCTTGAGGCTGCGCCGGTGTATCTGCACGTCAAGGCATCGCCTGCATTCGAGGGCGATGCGGCTAAGGTTACGTGGAACTTCGATGGGCTTGATACCAAGCTCGCCGATGCCAAGGCTGGCGACAACATTGCCGTGACCGGTACTTACCAGCTGGACGACGCGACCACGATTGCGCTGAAGGGCGCGATCTATGTCACCGCCGCCACGCCTGAGAATGTGGCCGACACTGCTTCCAGCCTGACCGTGACCAACCAGCAGACGGAATACAGCAAGGGCGATCAGTGGAAGAAGCTCACCGATGGTGACACGTCAGCTGAAGCCTGGGTGACGTGGAACTCTGCTGGTGACTATTCCGCCAGCCCGACCGCCACGATTGACTTCGGCTCTGAGTGTGAGCTTAGCAGAGTGACCATTACGTATGGTGACAAGGCTCCGGCTTCCGCCAAGGCCGAGTACACCACTGATGGCGAGACGTGGATGCAATTCGGTAGCGATGTTAAGCCTGCCGCAGGCCAGACGGTGACGTTCAAGGCCGATAAGGGCACAGTGAATGCCACGAAGGTGCGCATTGTGAACACCGTGAACAACGACTACATGAACGCCACCGAAATTCAGGCATTCGTGACGCCGGTTCAGGGTGCTGCGAAGAACATCGCCGCGGCCTCTGGCACGAACTTCTCGGTGAACTTCCAGGAGGGTGCCTCCGCTTCCAAGGCCATCGATGGTGACACTACGTCAAAGGGTTGGTCCACTTGGGCTTCCACCGCCTCGACGGTGGACCCGGTCGCCACGTTCACCTTCGACGAAGCTCAGACCATCACCGAAGTGAAGACCTTCTTCTACTACGATGGTCGTGCGTCTTGGCCGAAGAGCCAGACGCTGGAATACCAGGATGAGGCTGGCGAATGGCATGAAGTCGGTACCAAGGATGGCTGGAAGACACAGGCCGGCGATGCCGGCTCTGGCTCCGACGGCATCACCGCCGCCGACACCCCGACCGTTGACTTCGTGCTCGACACCCCGGTAAAGGCCAAGGCCATCCGCCTGACCAACACGTTGCAGGACACCAAGGTGTACATCAACGTGGCCGAAATTCAGGTGTTCGCACAAGACAACAAGGTGATTACCCCGCAGCCGGCATCCGATGCCACGCTGGGCGACCTGCGTCTTGACGGCGAGACCATCAAGGGCTTCGCTGCTGATAAGACCGACTACACAGTTGATCTTCCGTTCGGTGCTGAGGCAAACCCGGTGCTGCAGGCCTTCGCCGCCGACAATGCCGCCACCGTCAAGGTGACTGGCGACGCGGTTGAGAACGGCAAGCTTGGCGGCAAGGCCACCATTACGGTGACCTCAGCCGACGAGTCTGAGACGAAGACCTACACGGTGACCTTCAAAGCCTTCACTTTGGCTTCGCTCAAGGTGACCGGACCCACGAAGACCGAGTACGCCATCGGCGACAAGCTCGATACCGCCGGTCTGAAGGTTACTGCCGTCTATCAGAGTGGCGACAAGACCAAGGAAGTGCCGGTCGCTCTTGACGACCCGCAGCTTGCGATTGGCTCGTTCGACTCCACCACCGCAGGCAAGAAGGCGATTACCGTCTCCTACCGTGGTGTGACCGCGACCTTCAACGTCACGGTCAAGGCCAACGCAGTCGCCCCTGGCCCTGAAGAACAGAAGCCCGGCAGCACCAACAAGCCCGGTGCCACCGGCAACGGCAACAAGAACACGGTGGCCAACACCGGTTCCAATGTTGCCGCCATCGCTGGCGCTGTCGCTCTGCTGGCCGCTGCCGCGGGTACATTGTTCATGCTGCGCAAGCGTGCATAGCACCCTCGCACAGTAATGGGGGAAGGAACAAGCCGGCAATATTGACTATTGCCGGCCGGTTCCTCCGCTCTTTGAGCATAATTGGTCCGACAAGTTGAATACTGAGTTTTCAGTATCGGTATATTGATTTGTCGGCCCTTTTCTGACTTCGCGGATAGCGACATAACTGTTTGTTCAAAAAACCGTTATCATCAATCAAGGAACCAAATCAATGAAGATAAACAATAAGGGCAAGGGCGCTCTTATCGCGGCAATTACCGCCGCGGCAACGCTATTGTCATGCGGGCTGGCCGCTGCAAGTGCCAGTGCGGCAGGTGTGGATTACCTGCCTACCATCGGCCAAGTGCCGACATACACCAAGTTCCAGCCCACAGCCGATCCGGGCAAGAACGCTAGCGATTACTTCCAGCCATATTGGTATGCCAAGAACGCCAATGATAATGGCGGCACACACATCCAAGCGCACGGTGGCCAAGTGGTCAAGGTTGGCGACGCCTACTACTGGTATGGCGAAGACCGTTCTAACGGTTACGACAACAGCCCCGGTGTCCATGCTTATATGTCGACAGATCTATACAACTGGACCGATCTTGGTGTGGCGCTGCGTGCGGTGACCAGCAAATCTCAGTTGACGGATAAGAGCAATGCCGATTACGCCTACTTCGACAAGGCCTACAACCTGACCAAGTCCGACGGCAGTGTGGACGCTGCCAAGGCCGACGCAATCTTCCCGTACCTCAACACCAACCCCGATCAGGATGGTGATGGCGCGGTTGATTCCGTACAGGGCATTTTCGAGCGTCCGAAGATCATCTACAACAAGAAGAACAAGCAATACGTGCTGTGGTGGCATTCCGATGGAAGCACCACGCCGGGCGGTTCCAACTATGCACGTGCACTTGCGGGCGTGGCTGTTTCCGACAATCCGGCGGGCCCGTTCACTATGGTGGGTGCCTATCGTTTGCCTAACCAGAACAATTGGAAAGAAGCCGCAGGTAACCCCAGCTGGGGTGAGAACGGTGACAGCCGCGATATGACTGTGTTCGTGGATCCGAAGGACGACAGTGCCTATGTACTGTATTCTTCCGAAGCCAATGCCACGCTGTATATCGCCAAGCTTAACGATGATTACACCAATGTAGTCAAGACCACGAATGTGGACCAGTCCGAGGGACAAAAGCAGTACTCTGCTGACGGGCAGTACCCATACATTCTTGCAGACGGTACTACGGATGCCCCGGTGCGTGGCGAAGATTTCCAAATCGTCAAACAAAATGGTTCGCTGGAAGCTCCTGCCGTATTCCAATATGACGGGCGTTACAACATCATCGCATCTGGTGCAACCGGCTGGGACCCGAACAAGCAGACCTACTACACCGCCGACTCCATGCTGGGAAGCTGGACCCGTGGCGTGGAAAAGGACGATGCCAACGAGAACACGTGGTACAACAACATGCCGGAAGGCGCGGATGGTCTGTTGTCTGTGGGCGATACCCGCGGCACCACATTCGGTTCGCAGTCGGCTAGTGTGCTCGCAGTAGACCAGGAGAAAGGTCACTTCATCTACCTTGGTGACCGTTGGGATTCCGGTAAAGCCGATTCCACCTATGTTTGGCTGCCGCTGACCATCGGTGAGGACGGCACCATCGAAATGCATAATCCTGCTCAAGAAGGCGAGCCCGACGGCTGGGATCTGAACTATTGGGACAACCATGGTAGCGCCAAGGGCAAGCTGGTCAACTGGACTGTGGAAACCGGCGATGATCTCCCGAAGACCGTGAACACGGGCGGAACCGTTACTCTGCCGGACACCGTCAACGTCAAGGAAGGCGACGATACCATTGCTACCAAGGTGACATGGAATGTGGAAGGCGGTACGGCAGTCAGCAAGTCGACCAAGGCTGCCGGCAGCACCTACGCATTCAATGTGCCGGGAACCTACACCATTACAGGCACTCTTGCCGAGAGCAGCAACTTCAACCCGGGCCGCACATTCCGCAGAACCATCGACGTTTCCTGCTCCAACCCGATTTCCGGAAGTTGGAAGGAAGCCCATTGGAAGGGCGGCAGCGCGTGCCAGGTCGCCGCATCCGGCGGTACCTATGACTTCACCGTTACGGACAACGCCAATCGTGGTGTCTGGACGGATCGCAACGAGGGCAGCGCGGTGTACCAGCCTGATGCTCTGGACGTGAACGAAACGTTGGAAACCACGGTCAAGCCGCTCGACTTGGGCGGTAATGGCGATCCGCGCGCCGGCCTGGTGGTTCGTAACGGTCTTGCTGACGCTAACGGCGGCAAGGGATATGCCACGTTACTTGCCAGCCCAAGCGGCATTTACATGCAGTACGATTCCAATGCCGATGGCTACATCGATAAGGAAACATCGCATGTTGGTGCCGGCTTCGGCGACCAAGTGCAACTCAAGCTGGAGCGCGCCGCAACCGATACCCTGAAAGGCTACTGGCGTGCTTCCGCGAACGATGAATGGCAGGATGTCGCTACGGTAACGCTGACCGGTGCGGACGCAACCGGGCTCGATGCCGGTGTCTTCGCCACGTCGAACAGCAATGCCGGCGCATTCACCGTGGCCTTCAACGGCACTGCGTTCGGTTCGCAGACTGCTGCTGTGGAGTCCATCGCGGCCAAGGGCCCTGAAGCCACTATCGCCAAGGGGCAGATGCTCGCGCTTCGGGACGTGACGGTTACCGCCACGCTCACCAATGGCAAAACGCGTGTGCTGGAGCCAAGCGAATACACGCTGGAAGGCTTCGACACCACCAAATTGGGCGAGCAAACCGTGACGGTGCGTCTTGTCGCTGATTCTTCAGTAACCGCCACGTTCACCGTGACTGTGGAAAGCAACCTTGCCCGGTTGTTCTGCTCGTCCGCTGCGGCCTCGAAGTATGAGCCGGCCAGTAGCTGGGCCTCCGCTTCTACGGCCGACCTGACTTGCGACAACAACCTGAGCACCAACTGGTCGAACTGGGGCACCGGCGACACCTCGCCGTGGCTCAGCTACACCTTCGATAAGGCATATCAGCTGGGCAAGCTCAGCGTTGCGGTGGATAAGGCCAAGGGCGAGGCCGCTCCGAAGAGCTTCACTGTATCGTACCTAGCTGAAGACAGCGCCACGTGGACTGATGCCACGCTGCCGGCAGTCACTGTGAATGGTGCTGCTGGAGCCGTGACGGAAGCCGATGTGAGCGCTCTGCCCGCCACCAAGGGCATTCGCCTCAACTTCACCTACGCCGATGGCAATGACTATGCCAAGATCGCTGAAGTACGCATCGCCGAAGGTGAAGCGACACCAGAGCCGCAGCCGTCTAGTAACGCCAATCTTGCTGATCTGACTGTGGATGGCAAGACGGTTGACGGATTCTCCGCGGATACCACTAAATATGCCGGTGCGCTGGCTGGAGATGCTGCTTCCTACCCGACGGTGGAGGCGACTGCTGCTGACGCAAAGGCTACGGTGCAAGTGGAGCAGGCTTCGGCCGAGAACAACGGCGTGGCCACGGTGACTGTAACTGCTGAGGATGGCACGGCGAAAACCTACACAGTGACATTCGGCGAACTGCCTCAGTTGGCTGAGCTTGCTGTGGAAGTGACCAAGGATTCCTATCAGGTAGGCGATAAGTTCAACGCTGCCGATGTGAAGGTATCCGCCATTTACAAAGTCGGCGATACCGAAACGCTGCGCAAGCTGATTGATCCAACTGATGGTGATCTGAAGTTCACTGGCTTTGATTCTGCCACCGCAGGCACGAGGACCATCACCGTCTCTTATCGTGGCGTGAACGCGACGTTCGAAGTCACGGTCATGGCCACGGAGGTCACTCCCGGCCCTGGAGAGCAGAAGCCCGGCGATACCAACAATCCTGGCAACACTGCTAAGCCCGGTAGCACTGCCACGAATAAGCCGGCTGCTAATGGCGCTGCGCCCCTTTCGAATACGGGTGCTGCCGTGGCTGCCATTGCGGTCGTGGTTGTGGTGCTGGCAGCTGCGGCTGGTGCCTTGCTCGTCATCCGCAAACGCCGCGCATAACCATGGCAACTGCTGAGTAGCGTGGATTGCGTTGCTATTGAGCAATCTGCGATTCACGCCACTCAGCGAGTGCACCCGAGTGCGCCCGAGCTTGCGCAATGCAGGCGCAATACAGTGCAAACAGTACAAAGCAACAATAATGGCCGGTCTGAGCCAGCTGCTCCATGCGAGGGCAGTTGGCTCAGACCCGGCCATTGTGTCTGCAAGTACATGCAATTAGAGCATGAACATGTGGAAGCCGTTGAGCGTTACTGGTTGTTTTGCTTTGTTGTTGCGCTCAGCAGTGCGACGGACGTCCGCCCGCAGTGTAGTGCAGCGCTCCGTGAACCAGTGCCGATGTGAAATGCATGTTGCACATGCCCGCTTCTTCTGCTTCGTGCGTGCAGCCGGCGATGCTGCATAGGTTCATACCCCGAATCATGGTCATACCCCCTCTTTGGGATGGCATCCGTGCCGCCATCTGCCTTCAGAGCATAGCGGACAATTGTTGCATTGCCTAGGCGGTACAACGCTTTCTGTGGCCTGTATCACATCCTTGCCGGCGTTCTGCGGCGTGGTTGGGCGTGTGCATGTGCACTTGTGCGGTTTTGTTGTGTGTGATTTGGGTATACGGATAGAGTTTCTTCTCTGCAGTGGCAAGGGCCTCTCGGCCGGCGAGCCGGCTGATTTCTCCCATGCGTTGCTCAATGATTTCCGTTTTGCGAGTCTGAACGGCAAAATAGCTCTGGAGAAGTGCCACTTCTTCTTTCTTTGGATCACCGTTTTGAGCAATGAGATAGCAGGCGTATCGGGTGAGCTTGACGTCCGCGATGGAGCGGGTGGCACCGCTGCCGAGAGTCACGTCTCGCGTAGTGTCACGGAAATGGGATTCAACGGATACGCCGGAATTGTCGCAAGCTTGCTTGGCTCGTGTAATAGCTTTGCTGAAGTTTTCCCATCTGTCGTACCCCATATAGGTCATTAGCTCGCGTGCATACCAATACTCAACTTTGGAGTCCTCGGTGGTGTGTGCGATAGTGCTGAGTTCGCTGGTTTTGCGTGTGATTTCGTCGCGGTTCATGGGTGTGTCCTTATGTTTTTCATGACCATTTTCGTGACTCCACGAAAATGGTCAAAGCCAATAATTGCAATGGTTTTGAGGTATGGGCGCGCTCCGCCCAACTGGTCTGTCTTCGTCCGCCTTTTCGACCAGATACCTCATGGAGCACAATGCCAACGTCGCTACCGTTGGCCCAGCAAATATTCTTAGACGACGCCCCGAAGTGAATATCTATGCGGCTTTCAGAATATCAAAGAGCGTGGAGTGTGTGCATTATGCGTTCCAAAAATAGTTTCTAGTAATGAATTGTTTACGGTGTGAGACATTCTTGGGGTGTTTGCGGCGCTCTGCCGTGTGGCGAATGGGAATGGATGGTGCTCTTATGGGATTTGAGCAGGAAGCAGTTAGTGAACTGTATGCCAGCGTGTGGGGCAATCGTTCGACAATGCAGAGGGAATTCACTCGTGGAGCCCATGGTGAGCAGTTCGTGCTCCGGGAGCTGTCCATGAAGGGGACGCAAACGCCATCGCAATTGGCATCGGCGCTGCAGGCCAGTTCCGGCCGCATCTCCACTGTGCTGTCGTCTCTGGAGAAGAAAGGCTGGGTCACGCGTGACATTGATTCCAAGGATCGGCGCATTATTCGCGTGAATCTCACTGATTCCGGGCGCGAGCAGTCTCATCGGATGAGAGAGGAAATGCGTTCCGCAATTTGCTGGATTTTCTCGCAAATGGGGGAGCGGCGCACGCGCGAATTCGTTGACCTGGTGTCTGAGTTCACCACATATATGTCGATTTGCCATCCGGGACAGCCTCGGCCGACTGCTGAACAGGTGCGTGAGGCATTCGTGGAGCGGGGCAAGCGCGTGGCTGAACACATGGCAGCTAAGCGCGCGGAGAACTAATCGGCAAGGCTAATTGAGGACGCTCACAGCGAACATGCAGAAGTGCGCGTAATATCTCACAGTGTAAGTAATCAAACAATAGAAAATATTAAGACATCGTGAACCGATAATCGCCGATAACCCAGCCAACTTAAGAACCAATCGTCAATAACCAATAACCAACCCAACCAACACAAGGGGAAACCAATGCTTCGCATCATGAAATACCTCTCCAAAGCGGAGATCGGTCAGATGCTCATCGCTCTGGTGACCATCGTCGGGCAGGTCTACTTCGACCTGAAACTGCCCGACTATATGTCAGACATCACCACGCTGGTCGAAACGCCGGGCAGCCACATGAAGGACATTTGGATTGCCGGCGGCAAGATGCTGCTCATCTCGCTCGGATCCGCGGCGTGTGCCATCATCACCGGCTACATCGCTGCGCGCGTGGCGGCCTCGTTCACCCAGCGTCTGCGCTCGCTCGAATTCCGCAAGGTCGAGTCCTTCGGCCCGGCCGAAATGAGCAAGTTCTCCACCGCCAGCCTCATCACCCGCTCCACCAACGACGTCACGCAGGTGCAGATGTTCATCACCATGGGTCTGCAGCTCATCGTCAAATCGCCGATTATGGCAGTATGGGCCGTGTGCAAGATCGCCGGCGAAGGCTTCGAATGGACGCTCGCCACCGGAATCGCCGTAGTGATTCTGCTGGCGGCCATCGTCATCATGATGGCCATGGTCATGCCGAAATTCAAGGCCATGCAGGCCCTGACCGACAACATCAACCTCGTGGCCCGCGAGAACCTCACCGGCCTGCGTGTGGTGCGCGCCTACAACGCCGAGGACTACCAGGAAGCCAAATTCACCAAGGCCAACAAGGACCTCACCGACACCCAGCTGTTCACCAACCGCGTCATGGCGTTCATGATGCCGCTGATGAACACCATCATGAACGGTCTGATGCTTGCCGTCTACTGGATCGGTACCTACCTGATCGATGCCGCCGGGCTCAAGGACAAGCTCACCGTGTTCTCCAACATGGTCGTGTTCTCCAACTACTCCGTGCAGGTCATCATGAGCTTCCTGCTCATGAGCATGGTGTTCGTGCTCTGGCCGCGCGCCGACGTGTCCGCGCAGCGCATCATGGAGGTGCTCGACACTGAGCCAATCGTCGAGAACGGCACCAAAACCGCCGCCGACGTGGCCAAAACCGGCCAGAGGGGCACCGTGGAATTCCGCAACGTCAGCTTCACCTACCCGGATTCGCGCGAGGCGATGCTGGAAGGCATCAACTTCACCGCCGAGCAGGGCCAGACGGTGGCGTTCATCGGCTCCACCGGCTCCGGCAAGTCGTCTCTTATCAATCTCGTGCCGCGCTTCTATGACACCAGCCAAGGCCAGGTGTTGGTCGACGGCGTGGACGTGCGCGACTACGACCTGAAGGCCCTGCGCGACAAGATCGGCTACGTGCCGCAGCAGTCCGTGCTGTTCAAGGGCACCGTGGCCTCCAACGTGAGCTACGGCGATCAGCCGGGCGACCCGGCGGAGGTCGAGATGGCCGATACCTCCACCCCGGCCGGGCGCAAGCGCGAGGCCGCGTTGATCGCCGCTGGCGAGGCCGCGGAAGGTGCCGATATACCGGCCGAGCAGCTGAATCGCGTCAGGGCCGCCGCCGACGTGGCGCAGGCCAGCGAGTTCGTGGCGCGCATGGACGGCGGGTATTCCGCCGCGATCGCCCAAGGCGGATCGAACGTGTCCGGCGGCCAGAAGCAGCGCCTGTCGATTGCGCGCGCGGTGTACCGTCACCCGGAAATCCTGATTTTCGACGACTCGTTCTCCGCGCTCGACTTCAAGACCGACCGCGAAGTGCGCGACGCGCTCGCCCGCGAGGCCAAGGATTCCACCAAGCTCATCGTGGCCCAGCGCATCGGCACCATCATGAACGCCGACCGCATCGTCGTGCTCGACGACGGCAAGGTCGTGGGTCAGGGCACGCACAAGGAACTGCTCGACAACTGCGACGTATACCGCCAGATCGCCGAATCCCAGCTCAGCCAGTCGGAGCTTACGGCGTAGGGGGGCGGCAGCGGTAGCTCCCCATGTCAGGGGCTGAGCCGTAAAGGGAACAGCCCAGTGGGCTGTTCCCAGGCGAAGACGAGCTGATAAGCGAGCGAATAAAACAGCACAGCTGACTGAGGGGTAGTCGCGTACGGCTTCTCTCCCTCCGGCGCTTCGCGCCACCTCCTTCATCAGAGGGAGGTCAATACGGACTTTTAAGGAGTAAAACAAATGCCAAGAGGACCAATGGGCGGCAGGCGTGCCGTCGAAAAGCCCCATGATTTCGGCAAAGTCATGGGCAAACTCGTGAACTACTGCCGCAACTATCTTCCCGTCATCATCATCGCGCTCATCCTGGGCGCGGCCGGCACCGTCTGCCAGATCGTCGGCCCGGACAAGCTCAAGGACATGACCAACGAGATCGTCAAAGGTCTGCCCGCCATCGTTAACGGCAGACCGGTGATGAACTCGGTAGATTTCGGCACGGTGGGCCACATCGCCTGGACTTTGGTGGTCCTGTACGTGGGCTACGCCGTGCTCGGCTACGTGCAAAGCTGGATGATGGCCAACGTCACCCAGCGCACCGCCCAGCGACTGCGCGAGTCCATCTCGGTCAAAATCAACAAACTGCCGCTCAAATACTTCGACAAGGTTAGCTACGGCGACGTGCTGTCGCGCATCACCAACGATGTGGACGCCATCGGCCAGACGCTGGGCCAGTCGCTCGGCTCGCTGATTACCTCGGTGACGCTGTTCGTGGGCGCGCTGGTGATGATGTTCTACAACAACGTGATCATGACCCTGTGCGCCATCGGTGCCAGCCTCATCGGCCTGATCATCATGATGGCCATCATGAAGTCCTCCCAGAAGTACTTCGCCCGGCAGCAGATGGCGCTAGGTGACGTCAACGGCCACGTGGAGGAGATGTACGCCGGCCACCTCATCGTCAAGGCATACAACGGCGAGGCCGATTCGATCCGCCGCTTCGAGAAGTACAACTCGGACCTCTACGAGTCCGGCTGGAAGTCGCAGTTCCTCTCCGGCCTGATGATGCCGCTCATGAATTTCGTGGGCAACTTCGGCTACGTGGTGGTGTGCGTGGTGGGCGCGGCGCTCGCGCTCGACGGGCAGATCGAGTTCGGCGTGATTGTGGCGTTCATGATGTACATCCGCCTGTTCACTCAGCCGCTTTCGCAGTTTGCGCAGGCCTTCCAGAACCTGCAGCGCTGCGCGGCCGCCGCCGAGCGCGTGTTCGGCTTCCTTGAAGAGCCGGAGATGGAAGACGAATCCGGCAAGCAGGCCCTACTCGGCAAGAACTACATGGGCGGCCACGAAGTGAAGGGCGACGTGGAATTCAGCCACGTACAGTTCGGCTACGAACCGGGCAAGCCGATCATCCACGACTTCTCCGCCTCCGTCAAGGCCGGGCAGAAGGTCGCCATCGTCGGCCCGACCGGTGCCGGCAAGACCACCATGGTCAAGCTGCTGATGCGCTTCTATGAGATTTCCGGCGGTTCGATTTCGATTGACGGCGTGGACACCAAGTCCGTGCCGCGCTGGAACGTGCACGACCAGTTCTCCATGGTGTTGCAGGATACGTGGGTGTTCCGCGGCACTGTGCGCGAGAACGTCGCTTACTCCAAGCCTGGCGTGACCAACAAGCAAATCGAGGATGCGTGCAAGGCCGTGGGCCTCGACCACTTCATCCGCTCACTGCCGGACGGCTATGACACCGTGCTCGATGACAAGTCGTCGCTCTCCCAGGGCCAGAAGCAGCTGCTGACCATCGCCCGCGCGATGGTGCAGGACGCGCCGATTCTGATTCTCGACGAGGCCACCTCCTCGGTCGATACCCGTACTGAAGAGCTGATTCAGAAGGCCATGGACGCGCTGACCGTGGGGCGTACGAGCTTTGTGATCGCGCATCGCCTCTCCACGATTCGCGACGCCGACATGATCCTCGTCATGAACCACGGCGACGTGATCGAGCGCGGCACGCATGATGAACTGCTGGCGGCGGGCGGTTTTTACGCCGACCTCTACAACAGCCAGTTCGCGCTTGCTGACTGACGGATTGTTTCCTGCGTTAGCGGATTAGCGGATTAGCTATACTCGGCTCCCCTCTCCGAGGGGAGCTGTCAGCGTAGCTGACTGAGGGGGAGCAACCCATCGGTCCACCCGAGGGAATGCTCCACTGGATGTGATACTGATGATTTCGTACATTAGTGTGTGAAAAAACCGCCCGGAAAATTGGGGGATTGGGCGGCGGTGCGGTTGGCGTTGAGGATGGCGCATTCGAAGGGGAAATGAGCGCGTAACTGGGTGGCCGAGGTGGTGAACAGAGCAGTGGCGAGTCCGTCGGCCAGTGTGACAGGGACGTGTGCTGCAACGGTGTTCGACGAATCGTCGGTATCGCGGTTTGCCGTTGTCGAGGCATTGCTGGCATGCGTCGATGTCTTCGTGGTTATGGCGCTCGATGGCGGCGTGACGGCCACCCATGTGGCGGCTACATCGTCAACCGGTAGTCCGTCGATGGCGTTGAGCAGATGGTGAAGTTGGTGACCTGCGGCGTCAGACCAGTGGCGGCGGCTGGGGGAGCTCGCGCAGAATGCACCTTGGCTGATTTCGACCGCACCTACGGCGTTGGCCGGATCGGCAGGATCTTCAAGGGCGATGGTGATTGGTTCGTCCGTATGCACTAGCAAATCACCCCCGGCGTCGATGACGTATTGAATGGGTTGAGGGTGGCCCGCGCCATCGCCCAACATCCCCGCAAGCAAATCCACCAAATACCCCTTACCGCACGCACCAAAATCGAGCGCGACTGGGCTGTGGGCGATAAGTGTGGTGCCGTGCCGCTCAACATCGGCTGACCAAACGGCTCGTCCGTGGATCGCGCCTGCATGTTCGGCGGCATCGGGCGTAGCCGCAAACGAATACGACTCGTCGTAGCCAAGCCGAATCAAATCCTCGCCCACGCACGGGTCGGTCGCCCCATCGGTTGCCGCAAACAGGCGGTCGTACAGGCCAAACAGACCCGATGCCCAGTCGGGAAAATCGAACGTGCCGCCATGTGCGGCCGTGCGCATCCGGCCGACGATGGAATCATCGCGGAATCGAGATAATACAACCTC
>OOCD01001291.1_pt1 | contig 15671 bp, 14 predicted proteins | sample 1671791 | NCBI WGS metagenome assembly OOCD01 (sample SAMN06348193, study PRJEB24527) | human gut metagenome | biome: human gut; feature: ankylosing spondylitis patient; material: feces | host: Homo sapiens | place: China | collected 2015-10
AGGGTGGAGAGTATTTACCTGTGCGGTATCACGGCTTGTCCGCCTCATGCCGAGATTCATAAGACGGCTTTGGGAGCGGAAGAAACTGTCGATTGGGAGTATTTTGAAGATACGATGGAGGCTGTTGATAAACTGAAGCAACAGGGATATACTGTCTGTGCGGTTGAGCAGGCCGAAGGGAGTACGATGTTGGATAATTTGTTGTTGGACAAGAATAAAAAGTATGCAGTTATCATGGGAAACGAGGTGAAAGGTGTTCAACAATGTGTCGTTGATAACTGTGATATGTGTATTGAAATACCGCAGTATGGGACCAAGCATTCTTTGAATGTTTCGGTGACTACCGGTATTATCATCTGGGATTTCTTTAAGCAATTGTCAGATTAATCCGTTTTCAACAAGTACGACAACTCGCTCCGTCATGGCATCTTTTCCTTTAGGATCGTATTCGGTTTTCAGGCTGGCGCCGAACATGCCGGCAAATATGTTCCAGAAACCTGCCCGGAAACTACCTAAATAGGCTTTCAATAGGTTGTAACTCGATTGGTTACATTCTCTGTCAATCAGTTTGATAAGCAGTTTTCCTTGGGAAAAGGTCAGTTTTTTCAACTGCGGTTTATATTCCTGAAAAAGTTCTTTTTCCATCCGTTTCAAGTGAGCTTGACGGGATTTTTCGTCGGGGAGTGTCTCTATATATTCGTATGTTTCGATCAGTGTTTCATAAACCATTTTGGCATAAGGTAGTGTGCGCTTTACGTCACGGACCAGTTTGGTGTAACGTGCCTGTTCACGTTTGTTTTTAAACTTGACCTGCGGGTAAATGTAGATTTCCCGCAGGTTAACAATAGGTACCGTATCCTTTCCATCCAGATATGCCTTTTGTAATCCTTCGGGAACGGTATTGATCTTCAATTTCTGTGCATGGACTCCTATTGCGCACAACATGAATATTATCAATATTTTATACTTGCCTTTTCTCAACATCGTTCACAAAAGTAATTGATTTACGAATAGCAACTACAGATTTTACAGAAAATTCATATCTTTGTGATAATACAAACAACTAAAATCAACAGACTATGAAATATTTTGCCATCTTTCCATATTCATTAATTCTGAATAAGTTGCAGCCATGCTATCTGATTGTCCAAAATGGAGATAATAGAGAACTTCAGGCTGTGAAAAGAGATAATCCGGAAAGTTGACAACTTAAACAAAACCTTGCTATGAAATCAATAAGTTTATTCGTTTTGTTTTGGGCATCTATCAACATTCATGCTGTTGATAACCTTCGTATATCTGATATCCGTAGTTTGGGAATGGGAGGAAACGGGGTTACACAATCTGTTTTGTTTAATCCGGCATTGGTGGCTTTGTATACGGATAAAGTTCTTCATTTAGAATACTTTAATCGTTATGGAGTAAAAGAACTGGGAACGGTTGGAATAGGTTTTGTATATCCGAATCCGTTGTTGTCGGCAGGTGTTGATATCTCTTCTTTCGGATATGATCAGTATAGGGAAACTCTTTTTCGGTTATCGGTAGGGAAACAGCTGAATGGCCGGTGGAGGATCGGCATTGGTTTCCAATATAAAATGTTGCAGACCGAGTTGTGGGAAGAAGTACCGAAGCAGCTTTCCACAGATGTCGGAATCTTGTTTGTTCCCATTGACAAATTGTTGATTGGAATGTTGATAATGAATTTTCCTTCTATTACCATTCATAAATATACTACTGAAACAAAATGTTTTACTAGTTATTCAGTACAAATAGGTTTTCAATGGGAGATAATTAACAGGTTGTTGATAGTAGGAACTATCGAAAGTAATAAAGAACATATGTGGATGGGAAATGCGGGCATTGAATATGCTCCGTTCAAAAACTTTCATATACGGGCGGGGGTACAGACTACTCCCCTCCTGCCCACTTTGGGGATCGGATACCGTCTGACTGGATTTACAGTAGATGTCGCGACTATTTATCATCCGGTTTTGGGAGTCAGTACCGGACTGGGTTTGAGCTATTCTTTTTAATCAGGCTTGACTATGAAACGAATGTTTATAAATCTGTTGGTATATCTGTTAATAAGTAGTTATCAGCTTAAAAGTCAGACATTATATTCTGTTGATAAGTGGATGGAATATATAGAAGAAATGGCTTCGGAAACAGAAGATGAAGAGCGTATTGAAGCACTTTACACTGATCTTTCCTATCTTACCGAACATCCTTTCGAACTCAATACGGTGACGGAGGGACAATTGAAACGTCTCCCTTTCCTATCTGATCTACAAATAAGGGAATTGTTGGAATATCGTTCCCGTTATGGAAAAATGTTAACCCTTTATGAGCTTAAAAATGTGGAAGTATTCGATTTAGAGACGATTTCTCTGCTTGTCCCGTTTATTTATATAAGTGAAATAATAGTTGATAAACGTCCTATTACAGTGAAAAATTTGTTGAAACGAGGTTCTAATAACTTACAAATCAGATATGACAGATGTTTTCAACAAAAGAAAGGCTATTGTTCATATCCCGATAGTGTACTACAACAATATCCGAATCGGAAGTATCTGGGAGAGCCGTTCTATCATTCTGTCCGTTATTCGTATGAATTTGATGAACGTATCCAATTCGGTCTGGTTACAGAAAAAGATGCAGGAGAACCTTTCTGGAATGAATATCATAAAGGGTATGACTATTATTCGGTGCATCTTTTTCTCAAAGAAATGAATAAATGGTTGAAAAGTCTTGCCATAGGTGATTATAAAATATCTTTTGGACAAGGCTTGGTGATCAGCAATGACTTTTCTCCAGGCCGAAGTGCTCTTGTTTCACAAACGGAAAGAAGGACAAACGGATTTCGCCGTCATTTTTCAACCAATGAAAATGACTTTTTCCGGGGAGCTGCTGCTACTGTCAATTGGAAAAATTTAGATATCAACCTCTTCTATTCGTATCGGAAGTTGGATGGAGGTGTGGACAGTACGATCGTTACTTCGTTTAAAACGGACGGTTTACATCGTTTGGTACGAGACAGGGAGAAGATGCATAAAGTTTCCATGCAGACATATGGTGGGAATGTACGATATGCAACTCCCGGTTTATGTATAGGTCTGACTGCCCTTTCTTATTCTTTCGGAAATTATTCGATACAGCCCGATCCGAAACCTTATAATCTTTTCTATTTTCGCGGTAACCGGAATCTGAATATCAGTGTGGATTACTTGTTGAAAAATAAGTTGATCAAGTTTTATGGTGAAACGGCTTTAAGCCGGAATGGGGCGGTTGCTTCCCTGAATGCCTTGCAGTTGACACCTGCTTCTTATTTTTCCTTGCTGTTATTGTATCGTTATTATGATAAACGTTACCAGGCTTTTTTCGGGAATGCTTTTTCACAAAACTCGGCTGTCCGGAATGAACAGGGAATGTATATAGGGATGCAATGGACGCCTTTTGCCCGCTGGAAGTTGTCCGCGTATGCGGATGTATTCCGGTTTCCCTGGCTGAAATATGGAGTGGATGCGCCGTCGACGGGAAAGGAATATATGCTTCAACTTGATTATACGCCGAGCCGGAATTTGTCCGTATATGTCCGTTATAAATACAAACAAAGGGAAAATATAACACCTTACCATCAACAGCGTTTGCGTATGCAGGCCTTATATACGATTTCTTCATCCGTCTCGCTGCGGACATCTGCAGACGGTATTTGTTATACAGAAGCGAACGAAAAAAGCAGAGGGTGGATGATTGCCCAAAGCGTAGGTTGGAAACCGGTTGATGTTCCTGTTCAAACAGATTTTCATATAGCCGGATTTCATACGGATAATTATCGGACCCGTATATCTTCTTATGAAAAAAATATCTTGTATGCTTTCAATATGCCTTCCTTTTATGGAAAAGGTGTTCGGTTGGCGCTTTCTTTCCGGTGGGATATTGTGAAGCAACTTTCTGTGTCTGCTAAATTAGGATACACATATTATGCTGATCGTGACGTGGTCGGTACTGACTTAGAAGAGATCGAAGGAAATATTAAAGCAGATATATATACGTTACTGCGCTGGAAATTTTGACGGTTTGCTAAATAGTCCTAAAGCTGGGGAAATTCATATCTCCATTTTGATAGCTTTTGTAGCTTTGCACTCAAATATAAATTATTATGTCTACAATTCTTTTTGATAAAATAGTATTCGGACCGATACATAGCCGTCGGTTAGGTATTTCTTTAGGTATGAACCTGCTTCCTACAGACGGGAAACTTTGTTCATTCAATTGCATTTATTGTGAATGCGGACTAAACGAGAATCACCGTACGCGCAGTAAACTGCCAACCCGTGCAGAGGTAAAGGAGGCTTTGATAAATAAATTGTCTTCCATGCAGACAGAGGGTATTGCTCCCGATGTAATCACTTTTGCTGGGAATGGTGAACCTACCATGCACCCTGAATTTGCCGATATTATCGATGATACGATTGAAACCCGTAACCGTTTTTTCCCGAAGGCTAAGATTGCCGTGCTCTCGAACTCGACCATGCTCCATAAGGAGGATGTCTTCTTGGCATTGAATAAGATTGAAGATAATATATTGAAACTCGACTCCATTTCGGATAGTCGTATCGGGCAGTTGAATGTTCCCAATTCCCCGGCTTTTACTTTCGATAGGTTGTTGGAACAACTTTGCCGTTTTAATGGCAATCTGATTATACAAACCATGTTTCTGAAAGGGGAAGTGGATGGAGAAAGCGTGACGAATACAACCGAACACGAAATTTCCGGTTGGTTGGAAGCTTTAAAACAAATCAAGCCTAGACAGGTTATGATCTATACAATCGACCGTGAAACTCCCGTAAAAAACTTGAAAAAGGTGACAAAAGATGAATTGGAAGCTATTGCCGACCGTGCCCGTCAAGAAGGGTTTGATGTAACGGTGTCAGCTTGAAAAATTAAAAAATGGAGAATTGAAAAGCATTGTAAGAAGTCACAATGCTTTTCAATTCTCCATTTTTAATTCTCAATTTATTTTTTGTGCTTTCATTGTCTTAGCTTTTCCATCTGTATGGATGCGGAAGATATAAATACCGGAAGAAAGAGAGCCGGTGTAAACGATCTTTCCAGGGTTCTTTTGGCGAATGACCGTTTTACCGTCTAACGTGATGACTTCTAGCAAATCCACTTTTTCATTTCCGAATAGTTCTACCTGATCTGTAAACACAGTGGGAGAGATCGTTGTTTCCGAAAGGATGATCTTTTCATTTCCTACATTTACTTCTTTGTCGGCATCCGCTTTCTTGCTTTCGTCTTTTCCGTATAGAGTGGAAACCTGATACAAGATACTACCTGTCGGTGCTTGCTTGTCTATATATTGGGTGATAAACTTATTGGGGACGTTGCCGATTTTGCTTCCATTACGATAAATGTTATAACCTGTTATTGTCGGAAATGCACTTGCCTGGCTGCTCCGGAGTGAAGAACCGACTTCGGATATCCGAGTGAGTATGGGCATTGCTGATGACTTACTTAACAATGTTGTGTCGTTGGATGCAGTTTTTATAGTTGGTATATCCTTTGTTTTTGAACTGACGGTGGCGGCAAGAAAGAAGTTGAAATCATAATTTTCATTTTCATTTTCAGAAGGTTCATACAGATATTCCCACGTTTCTCCATCGAATGAAATCAAATTACCTTTTCCATTGACTGCTGGTCCTTCGTCCATGACTGCTGGATAGGCGGTGGATAGTTTAGCTTCAGCGTGGAAAGCGATGATTAGTTCTTGGGAAGCATCAATGACAAATGGTTCTTTAAGCGGGATTTCAATTAATTTATCAAAAGGTAAATTAGTCAACTTTTGTACATATTTTCGTTTTCCTTGTATGATGTTCAGCGTATAAGATGAACCTGAGGTTGGTATGAAGGAAACAGATTCAACAAGGTGCCCGTGCAGAGGTTTCAGATCTTCCTTATTCCATCTTTGTCCGAAATAGAAAGGTTGTTTGAAACCTAACGAAAGATAAGCTGTCCCATTTCCCCAGTAGATCATTTGCTGGTAAATAGGTTCCTTCCATTTGACGAGGATATTCTTGCCATCAGTTGAGGTGGTTACATCGGTTGGGATCTTCAGTTCATAGACATAAATAGATGTGGTGGCTACAGCAGACTCTTTGTTGTCTGTATACGATGCGGAAACGCTGTAAGATTGGATACCGGTTTCAGGTTCTTTGTCAATATAAGATGTAGAAAAGGTACGTCCGATCAATATATTGTTTCGATAAACGTTATACTGTTCCGGTTTTTCGCTGGCAGAGACGGGTGCTTTCCATTTCAATAGAACCTCTCCGTTTTGGTAGACCGATGTCAGATCAGTTGGCATTGCTTTCGGAGCTGTCGCGTATCGGCCGGCCAGTTGTGTTTTGCCGGTATGATTGGGATCTAAATATATATCCATACGAGATGTATTGTCTTTGTATAATCCGCAAAACCAAAAATTCAAGTTTTAAAAACGAAAAATCAAAAAAAGAGGTGGATGTTACTATTACTGTAAGCAATAAGGATATCGTTTAAGTATCGTTTACATGATACTTAAACGATATTTTTTTAGTAATTACAAACGATCCATTCTTCTTGTTTTCTTCTGGAGGTTCGACTGGCTGAAATAGTTCGTTCAATACGATGGGTGGTCCAGTTGTATCGGGTTGTGTAATCTTGTAAATGATCATTAGGAAACATGGTCAACATGAACTTTCCTTTCAAGCTGGATATAATATCCAACAATTCAATGAACGCCTGTTCATTGAATAGCCCATTATAATGGGCACAATTAGTGTCAATATAAGGCGGATCGATAAAATGGAATGTTTCAGGACGGTCATATCGTTTAATGACGGATATTGCATCCTGGCATTCGATTGTAACATGTTCCAGACGGTTACAAAGCTCTTCTGTGAATGCGTCCTTGGCATTTCTCAACCGTTTAGGCATTCCTCCTTTCAGATCAAAACCGAATGTTCCATTGAGTTTGCTGGCAAACGATGTTTTTGTTAGAAACCAAAAAGCACAGGCACGTTCTGCTGGTTTGAACAAAGCTGGATTATTATATATGTATGTCGCATGGTCATGTTGGTATCGGCTATGTAGCATTTGGTCTATTTCCGTTTTCAGCTCAGGATAATAACATTTTGCCATCCAATAAAAGTTGATGATCTCCGCATTGATATCGTTTATTACTTCACATGGAGCCGGCTCTTTTGCAAACAGGACGGCCGCACCACCGCAAAAGGCTTCCGTATAGACGGAATGCTCCGGGATCAGTGGTAAAATATGTTTCAACATTGTTTGTTTACCTCCGTAGTAAGTTATCGGTGTCTTCATTTCTTTAAATACTTATCGTTATACATTCAAGTCAAATTTTACATTTTCTTTAACTGAAAGAAGTAGTTCAGTCTTTTTCAAATTATTCGTATAAGGTATATACATTCCATCCCAATTTGCTATCATCTTAAACTTTTTCGATATATTTGTATTGCCAATCACATAAAAACGAAAGCGACGCATCGCGGTCAGAAGGTACATAGCCCCCGGTCGCGCGGTGCGTCGCTTTGTTTGTTAGTATGTGATTGGCGTCTTTACTAACGAGCCGGGGGCTTTTTCTTTTCCCCCTACATATTCTGTTTTACAGGCTGTTCATGTTCTCAAAATCCGAACTGATATATGGCGTGTCCAGTATCTTCACGTATGTGGGCATAGTGAACTCTGAAAACATACCGTTTCGATCAATAAATTCAACACGGCTTTTGAGATAGGCTAATTCTTCATCCGTCAATGAGATTTCAACCGTATCGGTGATAGAAGCCGCATCGGTAAATCCGATGTTGATTTGACCACTCCCCATATCCTTGATAACGATACGCTTCTGATCAACCTCCGAGATCGCTATCTTACTGTCTATCGATACTTTCAGTTCCATGTTTTTTCTCGTGTCAAACTGTGGCAACACGGTGTTGAGTATTAATACTCGATCTTTTAATGTTAGTTCCATATTGTATGTTTTTATGATTGTTTGCATTGTAATTAATAATGTCTATTGAATAGATACCATCCCTGGTTAAAATAAGCGAACGTTGCACAGTCACCCTTATTCATGTCAAGTGTCATGCTGTTGCCGTTATTGTCCAACAATGGTGTATCAGAGTTTTCTGGTTCTATTCTGATACCTTCGGAAGAGAACTTCGCCACGATCACATGCACAAAAATCACGGAATTGAAACCGACTTCGCTCCACGAATCTCCGTATTCCGGGTGGACTTCTCCCATTTTCTTTGTGATCGTCGACCGGGAAGGGAGATAGACGCTAAGATACGTACTGGTACTGAAGACGAACGTGTCCCGATAACCGATGTTCAGGACGATTGTATCACTCTTGTCCGACGAGGGTGCATAACGGGCAGTCGAGATCGATCCGTTGACCTTTAAACCTCCAATGCAGTATAACGCATAGTTGCGCCGTCCACCATGAACATCTATCACAGCCCCATAATTTATATCGTTGTGATTAGTTGTATACTCAAGGCGCATCAAAGCACTTGTTCCCCCAAGCGTAGACGGCAAGGTATTTAGACCAAGGCCGGCCCATTTACCGGAAGATGAAAATCCCAAAAACGCATTACTTCCTGATGAATAAAGGAAAAATTTAGAAGACGATTCACCGGAATAGCGGTTATCCGAGAATAGTCCTCCAGACTCCATCCTGAGTCCTCCGATGTAGGCATCCCCATTTTGATAAACTTTAAACGGGGCATTTGCAGGTGTTGCATTTCCAGCCCAGATTCGAACAGAGTTTCCGGCTGTTCCACCTCCGGAGAGTCCGGCAAGTTTTTCTCCATTTGAATTTGCAATATAGATACTTCCTCTACTTTCCACATTTCCGTTGCTTTCTACCCGGAATGTCGGATCAGTGGGTGGTTGTCCTTTCGCCCCGGCTGTTCCTCCCGACCAAATACGGATGGAACCGGAAGCAGCCATTCCACCTGTGCTTCCGAAAGCGATCGCACCGGTAGTTATGAGTCCGCCGTTGATCTCCGTTATCGTATTGTCATACTTTGAGGCAAGCACCCATTTAGAACCGCTATATCTATAGATATTCTCCCCATCCACCCATAAGTCATTTGTCCGCATACCCGATGTTGGAGCCGTCGTTTGATAAAATACCCTTGCCTTGTTATTTGCAGTCAATTGGGCGTTGTTAGCTGCATTTGACGCATTCTCTGCATCCGTCAGGGCATCATTTATCCCATCATACAACGGTTGAAGGTTAGGACGGTCGGAAATGTTATTATAACCGGATGTTCCGGATTTGAATACCATCTTCCCGCCAAACTCTCCGATCCCCAGGTTGAAATAGCACTTTCCATCTGTCGATACTATGCGATCCACCGTGATTCGGCCGGGCAATATCTCCGTGAAGCCGTAGCAGGTCACAAACGACCGTACACCGTCGGCTTGACTACCTAATAAACCGACCAGAAAGTAATAATCGCTGCCTTCGTCCATGTCGTGCGGTTCTTCGGACAAGATAAACTCGCCGGCCTCAGAAGACTTGCCACATTTGGCGTACAAGTAGAGCTTCCCGAAGTCGCCCAGCGGCGGACTGGTGTAGGCAGGTAGATCCCAGAACTTATATTCAGAAGCGGCATGGCTGCCTTTTATTTCCGAGATGCCGATCGTCATGTGCTGAAGGATCGCTTTCGGGGCGGTGAACAGTTCGGTCGCATCGTCATAGACAAAGTCCGGATCGACTTTCCGGGGATTGGTCTTGCTGTCCACGAAGCGGAATTGCAGGTTTTCATGTCCGACCAAAAGGGACATGGTGCGCACCCAGACAGGATCGATCCCCTTGGTGTAATCTTTAAACGCCTTTTCCAACATCTCCTGTGCTTCAATCGCATCACGTAAACGACGCTTGGTGTAGTGCATCGCATCGCTGTGGCGGTCGTTATTGATCACCTCGTTGCTTTCGATCTTCGACAGATCCGAGGAGACAAAGCCACCGACCGGCACATTGCTTAGTTCCAGTCCGGGGCTGTAGGGCCTATTTATATAGTCCTTTACAGCCGTGATGCGGATACGCACTCCCTCGGGCTGAAACTGCGGGTCGTCAAACAGGATGTAACCACCTGGCACCAACCGTCCACCCACCTCCAGCCACTGCGATTTCGCCCAAATGCCGTCCAGCTCACCGGTAAAGGCAAAAGATTCCTCTTCCTTGTTGTACAGGCTTCGGGCTGCATCACGAAACATATCCCATGACGCACCCGTCTGTGTGGTATCGTTGCAGACGTATGCCTGCGGCAGCGAAATGTTGAAGACCGCGTATGTATCACCTACAGCCGGACAGCGGTTCGGGTTCGGTATCGTGCCCCCTTCTTTCTCGACAGGCACCAACTTAAACCGTCGGGCTGCATGGTCGTAACCGGTCAAAGCGTCAGATGTCTGCTCGAGGTCAAATTCTTCTCCAGTCATCACACCCGACTGGAAGATAATCGTTGCAGTTTCGCCCGGTATTCGGCATTTGGAATAGTCTAAATCTTCCGGAATCGTGTTATCGATGATATCATAGAGATGCTTTTCGGCATCCACCACAACCACCTCGGACACCGTGCCCACCCGTGAGGGGTAGATGTGCGAACAGTCCAAGCTGTCCTCATTGTTATTGGCCAAAGCCCGGTCGGCTCGTGTAATGAACATGCCATCCTTGTCGGTTTTATAGCGTCTGCCTTCGTATTCCAATTCCTGGGATTTTGGCAGCAGCAGACAGGAAGCTCCATAGGCGGTGCGGTCGATGTTGCGCTCGCCACCCTGCACATAGAGGATGGAGGTGGGTGGTTTTTCGCCCTGCAGCTTACGGCCGACACCGGTTTTGAAGCCATTCCCACGGCCGTAGGAAAGAGGCAGAGGATCGTCCTTGAACTTCTCTACCTTGCCGAAATTGATAGTCTTGCTGACGATTTCGAATTCTGTTCTCCACTCATCCGCAAAGCGGTTAAGCGCATCCAAACAAAACTCATGGCTAAAGGCCAAGGTCTTTTCCGGTGCATCGATACAGGTCCCAATAGACCATCCTCCAACTCCCGATTGGTTCATATTATCAATCAAAAGCTCCAGAAAGAAGCGGGGTTTTCCGGTAAGTTGGAATTTCAGCTTTCGGGGGATGGCTGACAGGTGCTTGTATTTGATGGTACCCAACAGTTCCCAATAGCCGCCAAAGGTGGCACTGTAATCGAGATTGCGAGTGCCATGCTTTGTCAGATCCTCCGGTCTCCAGAGCGTATATCGCTGACCTTGATAGTCAACATAGCTGTAGACAGGTATTTCTACATGTTCTGTCAACGAGAACACAAGATTGACCTTGTCGCCCTGCCGGATGGCCCGATAGCGATAACTGGCATCATCGACTGGTATATCGAGAAGTATTTTCCCTGTCTTTTCAAAAATGATCATAGCTCATTTAATTAATTGCTTAACTTTGTTTCCGGAGACCGTCGGTCCCCTAATTTTCTTTTTTTTACAGCCTCCAATCTGTGATAGCCTGGAGGCTGTTTTATTATTCTTTCGCCACCGAACATTTTATATCTCCATTTGTTTTAAAAGAAAATACCCAACCTGGGGTTGGCGATTATCAATAATTTTTTCTGAATATACATTTGCTGTCTTTCTGCTGTGACAGCCCAAAGACAGTGTCACTAATTTATTAATACGGCCTTGCAGGCGGAGTGAAGTTTGATGTCCAACGGGCAATATTACTGATGCGAAACTCGTCAATCATACCGTTCAGATACAATCCATAATCCCGATATTTTCCGATCATTAAAGAACTATAGTACCCTGAAACCATCGTTGATGTGAAACCAGACGCATACACTCCATTTACATACACTTTCCAATATCGAGATTGTGACCTGACGATCGCAAGATGAACCCACTGATCCCGTGGCATCGTAAAATAGCATATTGCATCCCCTCGGGTTCCACCATACTGCAATCCAAAGAAAATGCGTCCGTCAGATTCCTCCATTATATCAAAGCTGTAACTTCCACCACCATCGCCTTTTGACATTATACCGTTTTTCACACCACTTTTCAGTTTAATCCAAAAATCGACGGTATAGTTTGGATATAGGGACTCGTTTATGGCATTCGTTCCACTTATCTTTACATACCCGTTTCCTGAAAACGAAACGCAATTCTTGAATTTTCCCACTACATAGGACATATTACTACCAACATAAGGCTTGCCTGAGGCTTCATCTTTCAATGATCCATCAAAATGTAGCAACAGCAAAGTATTCTTGTCTACTTTCTTCCGTCCCATCATCGATCTTATCATACCAACCTCCTTTCTGCCGAAAGTCGGTCAGATACTTTAGTTAAGAGGTGTTTACCCCCCCCATTAACATTTGTAAACAATTATTTCTCATGACTTTATCTCCTATTTTTTAGTCGTTAATATCTTGTTTCATCTTTTTCAACGGCAGATCATTCTTCGTAAGCCCAATAGCGGATCAGGACAGTGCCATCACCGCCGTTACCGTAAGTACCACAACCGCCACCACCGTAACCGCCACTTTTTCTATTGCCATTTCCAGTTCCGCATCCTTTGTCGTAATCGGATTCTCCACCCATGCCCCCATTTATATTTCTGTCTGAACCACCACCTCCGGCATTTCGTTTCCCAGTAGGTTCGCCAAAATCACGGGTTGTATGCCTTTGACCCTTTCCTCCGCCATATAGGGAACCAGCTGGATAGAGAGAGCCATTTTCATTGCGGCTGCCTATTCCGTTAGATCCATCAGAACCCGCTTTAGCCGTATCTGAATCATCTCCTGCTCCGCCACTTCCGCCGTTGCCACCAGTATATGCTCCGGCATTACTTCCGCCTGGATAACCATTACCCGCACCATTTCCGCCATTAGCTCTATAACTTGAATTTAAGAATTGAGAGTATCCACCGTTGGGGGCAACTTCAGAATACCCTCCAATTCCTCCTTTCCCAACTGTTATCGGAATTGACTGACCCGGTGCAACAGAGATAGCATCACCGTCTCTCCATCCGGATGTATCTTTTTTGAAGGTTTTAGTATAGCCGCCACCTCCACCGCTTCCATTATGTCCTGCACCCCCTCCTCCGACAAGAAACACATCAACCTCCCTACATCCTTTAGGTACGATCCAGGTATAATTCCCGGCAGGATAGAACCTCTTGGTGAACAACTGCAACTTCTTCCGTCCCATCATCGACCGTCTCATCTACGCCCTCCTTTCTTACGATAAGAGGTCGTAACTTCTTTATTTATAGAGCATTTTACCCCCCCCCCGTTTAACTTTTAATAACATAACCTGTTTCATTGCTTTACCTCCTGTACAATTGTGGGCAAGTCTTTCAAGTCGTTCGGATAACCTGTAACGGTTGTCAGAATGCAGAGATAGATCACACCGTATTGTTCATAATATTTGTCTTTCTCGAATGCCATACCCTGCACGTATGGAATAGGATCATCAAGCGTGCCTGCGTGCTCAGCTTCAACGATCTTATACAGTGAAGCAGTTTCTATGCCCGGTTTCCAATCGGCTTGCAGCTTGTGCTTTTGTATCACTTCAAACAAAGTGTCGCTTTCTCCTTCCACTACTCGAAGCCGGAAGCCTATTTCAACTTCCTTGCCAAACTCCGCATCTTTCTCACCCCAAATGGGGAATAAGACCTGCATCTCCAACGCTTGGCTGGCTGTGAGAGACACGCTGTTCATCATCGTACGGGCAAAGGTCACTGCCTGCACTTCCGGGGATTTAGCGATTGCCTTATCTGCTTTAGTTTGCAAGGCTGCCGTTGTTGTATGGATCATTTCAGGATAGCCTTCCACCACGATAGCTTCGACCTCCTCGGCTGTTTGGGCGGCATCGATACGGGATAGCAAGCGGTCTGTCACCTTGCCGCATTGCTCCGAATAGTCCGCTATTTCGTCAAGAGCAACCGTTAAGATATTCGAGGCGTAAAGATGACCGCCTACTTCGACTTCTTCCTGCCGGCCACACTTATCCTTCACTTGCAGGGTGTTCGAGACATATGCGTCCTGTTCATCAATATAATAATGATGGATGTCTTTGTCGTAGATTTCCTGCCGTTTGGCATCACGGGCACGCCAGAGCAGTTCTTCCGGTGTCGGTTCTGGTTCCGGAGCGGGCTGCATGTGCCAACACTCCAACGGGGTTGCATCCGGATGTTCGTTGTGGTACTGTTCCTGTTCTTCTGAGAGCGGAAGATAAGCCCCAACCTCATAATCGTCTATATCTGTACTTATGAGATAGGAATCAGGAAGTTTTACTTTCGTTTTCCAAAAATTAATGTCTTTATGAATGTATATCATATTGCTATTCTTAATTGTGATAATATAAACAAATTATACCCTGTCCTCCTTTTCCTCCTTTACGTGACAGACCACCACCTCCTCCGCCACCAGCTCCAATGCCACCATTTCCGCCATTCGTAGGATTGCTTGACCCTGAATTTCCACCATTTCCACCTGATTCAAGACCTGCCGCCCCACCACCTGCTCCAGATCCATCCGAACCAGATCCGTTCGAGCCTTTCCCCGAAGTTCCACCTCCTCCAAATAGGCCAATGGGAATAAGTACATTGTTATATTTATATCCTGTACCACCTTGATAAGATTGACTATTTCCACCTTTATAACCGCCCATACCATCTGCATTACTTACACTGTTTCCACCGGTCATTCCTGACGATGAATTTCCATTACCCGACATAGATGCGCCTGAACCACCAGCATAACCGTAAGAACCATTCCAATAACCAGGAGAGCCTCCACCATTATTACAAATCGCGATATCGGAAGATGGGTTTTCTACCAACTTTGATAGAATGGTATATATACTGTCTGGTATTTTAGAGCCATTACCAAGCCCTCCTGCTCCCTCACTATTACCTCTTTGCCCTCCAGCACAGATTATCGTATCCCCGTTTATTTCAAGAGTTGTACTATCCCCATCAGTTTGTGCATTTACAGGCTTTGCAATTTTACAAGTCAAAGTTTTCGGTAGCAAAGAGATTTTTATATTACGAGCAAATGCTATTGTTCCAGAAGCTACACCGCCACCACTGTTTGTGCCACCTCCGCCGCCACCTCCAACGATTAGCAAATCCACAAACTTATATTTTTTCTCTATTATATAATTCTGTTGGATACCTAAAGGACTTACCAGCTTTACCAATTTAGGCACTGTATTATATAGATTACCTGATATCAATCTACGTTTCATCTCTTCCTGTTTTGAATTATACCCTAACTACTATTATCCCGTGTTCTTTCTTCAAGGATACACCTGTCGGTTTCCCGTTCGGTAACGTTACACTTGATTCCTCGGACTGCCAGCCAGAACCATTAGGGACCGGTTGGTCAAAGTCCGACCCGGAACTGTTCAAGATCGACAGATAGAATTCCTGCATTTCCGGTACGCTGGCGATATCGGCAAAGTTGATCGCTTGCGGGGATTTGCTTGTGTATTTGAAGCGAAGGTTATACGGTGATGACGGAAGAGCCGCCAGAGACTCGACATCGACATACTCTTTCAACCTCAAAGAGTCCGATACCTTCGTTTTCTCTTCA
>OOCD01001292.1_pt1 | contig 15671 bp, 10 predicted proteins | sample 1671791 | NCBI WGS metagenome assembly OOCD01 (sample SAMN06348193, study PRJEB24527) | human gut metagenome | biome: human gut; feature: ankylosing spondylitis patient; material: feces | host: Homo sapiens | place: China | collected 2015-10
AACGGCAGCTTTTCGGGGGAGCTGGCGGTATCGGCGGCGGGGTTCCCGGGATTGCCGGAATTGCCGGAATTGCCGGAATTGCCGGGGGCAACGGTTGCGGCGGATGTGCTGCGCGGGCCGGGGGTGTCCCGGCAGTCCGGGTTTGCCGGCGCCGGGGGGCAGTCCGCTGCGGCGTCGCGCAGGATGCCGATCGTGTAGCGGTTGTATTTGATGGCCGTCCAGCCGGTCATGATGTTGCGCACCGAGGGCATCAGGCGCAGTGCGGCCACGGCGAATACGCCGAACAGCATTTGCGCCCGCCCGTCGCCGTCGCCGAGGCTCAGTGCCACGAGCAGGGCCATGCCCAGCGCCAGCCCGATCTCGGTAAAGGCCTGCGGAAGCATGCCGATCGCCGTTTCGCGCAGGCGCGTGCGGATCACCTGATCCATCGCCCGGTCGAACTGGCGGAGCATCATCGGGAAGGCATTGTTGATCTCGATGTCGGCATAGCCGCGGAAGGTCTCGGCCACGAGCCGCGCCTTTTCGCGCTGCGCCTTGTTTTCCAGTTCCCCGTAGCGGTTGATGCGGTTGCGCACCAGTCCGTAATAGAGCCAGATCGAGGGCAGGAAGACCGCCAGGGCGAGCAGTGCCGCGAGGGGCGTGTACCACATCAGCGCCCCGAACAGCAGCACGAGCAGCATCGCCTCGGCGGCGATGGCGGCGGCGGGGTTGAGCACGCCCGCCGCGAAGGCCAGGCAGACGACGTTGACGTTGCGGGCCAGTACGGCCGAGTTCGACGCCTTGACGAACGGCAGCCCCCGGTCGTGGTAGGTAACGAGCAGCCGCCGCGAAAGCGTGCGGTAGAGGTCGTAAATATAGGTGCGTTCGACGCGGGCGAGCCACAGCCCGAGCAGGCACTTCAGGACGATCACGCCCACCACAGCCGCGCAGACCGCCAGCGCGAAAGTGCGTTGTGAGGCGAAGCCCAGCCCTTCGTAGGCGCGTGTCAGCACCCCGCCGCCCTCGAGGCTGCCGGGGTCGAGCACCAGCGCCAGCACGGGCAGCAGCATGGCCAGCCCGAGGAAATTCAGCCCTGCGCGCAGCAGGAGCGTGCAGGCGACCCACACTCCCCGGCGGCGGAACGCACGCGGTATGATGCCGATGGTTTCGTTCATCTTATCCTTCCACTTTTTCGATTTCCCCCAGTTTCACGTACCACAGGTACCCTTCGCATTGGGTGTAGCCCATTTGCCGCAGCAGGCCGAGGTATTCGCCCACCTGGCGGCGGTAGCGTCCGGGGTCGCGGCTTCCGAACTTGTAGTCGACGACCACGGCCCGCGTGCCGCGGATCATTACGCGGTCGGGACGCCGCGCGGAGGAGCCGCCGGGAATGATGATTTCGTTTTCGTTGCGCACGCGCTGCCAGCCGCCTCCGAACCATTCGCCCGCGACGGGGTGCGCCAGCACCCGGGCGATCATCCCCCGCAGCGCTTCGGCTTCGCCGGGCGACAGCGTGCCGTCGTCCCGCATCCGCTGCACGGCCTCGTAGATCTGTTGCCGGTCGTCGGCCTGCTCGAACGCTTTGTGCATCAGGATGCCGAAGTTGCGGGGCGAGAGTTCCACCTCGTCCTCCTCCTCGAAATAACGTTGCGAGGGGAGCCTCAGCCGCAGGTCGGCGCGTGCCGTGGGGTAGTTCTCCAGTACGACGTGCACGCTGTCGGATGCTTTGCCGCCGCCGGGCACGGGGCCCGTGAAGCGCCCGAATTCGAACCTTTCGCCTTCCTCGGTCGCGGTGCGGCGCCCTTCGGTGCCGTCGAGCAGCGCTTTGTCGCCGTCGGCTCCGATGCTTTGCAGCAGCAGCCCGCCGACGCTCTTGCCGCCCTTGCGGGGGATGAAGACGTGCAGCGACTCGGCGGCGCGTGTCAGGGCCACGTACAGCAGATTGATGTTGTCGACGTGCGAATAGACCAGCTCGCGGTAGTACTCCGCCGAGAAGCCCGATTCGGCCATCGCCTTCTTGTATTTCACCGGGAAGCGCCCGACGGCGCCCGCATCGCCCTGTGCCTCGGCCCAGACGATGTTCGTCACGTTGCCGCCCGACTTGGGATCGAGCTGCCACGAACACCAGGGGATCAGCACCACGCGCTTTTCGAGCCCCTTGGCCTTGTGTATGGTCGTGATCTCGACGGTCGTTGCGCTCTCGTCGACGCTCAGCGACCGGTTCTGCCCCTGCTGCTCCCACCAGTCGAGGAACAGCGCGATGTCGGCGATCTTGCTGGCGCAGAAGCCGATGATCTGTTCGTGTATGGCTTGCAGGTAGGCCGTCTGCTGCCTGTCGTCGTGCAGCGCGTGGCGCATGACGATCCGCTCGAACGCCTCCTCGGGCGACAGCAGCCGGATCGAGCGGAAAAAGGTGCGTTCGTCCCCGGGCAGCGGGCGGTCGAACCCGCGCCCCAGGTAGTGGTTGTAGACGGCGCGGCTGAGCGAGTCGTCGGGGTTGAGCGACAGGCGCAGCGCCGCGGCGATGAACGAACTGACGGGGGCGTTGCCCACGATCAGCGCTTCCTGTGTCATCACATCGAACCGGTAGCGCGGGTCGTCGTTGCGGCGTTTGAAATCCAGCAGCTCGGCGGCCACCCTGGCGCCGTCGGTCGCCCCGCGCACCAGGATCATGATGTCGCACGGACGGAAACCCTTGTCCAGCACCTCGCAGATGCGCTCCACGACGGGCGGCCGTTCGGCGAAGGTCTCCACCGAAACATAGCCCGGCACCCCGCCCAGGCGGCGGGGTGTCTGCGCATGTTCGCGGTAAGCCTTTTGCAGGGTGTCGCGCAGCCCGGCGGCGGTGCGGGCGTCCATGTCGCCCCGCGCCGCGGCTTCGTCCAGCGTCGCGTTGAGCGCCCGGTTGTCGGCTTCGACCACGCGGCCGATGGCCTTGTTGTTGAAATCCACCACGGCGGGCAGGCTGCGGTAGTTTTCCGTGAGGTTGACCAGTTCGGTGCTGTCCGCGCCCAGCGCCCGTTGCGCCTGCGAGTGGAGTATTTTCCAGTCGCCGCCCCGCCAGCGGTAGATCGACTGCTTGATGTCGCCCACGATCAGCACCGAGGTCGCCTCGCTCTGCGCCATGGCGTTTTGCAGCAGGGGCAGGAAATTCTCCCACTCCTTCACGGAGGTGTCCTGGAATTCGTCGATCATGAAGTGTTCGAAGCGGTTGCCGACCTTCTCGTAGATGAACGGCGCGTCGTTGTGGCCGATGAATTCCGAGAGGATGTATTTGGTCTCCGAGAGGAGCATCATGTTTTCCTGGTCGCACATCTGCTGCACCTTGGCATAGAGGTCGGAGAGCAGCGCGAAGCTGCGGTAGTTCTCGCGCAGCAGGTCGCAGGTGTTCCACGCGCGGACGTTCTCATCGTAGAGGCCGCACATTTCGCGCAGCAGGGGTTGCAGCCGGGAACGCAGCCCCTGTGCCGTGCTGCCGGGTTTTCCCCACGCCTCGTCCCTGGTGCAGGCCGCCTCCGCGCGGCTTCCGTAGCGCTCGAAGCTGCCGCCCGCCACGGCGTAGAAATAGGCCGCGAAGCCCGAGCCTTTGTAGGGAAAGTCGGCGACCGAGGCGCCTGCGTCCCCGATGATCCGCACGGCTTCGGCCGCAGCGTCCTGCATCCGTTTTTTGGTCGCCGCGGCGTGCGCCGTGGCTTCGCCCACGATACGCGCCAGTTCCTCGCGCGGGCGGGCCGCCGAGAGTGCGTCCTTGTTCTTCTCCTTGAACAGCTCGCCGCCCAGCGTGAGGATGCCGTCGCGGATGTCCCATTTCTTGCCTTCGTCAATGCGCTCCTGCACGAAGTCCGTGAGCCAGCGCTGCAGGTCGCGGTCGGTGGTGATCTGCTCGATGAGCGTGTCGGCGCTCTTGGTCAGCACCGAGGCCGTTTCGATCTCGACGTTGTAATTGAGGTCGATGCCCAGCTCCTTGATGAAGGCGCGCAGGATGCGCTGGAAGAAGGTGTCGATCGTCAGCACCGTGAAGCGCGAATAGTCGTGCAGGATCTTCGACCGCACCTCCCGGGCGCGTCGGCGCACCGTGGCGGCATCGAGCGACAATTCGCGGCAGAGGTTGTCGAGGTAGGAGCTCGGCTGTCCCGAGGCCAGCAGGTGTATCTCCTTGAGGATGCGCGATTTCATCTCCTCGGTGGCCTTGTTGGTGAAGGTCACGGCGAGGATGTGGCGGTAAATGCCGGGCTGTTCGACCACGTCGCGCACGTATTTGTACGCCAACTGGTAGGTCTTGCCCGACCCCGCGCTTGCATTCAGAATTCTCGCCCTCACTGTCCGAAATGTCGTTTTAGGTAGTAAAAGTACAAAACAAATCCCGAACGGCAAACCGGGGTTCGCAATAATTTTGTATTTTAGCGACGTATTTAAACCTACAATGTATGAAGAAGATGATTCTGAGCGCCGTGATGCTGGTTTTCGCAGCCTCCGGCCGTGCACAGGAGGCGGGTGCCGCAAGTCCTACGGAACATAACGAGTGGCTGACCACGTTCGAGGCCGTCGCGGTGGATGCCGACCTGGATATCAAATTCGTGAAAGTCCCCGACACCGAGGCCCCCAAGATCGTATACGACACGAAAGGTTCCTATACTTCGAAATTCCGCGCCGAGGTGAAGGACAAAACCCTGCGTATCAGCGAGAGGCCCGATTCGCGCCGTCCCGACCGCACCGAGGTGACGGTCTATTACAATACGTTGCAGTCCGTTTCGCTGTCGGGCGCCGCAGCCGTGTTCGAGGGGACGGTGGATGCGGTGCAGCTCGACCTGACGCTGGGGCGCAAGGCGTCGCTCACAGCGGCGTTCGATGTCAAAGACCTCAGGATGGAGCTCACGGGCGGCAGCAGCGCGACGCTCACCGGCAAGGCGAGCTACCTGACGCTGTTCGCTTCGACGGGCAGGGTCGCGGCCTCGGGGCTGGAGGTGATGTCGGCCGAGGTCAATGCCCAGAGCAAGGCCGACGTGTCGCTGTGGATCACCGACCGGTTCATCGGCAAGACCACGACTAACGCCCGTATCACCTATAAGGGGCAGCCTGCCGTCGTGCGCGGCGGCGCCAAGTTCATGGGCGGTGAGATCAGCCACGTAGAATAGTCTCATGGAACAATAATGCGAAGGGGGCTTCCGGATCCCGGGCGGACAATACCGCCGGGGAAGTCGCCGGGGCTGTCCGAACTGCTATGAAGGGATTTCTGGAGGAGGTGGCCGCCGACCTGTATGCGCGCTATGGCGAGGGACTGTCCGAACGGGCGGTGCTCTTCCCGTCGCGGCGTGCGCGGCTGTTTTTCGTCGATGCCCTGGGGCGTATCGCCGGGCGTCCGATGTGGCAGCCCGAATGGGTGACGATCGACGACCTGACGGGCGAAATATCGGGGCTGCATACGGGCGACCGCGTGCGGCTCATCACCGAGCTTTACAAAGTCTACTCGGCCTACCACAACGAACCCTTCGACAAGTTCTATTTCTGGGGCGATATGCTCCTCACGGACTTCGATACGATCGACAAATACCTGATCGACGCGCAGATGCTCTTCCGCAACATCTCGGAGATCAAGGAGATCGAAGCCGATATTTCCTACCTCACGCCCGCGCAGCTGCGCATCCTTTCGTTCTGGTCCTCGTTCGGCGAGCAGGCCGACCTTTCGGAGGAGAAACGCCGTTTTCTGGCGATCTGGAAGACCCTCGGCCCCATCTACCGCCGCTTCCGGGAGCGTCTCTCGTCGCTCGGCATCGCCTACAACGGCATGGTGCAGCGCGCCGCCGCCGACCGCATCCGCGGGGGCGGGTTCGCCTTCCCCGAGCCCCGGCGTTATGTCGTGGCGGGGTTCAACGCCCTTTCCGAGTGCGAGAAGCGCCTTTTCGGGTTCCTCGCCACGGCGGCCGAAACCGATTTTTACTGGGACTACGACTCTTATTATAAGGACGACCCCGAACAGGAGGCGGGTATGTTCGTGCGTTCGAACGTGGCGCAGTTCCCACCCCGCACGGAACTTCGGTACGACAACATGCGGGGAGAGAAGCAGATCGTGTCGGTCGCCGCCGTCTCGAACGCCGTGCAGTGCAAGTATGCCGCGGCGATCCTCGCCGATCTGGCCCGCCGCCGCAGGGAGGAAGACTCCGGCATCGCCGCGGGCGCCAGGCCCGCGCTGGGCAAGGAGACCGCCGTGGTGCTTACCGACGAGAACCTGTTGCTGCCGTTGCTGTACGCCCTGCCCGCCGACATCGGACGGGTGAACGTGACGATGGGCTTCCCCCTGCGGCAGAGCCTGGCCTACACGTTCGTCGAGCGTCTGGTGGAGTTGCAGAACCACCGCCGCCGCAAGGGCGACGGCTGCACGTTCTACCATGCCGACGTCGCCGGCATCCTCGCACACCCCTATGTGGCCGAGTGCGACGCCGCACTCACGCGCACGATGCACGAGGAGATCGTCCGTGACCGCCGCATTTCGGTCGATGCCGCGTGGCTGGGCCGCAACGAACTGCTGAAACGGATCTTTACGCCCGCCGCGACGTGGCGCGAGTTGTCCGACTACATGCTGGACGTGGTCGCCGCCGTGGCGCGCCAGCCCTACGAGGGCGACGATGCACGGCAGCGGGTCGAATTCCTGGCGGTCATCGCCGAGCAGGTCACCAAGTTGCGCAACTCGCTCGACGAGTGCGATATCGACCTTACGGCCGAGGTCTACACCTCGTTGCTGCGCCGGCACTTGCAGACGCTGCGCATCCCCTTCGAGGGCGAGCCGCTGGAGGGCATCCAGATCATGGGGATCCTCGAGACCCGCAACCTCGATTTCGAAAACGTCATCATCCTTTCGATGAACGACGACAATTTCCCCGGCAACCATATGGCGCAGGCATCGTTCATCCCCTACAACCTGCGTGCCGCCTACGAGCTGCCCACGCCCGAGCACCACGAGGGTGTCTATGCCTACTATTTCTACCGTCTGATCCAGCGCGCCAAGACCGTCCACATGCTCTATTGCTCGCACGCCGACGACAAGTCGACGGGCGAGCCGAGCCGCTATATCTACCAGTTGGACTACGAGAGCGGCTTCGACGTGCGCAAGGTCGAAGTGGGGGTGGACGTCAACCTGGCCGAAACGGCGCCGATCGAGGTGCCCAAGGACGAAGGGGTGATGGTCCGGCTGGAGCGTTTCGTCGACGCCCAAAGCCCTGCGACGCTCTCGCCGACGGCTTTTTTCCGCTACGTGGCCTGCCCCTTGCGCTTCTATTTCCATTCCATAGCCCGCTTGGAGGCCGATGACGAAATTTCCGAGGAGGTCGATGCCCCGATGTTCGGTACGATCCTCCATGCCGCCGTGCAGACGCTTTACGCCCGCATCGCGGGCGAGGCGCATCCCGGTGAAACCCTGCGTGCGATGATCCGTACGGGCGAAGTGGCGCAGGCGGTCGAGGCGGCCATCAACCAGAACTATTTGCAGGATAAACATGCCACAGCCGAAGATTATTCGGGCAACCTGTTGCTGGTGAAGGACATCGTGATCCGTTACCTGCGGGGCGGGGTGATGCCCTACGACGCCGCGCACGATGCTTTCTCCGTGTCGGGGCTGGAGGAGCCCGTAGCCTATCCGTTCCGTTTCCGCGCGGGCGGGCGCGACCTGGAGATGAAATTCGCCGGCATCGCCGACCGTATCGACACGCTCGACGACGGGGCGCTGAGGGTGGTGGACTACAAGACCGGGGCGCCGCATCTCGAATTCGACGGCGTGGAGAGCCTGTTCACGGGCACGGGCAAACAACGCCTTTCGAACATCCTGCAAACGCTGCTCTACGCGATGATGCTGCACCGGTCGCGCGGCTGCGACGTCGAACCGGCGCTCTATTACGTCCGCAACATGAACCGCCCCGGCTATTCGCCGCAGCTGGACGACAAGCAAACGGGGGTGAAGGGGGCGCGCTATACGCTTTACCGCGAGCGTTTCGAGGAACTGCTGCGCGCGCAGCTCGCCGAACTCTACGACACCTCGGTTCCGTTCCGCCAGTGCGAGGATGCCGATACCTGCAAGTACTGCGACTTCAACGTGATCTGCAAGCGCTGACCGGCTGTGTCGTGACGGGGGCGGACAAGTTCCGCTGCCGGATGGTGATTACTCCCGGAAATTACATGGCTCGGTTGTGGAAGATCGGCCGGATGGATGCTGTTGGGGACGGCGCGGAGGAATGAGTGCGTCCGGCAGCGGATGCCGGATGTCGGATGTCGGGTGCAGATGCCGGATACAGGATGCCGGGAACGGCCTGGGCGGCGATGGTCAGAGCGTTACCCTGAAATAGGCCGCTCCGCTGCGGCGGGCCGCTTCGAGCCCGATTTCGGAGTCTTCGAAGATCAGCGTTTCCTGCGGCGTGCAGCCCTCGCGGCGCATGGCCTCCAGAAAGCAGTCCGGGGCGGGTTTGCTGTGCTCGACGTCGGCGCCCGAGAGTATGCCGTCCACGGAGCCGTTCGGCCCTTCGCCCGGCTCGGGGGTGACTGTTGCGTGTGTTGGCGTACCTGCATCTATCGTTGCCGTGCCGGCTGTCCGGAGCCATGCCTCATCCGCACCTGTCAAGTCTCTGCCCGCCGCACCCGAGGTTGCCGCACCCGTGCTCCCCGCCCGCTGTCCCGCGACCGTGATCCCCAGGTGGCGCATGGCGTTGTCTATGTTGGCGCGGCTGCCTGTCGATACGATCCATACGCGGCCGCCCTGCGCCCGGAACTGCCTGCAGAACTCCCACAGCGGGCGGTTGAGCCGCACGGTGTCGAAGAACGCGGGGTAGAGCGCGATCTTGCGCAGCCGCAGCCGCTCGCGCTCTGCGGGGTCGGCGATGCCGTAACGGGTCAGGAACTCGTTGCACCGCATGCCGAAATACTTTGCCGCATACTCCTCCTCGGTGAGCGCATAGCCCGCCTCGCGCAGTGTGGCCACATAGGCCAGCGTATTGGCGCGCCGCGTGTCGGCCAGCGTGCCGTCGAAGTCGAGCAGGATGAGTCGGATTTGCATGACGGGCTACTTTTTCCCGGCCAGTTCGTAACTGCGGGCGATCAGCGGGGCGATTTCCCCGAAGGGTACGCTGCCGTCCAGCCGTACGGTGAGCCACGTGCGTTTGTTCATATGGTAACCGGGGAAATAATGTTCGAAGTCCAGCGACCGCGCCATGGTCTCCGCATCGGCCCGGATGTCGAGAATCTCTGTCCGCTCCTCGTCCGCGAGGCCGAGTTTGCCGGCCTGCACCGTCAATATCACGGCATACCATTTGGCGTTGTCCTGCCGCCGGAAAACGGCGTAGTCCGGGAATTTCTCCCAGAGGAACTCCGGTTCGCCGCCCCATGAGGCACGGATATGGCGGATTGTGCGGAGCGTTTCTTCGCTGCGGAAAATTTCTTCGCGCGCAAAGCCGAAATCCTTTGTCCAGTCGCTTCCCATCTCCTTTGTTTTTAGTCGAACGACTGCATGCCCGACTGCGCGATGCGCATCAGGCGCTGGTATTCGGTGGGGGTGAGTTCCATGAAGAAGTAGCGGATCGGATCGACGCGCATCCCGTTCAGCCGCACTTCGTAGTGGAGGTGGGGCGAGAGCGAAAGGCCCGTGTCGCCCGAGAGGGCGATGATCTCGCCGCGGCTCACGCGCTGTCCCTTGCGGACGTTGATCTTCGAGAGGTGGCTGTACGAAGTCTCGTAACCGTTGCCGTGGTCGATCACGACCGTCTGCCCCGACGTGGAGTTGCGCAGCGCCACGTCGCGCACCACGCCGTCGGCCGTGGCGAAGACGCGCGACCCCTCGGGGATGGTGTAGTCCACGCCCTGGTGCGATTGCAGGGTCTTGTAGAAGGGGTGTATGCGCATGCCGTACGAGGCCGTGAGCAGCGTCAACTGCTTGTTTATCACGGGCTGGATGGCCGGGATGTTGTTGCAGCCGCTGCCCGCCGAGTCGATGAGCGCCTGCAGGTCGAGGTACGAGGCGTTCAGCTCGTCGAGCCGCTTCTCCATGTCGGCGACCCGTTCGCGCAGTTCGAGCTTGAGCCGCCGCGACGAACGGTTGAAGATGTTTTCGTAGGTGACGGCCTGTCGGCGTTCGTATTCCGAATCGAAGTCGTAGGGATCCGATTCGAAGAGGATGCGGAAGACGTTGCGGTCGCGCTCGGAGAGGTTGTGCATGACGGTCGTCAGCGAGTCGTACCGCTGGGTGAGGGCGGCGTATTCGCGGCGCAGGCGGTCGGTCGAGTGTTTGAGCTCGTACTCCACGGGGGTGTCGAAGAAAAGCGAGAACCCGACGTAGTAGAGCACGGCGACCCCGGCCCACACGAAAAAGTGCACCGTCGCGCGTATGATGTTCTGTTTGCGGCGCTTACGCCTGCGGAGCCGCTCCAGGTCTTTCTTTCCTGCCATCTCAGAGCTTTTCGAAGTTCGTATCGCGCATGTTCTCCATGAGTGCGTCGTATTCCGCGGCGGTCATGTTGCGGTTGAAATAGTTGATCGGGTTCACCGGCATGCCCTTGTGGATCACCTCGTAGTGGAGGTGGGGGCCCGAGGAGATGCCCGTGTTGCCCGTTTCGGCGATGACCTGCCCGCGGGCGACCCGTTCGCCCGGCTGCACGAGGACTTTGCTCAGGTGTGCGTAGCGGGTCTTGTAGCCGAATTCGTGGTTCAGCAGCACCATGTGTCCGTAGCCGCCGTTGCCCCCCGAGGAGGCGACCTCCACCACGGCGTCGCCCGTGGCGTAGACCGGCGTGCCGCGGTCGCAGCCCAGGTCGATGCCCTTGTGGGGGCGGATATACCCCAGCACGGGGTGCATCCGGCGCAGGTTGAAGGCGCCGATATGGTCGTTGTGCAGCGCCGAGCGGTCGATGGGCCAGATGGCCGGGATCGCCGACGACATTTTCTCCTTGTCGCGGGCGAATGCCTGCAATTCGTCGAAGGACACCGATTCGAGGTAGAGTATGCGGGCCAGCGCGTCGAGCTGCTTCCAGGTGCCGACCATCAGCGGGGCGAAGTCGTCCCCGGCCATCGGGGCGTATTTGGTGTCGGGGTAGGGCTGCCACACGCCGTCGATCGACACCGTGTCGGTCGAGAAGAGCGAGCGGTAGACGTAGTTGTCGCGGTGGCGGATTTCGTCCACGCGCCGCTGCGAGGTGCGTATGCGGTCTTGCAGGATGCGGTACTTGATGACCAGGTCGCGGTTGTCGCGGATGATGCGGTACATCTTGGGGGTGTAGAAGAAGTACGAGAAGAGCACGTTGGCGATCGAGACGAGGATGAAGCCGATCAGTATTTTCCGGATCAGGCGGTAGGTGCGCAGGCGGAAAGGCGCCGAGACCACGTCGCGCGTCAGCGCCTGCGCTTCCTGTGTCAGCGCCTGCGTGTCGAATCTCTGCCCTTTTTGCTTCATTGCGGAAAAAACTCCGGTTAATAGGATGCAAATTTAACTTTAATTGTGTAATTTTGCAACCCGAAATCACAAACGTGGAAATCGGATAAAATCTTATATATGGAATCGAATAAAATTCGCCGGGCCTTTCTGGACTTCTTCGAGAGCAAGGGCCATGTGATCGTGCCCTCGGCACCGATGGTCGTCAAGGGGGATCCCACGCTGATGTTCACCAACGCGGGCATGAACCAGTTCAAGGATATTTTCCTGGGCAATGCGCCCCGCAAATATCCGCGTGCGGCCGACACCCAGAAGTGTCTGCGCGTTTCGGGCAAGCACAACGACCTGGAGGAGGTGGGGCATGACACCTACCACCATACGATGTTCGAGATGCTGGGCAACTGGTCTTATGGCGATTACTTCAAGAAAGAGGCGATCGAATGGGCGTGGGAGCTGCTCCACGGCGTCTACAAACTTCCCGCCGACCGCATGTACGCCACGGTTTTCGAAGGCTCCGAGGAGGACGGCGTGCCCTTCGACCAGGAGGCCTACGACTACTGGAAGCAGTTTCTGCCCGAAGACCATATCATCCGCGGCAACAAGCACGACAATTTCTGGGAGATGGGCGAGACCGGCCCCTGCGGCCCCTGCTCGGAGATCCATTTCGACCTGCGCGACGAGGCGGAGATCGCCTCCAAACCGGGACGCGGGATGGTCAATGCGGGCCATCCGCAGGTGATCGAGATCTGGAACCTCGTGTTCATGCAGTTCAACCGCAAGGCCGGCTCGCAACGTCGATACGGGCATGGGCTTCGAGCGCCTCTGCATGATCCTCCAGGGCAAGAAATCGAACTACGACACCGACGTGTTCCAGCCTACGATCCAGCGTATTTCGCAGCTTTCGGGCAAGACCTACGGCGCCGACGCGAAGTGCGACGTGGCGATGCGCGTCATCGCCGACCACCTGCGTGCCATCGCCTTCTCGATCGCCGACGGCCAGCTGCCGTCGAACGTCAAGGCCGGCTACGTCATCCGCCGCATCCTGCGCCGCGCCGTGCGCTACGGTTATACCTACCTCGGCTTCACGGAACCTACGATCTGCAAGCTCGTTGCGGGGCTCGTGGAGCAGATGGGGGGCCAGTTCCCCGAACTGAAGGCCCAGCAGGCGCTGATCGAAAAGGTCATCGAGGAGGAGGAGGCCTCGTTCCTGCGTACGCTGGCCACGGGCATCAGCCTGCTGGACGGCGTGGTCGAAAAGACCAAGAAAGAGGGCCGCGAACTGATCTCGGGCAAGGACGCCTTCGAGCTTTACGATACGTTCGGGTTCCCGATCGACCTGACGGAGCTCATCGCCCGCGAACAGGGCGTCGGCGTTGACCTCGCAGCTTTTGAAACCGAGTTGCAGGCACAGAAGGAGCGCTCGCGCAACGCCGCGGCCGTCGATACCGACGACTGGGTGGAGCTGTTCCCCATTCGGGAGAGCGTCTTCACGGGCTATGACACGCTGACCGAGCGGGTGAAGATCGCCCGTTACCGCCGCGTGACCTCCAAAGGCAAGACCTCCTACCAGCTAGTCTTCGACCGCACGCCGTTCTACGGCAACTCGGGCGGTCAGATCGGTGACATCGGCTATATCGAGAATGCCAACGAGCGCATCGCCGTCGTGGCTACCGAAAAGGAAAACGGACTGATTATCCATATCGTCAAGGAGCTTCCCGAAAACCCTGCGGCCGAGTTCACGGCCGTCGTGGACGCTGCCAAACGCCAGGCCGCGGCCAACAACCATACCGCGACGCACCTCATGCACGAGGCGCTGCGCAAGGTGCTGGGATCGCACGTAGAGCAGAAGGGTTCGATGGTGACGCCCGAGATCCTGCGCTTCGACTTTTCGCATTTCCAGAAGATGACTCCCGCCGAGCTGCGCCAGGTCGAGATGCTCGTCAACCGCGCCGTCCGCGCCAACTATCCGTTGGAGGAGAACCGCGAGGCCACCAAGGAGGAGGCCGAGAAATGCGGTGCCATGATGCTCTTCGGCGAGAAGTACGGCGACAAGGTGCGCATGGTGCGCTTCGGTACGTCGGTCGAGCTCTGCGGCGGTACGCACACCAGCGCTACGGGTAACATCGGGTTCTTCAAGATACTGACCGAGAGCGCCATTTCGGCCGGCGTGCGCCGCATCGAAGCCGTCACGGGCGAACAGGCCGAGAAGATCATCTACGCCGCCGAGGATACGATGCGCGACATCAGCGAATACCTCCACAACCCGCAGGTGCTGCAGGCCGTAAAGAAAATGTTCGAGAGCAACGAGACGCTTTCGAAGGAGGTCGAGGCCATGCGCCGCGAGCAGGTCGCCCAGTGGGCCGAGAAGATCATCTCCTCGACGCCCGAGCGCCACGGGGTGCAGCTCATCGCCACGCAGACCGACCGTACGCCCGAGTTCGTCAAAGACCTGGCCTATAACCTGCGTGCCCGCTCCCCGAAGCTGGTGTTCGTGCAGGGGGCGGTCAACGACGGCAAACCCATGCTGACGGTGATGCTCGGCGACGAGATCACGGCCCAGGGCGTGAACGCCGGTGCCGTGGTGCGCGAGGCTGCGAAGCTGATGCAGGGCGGCGGCGGCGGACAGGCGTTCTTCGCCACGGCGGGTGGCAAGAACCCCGACGGGCTGCAGGCCGCCATCGACAAGGCCGTGGAGCTGATTATGGCCCAGGTAAAGTAAAAGAATAGTTAAAAACCGGATAATTATGAATAACAAGGTATTACTGATGATCCTCGACGGCTGGGGCAACGGCCGCCACGACAAGGCCGATGTCATTTCGACCGTCCATCCCGAATATATCTCGGCCATGACGGCGAAATATCCCCATGCCGAGCTGCGCACCGACGGCGAGAACGTCGGCCTGCCCGACGGCCAGATGGGCAACTCGGAGGTCGGGCACCTCAATATCGGCGCCGGCCGCGTGGTCTACCAGGATCTGGTGAAGATCAACCGCGCCTGCCGCGACAATTCGATCCTGGAGAACCCCGAGGTCAAGGCAGCGTTCGAACATGCCAAAAAGAACGGCGTGAACATGCATTTCATGGGCCTCGTGTCGGACGGCGGCGTGCACTCGTCGCTCGAGCACCTTTTCAAGCTGTGCGACATCTCGGCGGCCTACGGCCTCGAAAATACCTTCGTGCACTGCTTCATGGACGGCCGCGACACCGACCCGCACAGCGGCAAGGGGTTCGTCGCCGACCTCGAAAAGCACCTCGCAGCCACGACGGGCAAGATCGCCACGGTGATCGGGCGCTACTACGCGATGGATCGCGACAAGCGCTGGGAACGGGTCAAGGTTGCCTACGACGCGCTGGTCAGCGGCATCGGCGAGCGTTCGTCGGACATGGTCGAAGCCGTCCAGAAATCCTATGACGAGGGCGTTACGGACGAGTTCATCAAGCCTTTCGTGCGCATCGACGAGAACGGGCAGCCCGTCGGCATGATCCGCCCCAACGACGTGGTGGTCTTTTTCAACTACCGCAACGACCGCGCCAAGGAGCTGACCATCGTGCTGACGCAGGAGGACATGCCCGCCGAGGGGATGCACACCATGCCCCTCTACTATTGCTGCATGACCCCCTACGATGCCAAGTTCACGGGGCTGCACATCCTCTTCGACAAGGAGAACGTGCCCAACACCATCGGCGAGTTCGTTTCGAAGCAGGGCTTGCGGCAGCTGCGCATCGCCGAGACCGAGAAATATGCCCACGTGACGTTCTTCCTGAACGGTGGCCGCGAGGCGGAGTTCGCGGGCGAAGACCGTATCCTCGTCGCGTCGCCCAAGGTGGCCACCTACGACCTGCAACCCGAGATGAGCGCTCCGGAAGTCGCTGATAAACTGGTTGCTGCACTCGGTGAGCGGAAGTTCGACTTTATCTGCCTGAATTTCGCCAACGGCGACATGGTCGGCCATACGGGCGTCTACGATGCCATCGTGAAGGCCGTGAAGGCCGTCGACGGGTGCGTCGCCAAAGTTGTCGAGGCTGCTAAGGAGAACGGTTACGAGGTCGTCATGATTGCCGACCACGGCAATGCCGACAACGCTGTCAATGCCGACGGTACGCCCAATACGGCGCATTCGCTCAACCCCGTGCCCATCGTGGTCGTTTCCGACCGTGTGAAGTCGGTGCACGACGGCATCCTGGCCGACGTCGCGCCGACGGTGCTCAAGTTGATGGGGCTGGAGCAGCCCGCCGAAATGACCGGCAAGGCGCTCGTGGAGATGAAATAGCCTGCCTTTTCAATAAAACA
>OOCD01001300.1_pt1 | contig 15624 bp, 14 predicted proteins | sample 1671791 | NCBI WGS metagenome assembly OOCD01 (sample SAMN06348193, study PRJEB24527) | human gut metagenome | biome: human gut; feature: ankylosing spondylitis patient; material: feces | host: Homo sapiens | place: China | collected 2015-10
CACTTGACACAAGCAGATGACCTGGGGCGGGTGGTCATCCCCAAGGAGATTCGCCGTACCATGCGTATCCGCGAAGGCGACCCGTTGGAGATTTACACCACCCGGGAGGGGGAGGTCATTTTTAAGAAATACTCCCTGATCGGCGGGCTGGAGGATTTTGCAGCACAGTTCTGCGATGTGCTCAACCGCAGCAGCGGCTTTACCGCCGCCGTCACCGACCGAGACGCCATCATCGCCATCACCGGCTCCGGCAAGCGGGAGCTGCTGGGCAAGCCGCTGTCCGACGCCCTGGCTCAGGTCATGGAACAGCGCAGCATTTATCAGTATCAGGGTTCCGGGCGGCCGCTGCCCGTCTCCGACAGCAGCGACCGTTACACGGTGGCTGTGGCGGCGCCTATTCTCTGCGAGGGGGATGTGCTGGGCCTGGTGCTGTTTCTGTCGTCGGACGCGCAGATCCCCGGCGAGGGGGAGTACAAGCTGGCCCAAACCGTATCCGCCTTTTTGGGGCGGCATATGGAGACGTAAACAACAATGCCGGAGGCAGCCGCCTCCGGCATTGTTCTTCTTGGTTTACTCGCCCAGCTGATCGCTGACCAGCTGCGTCAGGGATTCCACAGCCTCCTTGGCGTCGGGACCGTCGGCGATAAGGGTGATGGTGGTGCCCTTCACGATGCCCAGGGAAAGAACGCCCAGCAGACTCTTGGCATTCACCCGGCGCTCATCCTTTTCCACCCAGATGCCGCTCTTGAATTCATTGGCCTTCTGGATGAAGTAGGTGGCAGGACGGGCGTGCAGACCCACCTCATTGTTCACGGTAACTTCCTGTGTAAACATTCCATTGCACTCCTTTTATGAAGCATTTTCGCAAAATGCGGGGACATACTTCTCTCACACTATAATATTATACCGAATCGGCGAAAGAAAGCAATGTCCAAAGCTACAAATTCTTTAAGTAAGGTCTGAAAAAATGTTTGACCCTTTTGGCGGAATCCACAAACCGCAGTCGTTATTTCAGCTCAACGACTGTGACTCCGGCCTCGCCTTCGCCATACCGGCCCAGTCGGAAGCTCTTGACGGCTTTGTTCCGCTTGAGCATCTCGTGAACGGCCTTGCGCAGAGCGCCGGTACCCTTGCCATGGATGATGGTCACGGTGCCCAGCTTGGCCATGACGGCGCTGTCGATATAGTTCTCCACCACGCTCTCGGCCTCCAGAGTCTCATAGCCCCGGATGTCCAGCTCCGAGGCGGCCCGGGATTGCAGATTCAGCTTGGCGCTGCCGCCGGAGGCCGGCGCAGCGGGCTTTTTCTTAGGCTGGCCCTCCGGCAGGCGCACCTGCTGGGCCTTGACGGTCATCTTCATCTTTCCGGCCTGCAAAAGCAGGGTGCCGTCGTTGTTGACGGCCAGCACCGATGCGGCCATCTTTACACCGGGCAGCTCCACCAGGTCCCCCACCTCAATGGGACGGCTGGGAGTATAGACAGGCTCCTGGGGCTGGTCGTGGATGTGCAGGGCGTCCTGGGCCTGGTTCAGGCTGTGCCGCACGGCGGCTTTGGCGTCGTTGAGCTCCTGGAAGCTGAGCTGCTTTTGCTGCTGGCGGCGCAGCTGGTCCAGCTGGGCGAAAATTTCGTCCGCCTGGGCCTGGGCCTGACGCACAATGCGCTTGGCCTCGGCCTCGCCCTTGGTGCGGGCGTTGTCCTTGGCTTTTTCCATTTGCTCCCGGAACGTCCGGGCCTTGCGGGCGTCCTCCTCCCGCTGGCGCCACAGGCGGTCAGCCTCGGCCTGGGCCTTCTCCAGCCGCTGGCGCTTTTCCTCCAGCTGGGTCAGCACGTCCTCGAAGCGGACGGAGTCGCTGTCCATCTGCTGCTGGGCGGCCTGGATGACGGATTCGTCCAGCCCCAGCCGCCGGGAGATGGCGAAGGCGTTGGACTTGCCGGGGATGCCGATCAGCAGGCGGTAGGTGGGGCGCAGGGTCTGCACGTCGAACTCACAGCTGGCGTTTTCCACCCCCGCCGTGGTCATGGCGAAGGTTTTCAGCTCGGCATAGTGGGTGGTGGCGGCAATCAGGGCTCCCTGGCTGCGGGCACTTTCAATGATGGCAATGGCCAGGGCTGCGCCCTCCACCGGGTCCGTACCGGCGCCCAGCTCATCGAACAGCAGCAGGCTCTTGTCGTCCACCTCCCGCAGGATCTGCACAATGTTGGACATATGGGCGGAGAAGGTGGACAGGCTCTGCTCAATGCTTTGCTCGTCGCCCACATCCGCCAGCACCCGGTGGAATACACGCACGGCGCTGCCGCTGTCTGCAGGGATATGCAGGCCGCACTGGGCCATCAGACACAGAAGGCCGATGGTTTTCAGGGTAACGGTCTTGCCGCCGGTGTTGGGGCCGGTGATGACCAGGGTGTCGAACTGCTCACCCAGCTCCACGGTGATGGGCACTGCCTTGGCCTGGTCCAGCAGCGGGTGCCGGGCCCGGCGCAGGGTCACGCCGCCCCGGCGGCGGACCTCCGGACGGCTGGCGTTCAGCTGATAGCTCAGCTGCGCCCGGGCAAAGATCACGTCCAGGTGCACCAGAATGTCATAGTCCCACAGAATATTCTCCATGGACCCGGCGCAGGCGGCGGACAGCTGCCGCAGGATGCGGTCGATCTCCTTTTTCTCCCGGGCCTCCAGCTCCTTGAGCTCGTTGTTGGCCTGCACCACGCCCATGGGCTCCACAAACAGCGTGGCCCCGGAGGAGGAGACGTCGTGTACCAGGCCAGGCATGCTGCCCTTGCACTCGGCCTTTACCGGCACCACGAACCGCCCGTCCCGCTGGGTGATCAGGGCCTCCTGCAGCACCTTGGCATAGGACGGCGACGAGATGATGCGCTGGAGAATCTGGCGGCCCTTGGAGGCGGCCAGCCGCATTTTCCGGCGGATGTCCGCCAGCTCACTGCTGGCAGTGTCGGCGATGGTCTCCTCGTCCAGAATGGCGGAGCGGATCTGCTCCTCTAAGTATTTATTGGTGTGCAGGGAGGTGAACAGGCGGTCCAGCACCGTCTCCTCCCCCTGGCGCTGGGCGTCGTAATCCGACACCCGGCGGCTGGCGGTGAGGACGCCGGCGATGTCCAGCAGCTCCCGGGTGTTCAGCATACCGCCGTGATCGGCCCGGGTCAGGGCGGCGGATACGTCCTTCACGCCGGAGAAGGACGGACTGCCGTGGAGTCCCAGCCGCTCCTTGGCGGCGTCGGTCTCGTCCAGAAGCCGCAGCACCTCCTCCGCATCGGTGGAGGGGGTCAGCTTCAGGCATCGGTCCTTGGCCGCCTGGCTGACGGCCTTGGCCGCCAGCTTTTCCAGCACCGCCGGAAGCTCCAGGGTGCGGATGGATTTTTCAAATAATTCACTCATATTTCGTTTCCTCTTGCGGAAGAATGGTCTTGTAATAATCCAGGGTCCGGAAGCTGCGCTCCAGCTGGGCGGAAACGTAGGCGTCCGCCGCGTGGTTCAGGGCACGCAGTCCCTCCGGCGGCAGGGAAAAGCTGTACAGCCGCCGGGGGTCGCCGTAGAGCACGTATCGCAGGGCCGCCAGCCCCGCCGCCGTCAGCGGCAGGGACAGTCCCCCCTTTTCCCGGCATTTGCCGCAGTGGACCACCCCGTGGACCACGTCCAGCATAGGGTTCTCCGGCTCCGGCGCGCCGCACAGGGCGCAGCCATCGGCCATGGGTTCATAGCCCGCCAGGGCCATCAGCCGGAACTGGAACGCGGGCTTCACCAGCTGAGGCGGCTTTTTCAGGGCGCTGAGGGCATACAGGGCGTTGAGCAGCAGGGGCAGCACGTCGCCGCCGCAGCCGTCGGACACCGCCTCCGTCAGCTCGGCAAAATACGCCGCCAGGCTCAGAGCCGTCAGGTCCTGCCGCAGGCCGCCGAACAGCTCGATGGTGTTTGCCGCGTCCAGCATGGTCCACTGGCCCCTTTCATACAGGGTCATCTCGGAATACGCCAGCAGCTGGCAGGCTGCGGCCACGCGGCTGCCCTTGCGCCGGGCGCCCCGGGCGATGACCGCCAGCTTCCCCCGGTCCGGGGTCAGCACGGTGAGAATCTTGTCCGCGTCCCGGGTATCGGTCTCCCGCAGCACCAGGCCGCAGGTCACAAATCGTTCCGGCTGCATCCCGCCGCCTCCTTATACAGCAAATACGCCTCCGGCGCGCCGGTGGCCCAGAACAGGTCCCATCGCCCCTCCATACGTCTCACCTCCACCTATAGTGTGCCGCGGTTTTGCCGCGTCATAAGTGGAAGGTTCTGGCCGGAGTTACTGCTCGTCGTACCCTCTGGCACGGATGAAGTTCACATTATCGCGCCAGTTTTCCTTGACCTTTACCCAGGTTTCCATGTACACCTTGGCGCCCATGAACTTCTCGATGTCCCGGCGGGCCAGGGAGCTGATGCGCTTGAGCATAGCGCCGTGCTTGCCGATGATGATGCCCTTGTGGCTGGCCTTTTCGCAGTAGATGGTCACGTCCAGGTCGACGATGCCGGTGTCCTCCCGCTCGGTGAAGCGGGTGATCTCCACGGCGGTGCCGTGGGGGATCTCCTTTTCCAGGCACAGCAGCATTTTCTCCCGGACGATCTCGGCGCACACCTGGGCGTCGGGCTGGTCGGTGGTCATGCCGTCGGGGAACAGCTGGGGGCCTGCCGTGGCATAGATCTGCAGCTGGGCCATCAGGTCGTCCAAACCGTCGCCGGTGCGGGCGGAGATGGGGATAATGGCGTCAAACCCGGGATACACGGCACTGTAGGCGGCAATAACCTCCAGCAGGTCGTCCTTTTTCTCCACGGTGTCGATCTTGTTGATGCACAGCACACAGGGCAGGCCCTCCTCGGTGATGCGCTGGAGCAGGATCTTCTCCGGCTCCCCCACATGGGCAATGGGCTCCACCAGCAGCAGCGCGGCCTCCACCTGCTGCAGGCTCTCCCGCACCACCTTCACCATGTAGTCCCCCAGCCGGGACCGGGGCTTGTGCAGGCCCGGGGTGTCCAGCAGCACAAACTGGGTATCCTCCCGGTTCACCACGCCGTAGATCCGGTTGCGGGTGGTCTGGGGCTTGTCGGACACGATGGCGATCTTCTCCCCCACCAGGGCGTTGGTGAGGCTGGACTTGCCCACATTGGGCCGTCCGCAGATGGTGATCATGGCGGTTCTGGTAATGTTGTTCATAGGTGATCCTCAACTTTCTTTTGAGCAATTTTATTGTGTCAGGGTAAACTGATAAGTGACAGAGTTCTGCCACCGTTCCTCGTTTGCCAGGTCCTGCTCGATTACCTTGCCGCCCATGCGCTCATAGAAGCTGCGGGCGTTAAGATTCTCCGGGACACAGTGGCAGACAAAGGAGGCGGCCTGGTGCGCTCTGCAATACGCTTTCACGAAATCGAACGCTTGCCGGCCGATCCCCTGTCTTTGGTATTCGGCGGAAATATACAGGGATTGCAGGGTGATTACATCGGCTTCGTTTATCGTCAGGTAGCCGATGTCCTGCCGGTCCTTTCGGACCAAGTACACAGAATACGCCGGATGATGGACCCTCAGCAGCTCCATTTCCCTGTGCCAGTCCCAGTCAAAGTTATCTATCATGCTGTCGGGGTAGATGCCTCGGTATGTGGTGTCCCAGATTCTTTGCCGCAGGGCGATAATGGACGGCACATCCTCTTCGGATGCCTCAATAAACAGCTTTTCCTCGGCCATGCTATCACATCTCCTTCCGGGATTTTTGCTCAATTTCCACACTCCGGGGCCGGCACGCTCTCCGCTGCCCGATTGCGGACAGCAAACAGGAACACCGGGCGGAGCAGGCCCAGGGATAAAACGGTGAACACGGTCAGGACGTCCCCATATTTACCGGCGCGGCTTTTATAGATCCGGTGGGCGATCAGGGTGTCCAGGATAAAGACCGCCAACAGGGCCATCAGCAGGAGGATGAACCAAAGAGTATTCAGCTCCCGGCAGACGTAGAAATAGACGCAAAGGCAGACGGACAGAAGCGTCAGAAGGGCCGACACGGCGCCCATGACCCGCCGGTCTGCCAGCTTTCCCAGCAGATACTTGCTGTAAAAGGGAATCCAGGCAGGGAATGTATGTGCGTTGCCCGCTTTTTTGCGCATGCAGGCGATGGAAAAGCCCTCCAGCACATAGCTGGCCATGATATACGCCGCCGCGGCGGCAAACACGGCGATGAAGAACAGGAAAATCGCCGATAATATACCCGAAACAATCAGAACGCCGAATCCGGCCATATGCGATACCTCCTATTTTACCCCAGCCGGTCGCCGTTTTCCACAGGCTTGTCCGGGGTAATGAGCACCACGCCGCCCTGGGAGTAGGTGCCCAGCACCAGCACCTGGGAGAAGAAGTCGGCGATCTGACGGGGCGGGAAATTCACCACCGCCAGCACCTGCTTGCCCACCAGGTCCTCCGGGGCATACTGCTGGGTGATCTGCGCGCTGGAGCGCTTTTGCCCCAGCTCCGGGCCCAGGTCCACCAGCAGCTGATAGGCGGGCCTGCGTGCCTTTTCAAAGGGCCGGGCCTCCACAATGGTGCCTACCCGGATATCCAGCTTCATAAAATCATCAAACGTGGCCTGTTCCATATGAGCGCCTCCTGTTATCAATCGCTGTCCAGCTTCAGAACAGCCATGAAGGCTTCGGTGGGAACCTGGACCGTGCCCAGATTCCGCATCTTCTTCTTGCCTTCTTTCTGCTTTTCCAGCAGCTTCTTCTTCCGGGTGATATCGCCGCCGTAGCACTTGGCCAGCACGTCCTTGCGCATGGCCTTTACCGTCTCCCGGGCGATGATCCGTCCGCCGATGGCTGCCTGGATGGGCACCTCGAACAGCTGGCGGGGGATGTTCTCCTTCAGCTTTTCGCACAGCCGCCGGGCCCGGGGATAGGCCTTGTCCTTGTGGGCGATGAAGCTCAGGGCGTCCACGCCGTCGCCGTTGAGCAGCAGATCCACCTTCACCAGCTCACTGGGCCGGTAGCCGGAGAGCTCATAGTCCAGGGAGGCATAGCCCTTGGTGTTGGCCTTCAGCGTGTCGAAAAAGTCATAGATGATCTCGTTGAGGGGCATCTGATAGTGCAGCTCCACCAGGTGGGTGTCCAGATACTGCATATCCTTGAACTCGCCCCGGCGGTCCTGGCACATGGGCATGATGTTGCCCACATACTCGTTGGGGCTGATGATGGACACCTTCACATACGGCTCCTCCGCGTGCTCGATGACCGTGGGGTCCGGATAGTTGTGGGGGTTGTCCACCTTCACCATGGTGCCGTCGGATTTGTATACATGATAGATGACGCTGGGCAGGGTGGTCACCAGGTCCAGGTTGAACTCCCGCTCCAGCCGCTCCTGGATGATCTCCATGTGGAGCATGCCCAAAAAGCCGCACCGGAAGCCGAAGCCCAGGGCGGCGGAGGTCTCCGGCTCAAAGGTCAGGGAGGCGTCGTTGAGCTGGAGCTTTTCCAGGGCGTCCCGCAGGTCGGGATACTTGCTGCCGTCCTCGGTGTAAATGCCGCAGTAGACCATGGACTGGGCCGGGCGATAGCCGGGCAGAGGCTGGGCGGCGGGGTTTTCGGCGTCGGTGATGGTGTCGCCCACCTGGGTGTCCTTGACGTTTTTGATGGAGGCGGTGAAATAGCCCACCTCACCGGCCTGGAGGGCGTCCGTAGGCTCGTTGCCCAGGGGCTTCAGGTAGCCGCACTCCAGAATGGTATACTGGGCTCCGGTGGCCATCATGCGCACCGTCTGGCCCCGGCGGATGGCGCCCTGCTTGATGCGGAACAGCACCACCACCCCCACATAGGGGTCATACTGGCTGTCGAAGATCAGGGCCTGCAGGGGGGCGTTGGGGTCGCCGGTGGGGGCGGGGACATTGTGCACCACGTCCTCCAGCACCGACTCCACGTTCAGGCCCAGCTTGGCGGAGATTTCCGGCGCATCCATGGCGGGCAGGCCGATGATGTCCTCCACCTCCTGCTTGGCCTTCATGGGGTCGGCGGCGGGCAGGTCGATCTTGTTGAATACCGGCAGAATCTCCAGGTCGTGCTCCATGGCAAGATAGGTGTTGGCCAGAGTCTGGGCCTCCACCCCCTGGGTGGCGTCCACCACCAGCACAGCGCCCTCGCAGGCGGCCAGGGACCGGGACACCTCATAGTTGAAGTCCACGTGGCCCGGGGTGTCGATGAGGTTCAGGGCGTAGATCTCGCCGTCTTTGGCCTTGTAGAACAGGTGCACAGCCCGGGACTTGATGGTGATGCCCCGCTCCCGCTCCAGGTCCATGTTGTCCAGAATCTGGTTCTCCATCTCCCGCTCCGGCACGGCGTCGCACAGCTCCAGCAGCCGGTCCGCCAGCGTGGATTTACCGTGGTCGATGTGGGCGATGATGGAAAAATTGCGAATAAGGGATTGTTCAAACATTTGCGTTCCTCCTCAGGGGAATAACAAGTTACATTCCTACCTATTATAACGGATGTTCCGGCAAAATGCAATTCCTGTTGCCGCCGGGAAGAAAAAGTGTTACAATAAGGGCACCCCAATTTTTGAGAGGAAAGGACGAACGCCATGAAGCTGAGTTTTTTCGGCGCTGACCAGTGCGTCACCGGCAGCTGCCATTGTCTGGAGGTAGGCGGCAAGCGCATCCTCATCGACTGCGGATTGCAGCAGGGCCGGGACGAGGTGGACAACCGCTCCCTGCCCTTTGCCCCGGGCAGCATCGACTATGTGCTCATCACCCACGCCCACATCGACCACTCCGGCCGGGTGCCCATGCTCATCAAAAACGGCTTCCAGGGCCGCATTCTCACCACCCGGCTCACCGCCCAGCTCATGAGCATCATGCTCCAGGACTCCGCCCACATTCAGGAGAGCGATGCCGAGTATAAAAACCGCAAGAACCGCCGGGCCGGCCGGCCGGAGGAGGAGCCGCTGTATACCGTGGCCGACGCCCAGCGGGTGCCGGAATTCATCGACACCTGCGAGTATGGCCAGCCCGTTCACCTGTGCGATGGGGTGGACGCGGTGTTCATCGACGCAGGCCATCTGCTGGGCTCCGCGTCCATCCGCCTGACCCTCACCGAAGGCGGCCAGACGAAAACCATCGTGTTCTCCGGCGATATCGGCAACGTGGACCAGCCCATCATCCGGGATCCCCAGTTTTTCACCGGGGCGGACTATGTGGTCATGGAAAGCACCTACGGTGACCGCAACCACACCGAGGTGTGGAGCTATACCGGGGAGCTGGCCCAGATCATCGACGAGACTCTGGGCAAGGGCGGCAACGTGGTGATTCCCTCCTTTGCCGTGGGCCGCACCCAGGAGCTGCTGTATTTCATCCGGGAGATCAAGGATCAGGGCCTGGTGACCTCCGTGCCGAATTTCCCCGTGTACGTGGACAGCCCCCTGGCCAAAAGCGCCACCACCATTTTCTGCGGCGATCTGCGGGGCTATCTGGACGAGGACGCTCTGGAGCTGGTGAAGGACGGCACCCATATGTTCAATTTCCCGGGTCTGCATCTGACGGAGACCGTGGACGAGTCCAAGGCCCTGAACGAGGACCACACCCCCAAGGTCATCATCTCCGCCTCCGGTATGTGCGATGCCGGACGCATCCGCCACCATCTGAAGTATAACCTGTGGCGGGCGGACAGCGCCGTGGTGTTCGTGGGCTTCCAGTCCCCGGGCACCCTGGGCCGCACCCTGCTGGACGGGACTCCCTCCGTGAAGCTGTTCGGCGAGGACGTGGCCGTCCGGGCCAAGGTGGTGAATTTCCAGGGCCTCAGCTCCCACGCCGACCACGACCATCTGCTGGACTGGATCAGCCATTTCAAGGAGCCCAAGCCCCAGCACGTGTTCGTGGTCCACGGCGACCGGGAGGTGGCTCCGGTGTTTGCCCAGACGGTGAGCCAGCTGGGCTTCACGGCCCACGCTCCCCAGTATACCGAGGAGTATGACCTGCTGACCTGCACCCAGCTGGCGGCGGGCTATCTGCCCCAGCGTAAGACCCGCACCTTCGACGGCGCGCCCCGGGTCACCGCGGCGTATCAGAAGCTGGTGCAGCTGGGCGATTCCCTGGTGGGCCTTATCCGCCGCAGCAAGGGCCGGGACAACAAGACCCTGGCCGCCTTTGCCGAGGCGCTGCGTAAGATCCTGGACAAGTTCGAATTCTAAGCGGACGGGATGTGATATTCCATCGCTTGCAGGGGCGGGACCCGTGTGCCCCGCCCCTGTGCTTTACCGGAAAGGAGGGCGCTTATGCCCGGATTGGAGAAAAACCGCATTTACCGCGCCCATATCGACGGCTATTCCAGCGAGGGCCTGGGCATCGCCCGCATAGACGGCCAGGTGGTGTTCGTCCACGGGGCCATCCGGGGCGAGACCTGCGACGTTCTGGTGATGAAGGTGCTGAAAAACGCCGCCTTCGGCAAGATCGCCGCCCTGACGGAGCCGTCTCCCGCCCGGCGGCAGCCGGACTGTCCGTATTATGGCCGCTGCGGCGGCTGCGATTTCCGGCATATGTCCTATGAGGAGGAGCTGTGGGCCAAGCGTGCCCGGGTCCAGGACGCCCTGACCCGCATCGGCGGCGCGGAGGTGACGGTGGAGGAAATTCTGGGTGCGGAGCAGCCCCTGCACTACCGCAACAAGAGCATCTATCCCATCTCCCCGGCGGGGGAGGTGGGCTTTTACCGGGCCCGCAGCCACCAGGTGGTGGATGTGGAGCACTGTCTCATCCAAAAGCCGGAGGCCGATGCCCTGGCTCAGGCGGTGCGGGACTATATCGCCCGGTTTCGGGTGGAGCCGTATAACGAGGCCACTGGCCGGGGCCTGCTGCGGCACCTGTACGTCCGCACCAGCTGCCGGGGGGAGTCCCTGGCGTGTCTGCTGGTCAACGGCTCCCGCCTGCCCCATGAGCAGGAGCTGGTGGATATGCTCCGGGCCGCCGCGCCCGGAGTCTGCGGCGTGGTGCTGGGGGAGAATACCCGACGGGGCAACGCCATTTTAGGGGATCGGTACCGCACCCTCTGGGGCCGGGACTATCTGACGGATACCCTCTGCGGACTGGAGCTGCGGCTGTCGGTGCCGTCGTTTTACCAGGTGAACCACGACCAGGCCCAGCGTCTGTACGAAAAGGCCCTGGAGTACGCCGGACTCACCGGCCGGGAGCTGGCGGTGGACCTGTACTGCGGTGCGGGTACCATCACCCAGGTGCTGGCCCGCCGGGCCCGGCACGTCATCGGCGGCGAGATCGTGCCGGAGGCTATCCGGGACGCGGAGGACAGCGCCCGCCGCAACGGCGTGGAGAACGTGGAGTTCCTGTGCGGCGACGCCTCCCGGCTGGCGGCGGAGCTGCGGCAGCGGGGCCTGCGGCCCGACGTGATCTGCGTGGACCCGCCCCGGAAGGGCCTGGCGCCCGATGTGGTAGAGGCTGCCGCCTCTATGACACCCGGCCGCATTGTGTATGTATCCTGCGACCCGGCCACTCTGGCCCGGGATGTGGCCCGCTTCGCCCCCCTGGGCTACCGCCCCGTCCGGGCCTGCGCCGTGGATCTTTTCCCTGGCACGGCCCATGTCGAGACGGTTGTCTTGCTTTCCAAGGGCGAAGTCGACTCGAAAAAGATTCGGGTTGAGTTCTCTTTGGAAGATATGGATATGTCCGAATTTCAGGATGGGGCAACCTATCCGCAGATCAAGGAGTATGTGTTGGAGCATACCGGGTTAAAGGTGTCCAACCTCTATATCTCACAGATTAAACGAAAATGTGGGATTGGGGTTGGTAAGAACTATAATCTGCCGAAGTCCGAGGATTCCAGACAGCCCCAGTGTCCGCCGGAAAAAGAGAAAGCAATCCGAGAAGCATTCAAATATTTTGGGATGATCTAACATCCCGCAAAATGGAGGTTTCTTATGGATAGATTGATTTCTTGTGAGTTTAACATGGATACCGCTTGTGTGGAACTGAAATTTTTAGATGGCAGCATGATTGCCATTGATACCATCGCCGTGGAGAATGAGGTTGCCGATAATATGTATCAGCGGTCAGAACTGGACTATCTGATCTACAATGATCCGATTGGATATGCTGATTTGATACTGAACGGTAATCCCGAAACCTATTTGAAAACTGTAACTGAATACAAACCGCTTGATAGCTAACCAACACTTTGCCCGTGGGAGAAATTCTGCGGGCAATTTTTTTGTATCTTTTCTGTGAACTCTATTGATTTTGGCTGTCTAATGTGGTAGACTATGTGTGAAGTCTAATGGTGTAGACAGGGAGGGCGTGAATATGGATTTTCCGAAGATTCACGAAAGTGAATATCGTTTTTGTTTGATTATGTGGGAGCATGAGCCGGTTACTGCTGTCGAGCTTGTAAAGCTGTGCCAGGATCAACTCGGATGGAAAAGGACTACGACTTATACCGTTATCAAGCGTCTTGGAGAGCGTGGTGTGCTGAAGAACGACAATGGCACTGTTACTTCTCTCGTTTCCAAAGATGAAGCCCAGGCGTGTGAGATCGATGAACTGGTTGAGAAAAAATTCGAGGGTTCTCTGCCTGCCTTTATCGCTGCTTTTACAAAGCATCAGGCTATGTCCGAAGATGAGCTTGATGAGGTACAGCGCATGATCGACCGCATCAGGAAAGGAGGTTCACAATGAACGAACTCTTTTTGAAAATTATCAACATGAGTATATCTGCAAGCTGGCTTATCCTGGCTGTGCTGATACTCAGGCTTGTTTTGAAGAAAGCTCCCAAGTGGGTCAATGTTCTGCTTTGGGGTATCGTGGCTGTCAGATTGATTTGCCCGCTCTCTTTTGAGAGCGCATTAAGCCTTATCCCAAGTTCAGAAACAATTCCGTTGGATATTGAAATGGCGGCCAAACCCACAATAGACAGCGGTGTTCCGGCGATCAATAGTGTGGTCAATCCTGTTCTATCCTCATTTGCCCCACCACAGCATGTATTGACGAGTGCAAACCCGCTTCAGATTTGGATTCCGATTTTGAATATTATCTGGTTGATTGGTGTCGGCGCCCTTCTCTTGTATACCGCAGTTAGTTATTGGCGCCTATGTCGTAAAGTGGATACCGCTGTTCGCTACAAGGGCAACATTTTCCAGAGTGAGAATGTAAGTTCTCCGTTTGTCCTGGGCATTATCAAACCGAGAATCTATCTCCCGTTCAATATGAATGGTCAGGATCTGGAGCACGTTGTTGCCCACGAACAGGCGCACATTCGCCGCAAAGACCATTGGTGGAAGCCTCTTGGTTTTCTCCTGCTGACGATTCATTGGTTCAATCCTTTGATGTGGTTGGCTTATGTACTTCTTTGCCGTGACATTGAGTTTGCCTGTGATGAAAAGGTCATCAAGGAACTTGGCAACGAACAGAGAGCCGACTATACACAGGCTCTTGTGGTCTGCAGCGTCAACCGTCGCATGATTGCGGCCTGCCCACTTGCCTTTGGTGAAGTTGGTGTTAAAGATCGTGTGAAGTCTGTGATGAATTATAAGAAACCTGCGTTCTGGATTATTATTCTGGCAGTCATTGCCTGTGTGATCGTTGCGGTCTGCTTTTTGACCAACCCGATGGGATTCCAATTCGATGAAGCAACACACACCATCGTTTCTGCAAATCATTTTGATATGCGAAATGCGGATGACGCGGTGGCTATTGAAATGAATCCCGCACAGATTAGTGAGTTGAGTTCTCGGCTGGCCGGGGTCAAGAACACGAAGAAGAGCGATGAATATGGTGGATTCACACCGGGATATCAAATCAGCGCACTCCTGGAGGATGGCACATATATCCGGATAAACGGTTATTCTCTCTCCGACAATGATATGGTAGATATCGAGTGGAACGGAGAACGGTATGTTGTATCCGACGGAGAGTTCCAAGATTATTTGAGTAGAATCTGTGTGGGAGGAGATGTCGCAGTTGCTGAACCTGTACCGTCTGTTACAAAATGGTTTGACTATCTTGAAACACCAGATGAGATGCAGTGGGGTGGTCGCCATGAGATTAATCTTCCAGAGTTCCCGGATGTGACTTTCCGTTGGACTTATGGAGAAATGATGGCTGTTACGGGTAACGAAATCACTTCGTTGTATACCGGGATGCCCATCTGGAACGCCTATTTCTGCGACCTCACCGGCGACGGCTTGCCTGAGTTGTGTTCTACAATCAGTTGGGGATCTGGCATGATTGATAACCGTGTCACCATCTATGACTATGCAAACGGAGCAAGCTATGAACTGTCTGATCGAGGATATTTCGATTTTACCCTCAGATTTAATGAAGCTGACGGATACCTCTATGTAGATAAAAAGAAATATAATACTGATGAACTGGTAGAAACTGGTCGATTGGTTTTCAAGAATAATTGTATTCAGATTGAAGGTTTTTCCAACGAAGCGCATCAGGTTTTCCAAGCTGAAATTCTGGAAGATCATAATGGTTATTATCTTGTGAAGCCTGTTGAAGGTAGCTGGGAACTGAATAGTGCAGACCGAATTGAAGTACCTATCAGAAATGCTCATCCATCACCAGAACCTGAAATCGGAGATGTGATTGAAATTGAATACTCTGGTGAAATCCTTGAAACTTATCCTGCACGAATTGCGGATGTTTATGGAATCAAGGTTATAAAGCAAACCGAAACATGGGACTTAATCCCTATGGTTATGGTGAACGGGACACTGTATCTTGATACTGGCCATGAAAGCAAAATAGAAGCAAGATGTGGTGTTATGGATGGAGAAATCACATCCCAGGTTGATGGAAATAAACAGCCCAGCGTTGACAATCAATCCAATTTTGGTACAGGATATGGTTATCAATACGGGGCAACTGAGGGAACCATTGAACTCTTTATGAATGGCAAGTGGTGGATCTTCGCTACCGAAGAAGCACGACAGAAAATCCAGTTCCCGTCCATAGAGGATGAACTTTCTAAGTTTTATCTGACCATTGGCTCTGAAGGCGTTAAGAGCATCAAGCTTTCAATGCCAAATTCCAGTGGCGGCTTTGAAAATGCAGATGGTTCTCTGCTCAAGAAAGGCGAACGCATCTGGCTCGAAAATCTCGATGGCTACACTGATCTGCGAGGATTAACAATAACTGCCCTGGGTGAAAACGGAGAAATCATCTGGACAGCATCAATTCCAGATGAAGAAGAAAACAAAGGATTTACCCATCTGGTAAATGATGATTGGGAAATCACAAATATCGAATAATTAGTTCCCAGCAAATAAACCGCTGCAATTCTCATTCCAAAGTGGGATGGATGTTGTAGCGGTTTTTCTTTTTATGGTTCAAATGCCACCATTGTTTCCTTTGGTAGTTTCTCATTTTCACAGTTCAGAAGATAGGCTACGGCCTTGTTCGCAAAGCGGTTGGTTTTTATCGTATCCCAATCGGCAAGGCGAATGATCTCTGCCGTACCATTCTCAAAATCAAATGAAATCTCGCCCCATTCGCCGTCGCAGTCTGCCTGATATTCGTAGATTGCGGCGGCGATTTTCTTTTTTCGCTTGATCTTGGATTTCTGTTTTAGCCGGACTGCATGGATTGCGCCCTCGGCAACCAACAATT
>OOCD01001304.1_pt1 | contig 15581 bp, 19 predicted proteins | sample 1671791 | NCBI WGS metagenome assembly OOCD01 (sample SAMN06348193, study PRJEB24527) | human gut metagenome | biome: human gut; feature: ankylosing spondylitis patient; material: feces | host: Homo sapiens | place: China | collected 2015-10
TCTCCGCTGATTTGCATCGGATACAGACTGCTCAGTCGTTATCCCAGTTGTGCCAGACGTTCTGCACGTCGTCGTTGTCCTCCAGCATATCAATGAGCTTGTTCATGCTCTTGACGTCGTCCTCGCCGGTCATGGTGACGTAATTCTGAGGCACCATTTCGATCTCGGCGCTTTCGAAGGTATAGCCCTTGTCCTCCAGGGCCTTCACCACGTCGTTGAAGCTGTCGGGATCGGTGGTGATCTCGAACACGGGGCCATCGGGGGAGAAATCCTCGGCACCGGCGTCCAGCGCGTCCATCATGACGGTATCCTCGTCCAGCTCGCCGTCCTCGTTGTCGATGACGATGACGCCCTTGCGGTCGAAGGACCAGGACACGCAGCCCTGGGCGCCCATGCCCTTGCCGTACTTATCAAAGTAGTGGCGGATCTCGGGGGCGGTGCGCTGGCGGTTGTCAGTCAGGGCCTCCACGATGACGGCCACGCCGCAGGGACCGTAGCCCTCGTAGGTGACGGACTCGTAGTTGTCGGTGTTGCCGGAGCCCAGCGCCTTGTCAATGGTGCGCTTGATGTTGTCATTGGGCATATTGGCGGCCTTGGCCTTGGCCACCACGGTGGCCAGACGGGAGTTATTGGCGGGGTCGCCGCTGCCGCCCTGCTTGACGGCCACGATGATCTCCTTGGCGATCTTGGTAAAGGTGGCGGAGCGCTTGGCGTCGGCCGCGCCCTTGGTTTTCTGAATATTGTGCCACTTGGAATGTCCGGACATGTGATTACTCTCCTTCGGTCATATAGTATTGCACGGCGTCCCGGTGGACCGCCGATTTTGAGACGCAAATGGCGGGAAAGGCTTTTTGCAGGCGGTGCACCACCTCGGGGCACACCACGTCCTCCGTGGGAAAGTGCCCTGCGTCGATGAGGTTCAGGCCCCGGGTATCCAAAAAGTCGTTGTAGCGCAGGTCGCTGGTGACAAAGGTATCGCAGCCCTGGGCCAGCGCGTGGGGGATGTATTCGCCGCAGGCCCCGCCGCCTACGGCCACCCGGTGCACAGGCCGCCCGCCGTCGCGGTAGCGCAGGCCCCTGCAACTTAATGATTTTACCACATCATGCAGGAACTGTTCAAGGGGTATTTCGCAGGAAAGTGTGCCGATGCGGCCAATTTTTTGCTCGTTCAGGGGAATGGTGCCCGAAAGGCCCAGCTTTTGGGCCAGACAGTCGTTGACGCCGCCCTCCGCCGCGTCCAGATTCGTATGCATGCAGATGACGGACAGGTCCTGCCGCACCAGGCAGGTCAGCAGACCGCCCAGACGGGTATCGTCCCGCAGGGTCTGCAATTCCCTCTCATGCCAGCGGACGTTCATCACCGGGTGATGGGCCACGATCAGGTCCGCCCCCAGCTCCGCTGCCTCCGCCGCCACGGCGGGCGTTACGTCCAGCGCCACCAGCACCCGCCGGACCGGCCGGTCCGGACGGCCCACCAGCAGGCCCACGTTGTCCCAGCTCTCCGCCGTGTCCGGAGGCGCCCAGTCGTACAAAAACTGCTCAATATCCCGTACTGTGATCATGAAAGCGCCTCCTTTTTCTTCTCCAGGGCGGCAATGAGCTCCGGCAGCGTGCCGCAGTCCGCGTCTTCCCGGCTGCGGTGCAGGCCCTCCAGTCTCCGCCGCAGCCGCCGCAGCTGTGCATCCAGATAGTCGCCGTACAGAGGGTCGTTTTCCAGGCAAAAGCCGGCGTACAGCCGGGCCTCCTCCGGGGTGAAGGCCTCCCCTGCCGCCATTTGCAGCACCACATACAGCTTGCCCTTGTCCCACACCAGCCGCTCGTCCCGGCAGGCATAGCCGTTTTCCGAAAGCCAGCGGCGCAGCAGCTCCACCTTGGTCTGGGGCTGGAGCAGCAGGGTGCAGCCGGAGGTCCGGGGCCAGGGGCTATCCGTCAGGATCTGTATGATCGTCTCGCCGCCCATACCGGCCATGACCAGGGTGTCGGCCTCATGGGGAGCGATGCCCCGGAGGCCGTCGCACAGGCGCAGATCCAGGGCCGCGCCGTATTCCGCCGCGGTGCGCCGGGCGTGGGCCAGGGGCTCCGGCCCGATGTCCGCCGCGATGGCGGAGGTGATCCGCCCCTGCTGCATCAGCCACACCGGAAGGTAGCCATGGTCTGTGCCGATATCCGCCAGGTGCGCCCCTGCCGGGACCATGTCCGCCAGCAGGCGCAGCCGGGGCTGCAATTGTAAGTGTTTCATAGGCTCTCCTGATAACACAGATGAACGCATACGGACGGGCCGTATGCGTTCCTGTTTGCGGGCGGGATGTTATTGAGCGCTCTTGTTGGCTTCCTCGTTGACCAGGGCCAGCAGCTTGTCCACATCAATGCCGTGAACGGCGCAGGCCTCCTCCACGGTCTCGCCACGGGAGGCGGGGCAGCCCAGGCAGTGCATGCCGATGGACAGGAAGATGGGAGCGGTCTGGGGCGCGACATCCAGGATATCACCGATGATGGTGTCCTTGGTGATCTCGATCATGATAAATTACCTCCATGTTGAAATTGCTGCTCATAGTATACCCCAACCGTGCCGCCGTTTCAACAAGAACTTTCAAAAATCGGAAAATTGCCTGTTCAGCCGCGGCAGGGGGATTTCTTTCTCTCTCAGCTCTGATATGCCGCTATCAGCTCCCGGAAGGCCGGGAGACTCCGGCGGATCATGTCGTTGGACACGCAGTAGCTCAGCCGCACGAAGCCCGGGCACTCGAAGCCCGTGCCGGGCACCACCAGCAGGTTGTGCTCCCGCTTGGCCTTTTCGCAGAAAGCCTCGTCGTCGCCGCCGGGAGCCTTGACGAACAGATAGAAGGCCCCGTCGGGCTTGGCGCACTGATAGCCCATCTCCGTCAGCTCCCGGTACAGCAGCTGCCGGTTCTCGTCATAGGCCGCCAGGTCCGGCGTCTCATCGGCGCAGCGGGCGATGGTCAGCTGGATCAGCGTGGGCGGGCACACATGGCCGCAGGACCGGGCCGCCCCGGCGATGGCGCTGTACACCGCCTGGTGGTCCTCCACGGAATCCGGGACGCAGATATAGCCGATGCGTTCGCCGGGCAGGGACAGGGACTTGGAATAGGAGTAGCACACGATGGTATTGCGGTACACCGTGGGAATGAAGGGCACCTCCACCCCGCCGTATACCAGCTCCCGGTACGGCTCGTCGGCGATGATGTAGATGGGGTGGCCGTACTCCGCCCCCTTGCGCTCCAGCAGCCGGGCCAGGCCCTCCAGCGTCCGGCGGGTATACACCACGCCGGAGGGATTGTTGGGGGAGTTGATGATGATGGCCTGGGTACGGGGGGTCAGGCGGCGCTCCACCTGGTCCAGGTCGATCTGGAACGCATCGGTGTCTGCCGGCACCACCACCAGATGACCGCCGTTGGACTCGGTAAAGGGCCGGTATTCCGGGAAGAAGGGTGCCACCGCCATGATCTCGGAGTCCTCCTCCGCCAGCAGGGCCTTGATCACGGCGATAAGCCCCGGGGCCGCACCGCAGGTGAGAAACAGGTTCCCGGGCTTGAGCTCCATGCCGAACCGGCGGTTCAGGTTGGCGGCAATGGCCTCCCGGGCCGCGTCGAAGCCGCAGGCCATGGAGTACCCGTGGACCCGGATGGAATCGGTGTCGTTGAGAATGTCGTGGATGGACTGGTTGACCTTGGCCGGGGCGGGGATGCTGGGGTTTCCCAGGGAATAATCGAACACATTCTCCGGGCCCACCGTTTTGGCCTGCTCCAGGCCATAGGCGAACAGCTCCCGGATGACGGAGGGCGCGGTGCCCAGCTGATAGAATTTCTGGTTTACCATAACATACTCTCCTCTATGTATGCGGTTTGGTCAGGACAGGTGCATCCGCCGGGACAGGACGCTGCCGGCGGCGATGGAGGCCAGCTTGGAATAGGCGCTGTCGGACCGGGACACCAGCACGATGGGCACCCTGGCCCCCAGGATCACGCCGGCGTTCTTGGCTCCGCCGAACAGGGACGCGGCCTTGCCGATGCCGTTGCCCACCTCGTAATTGGGCACCAGCAGAATATCCGCCATGCCTGCGCCGGGTGCGCTGTAGTGCTTGTGGCGGCAGGCCTCGGGGCTGACGGCCAGGTCCAGGGCCACGGGACCGCAGACGTTCATGTGATATTTGGCCCAGCGGTCGGTCATGCGGGCCAGGGCGTCGGCGTCCACGGTGGACTGGATTTTCGGATTCACCTGCTCCGCGCCGCAGATGCAGGCGGCGTGGATGGTCTCATAGCCCAGGGCCTGGAAGCACATGGCGGCGTTTTCCAGAATGTCCGCCTTTTTCTCCAGGTCCGGGAAGGTGTTCACGCCGCCGTCGGTGAGGATAATCATCCGCCCCAGGGCGGGGATCTCATAGAACATGCAGTGAGTGGTCAGGCGGCTGGTGCGCAGGCCGTGCTCCTTATTGAACACCGCCCGCATCAGGTCGGCGGTACCCAGAATGCCCTTCATCAGGAAGTTGGCCTTCCCCTGGGCACACAGGGCCACGGCCTTGGCGGCGCAGTCGGTGTCGGTGTCGGCGGCAACGATCTGATAGGCGGCAGGGTCCTCCCCCAGCTGGGACAGCATGGCGGTGATCTCGCCGGCGTGGCCCACCAGAATGGGGACAGCGATGCCCTCACGGCGGGCCTCGACCACCGCCTGGATCACCGGCTGGTCATGGGCGGCAGCCACGGCGATGACCCCCGGAGTTCCGCCCCGGGCAGCCTCGATGATGCCGTCAATGGTATGGATCATATTGCTTTTCCTCCTTGTATCTATCCACAAAAAAACAGTCGCTCTCGTCTATCACTCTGACCACATTATACAGCGTTGCGCCGGACCCGTCAATGAAAAAACGCCGAATGGTTCAATAAAATTTCACACCGCCGGGACTTGGGTATGGCCGCCTCAAAAGAAAACCCCCTATCCTGTTCGGATAGGGGGTGCAGCAGCAGGCAGATTTTCTTACTTCAGGCTCTGCTCCACGGCAACGGCCACGGCCACGGTAGCGCCCACCATGGGGTTGTTGCCCATGCCCAAAAAGCCCATCATTTCCACGTGGGCGGGCACGGAGGAGGAACCGGCGAACTGGGCGTCGGAGTGCATGCGGCCCATGGTGTCGGTCATGCCGTAGCTGGCGGGACCGGCGGCCATGTTGTCCGGGTGCAGGGTGCGGCCGGTGCCGCCGCCGGAGGCCACGGAGAAGTACTTCTTGCCCTGCTCGATGCATTCCTTCTTATAGGTGCCGGCCACGGGATGCTGGAACCGGGTGGGGTTGGTGGAGTTGCCGGTGATGGACACGTCCACGCCCTCGGCGTGCATGATGGCCACGCCCTCGCGGACGTCGTCGGCGCCGTAGCAGCGGACATTGGCCCGCTCGCCCTCGGAATAGCGGATCTCCCGAACCACCTTCAGCTGGCTGGTGTAATAGTCAAACTGGGTCTGGACATAGGTGAAGCCGTTGATGCGGCTGATGATCTGGGCAGCGTCCTTGCCCAGGCCGTTGAGGATGACCCGCAGGGGCTCCTTGCGGGCCTTGTTGGCGTTCTTCACGATGCCGATGGCGCCCTCGGCGGCGGCGAAGGACTCGTGACCGGCCAGGAAGGCAAAGCACTTGCTCTCGTCGCTGAGCAGCATAGCGCCCAGGTTGCCGTGGCCCAGGCCCACCTTGCGGTCGTCGGCCACGGAGCCGTCGATGCAGAAGGACTGCAGGCCCACGCCGATCATCCTGGCGGCCTCGGCGGCAGTCCTGACGCCGGACTTCAGGGCGATAGCCGCGCCCACGGTGTACGCCCAGCAGGCGTTCTCGAAGCAAATGGGCTGGATCTCCTTAACGATCTCGTAGGGGTCGAAGCCCCGGGCCTTGCAGAGCTCCCGGCACTCCTCCACGGAGCCGATGCCGTACTGAGCGAGGACGCCATTGATCTTGTCGATTCTTCTTTCGTAGCTTTCAAACAGTGCCATTTTTCCGTCCTCCTCTTATTCCTGCCGGGGGTCAATATACTTGGCGGCGTTGTCGAACTGACCGTAGTGGCCCTTGGCCTTTTCCAGGGCGGTGGCGGCGTCGTCGCCCTTTTTGATGAAGTCCATCATCTTGCCCAGGCTGATGAACTCATAGCCCACGATCTCGTCGTCCTTGTTCAGGGCCACCCGGGTCACATAGCCCTCGGCCATTTCCAGGTAGCGGGGCCCCTTGGCCTTGGTGGCGAACATGGTGCCCACCTGGCTGCGCAGGCCCTTGCCCAGGTCCTCCAGAGAGGCGCCCACGGACAGGCCGCCCTCGGAGAAGGCGGACTGGGAGCGGCCGTACACGATCTGCAGGAACAGCTCCCGCATGGCGGTGTTGATGGCGTCGCACACCAAGTCGGTGTTCAGCGCCTCCAGAATGGTCTTGCCGATGAGGATCTCGGAGGCCATAGCGGCGGAATGGGTCATGCCGGAGCAGCCGATGGTCTCCACCAGCGCCTCCTCAATGATGCCGTTCTTGATATTCAGCGTCAGCTTGCAGGCGCCCTGCTGGGGGGCGCACCAGCCCACGCCGTGGGTAAAACCGGAAATATCGGAGATTTCCTTGGCCTGGACCCACTTGCCCTCCTCGGGGATGGGAGCCGGACCGTGATAAGCGCCCTTGGCGACGGGACACATATGCTGTACCTCAGTGGTATAGATCATAGCGAATTCCTTCCTTCTAAATAATGAGGGATGTCCTCTTATACGCCATTATAGCAAGGCCACCGCGAATTTGCAAGTAATATTCCGAACATTCCGTGCAGCAGATGGTGAGACGATACGTTTTTGCTGATTTGCTGCATCCTGTAGGACAGCTCTCTGTCAAGTGCATCGTCATGGGGGCGAATAGCCGCGCCGTCTTTATCCGTTGGAAAGGCAATCATGCTATTCCTCCGCTCCGAATCCTATAGCACTTTTTCACGAACAATTTGGAAAAAGTTCTTGTCAAGCAGGGGTATTCGATTGTATACTTAGGATAGTTGACAGCGATGCGCTGAAAACGACAAATCCGAAGGGTGTTCTCTCTCGATTTGCTTATGAACCATCAGGCAGCATCGCGAAGCAGCGGCGAGGGGCCGAAACACAGGCCCGGTAAGGATGACGGTATGAAGAAACCAGAAACAAATACTTTGCGTATTGAGCCCCGCAAGGTTCATGCCGCCGCGGTAGGAATGGCGATGGTGCTCATATACCTTGATTATCATTACTTTGTTGAGACTTTTTACTGGGTTTTTCAGCCGCCTTTTCGCATAGCAATTGACACGGTCACGATTGTTGCTATAGGCTTAATACTCAATGTCGTATTCCTTAGTGAGATACTTGCTACCAGCCGAACATATATTGTATCTACCAAAGGAGTTACGGTCATTTTTTTGGGTATCATCCGTCGACTATATCCATGGCAGCGGTTCCAGAGTATTAACGTGTACCCTATGGACATAGGTAATCCTCCATGGGGAGGCCAGCCGTTTTTAATGGTTTGCAGCACCGTGCCGATTCGGACAATGGAGGGGGGAAAAATTGATCTGGAGCGCGCGCTCCTTCGATGGCCTCATATTCTGGTGTTTCCACTACTGCCGGGCGAGGAACGCATGCAATTTGAAAGCCTGCGGCGCGGGGAAATATCTCCCGACCTGGAGGATCAGGAACCCGACCAGAGTGAATAATCGTCTTGGTTGACGGACCTGTCCTGGGGCAGCAACAAGCTGCACTTTACCTATGACTCCATTGGACCGGCGTCCGTGACGTACAACGGGACCACATATCTGTACGTCAAGAATGCGCAGGGCGATGTGGTTCAGATCGTGGACGGCAACGGGAACATGGTTGTGACTTATATCTACGACGCATGGGGCAATATGCTGTATAGCCAGGTTTTACTTTTGATGTTATGAGGTAATTGCTATGAGGAAAGTATGTTTGTTAATGCTGATTATTATGACCCTATTATTAACGTCTTGCTCATCAGGTGACTCAAATATGGTAAGAGATTTATTTAAAAAAAATGAGAGAGAGACTGCAAATGAGCGTTTTGAAGCACTAATAGGAGCCATTCAAAATCAAGACCGTGTCGCTCTGAAAGCATTCTTTTCTGAAAAATCACTGAAGGAATCGCAAAATATAGAAGAAACTATCACCGCATTGTTTGACTACTTCCGAGGTGATATGCTTTCATATAATGACTGGGGCTGCCTTGGATCTATAGGTGGGATGAACGAAGATGGTACGGGACGTTATTGGAAATGCCTGTATGCGACTTACGATGTCGAAACGACCCAGGATAAGTACCGCTTTGCCATGGAATATATGCTGCTGGATACCGCAGATGCAGATAATGTGGGTATACGGTCTCTGTACATTATCAGATTAGCCGATGATACAGACCCGCAATTTGCATATCGGGGCGACGAAAAGTATACACCGGGTATTAACATCAACAAGACAAGTAAAATACCGCATTGAAATGTATTTCTGCAGAACAGCGTGAAACGCCCAGGATGTTGTCCGGAATCTCTCTTCCTACCTTCTGACTCTTTACCACGGCTGACGGTCACGTCCGGACAGCAAGCAGCACCTATGCCTATGACAAGGATAACCGGCTGACCAAGGCGACGGAGGGCGCCATCTCCGCCAACTACACCTATGACAGCTTCAGCCGCATGACGGGCCTGACCGCCACTGAGTCCCTCTTACCACAAAAATGCCTCATATATAAGACGGGTATAACAGCTTACCTGTCTTATATATGAGGCTTAGTTTTGTTCACATTTTCTTCTCTATCGCCTTACGCGCCTTGCTCCTGGCCCTTGTCAGCAGCATCCGCACACTGCTGGGCTTGACGCCCAGGGCAGAGGCAATCTCCGCATCGCTCATGTTCAGGACATATTTGTCCTCCAGCAGCTGCCGCGTCCGCGAATCCAGCTGCGGCCAGACCCGCCAAAGCACATCGGCATCGTCCCCTGCCGCCTTCGGGCGGCTTCTTCTGTTCATCTCAGGTTACACCTCCAGACGGACGTACTCGTCCATATGCCGGGTGTAGTAAGCGCTCATATTCTCGCTCAGGCGCTTGCTCATCTTCTCCAGAGCCTCCGGAGGAACCTTGTCGATCCGCTTGGTCTCGCCGGTCTCCCGGTCGATCAGGTAAAATACACACGTCAGCGGCTGCCGCGTCTCTCCTGCCATGAGATACACCTCCCATCCAGCTTATGCGCCGGGTGGGATGTCCTATCTCGTTCGCAGCGTTCCGCTGCATACACGGGGGCAGCATTTTCCGCGCATCGGGACTCACCTGGATTCAAGGTGTCGCCGCCTTTTCGACTGCATGATCGCTGTTTTTGTGTTACTGTTAGCCACACCCGTACCCGATTCGGACACAGTGAAAGGAGAAACGCCATGCCCACCAGTGATCTGAAAATTGCCGCCGCCTATATCCGGGTATCCACCGACGACCAGGAGGAGTACTCCCCGGACAGCCAGGTCCGGCTCATCCGGGAGTATGCCAGGAAGAACGGATACCTGCTGCCGGAGGAATATGTGTTCCAGGATGACGGCATTTCCGCCGCCACCGCCCGGAAGCGCCCGGCCTTCAACCGCATGATCGCCCTGGCCAAGGAGAAAGGAAGGCCCTTCGACGCGATCCTGGTGCTGATGTTCAGCCGCTTTGCCCGCAATCGAGAGGAGAGCGTGCTGTACAAGGGTCTGCTGCGCAAACAGGGCATTTCCGTGATCTCCGTCAAGGAGCCCGCCGTGGACGGCCCCTTCGGCACGCTGATCGAAAGCATCATCGAGTGGTTTGACGAATATTACCTTATCAACCTGTCCGCCGAGGTCAAGCGCGGCATGAGCGAAAAGTTTCTCCGGGGCGAAGCCATGGGCACAGCGCCCTTCGGCTACCGCATCGACAGTGCCAACAAGACCTTCACGGTGGATCCGGAACGGGCGGAGATCGTATGCGATGTGTTCCGCTCCTACGCCGATGGCGCCGGGCTCCGGGACATCGCCGTGCAACTGGGCGATGCCGGGATCACTACGCGGCGCGGCAACCGGCCGGACAGCCGATTTGTGGAGTATATGCTCCGCAACCCCGTATACATTGGGAAGATCCGTTGGACGCCCGGACACAAAACCCGGTATTCCCGCGTACATATAGCGGACGGCGTGGAGGTTGTGGACGGCAAGCACCCGCCGATCGTCTCCATGGACCTGTGGGAGGCTGTGCAGCGCCGCATGGATCAGCGCAAGGCGGCCTACGGGAGGTACCAGCGTCAGGCTCCCGCCGCCTGGATGATGCGGGGCCTGGTGCGCTGCAGCGCCTGCGGAGCCACGCTGATCATGGCCGGCCGAAGCTCCTCCTGCCCCTTTCTCCAGTGCCACAGCTACGCCAAGGGCGCGTGTCACACGTCCCATTTCTTATCCCTGCGGAGGGCCAACGCCGCCGTGCTGGCGGGCCTGCGGCGCTCTGTGGGTACGCTGACCTTCCATATGGTCCCCCACCTGACGTCCGCCCCGTCCCGTACCGCAGACTATGGCCGCCTGCTGGAGCAGGAGCGCCGAAGGCTGGCCCGCTGCAAGGACGCCTACCAGGCCGGCGTAGATACTCTGGAGGAATACCGCGACAACAAGGCGCGGTTGGAGGAGCGTATCCGCCGCATAGAAGAACAGGCCGCTTCAGCTGCTGCGGCCCCGGAATCCTTCGATAAGGCCGCTTATGGAAAAAAAGCGGCGGACATCCTCCGCTTCCTGGAGACATCCGCCGACGAAGGCGCCAAAAACGAGGTCCTCCGTTCCGTCGTTGACCATATCACCTATGAAAAGGCCAGCCGGCACCTGGCCATATACTTCTACACTTAATTATATCCTTTTGTCATCAGGTGGGCCGGATGGGGAACTCGGTGCATCGCTGCGGTATCTGAGTCAGCGGTACTCCATGCCATATCCGGAGCTGAAGGCTTTGCTGACGGACATCGGCGTGGAGGAGCTTGGGCACCTCGAGATTATTGGCACCATCGTTCATCAGCTGACCCGGAGCATGACGCCGGAGGAGATCAAGAAGGCCGGATACGAGGCGTACTTCGTGGACCACACCGCCGGTGTTTATCCGGCCGCCGCCTCCGGTTTCCCGTGGAACGCTGCGTCTATGGCTGTGAAGGGCGACCTGATCGCCGATCTGACGGAGGATCTGGCCGCCGAGCAAAAGGCCCGGGTCACCTATGACAACATCCTGCGTCTGTCCGACGATCCGGACGTCAACGACGTCATCAAGTTCCTGCGGGCGCGGGAAATCGTGCATTTCCAGCGCTTCGGTGAAGGGCTGCGGCTGGCTAAGGAGAAGATGGATCAGAAGAACCTGTATTTCGTGAACCCTTCGTTTGACCAGTAATCCCCTGCGAAAAGGCACCAAAATCAGAACACCCCCTGCCGGGCGGCTCAGTGTGCTGCCCGGCAGGGGGTGCTTTCTATTGTTCATTATTCCGTCATGGGAATGTTATTCTGGCCCAACAGCTTTTCAAAGCGGCGCAGCTGCAGAGGCGTCATCCGGTCCCGGTACTGCATAAACAGCTTTTTTACCTGGCGGGTGTCCCCCTTCCCCAGATAACGATTCATGGTGCGCTCCAGACTCTCACTGGCAGCGGAACTCAGGGACGTCTTTTTCCCGCCGCTCTTGGCCGAAGAACGGGAGCTGCCGCCGCCTTTTCCTGTGCCGGAGCTCTCCAGCTTCTGCTGCGCCAGAGCGGCGTCCTGCTCCTGCTTCGCCCGGCTGGCGTAATATTTCATCAAGGCCAGATAGTTGCTGTAGTCCTGCTTTTCCAGGGATTCATAGCGGTCCTGGGCCTGGCGGGAGGCGTTCTGCCAATCCTCCACCTGGTCCCGCCACTGGTCATAGGCGGATGCATCCTGTCCCTGCAGCAGCTTGTACTGGTCCAGCAGTGCCTGTCCCTGACTCTCATACCGGTCCCAGGCGTTCTGCTGCAATTGCGGCACCAGTGCCGCCAGCTCCTGCATATAGCGGCCATACTCCTGCTGGCCGGCCTGCTGGGCATATGTGGAGTCATACCCGCCGGTCAGGCCAGCCGCCTGCCCCAGGGCATCCTCCATGGCCGTCTGTCCCTGACGCTGGTACAGCCGGGCGTAGCGCTGGAACGTGTCATCCCGGCTGGGGTCATAAGCAAAGGGCCCGCGCCCCTCCATCTGCCGCAGCAGCTCCTCCATGCGTTCCGTATAGGGGGAGGTATAATCTCCGGGCCGGTTGGCCGCCAGCTCCTCCCAGCTGCGCTTTGCGTCCTGGGTCTCCCGGGATGGCGTATACCCCTTCTCCAGGTCTGCCAGACGATCCTGTGCCGATTGAACGCCCAGGCTGGCCCAGGTCTTGCTGCCCGCCACGCCGTCCGGGGTCATGCCCACCCGGCGCTGATAGTCCATCAGGGCTGCCAGGGTCTTTTTCCCGAATCCGCCGTCCACGTCCAAGGAATAGCCCTCCCGATTCAGAGCCTGCTGCAAGCGGCGAACCTCCTGTCCGGAGGAACCGTACCGTATCGTTGGATAGCTTGATGCCATATCGTTCGTCCTTTCTTCTCACGCCGTCCTGCGCCAGACATACACGACCAGGTACGGCGGCATATTGTTGTGGGCGGCCCCCCCGCCTGCCGAGGCGGACGCGCCCTGATACTCGTTCCTGCGCCCGTCCGCGTCGTACAGCCGGATGGCCGTCACGCCGGTGACGTCGGACTGCCCCGTGAAGTCATATCCGTGGGTATGGGCGGGCATCTCCGCCTTGGTCAGGGTGTGTTGGGCCTCGCCTCCGGTTTCCCCCGGTTCATAGACGTCCCCCGCCGCCAGCAGAAACCGGTCCTTCACCTGTTCCCAGGTGCCGCCGAACAGCGTCTCCGGACTTATCTCCGATGCGGACAGATATATGCTGCCTACCGGCCACACGGCATCCAGCAGGCGCTTGCCCCGGAACCATACGTCCCAGTCCGGTGCGATATCAACGGCCTTGTCGTGCTCGGCGTACTTGCCCACGCCCACGGCCGTGCCGCCTTGGGCCAGATGTACCGCCACCGCCGCCGTGGGGATGGCGTATTCCACCGCCCGCACGGACCCCAGCGCATCCACCGCCGACAGCTCCAGCTCATAGGATGCGGTTTTCAATACACCCTCAATGATCTGCTCCTGCCCGTTTTCCAGGGCGGTATAGCCGCTGTAGCTGCCGCCTACCGGCCGCAGCCGGTATCGCACCGTCACGGTGTTGTGCCCGCCTACCGGTGAGCATGCGCCGGTACACAGCACCCTCACGCAGTCGCCGTCGTCCCGCAGGGTGCCGTCTGCCCCGCACCGGCCCAAGAGCCTGGCTGTCAGCGTGGGGTTGGCATATGGCAGCACCTCCACGGCGCCGCCTTGCGCCGTCGCCCACCGTCCCCGGGAGTCGGTCACCCGTGCCTCCGGGATCAGCGTCCCCGCCTGCTGGATCGTGCCGGTCTGGCCGGTAAAGTCCTCTGCTGTCTGCCCGGCAAACTGCACCCGGCAGGAACGGATGCTGCTGCCCCGGGCTCCCGCCGCCGTCACCTGATAGGCCAGGCGGCTGTATCCCCGGACGCACACACCCCACCCGGCAATGACGGCGTTGTCATTCACCACCTGGGCCGCCAGACTGGCGGTGGGCTTCACCTCTTCCGGCACATACAGCTTTATTGTGCAGGAGCTGGTCCCCACCACGCTGCTGCCGGAATAGGTGGTGGCCGTCAGCACACAGTCCCCGGCCACCGCATCGGTGATTTTCTCCGCCAAGGACAGGGGCGGCATCCATGTCACCCTTGTCTCCCCGGTTTTCCCGCACACCGCGCCATGGGTACTGCCTATCTGGTAGTCGATCTTGTGGGTAAAGCCCGCATCCGCCCGCTGCACGGTAATGGTTCCGCTCTGCCCCAGGGTCATGTCCCCGGCCTGGAGTCCGGAGGCCCGTGGGATCACCGGCAGCGCCACGGTTTGGGCTACCGACAGCGACGCCGGCGTCCATTGGGAGGTAAAGCCGCTGTACCACGCGGCGGACAGAGCCGCGCTGCCGCTGCCGTCCGCCCGGTGATCCACCGTCACCGACCCGCTCCCCAGCTGGTACCATCCCTTGCTCTCATACCGATACGGCTGATACACGGTTTTCCCCTGCAAAACATACCGGCAGCTGTTGGCCGCCTGGTTGTACGACTCCCCGGTCCCATCGTAGATGTACAGCGTCAGCGCCAGTGCAGACCGGTTATTGACCGCATCCTGGCTGACGGTATAGTCCAGCCGCAGCTGCCACCCGGTGGCCGATACCGGCCCGTAAATGCTCGCCATCTTACCCTCCGATCCACCGGAAGGCCAGTCCCGAGGCGGTGGTGATCTGCCACTGGCCCAGGGTCACGCCCTCCAGTACCGTGATGTTGGTGATGTACAGCCGATTGTTGGACACATACGCCACCTCGTTGGCGTCCTGCCAGAAGGACAGCCGCTGGGCGGTGAAGGTGGCCCGGAAGTTGTTCTGGTCCACCACCGTTTCCCCGTCCACGTCCGTCACCGTCAGCCCCTGGCCAACGGCCACTCCGTAAATGGGAATGGAGCCGTTATAGCCCACGATGCCGGTGCGGATATAGCCCTCCGTCTCCGTCTTATACTGTCCAAAGGCAGCGCTAACGGCGTCGGTGTTGGCCTGCAGGTCCGAGCAGAAGCTGTAATACTGGGTCAGCGCCTCCGGATTTGCCTCCAGATAGGCGCTCAGCCGCTCCACATAGGTCCCGAAATCCGACACCGCCACATATTCGCCCTCCAGCCGGGCGGACAGCTGGTCCATCTGCCGCTTCACAAGCCGGGCAGTTTTGACGATCAGGGATTTCAGCTCCTGATAGCCCGTGCTCTCCTTCCGGCCCGTTCCCTGATGAGTCGACGTTCCGCCGCCGGACGCCGCCCCGGTGCCGCCGGATTCCAGCTGCCCCAGGGCAAGATTCAGCTGCTGTGCCATCTGGAACAGATATGCATATTGGGCCACGGCCATCTGCTGGGGACTGCCGTTGGGCGCGGGAGGCATAGAAAGCGTCACGGCCCGTCACTTCCCTTCTCATACACCGCCGACAGGCTGTAGATCCGGCAGCCCCCCTGGCCGGTCAGCCGCAGCCGCAGCTGACGGCACCGCCTGGGCCGCACATGCATGGTGCACGCCCGCAGCCGCCCCGCGCCGCAGAGACTTCCGGCAGGCTGCCAGCTGCCGCCTTCGTCATAGCTGACCCAAGCCCGGACAGTGCTGTCCGCCTCCGGCAAAAGCCGCAGGCTCAGCCGCACCAGATACCGGCTCTCCGGCGCATCCAATCCCAGTTCCCCGGTTTCCGCCAGCCACTGCACCGGCCCCTCCCGATTCTCGCCGTAGCCCTTCATAGCCAGCAGCCGCCCCGCCGCCGTCAGGCAGTACAGGTCGCCGCCCCAGGGCGCAAAGCCCACAGCCTCCACGCCGTCCTCCCGATACCAAAGACCCTGCCGGGTGTCCAGCACCAGCAGGTGCCACGCGTCGTTTTCATCGG
>OOCD01001316.1_pt1 | contig 15474 bp, 10 predicted proteins | sample 1671791 | NCBI WGS metagenome assembly OOCD01 (sample SAMN06348193, study PRJEB24527) | human gut metagenome | biome: human gut; feature: ankylosing spondylitis patient; material: feces | host: Homo sapiens | place: China | collected 2015-10
CGTCCCATGACGGGTACTGTCCCGTCCTTTTTCACTACCTGACGTTTGAGGTAGTAGATAACTGAAAATGTACTCTTCATCGTCCTTAATTTTTTTAGGTTCAAAATTAGTCGGTGAAGAATCCTTCGTCGGTACGCAAAACACGGAGGAACGACGCAATCTTTTTCCGTAACTGGATTTGTCGCGTGAGTTGTTAGTAACTCACTATATCACAACGCCTTGTTTTGCCATTCGTGCCAATTTCGTCACCTATATGGTGTGGTTACGAACAAGTAACGTTGCGACGTCTTGACTTGGCTTCGGCAAGGATTGTGGTGGCGTTGGAGATAATCGGCTGCTTAAATGAAACCTCTGTAAATCAATTCTATTACTTCATTCTTCTGTATTCCACTTTTTTGTAGTATCTTTGTCTCTTCAAATACTCAAAAAAAAGTATTTACTAATTAAATAAAGATAGAAAATTAATGGAAACAGTAGAAAACAAGTACATCACCGTAGCATATAAGCTGTACTCAATCGAAAACGGAGAAAAAGATTTCGAAGAAGAAGCACCCGTAGAGCATCCTTTTCAGTTTATCTCAGGTCTGGGAATGACACTCGAACCCTTTGAAGCCCAGATAAAAGACTTGCAGATAGGCGATAAATTCGACTTTACCATTCCGGCATCAGAAGCTTATGGTGAATATGACGACGACCATGTTATTGACCTCCCCAAAGAAATCTTCATGATAGAAGGAGAATTCGACAGCGACCGTGTAGTGGAAGGCGCCGTCATCCCCTTGATGACTTCTGAAGGTCAACGCATCAATGGAAGTGTAGTAGAAGTAAAGGAAGACGTAGTTGTAATGGACATGAATCATCCACTCGCAGGTTGTGATTTGAACTTTACCGGAGAAGTGGTGGAAAGCCGTCCGGCTACGAACGAAGAGCTTGCTGAAGTTGCCCGTATGATGGGTGGCGGTTGCGGCAGCTGCGGTTGTGGTGACTGTGGCGACGGATGCGGCGACCATGAATGTGGAGGCGGATGCTGCCACTAAAGAATTAAAAATTAAAGAATTAAAAATTAAAGAATCAGACTACACAGTATTAAGCATGCCGCATGGTAATTCTTTAATTTTTAATTCTTTAATTTTCAAATTCTATATTATTTACTTGTCATTATCTCCAATACCAATTTATCCGTTTCATTCATTCCTTTAGAACCGATTTTTGTCAGATTACGGATACTCTGATCCACATCCTCATCAATAATACCTTCTACGGAAGTCACACAACGGTTTTCCATGGCCATGATGGCTGAAAGCACTGCGGTTGAAACTCCGGTAGTTACTTTCAATGCACAACTGGGTTTGGCACCATCACAAATCATTCCGGTAAGATTGGCAATCATGTTCTGCACAGCATATGCCACTTGTTCATAAGTTCCTCCCATTAGCCAGGTTATACCGCAACTGGAACCCGTGGCAGCAACCACACAACCGCATAAGGCAGATAACCGTCCCAAACTCTGCTTGATATAAATTACCGTCAAATGACTCAACATCAAAGCACGGATAATTTCCTCCTCCGACTTTCCGTTCTCTTCTGCATAAACAAGTACCGGTAAAGTAGCTGAAATACCTTGGTTACCACTGCCTGAATTACTCATTACCGGAATCATGGCACCTGCCATACGGGCATCACATGCACCAGAAGTATAAGACAAGATATGAGAGAACACACTGTCTCCCATAATTTTATGTTCATAGGTACCACGAAGAATCTTCCCTAAAGCATGACCGTAATCGCCTTCAAAAGAACGCTCGGCCGCAGCCTTATTCAAACGGGCTGTCTCGAGAATGAATCGAATCTCGTCCAACGGAGTGGTCATTGCAAAATCATAGACTTTACGTAAAGACAAATCAAGAGCTTTCTCCTCTGCTTCTGTAGAGGCCTCTGCTTGCCTGCTCAACAATATATCATTGTTGAGCGCTATATATATAAAGGTAGTATGCCCGCCCGCAATGACTGCCGTAGATTTATCTTCTCCCGCCTTACAACAAACTTCAATATAAAGTTTCTCATCAATGCCATCTTTTAATGATATATGGATTCGCTTCTCATCAATAAAGCGCTTTCCTTCTTCCACGGTATCAGAAGTGCTATCTTTCAAAACTTCCAATTGATATGCTGATTTACCGATTAAGGCTCCCAATGCCACAGCAATAGGTAATCCAATCATACCGGTACCAGGAATACCCACCCCCATTGCATTCTTCAAGATATTAGCACTTAAAAGGACTGTTATCTTTTCCGGACGTTTACCAAGAACTTCTGTAGCTTTTGCCACACATAATGCCACAGCTATAGGCTCTGTGCAACCTATGGCAGGAACCACCTCAGATTTAACTAAAGCATTAATCTGTCGTCTCTCAATTTCTGTCATTTTGTTTCCACTGTTTGATTATTCAATATGCAAATGTAGGAAAAAACTAATAAAAAAATCAGATTCGGTGGCAAAACATAAGTCAAAAAGAAAGAGGGTGCTAATTGAAAACGCCCTCTTCTTTCGCTTGCAACGCTATTTTAACAAGACTACTTAGAAACTTTATGAGAACCTGATGAAATATCAATTCCTATTTTGAATACGGTGCTCTCTTTCCACACCTGTTCTAAATCTGTCATAGATTCAATATTCAACATGGTTCTAATGTATTTACCAACCGGACTTCCCAATATCTTTATATCCAAACCATCTATCAAAGCATCCAATTCCGGCAACAATGGATAAATAAGCGGCATCAGCATATCAAAAAAATCTTTATCGAGATACACATAAATGTTATCTATTGTAACTCCATCGGATACAGTAATCTCAGATATTTCATAATTCAACGGGAAGCCATCCAAAAGATAACCCACTAACTTTTCAACATCTGCATCCGAAATCTTTGTAAGATCCAACTTGGACAAAATTCCTTCGCTACCGAGATTTCCTAAAAGTCCAGACAAGAGGGCCTTTATTTCAGCACCTTTCATTCCTCTTAATCCTTCCAGAATCTCCGTTAAAGCAACCGTATTTTTAGTATCAGCACCATCTTGATTTTCCATGATCTTATTGATAATGCTTGAGAGATTCAATACAAGATTGATATGGTCGCCGCTAACATACCAATAAGCAAAATTTGTCGGAGAAGTCACCCAAGAAACATTGCTCGTAGAAGGCAAACTTGACAATATACCTTTAACAATATCAGCTGTTTCAATATTGATTTCTTGTGCATAATCAGCTACAATATTCCCGTCTGCCTTGAACTCTACATCTTTTAGCAGTTTCACCATCACAGCCGACAAAATTCCACTGCCCAAATTGCTAATATTATCAGCTGTTTTACCTCCACTATAAGTTGAAAGTAAATTTATCTTGGCAGGTGCATAAGGTCTCCTTTTCACATCAGTTCCCGTGGTAGTGTAAAGCTTATCACAAAGCAACCACTTCTTCACCAAATCCCCTGAAGTTTCCGTCGTCACTTCAACTTTAGCTTTACCATCCATAGTTATATTACCATTAACTTTCACAGCAATGGAACTAACCAATTCAGATACTACTTTTGTTGTCGGAACAGAGGCCGTCCCCTGATACTGAAAGAGCCCACCTGTTTGTTCTGTAACAACTACATCAATCTCAATCTCATTGACACCTCTGATTGCTTTAGTCAAAGTCAGCACCCCATTATTTTCATCTACCATAGCTAATTTGACACTTGCACCTACTTGCGGTAAAGTATTTGTTGTCAAAGCCAAGTTTCCGGCAGAAATTTCTTGTGTAGGCAGCTTTTTCCAGTTTGGTTTGTCCTCATCACTACAAGCAGTAAACATACCCATAAAACAAATCAATGCAAATAAGTAAAGCAAATTTTTCTTCATATTTTTAATAGTTTCAGTTTATTGAAAGCCCCTAAAAGGGCCATAAAATCTCTTTAATTTAAAGGGCGAAGTACGCTTAAAAGAATAAAGATACAAGATCTTTTCTATGGAAAAGATGTTCTGATTTAAAGAAAAATCGAGTAATCCACAACTCATCCTGCCCCCTGATATATAGAGAGTTCTCTCTATCAAATTGGAAAGAGAGAACTCTCTATATAGCTATGGAACTACTTCAAAATACAGCTCCATGAATCAGTTTACTTCGCAATCAAATCCAATCCCAAATTAAATTCAGAGGTTTGAGCAGAAAGATTCCAATAGTTACCAATCAACTGCACAAATATTCCTGCAGCCTTAGCTTCTTCCGGCAATATGCCAGAGGCAGCCAAAGCATCCCAAATATAAGTAAAATCAGATGCATAAACAGGATCCCCCCAAGCATCAACTTCTCCCGTATTGGTCATTTTGAACAACGGGTCGAATACATCCTTATCTAAATATAAATATGTATGTCCATCTTTTGAAACCGGTACCATAGGAAAACCATTCTTAACCATACCCAGCAAATGCTCAAAAGAAGCATCACTAACCTTGTCTAAATCAAATCCAACAGTCTTCAAAAGTTCTTTAATCATAGCCGGCTGACCATTCAACACTTGTTCTATGATTCCACTAAGATTACCCATATTTTCGCCTCCGACTGTAGCTAAAATGGAAGCAATATCAAGTTTTACATAAATTTTGCCATCTTTCGGGAACCAATAGGCCAAATTTTTAGGTGAAGTTGTCCAACCACTTTCCGCTACTAAATCCTTAATTGTATTTTGTGTAGGAAAAGCACCGGACATGATGACTCCCATCATCCAACTCGCTTCAAAAACTATATTGGGCTTAGCAACATAATCGGCAGTAATATTACCATCCGCAGACAAAGTTACACCATGCAAGGTCTGTGGCAGCAAAGCTCCTCCCAAACATCTGAACAAGCCAGTCATTAGGTCAACATATTCTTCCGGTTTTTCCGTTACTACACCCTCTTCCATTACATTTGCTTTCCAAGTTGAATAAAGAGCTCCGGCAACTGGATAATTGGCCAATGTCATTCCCATACATTCAAAGCCTTCAACTGTTGAATAGGATGCGAGTTCATAAGTCTTTGCCCAATCTGATGTATTTGCCAGAGTTGCATTCAACTCCAAAGAAAGCACTCCGGTAGCAGCAGAAAATGAACCTGAATACTTAACCGTATTATTTGCCGCTGTAGTAGCTTCACCAGAAAAACTTCCGGAAGCATCAGGTTGCACATTGGAAATCTTCACTTGATCTTCTCCCGGAACAACACCTTGCAAAACAAGCTCCATATTGCTACCATCCACAGCACTCAAAACAGCCGTTTTCCCAATCATTACTGAACCGCCATATTTCAGTGCCAGCTTTTCTCCATTGTAAGTACCTACATATAATCCCAATCCAGAAGCTTTCATATCAACTTTGATAGATCCATCTAAATAAACAATGCCGCTTACTTCAACAGTCATAATTGCCGGAACGCTTGCAGCTTCTTTCGTTATGGCTGGAGCTGTATTCAATTTTGCAGTACCTGCAAAAATAAAAGAATCACCTGATTGTTTCTGTAATTCAACATTAACAGGCACATTCTCATAACCTGGAATTACATTTTTCAAGGTTAAAATACCCTCAGATTCATTTTTAACAGACATTTGAACAGAACCAGAGGTTGATTTCACGCCATTGACAGTCAAATCAGCCTTATCTCCAGATAACTCTGTCTGAGGAATTTGCTGCCAAGTATCATCATCGTCATCACTACAAGCCGTGAATAAACTCATTGAACAGATCAATGCAAATAAATAAAATAAATTCTTTTTCATACTTTTTTGAGTACTTGTTTAGTTAATAAAAAGCTTCCAAAGAAGCTATTAATTTCCCAATTTTAAATCAAAGGTGCAAAGTAACACTTTTTAAGAATACCAGACAAGGTCTTTTCTAAAAAAAGGATGTTCTTTTTTTAAGGTACGTTTTACTAACATATTAAAGATAATCATTACTATTTTTAATTTTAATTAGCCGGGTACCGGAAACCAACTACTTTTTCCACCAATTATAATTCATTAGACTAAGGTCATACTTTCGTTATACCCAGGTTATACTTTCGCTATACAATGGTTTAACGAAAGTATAACCTGGGTATAACGAATAAATTTATGCGACCCAAAGATTAAGATCTGCCCTAATACGGCATAAAATCTTCGTCACAAGGGACTATTGTTTGCAAAAAAATGTATTCTGTTCAAACGAATCCAAAAAAAAGTTGTTATCTTTATAAAGTCAAAAGCATTTCTTATAAAGCGTATTGGCACATTAACCTCATATATAAACCTTTAAAGCATTTGATATGTTCAACTCATTTGGAAATATTCTCCGTCTTACCAGTTTTGGGGAATCGCACGGTAAGGGCGTGGGAGGAGTGATAGACGGATTCCCTGCAGGAATAGTCATTGATATGGATTTCGTCCAGGCAGAGCTCGACCGACGCCGCCCCGGACAGTCACGTATCACTACCGCCCGGAAAGAAGGTGATAAAGTGGAGTTCCTCTCCGGCATCTTCGAAGGAAAATCCACAGGCTGCCCCATAGGATTCATTGTATGGAACCAAAACCAACATTCTGACGATTACAATAATCTGAAAGAAGTCTACCGACCGTCACATGCCGACTATACTTATAAAGTGAAATATGGCATCCGCGACCACCGCGGAGGTGGACGTTCATCAGCCCGTGAAACAATCTCGCGTGTAGTAGCGGGTGCCCTGGCCAAATTGGCGCTGAAGCAGCTGGGTATACACATCACGGCGTACACTTCACAAGTAGGTCCTATCCGCCTTGAAGAAAATTATACCGCATACGACCTCGACCTGATAGAGACCAATCCGGTCCGCTGCCCCGACCCGGCGAAGGCAAAAGAAATGGAAGAACTCATCTTCAAGATAAAGGGAGAAGGAGATACGATCGGAGGAGTGGTGACCTGTGTCGTCAAAGGATGCCCCATCGGACTGGGACAACCCGTATTCGGCAAACTCCATGCAGCACTCGGAGCCGCCATGCTCAGCATCAATGCAGCAAAAGCATTCGAGTATGGAGACGGCTTCAAGGGATTAAAGCAGAAAGGCTCGGAACAGAATGATGTTTTCTACAATAACAACGGACGTATCGAAACCCGCACCAACCATTCGGGCGGCATACAAGGTGGAATCAGCAACGGGCAAGACATCTATTTCCGTGTAGCCTTCAAACCCGTGGCAACCGTACTGATGGAACAACACACCGTGAACATTGACGGTGTAGACACCACCCTGAAAGCCCGAGGACGCCATGACCCGTGCGTATTGCCACGCGCAGTACCCATCGTGGAAGCAATGGCAGCAATGACATTGCTGGATTATTACCTGATTGACAGAACAACACAACTATAATATTCACCCATGGAAATAAAGAAATACATCACCGAGAACGAGCCTAAAATGCTGGAAGACTTGTTCAGCCTCATCCGCATTCCAAGCATCAGTGCCAAACCCGAGCATCACGACGATATGCTTGCCTGCGCCGAACGCTGGGCACAGTTGCTGCTCGAAGCCGGAGCGGATGAAGCCCTCGTAATGCCCTCCAAAGGCAACCCGATTGTTTTTGGACAGAAAATCGTAGACCCGGACGCCAAGACCGTATTGGTATATGCCCACTACGACGTGATGCCGGCCGAACCTCTCGAACTTTGGAAAAGCGAACCCTTTGAGCCGGAAATACGCGACGGACATATCTGGGCACGTGGTGCTGATGATGACAAAGGGCAATCTTTCATACAAGTGAAAGCGTTTGAGTACCTCGTACGCAACGGACTGCTGCAAACCAACGTAAAATTCATCTTCGAAGGAGAAGAAGAAATCGGCTCGCCCAGCCTGGAAAGCTTCTGCCAGGAGCACAAAGAGTTGCTGAAAGCAGACATCATTCTGGTTTCGGACACCAGCATGCTTGGTGCAGACCTGCCTTCACTGACCACCGGACTACGCGGACTGGCCTATTGGGAAATAGAAGTGACCGGCCCCAACCGCGACCTGCACAGCGGTCACTTCGGCGGTGCTGTTGCCAACCCCATCAATGTGCTTTGCCAGATAATCAGCCAAGTGACGGACGCAGAGGGACGTATCACCGTACCAGGCTTCTATGACGATGTGGAAGAAGTTCCCCAAGCCGAGCGCGACATGATAGCCCGCATTCCTTTCGACGAAGAGAAATACAAAAAGGCTATCCATGTAAAAGCGCTTTTCGGAGAGAAAGGTTACAGTACGCTGGAACGTAACAGTTGCCGTCCGTCTTTCGACGTATGCGGCATCTGGGGCGGATATACGGGTGAAGGGTCCAAGACCGTGCTCCCATCCAAGGCATACGCCAAGGTATCCTGCCGGTTGGTTCCCCACCAGGACCACCACAAGATATCCCGGCTCTTTGCCGACTACATTCTGGACATAGCGCCGGATTCAGTGCAGGTAAAAGTCACTCCGATGCATGGAGGCCAAGGATATGTATGTCCCATCACCCTACCCGCCTACCAAGCCGCCGAAAAAGGTTTTGAAAAAGCTTTTGGAAAGAAACCGCTGGCAGTGCGTCGGGGTGGAAGTATCCCCATCATCTCCACTTTCGAGCAAGTACTGGGCATCAAAACCGTTCTGATGGGCTTCGGGCTCGAATCCAACGCCATCCACTCACCTAATGAGAATATACCGTTGGACATCTTCCGTAAAGGAATAGAAGCCGTTGTCGAATTCTACCTCAACTATAAATAAAACAAGAAAATCAGGATGAAAGACTTCCAAATTCAAGCCATCGGCCTGATGTCCGGCACTTCCCTTGACGGGCTGGACGTATGTTGTTGCACTTTCCGGCAGCAAGCCGGAAAATGGTCTTTCCACATAGACTGTGCAAAAGGCTATAGCTACCCCGACGCCATGAAGCAGATATTGGGCACCGGTGCACAGACAATGAGTGCTTTGGAGTTCATCACTTTCCACAGCTCCTATGGAAAGTTTCTCGGTGAACGTGTCAACGAGTTCATGCAAGAATTTGGAGTCCACCCCGATATTATCGCCTCCCACGGGCATACCATCTTCCATGAGCCTCAAAAGAGAATCATGTACCAAATAGGTGACGGAGCCGCCATTGCCGCTGAAACCCGTATACCTACCGTTTCGGATTTCCGGCGGCTGGACATCATGCTGGGTGGGCAGGGCGCTCCACTCGTACCTATTGGCGACCGGTTGCTTTTTGCCGACTACGACTTCTGTTTGAATATCGGCGGCTTCTCCAACATCTCATTCGAGCAGGACGGGCGGCGCATCGCTTTTGACATCAGTCCGGTGAATTACGTCATCAACCATTACTGCCGGCAAATAGGATTGGAATTTGACCGTGACGGCGAGATAGCACGGCAAGGCAACATCTGCCAAGAACTGCTGGACGAACTGAACGGAATGGATTTCTACCATCAGTCCGGACCGAAGTCATTGGGACGGGAGTGGGTGGAAACGCTGGTATATCCCATGCTCGAGCGTTATGGCTTGAGTATGGAGAATATGCTACGTACCTTTTACGAGCATGCCGCCTGGCAAATATCACGCATCATCACCGCCCGCCCCTTGCCCGATGGCAACGGAAAGCTGCTGATTACCGGCGGAGGTGCATTCAACAAGTTCCTCATAGAACGCATCGACGCCTTGTGTCCGTGTGAAATCGTGATTCCCAGCCAGCAAATCATAGAGTACAAGGAAGCCCTAATCTTTGCTTTCCTGGGTGCCCTCTATATGGCGGACACACCCGGATGCCTCGCCTCGGTGACGGGAGCCACGACAGATAATATCGGAGGGATGCTGTTTAAAATATAGTCAATTTTACCATTATGGAAAAATCAAAAGACACCTGGACCGTCTTATCCAGCGAATACCTTCATCGAGCCCCGTGGCTCACCGTGCGTAAGGACCATGTAGTACTGCCCAACGGCAACCACATTCCCTCCTATTATATATTGGAATATCCCAACTGGGTGAATACCATTGCCATCACCCGTGACGGACAATTTGTCTTTATCCGCCAATACCGGCATGGCATACAAGAAACGTCCTATGAACTCTGTGCAGGGGTATGCGAAGAAGAGGACGGCTCTCCGATGGTTTCCGCACAACGGGAACTTTTGGAAGAAACCGGCTATGGAAACGGAGTATGGAAAGAGTTCATGCAAATCTCTCCCAATCCAAGTACCCACACCAACATTACCTACTGTTTCCTGGCTACGGACGTGGAGAAAATCTCCGAGCAACAGTTGGAAGATACGGAAAACCTGACCGTACACCTGCTTTCCTTGCAGGAGGTCAAGGAATTGCTGCAGCAAGGAAGCATCCGCCAGGCGCTGATGGCTGCTCCCCTCTGGAAATACATGGCGGAGAGAATTATTTAATGTGATTACCCTTATTCAAACGGCTTGCGGAATGTGCATCCGGATTTCCATTCGGAACAACCGTAAGCCGTTTTCCCCTTGATAACGGTACCTTTTCCGCAAAGCGGACAAGGCTGACCGACGAAATCGTCAGCTTGTACGGAAGCCTCCGTACTTGAAGCTGCCACAGTACCCGAAGCCTGCTCCGTCTTTTTACCTGCGGCGGCAGACTCTCTCGGTGCTCTTTTCTTCGTCTCCTTTTTCGGCTTATCGGCAGCCTCTGTCTTGGCAGAAGCCTTACTGCCCTTTTCGGGAGCAGGCGCTTGGATGGTGATGTGGCGGTTGCTGTTATCAGAAAGTACACTCATCACGACTTCCGATACCATCTGCTTCAATTCTTCCAAGAATTGTCCGGCATTATATGTCCGCCTTTCTATCTCACGTAGCTTTTTCTCCCAAATACCGGTCAGTTCTGCCGACTTCAACAGCTCCTCATGGATAATCTGTATCAGCTCCACACCGGTAGGGGTGGCTATCAGGTTCTTCTTTTCCTTGCGGATATAGTTTCGCTTGAACAGCGTCTCGATGATGGCTGCACGGGTAGATGGACGACCGATGCCGTTTTCCTTCAGCGCATCACGCAGTTCGTCGTTATCCACCAGCTTGCCCGCCGTTTCCATAGCACGCAGCAGGGTGGCTTCCGTATAAGGCCGGGGCGGCTGCGTCCACTTCTCATACAAATCGGGGACGTGCGGTCCGCTTTCTCCTTTCACAAAAGCCGGAAGCACATTCTCCTCTTCTCCCTTCTCCTCTTTCTCCTCCTGCGATTGTGCCGAGGGGGTGCCGAAGATAACACGCCAACCCGGTTCCAGAATCTGTTTGCCGGTGGCCTTGAACTCTATGCTCTCTACCTCGCCCAATACGGTGGTAGTGGCAAACTTACAATCGGGATAGAATACAGCAATGAAACGGCGTGCTATCAAATCGAATACGCGACGCTCCATATCCGTCAGATTCTGCGGATGCTGGCCGGTAGGAATAATGGCGTGGTGGTCTGTTACCTTCGAGTTATCGAAAACCTTTTTGGACTTCAACAATGCAGTTCCTGTCAAAGGGGCTGTAAATGTCTCGTAATCACGCAGACCTTTCAAGATGCCGGGGCATTTGGGATAGATGTCATCACTCAAATAGGTAGTGTCTACACGTGGATAGGTAGCCACTTTCTTCTCATACAAAGACTGAATGATTTTCAGCGTCTCATCAGCGGAATAGGCAAACTTCTTGTTACATTCCACTTGCAAAGAAGTCAAGTCAAACAAGCGGAGTGGCGCCTCCCTCCCCTCTTTCTTGGTGACATCCGTCACGGTAAAAGGAGAATTCTTAATCTGGTCCAATAAAACAAGCCCACGTTCGCGGTCGGTAATGGGGTCGATACCCCGATTCTCTTCTTCTTTTTTAGGTTTCTTCCCGGCAGCTATAGCCTCTTTCTGCTTCTCGGCTTCCAATACCAGTTCCTCCTCACTTTTCCGGAGGATGGCGGAGAAAGTGGTATCTCGATAGACAGTCTTCAGCTCCCAGTATTGCTTGGGAACAAAATTCTGTATTTCCAACTGACGGTTTACAATCAGTGCCAGTGTCGGTGTCTGCACACGGCCAATAGAAAGTACCTGCCGGTTCTGCCCATACTTAATGGTGTAGAGGCGGGTGGCATTCATCCCCAACAACCAGTCGCCAATGGCACGCGACAAGCCTGCTTCGTACAAAGGCTGGAAGTCCGACGCATCGCGCAACTTTGCAAATCCCTCACGGATAGCCTCTTCCGTCAATGAAGAAATCCAAAGGCGTTTCACCGGGCAACGCGCCCCGGCCTTCTGCATCACCCAGCGCTGTATCAATTCTCCCTCTTGCCCGGCATCACCGCAGTTTATAATCATATCGGCATGTTGCATGAGGTTCTCTATCGTATGGAACTGGCGCTCATATGTGGGATTGCTAATCAGCTTAATGCCGAAACGGGGAGGTATCATGGGCAGGCTTCCCAAACTCCATGACTTCCAGTTAGGGGTATATTCATGCGGCTCTTTCAGCGTACAAAGATGGCCGAATGTCCAGGTCACCTGGTATCCGTTTCCTTCGATGTATCCGTCTTTCTTTTCTCTCGCTCCCAATACATCAGCTATGTCACGCGCCACAGAGGGCTTTTCGGCAATACAAACTATCATTCGTTATTCTTTTAGCGGGACAAAGGTAATAAAAAGGGGGCAAGAACGAAACTATAAGCAAGAAACGATAACATAGACCAGGTGATTTTTCTCCCCCAAAGCTGACGTACGGACATAAAAAAAGGAGTACCGCTGTACTCCAACCTTTGTTAACCTTAAATCTAATACTATGAAAAACACATTGCAAAGATACGGACTTCTGATAAATCTGCAAATTATCCAACTAAAAAAGTATGTTCTATAACACAGATTAAGAAAAAGGGACGGATATGTAAACACATACCGTCCCTCTTTTAACATTTAACGTGTCGGATTATTCTTCATCCAATAAGATTTCCAATATCTGGCAAGCAGCCTTGGCAACCGGAGTACCGGGGCCAAAGATGGCAGCTACACCTGCCTTGTAAAGGAAGTCATAGTCTTGTGCGGGAATTACACCACCGGCAATCACTACGATATCCTCACGTCCCAACTTCTTGAGCTCTTCGATAATCTGCGGAACCAATGTCTTGTGTCCGGCAGCCAATGAAGAAACCCCCACTACATGAACGTCGTTCTCAACCGCTTCGCGGGCAGCCTCGGCCGGTGTCTGGAACAAGGGTCCCATATCCACATCGAAGCCACAGTCGGCATATCCGGTTGCAACAACCTTGGCACCGCGATCGTGACCGTCCTGGCCCATCTTGGCTACCATGATACGAGGCTGACGTCCCTCTTTCTTCGCAAACTTCTCCGCCAATTCACAAGCACGGTGGAAGTCGCTGTCATTCTTACTTTCTGATGAATACACGCCTGATATAGTTCTAATTACTGCTTTATAACGTCCTACAATCTTTTCGCAAGCATAAGAGATTTCCCCCAAAGTGGCACGGACACGGGCTGCCTCGACTGCCAGTTCCAGCAAGTTTCCCTTACCGGTCTTTACACATTCAGTAATAGCCTCCAATGCCTTGTCCACTTCCGCCTGGTTACGTCCTTCCTTCAGACGCTTCAGGTTCTCAATCTGTTCCTGACGGACAGCCGTATTGTCGATTTCAAGAATATCAATCGGAGCTTCTTTCTCCAGACGATACTTGTTCACACCGACAATGGTCTGCGAACCGCTATCGATACGGGCTTGTGTACGCGCAGCAGCCTCTTCGATACGCATCTTGGGGATACCGGTTTCGATGGCTTTTGCCATACCGCCCAGCTTCTCTACTTCCTGAATCAATTCCCAAGCCTTGTGAGCCAACTCATTAGTCAAACTTTCCACATAATAAGAGCCACCCCATGGGTCTACATTCTTGCAAATGTAAGTTTCTTCCTGAATATAAATCTGCGTATTACGTGCAATACGTGCAGAGAAATCCGTCGGCAAGGCAATAGCCTCGTCAAGAGCATTGGTATGCAGTGACTGGGTATGTCCCAATGCAGCAGCCATCGCCTCGATACAAGTGCGGCCCACATTGTTGAACGGGTCTTGCTCTGTCAGCGACCAGCCGGAAGTCTGGGAGTGCGTACGCAAAGCCAGCGACTTCGGATTCTTCGGGTTGAACTGCTTCACAATCTTTGCCCACAACATACGTGCGGCACGCATTTTGGCAATTTCCATAAAGTGGTTCGTTCCGATGGCCCAGAAGAAAGAGAGACGCGGTGCGAAAGCATCGATGTCAATACCCGCAGCCGTTCCGGCACGCAGATATTCCAAACCGTCTGCCAGGGTGTAAGCCAACTCAATGTCTGCCGTAGCACCCGCTTCCTGCATATGGTAGCCGGAGATGGAGATAGAGTTAAACTTAGGCATTTTCTGGGAAGTATATTCAAAGATGTCAGAGATAATCTTCATAGAGAATGCAGGCGGGTAGATATAGGTATTACGCACCATGAATTCCTTCAAGATATCGTTCTGAATAGTACCGGCCATTTCTTCCAACTTGGCACCCTGCTCCAGACCTGCGTTGATGTAGAATGCCATAACGGGAAGTACGGCACCGTTCATGGTCATGGAGACGGACATCTTGTTCAAAGGGATTCCGTCGAACAGCACCTTCATGTTCTCCAAAGAACAGATAGACACACCTGCCTTACCTACGTCACCCACTACACGTTCGTGGTCGGGGTCGTAGCCACGGTGAGTGGCCAAGTCGAAAGCTACGGACAGACCTTTCTGTCCGGAAGCCAAATTACGACGGTAAAAGGCATTTGATTCTTCCGCTGTGGAAAAGCCTGCATACTGGCGGATGGTCCAAGGACGCAACGTATACATCACCGAGTACGGACCACGCAGATAAGGAGGAAGCCCGGCAGCATAGCCCAAGTGTTCCATTCCCTCAAGGTCTTCTTTTGTATAAACAGGCTTCACCTCAATGTGTTCCGGCGTTTTCCAATCAGCATGGATGCCGTTAGCCTTTTGCCACTCAGCACCGTTGACGGGCTGAAAAGCGGCATATATATCTAAGTTTTTAAAATCTTTTCGCATCATGTTATTTACGATTTGACGATTTACGATTTACGATTGAAGTTGCTTACTTCAAAAGTTTGGCGTTGAATTCTTTTAATGTCTCTAATACGTTGACACGGACATGGATAAAGTTCTCGATACCGGCAGCCTTCAAGTCGTCCATGCAAGCAGGAGCACCGGCTACGATAAACATGGCACGGCCATTCAGAGCCTTGAAGGCAGGAACAGCATATTCTGCATATTCATCATCACTGGAGCACAATACCACAATGTCTGCCTTGGCAGCCATTGCAGCTTCTATACCTTCTTCTACAGTGGGGAAACCGAGGTTGTCCACAACTTCATATCCGGCACAAGCCAGGAAGTTGCAAGAGTACTGTGCACGTGCCTGACGCATAGCCA
>OOCD01001352.1_pt1 | contig 15249 bp, 9 predicted proteins | sample 1671791 | NCBI WGS metagenome assembly OOCD01 (sample SAMN06348193, study PRJEB24527) | human gut metagenome | biome: human gut; feature: ankylosing spondylitis patient; material: feces | host: Homo sapiens | place: China | collected 2015-10
TGCCAAAATGGGAATCGTTTCCGTTTTGGTGGTGCAAATGTACGGATTTATTTTTAAAATCCAATACCCGGCCTGCAAATTTTGCGCAAAAGTGTGTTTTTTGCCTTTCCGGCTGCCGGATGCCGCCTGCAGGCGATAGGCGTCCGGGCATCTTCCGGCGGTTTCGGCCGGCCGGGATCGTGAAATTTGGCGCGCGGATTTTGTTTTGCCGAAATAAAAGGATATTTTTGTAGGCGTTAAGATGAAATCTAACTTTTAAAACCGAATAATTCTATGTGTAAAGCGCTGATAATCGGAGCCGGCGGCGTCGGAACGGTGGTGACGCAGAAAATCGCGGCCAATCCCGTCTTCACGGACGTGATGCTGGCCAGCCGTACCAAATCCAAATGCGACGCCGTTGCGGCCGCCATCGGCGGCAACCGCGTGAAGACCGCCGAGGTCGACGCCGACAGCGTGCCGCAGCTGTGCGAACTGTTCCGCGCGTTCAAACCCGACATCGTGGTCAACGTGGCGCTTCCGTACCAGGATCTCATGGACGCCTGCCTCGAATGCGGCTGCAACTACCTCGACACGGCCAACTACGAGCCGAAGGACGAGGCGCATTTCGAATACTCGTGGCAGTGGGCCTATCAGGACCGCTTCAAGGCCGCGGGACTCACGGCGATCCTCGGCTGCGGTTTCGACCCGGGCGTGACGGCCATCTTCACGGCCTATGCCGCCAAGCACCATTTCGACGAAATCCACTACCTCGACATCGTCGACTGCAACGCCGGCAACCACGGCATGGCTTTCGCCACGAACTTCAACCCCGAGATCAACATCCGCGAGGTGACCCAGAAAGGGCGTTATTACGAGAACGGAGAGTGGGTGGTGACCGAGCCGCACGAGATCCACAAGCCGCTCAATTATCCGGGCATCGGCGAGCGCGAGTCGTACGTCATCTACCACGAGGAGTTGGAGTCGCTCGTGAAGAACTATCCCACGATCCGGCGTGCGCGCTTCTGGATGACCTTCGGTCAGGAGTACCTGACGCACCTGCGCGTGATCCAGAACATCGGCATGGCGCGTATCGACCCGATCATCTACAACGGGGTCGAGATCGTCCCGATCCAGTTCCTCAAGGCGGTTCTTCCCGATCCCAAGTCGCTGGGCGCCAACTATCACGGCCAGACCTCGATCGGCTGCCGCATCAAGGGCCTGAAGGACGGCAAGGAGCGCACCTACTATATTTATAACAACTGCGACCACGAACAAGCTTTCAAGGAGACCGGCACGCAGGCCGTGTCGTTCACCACGGGCGTTCCGGCGGCTTTGGGCGCTTCGATGTGGGCCAAGGGCCTCTGGCGCGGCGCCGGCGTGTTCAACGTCGAGGAGTTCGATCCCGATCCGTTCCTCGCCGAGCTGGGCGAGCAGGGCCTGCCGTGGCACGAGCTGTTCGATGTGAATCTCGAAGTGTAGGTTTTTGAAGATTGCGGCGCAGATGCCGCACATCCCTCAAAATCCCCGGATGGATAGTGCCGAAGTACGTCCCATCCGGGGATTTTTCACGATGCACGACAGATGCACCGCACCGATCGAAAACCGCAGAGGGATTTTCCGCTCCTCCAAAATCAAAACTGTCGTATCGTTTTCCGCAGAACCGCTTTTCCCGAAATGCCCCTGCCGGCGACCGGCTCCGATGCTTATTTCCGGACCGGGTTTCGCAAGCGATAAGTATAAATGCGTATTTTCCCGAAAACCAAGCCTGCGCAGCGTGGTTTTCAGGAGGTTTTTGCTACTTTTGCAACTGTTTTGGACGTTTTCGTTGAGCGAGGGCAGAGCCGGGCTTGCCCGGATTATGCCGAGCGGAGAAAACGAAGGATGAAATCCAACTAAAAACAATTCGATGATTGACTTTCTGAAACTGCCTTCACCGTGCTACGTCCTCGACGAGGAGCTGCTGGACCGGAACCTGGCGACTGTCGACCGTGTGCGCCGGGAATCGGGCGCCGAAATTATCGTCGCCCTGAAGGCCTGCGCCATGTGGAGCATTTTTCCCGAGCTGGCGAAGCATTCCGACGGTGCGACTGCAAGTTCCGCCGCCGAGGCGCGTCTCGTTTTCGAGGAGTTCGGGCGTCCCGCCCACACCTACGCCCCGGTCTACACGGACTCCAATATCGACGAAATCCTCAATTGCAGCGATCATATCACGTTCAATTCGCTGTCGCAGTTCCGCCGCTTCGGCCAGAAAGCCCTGATCAACGGCATTTCCTGCGGCCTGCGGATCAACCCGCAGTATTCGCCCGTTGAGACGGACCTCTACAACCCCTGCGTCCCCGGCTCGCGGCTGGGCGTCACGGCCGAACAGCTGGCGGCGCACGGCGGACTTCCGGCGGGTGTCGAGGGGCTGCATTTCCACGTTCTCTGCGAATCGCGCCCGGAGCATCTGCAAAAGGCGCTGGAGGCCGTCGAGACGCATTTCGGAGCGTATCTCGACCGGATCAAATGGCTCAACATGGGCGGCGGCCACCTGATGACCGCCTCGTGGTATGACTGCGACCGCCTGATCGCTCTGCTGAAGGCGTTCAGGTCCCGCCATCCGAACCTGCGGCTGATTCTCGAACCCGGCAGCGCCTTCACGTGGCGCACGGGCTTTCTGGTTTCGACCGTCGAGGACATCGTGGAGAACGGCGGGGTGACGACGGCGATGCTCGACGTGTCGTTCGCCTGCCACATGCCCGACTGCCTCGAAATGCCCTACAAACCCGCCGTCATCGGAGCGCATGAACCTGCCGACGGCGAAAAGCGCTGGCGCATGGGCGGCACGAGCTGCCTTGCGGGCGACTACTGCGGCGACTGGGCTTTCGACCGCGAGCTGAAGGTGGGGGAGCGCGTCGTCTTCGAGGACATGATCCACTACACGATGGTCAAGACCACGATGTTCAACGGCGTACATCATCCGGCCATCGTCATCGCGCGCCGCGACGGCCGCACCGACGTCATTCGCGAATTCGGCTACGAGGACTTCCGGAACCGCATGTCATAGACAATATTGAATTCAGATATACGAAACCTCTTCATGGAAAATTTCACACCTACCCCCTACACGTTGGAATGCATCGCCACGGGCCGCGAATTCGAAGACGCCGGCTGGATGCTTGCCGACCCGCAGTGCAAGGAGCCTTCGCTCGTGCGCACCAAATACGCCCGCAAACAGATCGACGTGAAACCCGCCGACTGGGGCCTGTACCGTTTCTCGGACTGGATGCCCGTGCGGCGTATCCTCAAAGGTTCGTCGGCTCCCGTGACCTATAAGAGCAAGGGCCTCGCCGCGCACCTCGGGCTGGAAAACCTCTGGATCACCTTCAACGGCTGGTATCCGGCCATCGGGGCCACGATGTCGACCTGCTCGTTCAAGGAGACCGAGGCCTATTCGGTCTGCGGCCGCGCCGCTGCCGACGAACGGCGCGTGCTGGTGGTGGCTTCGGCCGGAAACACCGCCCGGGCCTTCGCCAAGGTCTGCTCGGACAATAACATCAGGCTGCTGCTCTCGGTTCCCTACGACAATATCGGCGCGCTGTGGTTCGACCAGCCGCTGAACCCCTGCGTGAAACTCATTTCGTGCGAGAAGGGCGGCGACTATTTCGACGCCATCCATTTGAGCGACATCGCGCTGAAAAGCCCCGGCTTCTACGCCGAGGGCGGCGCCAAGAACGTCGCGCGCCGCGACGGCATGGCCTGCACGGTCCTTTCGGCCGTGACGACCATCGGCCGCATTCCCGACTACTATTTCCAGGCCGTGGGCAGCGGCACGGGCGCCATTGCCGCCTGGGAGGCCAACATGCGTCTGGTGGAGGACGGCCGCTTCGGGCGGAATACGATGAAGCTGATGGTGGCGCAGAACGCCCCGTTCGTCCCGATGTACGACGCCTGGCAGGCGGCATCGCGCAAGCTGCTGCCTTACGACGACGACAAGGCGCGCCGCGACGCGGAGATCATCGACGCCAAGGTGCTTTCGAACCGCCGTCCGCCTTACAGCGTCACGGGCGGTCTTTTCGATGCGCTGAAAGCCACCGGCGGCGAGGTTTTCGTGGCCACGAACGCCATGGCGCGCAGGGCCCGCAAGCTGTTCCACGAACTCGAAGGCGTCGACATCTATTCGGCGGCGGGCGTTGCGCTGGCGTCGCTCGTCAATGCCGTGAACGCGGGTAAAATCGAGAAGGACGCCACCGTCATGCTCAATGTCACGGGCGGCGGCGAGGAGCACTTCAAGGAGGGCAAGGAGCTGTGGTATCTCAAGCCGAGCCATGTCTTCCCGCTCGAACCCGACGAAAACGACGTCGTGGAGAAGGTCGAGGCGCTGTTCAACTGAATGACAGCGGGTTGACTGATTGCTTCTGTGCGATTTACACAAACGGGCCTGTATAGCCCGTTTTTTTTGTTACCTTTGCGCGTCCGAACCGAGGATCAGCAGCCGGACCCGGTTCGGACGTTTTTTTACTTTTAACCCAAATTTCAAACAAATGGAAAACATCCAAACAAAGCAGTACCCCTGCTTCAAGCGTTGGAGTCGCAAAAACTGGTCGGTTTTTGCCAGCCTCCACCGTTATCCATGCAAACCAAGCACGGGTGAAGTTATTGGGATCATCTTTGTGAAAAGATTATCGGGGTCCTCTCTGTCGGGATGTCGATCCTGCTACTTGCGACGCAAGGTGCGTCCGCGCAGACTGCCGACACGACCGCTGTCCTCAAGACATTGCGGATCCGGGAAGTCGGCGTCACCGGGAGTCAGACGGCTCCCGCGCGCAACGCCCAGTCGCACACCCCGCTTTTCGACCGGAAAGCCCAGGCCCCGGCGCCTGTCCAGACTCTGGAAGCCGCCCTGCGCCTTGCTCCTTCGGTCGATGTCCGCGAACGCGGAGGCAAGGGAACGCAGGCTGACATCTTCATCCGGGGAGGCTCTTTCGACCAGACCATGGTCCTTCTCAACGGCATTGATTTCACCGATGCCCGCACCGGGCATCAGTCCCACGCGCTGCCCGTCGACCTCGACTGCATTTCGGCCGTCGAACTGATCGACGGCGTTCCGGGCGTTGGAGCCTACGCCGGTGCGGTGAACATCCGCACCGCGCCGCTGCGGCCCACCTACCTGCGCCTCGAAGCCTCGGGCGGCCAGTACGGCTATGGCTACGGGAATCTTTCGGGCGCGGTGAGTGCGGGACGCTTCTCGGTGCTCGGCGCGGCTTCGTACCGCCGCAGCGACGGCTACCGGCACAATACCGATTTCTCCAACTACAACGCATTCGTACGGGCGACCTACGACGGCGGGCGGGCCGGGTTCTTCGACTTGCAGGCCGGGTGGCAGGACCGCGATTTCGGCTCCAACGGTTTCTATGCGGCCTACAATCCCGACCAGTGGGAGCATACCGCCACGGCCCTGGGGTCGCTGCGGTGGCTGAAAACCGCAGGCCGCTTTTCGCTGGGGGCCGCCGCGAGCTACCGCAAGAACTTCGACCGCTACGACTGGACGCGCGGCACGGCGATGAACCGCCACAACACGGACAATGTCGGAGCGAAGCTCTGGGCCGACTGCGACTGGGCGGCGGGCGTTACCACCGTGGGCGGAGACTATGCTTTCAACCACATTTACAGCACCAATCTGGGTGACAAGCTTTCGGTTCCCGAAGGCCATTACACCCATGCCAAGGCGCGCCACACGGGCAACCTGTGGCTGCGGCACGCCAAGCGGTGGCGGCATTTCGACGCGGCGGCTTCGGCGGGCGTGAGCCTCACGCCCTACGGCACTTCGGCCCTGTGGAGCCTTTCGGCGGGCTATGCCCCCGCGGCCGGGCTGCGCCTCGAAGCCGGGGCGTGGCAGTCGATGCGCCTGCCGACCTTCACGGACCTCTACTACACCTCCCCGGCGCAGATCAACAACCTCGATCTTACGCCGGAACACGCAGTCACATACCGACTTGGCGTGGATTACCTCAAGCGGAGCTGGAACCTTTCGGCGCAAGCCTATTACCGCTCCGGGCGCGACATCATCGACTGGGTCTGGCGCGAGGACATGGGCAGCAAGTGGCATTCCGAACAGACGAGCAGCCTCGATACCTTCGGGATCGAACTCGCGGGCGGCTATACGGTTTCGGAAGGCTTCCTGCGCCGCGTGACGCTCTCGTACGGCTACATCACGACCGACCGGAACGCGGACGTCATCGCCAAAAGCGCGATGGATTTCATGCGTCACAAGGCGGCATTGGCCGTGGAGGTGCATTTCCTGCGGCGGATGTCGCTTGCGCTGACCGGCTCGGTCTACGACCGCAACGGCAGCTACACGCATTACCCCGAACCGGGCAACGCCTCCCTTAACGAAGAACGCGACTACAAGCCCTATTTCCTGCTCGACGGACGTCTCCAGTGGGAGAAGGGCATCTGCCGCCTTTATGTCGACGCCACGAACATCACCGACACGCGCTACTGCGACATCGGCGGAATCCGCCTGCCGGGTTTCTGGTGTACGGGCGGGGTGACGCTGACCATCGGCAAATAACCTCTCTTTTCCGGGACCGGGGCGCTTCCGCCCCCGGATTTCGGTCCGGCTGCAATCCTGGCCCGGTGCATTTGTGCACCGGGCCTTTCTGTTTTTCGCAAAAAGCCGCCTGTTTTGTTACGGTTTTTTCGGATTTCTCCCGATTATTATTTATCTTTGAAGTATAAGAATTTAAATGCGACGATCCTATGTCCCAAAGAATCATTGAATGCGTTCCCAATTTCAGCGAGGGACGCGATAAGGCCGTGATCCGGCAAATCACCGCGGCCATCGAGGCCTCCGGGGGCGTCAAACTGCTCGACGTGGACCCCGGCGAGGCGACCAACCGCACGGTCGTGACCTTCGTCGGCGAACCCGAAGCGGTCGTCGAGGCCGCTTTTGCCGGGGTGAAGCGGGCGGCCGAACTGATCGACATGCGCCGCCACAAGGGGGCGCATCCCCGCATGGGGGCCACCGACGTGCTGCCGCTGATACCGATTGCGGGCGTCACGCTTGCGGAGTGCGCCGAACTGGCGCGCGCGCTGGCCCGGCGTATCGCCGACGAACTGCGCATCCCGACCTATTGCTACGAGGCTGCGGCCTTTGCGCCCGAACGGAAAAACCTCGCCGTGTGCCGCGCCGGGGAGTACGAGGCCCTGCCCGAGAAACTGGCGCACACGGCATCCGCGCCCGATTTCGGGGTGCGTCCCTTCGACGAGGGGGTTGCCCGCACGGGAGCCACGACCGTCGGGGCGCGCGACTTCCTGATCGCCGTGAATTTCAACCTGAACACCACCTCCACGCGCCGCGCCAACGCCATCGCCTTCGACGTGCGCGAAAAGGGGCGTCCCGTCCGCGAGGGCAACCCCATCACGGGCAGGGTGGTGAAGGATGCCGCGGGAAATCCCGTGATGCAGCCCGGAACGCTTCCGGCCACGAAGGCCATCGGCTGGTTCATCGAGGAGTACGGCATCGCGCAGGTCTCGATGAACATCACCGACATCTCCCGGACGCCGCTCCACGCGGCTTTCGACGAGGTGTGCCGCAAGGCCGACGCCCGCGGCGTGCGCGTCACGGGGACCGAAATCGTGGGGCTGGTTCCGAAACGGGCTTTGGTCGAAGCCGGCAAATACTTCCTCCGCAAGCAGCGTCGCTCGACGGGCGTCGCCGAGGAGGAGATCGTCCGCATTGCCGTCAAGTCGATGGGATTGGACGACCTGAAGCCGTTCGATCCTGCCGAGAAGGTGATCGAGTACCTGCTTGAAGCGGAGGTTCCGAAGAAGCGGCTTATCGACATGACCTGCAAGGCGTTCGCCGAAGAGACGGCGAGCGAATCTCCCGCTCCGGGCGGCGGCTCGATCGCGGCCTACATGGGTGCGCTGGGCGCGGCCCTCGGGACGATGGTCGCCAACCTTTCGTCGCACAAGGCGGGGTGGGACGACCGCTGGGAGGAGTTTTCCGACTGGGCCGAACGGGGGCAGGCCGTTCTTGCGGAGCTTCTGCACCTCGTGGACGAGGACACGGCGGCGTTCAACCGCATCATGGCGGTTTTCGCCATGCCCAAGTCGACCGACGAGGAGAGGGCGGCGCGCAGCGCCGCGTTGCAGGAGGCGACGCTCTATGCCACGGAGGTTCCTCTGCGGACGATGAAGGCCGCCTCGCGGGTTTTTGAAATCGTGCGCGCCATGGCCTCGGAGGGCAACCCCAATTCGGTCTCCGACGCCGGCGTGGGTGCGCTGGCGGCCCGCAGCGCGGTGCTGGGGGCGTGCCTCAATGTGAAGATCAACGCCGCGGGGCTGAAGGACCGTGCCGTGGCCGATGCGCTGATCGCCGAAGCCGATGCGCTGGCCGCCGAAGCCGTGCGTCTCGAAGCGGAGGTCTTGCAGATCGTCGAATCTAAAATCGGATAATATGACACGCGAAGAGTTTCAGAACGACATTCGCGCGGGCATTCCCGACCGGCTGCCCGCCGCGAAACCCTATGACAAACAGATCAACCATGCGCCCAAACGCAAGGACATCCTTTCGGACGAGGAGAAGACGCTGGCTCTGAAAAACGCCCTGCGCTATTTTCCGGTCAGGCACCACGCCGTGCTGGCGAAGGAGTTCGCCGAGGAGCTGCGCCGCTACGGCCGTATCTATATGTACCGCCTGCGTCCCGACTACGAGATGCATGCGCGTCCGATCGGCGAATATCCCGCCCGCTGCCGGCAGGCGGCGGCCGTCATGCTGATGATTCAGAACAACCTCGACCCGCGGGTCGCCCAGCATCCCCACGAGCTGATCACCTACGGCGGCAACGGCGCCGTGTTCCAGAACTGGGCGCAGTACCGCCTTGCGATGCAGTATCTTTCGGAAATGACTGAAAATCAAACCTTGGTCATGTATTCCGGGCATCCGCTGGGGCTGTTCCCGTCGCATCCCGACGCCCCGCGCGTGGTGGTTACGAACGGCATGGTGATTCCCAACTACTCGAAGCCCGACGACTGGGAGCGGCTCAACGCCCTCGGGGTGTCGCAGTACGGGCAGATGACCGCCGGGTCGTACATGTATATCGGGCCGCAGGGCATCGTCCACGGCACGACGATCACGGTGATGAACGCCGCGCGCAAGCGTTTCTCCGGCGGCCGCAATGATGCCCGGGGGATGCTTTTCGTCTCCTCGGGGCTGGGCGGCATGTCCGGGGCGCAGCCCAAGGCGGGCAATATTTCGGGCGTGGTGTCGGTCGTCGCCGAGATCAACCCCAAGGCGGCGCAGAAACGCCACGAGCAGGGATGGGTCGACGAGCTGCATGAAGCGCTGGATGAGCTGATCCCGCGTATCCGCCAGGCTGTCAAGGCGAAAGAGGTCGTGTCGATGGCCTATGTGGGCAACGTCGTGGACCTCTGGGAGCGGCTGGCCGCGGAGGAGATTCCGGTAGACCTGGGTTCGGACCAGACCTCGCTGCACAACCCCTGGGCGGGCGGTTACTATCCCGTGGGGTTGAGCTACGAGGCGTCGAACAAGATGATGGCCGAGGAGCCGGGCCGCTTTAGAGAGTGTGTGCAGGAGTCGCTGCGGCGGCAGGTCGATGCCATCAACAAATTGACCGACAGGGGAATGTATTTCTTCGACTACGGCAATGCCTTCCTGCTGGAAGCCTCGCGCGCCGGGGCCGCGGTGACGGGCGAGGGCGGACGCTTCCGCTATCCCTCCTACGTGCAGGACATTATGGGACCCATGTTCTTCGACTACGGCTTCGGGCCGTTCCGCTGGGTCTGCACCTCGGGGAAGCCCGAAGACCTCGAAACGACCGACTCTCTGGCCGCCGAAGTGCTGGAGGAGATCCGGAAGACGGCTCCCGACGACATCCGGGGGCAGCTGGACGACAATATCCACTGGATTCGCGAGGCCGGGCGCAACCGGCTGGTCGTCGGGTCGCAGGCGCGCATTCTCTATGCCGACTGCGAAGGGCGCGTGAAGATCGCTGAGGCGTTCAACCGGGCCATCGCCGAGGGCCGCATCACGGCTCCCGTGGTGCTGGGGCGCGACCATCACGACGTTTCGGGAACCGATTCGCCCTACCGCGAGACCTCGAACATCTACGACGGTTCGTGCCTGACGGCCGACATGGCCGTGCAGAACGTCATCGGCGATGCGTTCCGCGGCGCGACGTGGGTTTCGATCCACAACGGAGGCGGCGTGGGCTGGGGCGAGGTCATCAACGGCGGCTTCGGCATGGTGATCGACGGTTCGGAGGATGCCGGCCGCCGCATCCGCGAAATGCTGCTGTGGGACGTCAACAACGGCATCGCGCGCCGCAGCTGGGCGCGTAACGAAGGGGCCGTCGAAGCCATCCGCCGCGAAATGGACCGCACGCCCGGACTGCGTGTGACCCTGCCTGTTTTTGCCGACGAGGAACTTGTCCGCGAGGCGCTGAACGAACAGGGCGGCGCTTCGGATAAATTATGAATTTCGAATTATGAATTTTGAATTGTCATCCATGGAACATCACCATATCACCGCGGAGCACCTTTCGGTCGGGCGCGTCCGCGAAATCCTCGAACGGCGGCTGCCGCTCGCGTTGAGCGACGACGCCCGGGCGCGCATCGTCCGCTGCCGCGAGTACCTCGACCGCAAGATGGAGAACCCCGAGCGGCCGATCTACGGCATCACGACCGGTTTCGGGTCGCTGTGCGACATTTCGGTGGGCCGCGACGAGCTGTCGCGCCTGCAACAGAACCTCGTGATGTCGCACGCCTGCGGAACCGGGGAGCGCGTGCCCTCGGAGATCGTGCGGCTGATTCTGCTGCTCAAGATACAGTCGCTCGCCTACGGCCATTCGGGCGTGCAGCTGGCGACGGTGGAGCGTCTCGTGGAGTTTTTCAACCGCGGCATCCTGCCCGTCGTCTATCAGCAGGGTTCGCTGGGCGCTTCGGGCGACCTCGCGCCGCTGGCACATATGAGCCTGCCGTTGCTGGGGCTGGGCGAGGTGGAGTATAAGGGCGAGGTGCGTCCCTCGGCCGAAGTGCTTGCCGAACTGGGGCTGGAGCCGATCCGGTTGCAGTCGAAAGAGGGCCTTGCGCTGCTGAACGGCACGCAGTTTATGAGCGCCTACGGCGTCTGGTCGCTGATCCACGCCCGGCGGCTGAGCGAGTGGGCCGACCGCATCGGGGCGTTGTCGTTAGACGCCTTCGACGGTCGTATCGAGCCTTTCTGCGACGAGGTGCACCTGATCCGCGCCCACCGGGGGCAGCTCGCCACGGCCCGGAATGTCCGCCGGCTGCTCGAAGGCAGCGAACTGATCGCCCGCCCCAAGCACCACGTGCAGGACCCCTATTCGTTCCGCTGCATGCCGCAGGTTCACGGAGCCTCGAAGGACACGATCGACTATGTGGAGAGCGTGCTGACCACGGAAATCAACTCCACGACGGACAATCCGACGGTCTTCCCCGAGGAGGACATGGTCGTCTCGGCGGGCAATTTCCACGGACAGCCGATCGCTCTGGCGATGGATTTCCTGGCGATCGCCCTGGCCGAGCTGGGCAACATCTCCGAGCGTCGCACCTACAAACTGATCTCCGGGGCGCGCGAACTGCCCAAATTCCTCGTGGCGAACCCCGGGCTGAACAGCGGCTTTATGATTCCGCAGTATACCGCGGCGTCGATCGTGAGCCAGTCCAAGGGGCTGTGCATGCCCGCGTCGGTCGATTCGATCCCCTCGTCGCAGGGGCAGGAGGACCATGTGAGCATGGGTTCCAACGCTGCCACGAAGCTCTGGCGCGTGGTCTGCAACACCGAACGGGTGCTGGCCATCGAGCTGTTCAACGCCGCGCAGGCCATCGAGTTCCGCCGCCCGGCGCACACGTCGCCCGAGTTGGAGCGAATGCTGGCCGACTATCGCAAAGAGGTTCCCTTCATCGACAACGACGAGGTGATGTATCCCCATATCGAAGCCTCCGTCCGATTCCTCCGCGGCCTATGAGACTGCTGGTGAAGAACATCGCCCGCATCGTCGGCATCGAATCGACGGGCCGTCTGCGCTGCTGCGGCGCCGACATGAACAAGCTGGGCACGCTCGACGACGCGTGGCTGCTGGCTGAAGACGGCCGTTTCGCGGCGTTCGGACGCATGGACTCTCTGGGCGACATCGCCGCCGACGAGGTCGTCGACGCGGCAGGGGGCATGCTCTTTCCGTCGTTCTGCGACTCGCACACCCACCTGGTCTACGCCGGGAGCCGTGAGCGGGAGTTTCTGGACAAGATCAACGGTTTGTCGTACGAGGAGATCGCCCGGCGGGGCGGGGGCATTCTCAACTCTGCCGACCGGCTGCACGAGACTTCGGAGGACGAACTCTATGCGCAGGCGATGGAGCGCGTGCGCGAGATCGCGGCGATGGGTACGGGGTGCGTGGAGATCAAGAGCGGCTACGGCCTTTCGACCGGGGACGAGCTGAAGATGCTGCGCGTCATCCGCCGCATCCGCGAAAGCGTGCCGCTGGAGGTGCGGGCCACGTTCCTCGGGGCGCATGCCGTGCCGCGCGCCTACGTAGGACGGCAGGAGGAGTATGTCGATCTGGTCTGCAACGAAATGCTGCCTGCGGTGGCGGCCGAAGGGCTGGCCGATTTCGTCGACGTGTTCTGCGACGAAGGGTTCTTCACCGTGGAGCAGACGGCACGCATCATGAAGGCCGGGCGCAAGCTGGGCATGCGCGCCAAGATCCACGCCAACGAACTCGCCGTCTCGGGCGGCGTGCAAGTGGGCGTGGAGTACGACGCCCTGTCGGTCGACCCCCTCGAACGCATGGGTGGGCCCGAGATCGACGCCCTGCACGGCACGGTGACCTCGCCGACGATGCTGCCCGGCGCGGCATTCTTCCTCGGGATGAGCTATCCGCCGGCCCGCGAAATGATAAATGCCGGGCTGGGCGTGGCGCTGGCTTCGGACTACAATCCCGGTTCGTCGCCCTCGGGCAACATGCGCATGGTCGTGTCGCTGGCATGCATCCGTATGCGGATGACCCCTGCCGAGGCCATCAATGCCGCGACGCTCAACGGGGCCTACGCCATGGGGCTTAGCCGTGACTACGGCTCCGTCACGGTCGGCAAGGTCGCCAATTTCTTCCTCACGGTGCCGATGCCTTCGGTGGCGTTCATGCCCTATGCCTATACCACGCCGCTCATCAGCCGCATATTCCTGCGCGGCGAGGGGGTCGTGGCGTAATATTTGACGGGAGAGCCGTATGAGATTGTTGGTTCTGATCATTGGCCTGGCGCTTGCCGGGGCCGTAAAAGCACAGGATATGAAGCCGTTGACACCGGAAGAAAGACGTGTGATCGTCGACAAGGGTACCGAAGCGCCTTTTTCGGGCCGTTATTACAAGCATCGCGGAGAGGGGGTTTACCGTTGCCGCCAGTGCGGTGCGCCGCTGTACCGTTCGCAGGACAAGTTCGATGCCGGGTGCGGCTGGCCGAGTTTCGACGACGAAATCCCCGGTGCCGTGAGGCGCACGACGGATGCCGACGGCCGGCGTACCGAAATCACTTGTGCCCGCTGCGGCGGACACCTGGGACATGTCTTTACGGGCGAAGGCTTTACGCCCAAAAATACGCGCCACTGCGTCAACTCCGTCTCGCTCGTGTTCGAACCCGGAGGGGAAGCTTCCTCCGGGGCCGAAACGGCCGTAAAACCCGCGGTTTCCTCCCCGGAATCCGAAGGCCGGACTGCCTCGCAGCCCGAAAAGCAGACGCAGCAGCCCGGAACCCAATTCGGGAGTCCCGGCGCTCAGGCGTCCGGGGCTGACTCGACGTCGGCCGCCGCCCGGCCGGGGGACGGGATGCCGCCCGCAGGGCAGGCCGCGGAGCGTGGCGCGACGGCGATCTTTGCCGGAGGTTGTTTCTGGGGCGTGGAATATATGCTTTGGAAAGTGCCCGGAGTCCTGAAGGTCGAGTCGGGCTACATCGGCGGCACGACCGAAAATCCCACCTATGAAGAGGTATGCAGCCACCGTACGGGACATGCCGAAGCCGTACGTGTGGTATTCGATCCTGCAAAGGTGTCCTACGAGACGCTGGCACGCCTGTTCTTCGAAATCCACGACCCGACCCAGGAAAACGGGCAGGGCCCCGACCTCGGCGACCAGTACCGTTCCGAGATATTCTACACCTCGCCCGCCCAGCAGGCGACGGCCGAGAGGCTCATCGCCGAGTTGCGGCGCAAAGGCTACGACGTCGTGACGCAAGTCACCCCTGCGGGCCGTTTCTGGCCCGCCGAGGATTACCACCAGCGATACTACGAGCGCAAGGGTACGCAGCCGTACTGCCACGCCTATACCAAGCGGTTTTGAGCCTGCGCCGGACTTGCCGTCGCATTGCGCCCGCCGCCTCCGTAAGGGCATTTCCGATTCCGATACGATTGTAAGACACCCCGCCTCACAGCGGGGTGTCGTGCCGTTCGGGCGTAATCCCGGCCAGGGGCGATACGGGGCCTCGGCGCCGAAGGGTTCTGAAAATCCGCTGCGACGAAACGCTCCCGGCCGAGGACAGATTGCCTTTCGGCCGTGGATTGGTTGCCTTCCGTCCGTGGACAGGCTGCCTTCCGGCTGTGGACAGGTCGCTGTGTTTTAGGCCGTTGCCGCGTGCAAAGCCTATTCTTCGGTGAGTTTCCCGATCTCGCCCTGCATGATATGGGGCAGATTTTCGCGGATTTTCCCGATGGGCCAGTCCCACCATCGCATCTCCTGCAACCTGGCTACGGTGTCCGCGTCGAAACGCCTGCGGATCACCCTGGCCGGCACGCCGCCGACGATGGTGTAGGGCGGGACATCCCTGGTGACGACCGCCCGTGCCGCGATCACCGCGCCGTCGCCGATCCTCACACCGGCCATGATAACCGCTTCGTACCCGATCCATACGTCGTTCCCGATTACGATGTCGCCTTTGTTGTCCCACGCCGCGGCGACATCCTTCCTGTCCAGTCCCCACTCCTCGAAAAAGAGCGGAAACGTATAGTTGGCCAGCGAACCCAGCGTGTGGTTGGCGCTGGTGAACAGGAATTTCGCGCCGCAGGCGATGGAGCAGAATTTTCCGATCACCAGCCGGTCGCCGTTGACGGGGTAGTGGTACAGGACGTTGTTCTTTTCGAATTGCGTCGGGTCGTTCACGAAATCGTTGTAGATCGTGTAGTCGCCGACCTCGATACAGGGGTTGTCAATCACCGTATTCAGATAGATCGTCCGGCGGTCGTTCGTGCGGGGATAT
>OOCD01001396.1_pt1 | contig 14924 bp, 12 predicted proteins | sample 1671791 | NCBI WGS metagenome assembly OOCD01 (sample SAMN06348193, study PRJEB24527) | human gut metagenome | biome: human gut; feature: ankylosing spondylitis patient; material: feces | host: Homo sapiens | place: China | collected 2015-10
ATCAAAAATACATCGTGAAAAAATGATCCTTTACGGTCACGCCTAGGTGAGGACCAGATCTTTCATTCGTCAAAAATAAGGTTCGGAGTAAAATTCAGGTTCAAGATATTTCGAGTAAGCAATAAATGGCAAACCCCTCTATCTCTTTTACCGACAGGTACAGTTCGACGCTCCAGCCGCTGCTCCTGTTGGCTACGGACTACTTGGCTATTATTATTGCCGAGTGGTGTGCCGTCGGAGGCAGGGACATTGTTTTAGATTTACTCGGAAGAAAGAACGATTGGTTCGAGCTGAACAATTTTTATTTCTACTTGTTTGTACCTCTCATTTTCATGGTTTTCCTCCATTGGGGCAGAACCTATATTCGTTTGCTTTCTATCGGAGAGATGATTCGGAGAACCTTCTACTCCGTAATCTATTCCATTGTCGTCTCTATTGTCGTTTTATTTATCGCCGGGAAAGCTCCTGTCGTTTCGCGCCTTTTTATTGCATTCTTAGGCTGTTTTGTTTTCGTTTTTGTTTGCGGCTCTCGCCTTCTTGTTCGTTACCTCTGTAACCGTGCCAATATCCTTTTAGAACCGACGATCATCATCGGATCCGACGACACTGCAAAACGCGTCTTGAACTATTCCGCGACAAATTCCTTTTTTGGAATCAAAGTCGTAGGAATTATCGATGATAAAACTTCTGGGACCGCCCTCGAAGGAAAATACCCCCGGCTCGGCTCTACGGACAAGGCCGCAAGAATTATCCTTCGGACAGGAGTACAAAACATCCTGATCCTGGCCCCGAGAATGGACAAACGGCGGCTTTACACGCTTATTGATGAAATTTTTCCTCTGGTTAAGAATATTTCCTTCGTACCGGAAACGGAGGAGCTGCCCGTATCCAATATGGAAATGCACAGACTGTATTCTGAAAATCTTGTCGTCATTTCCGTTAAAAATAATCTCTCACGGTGGTACAACCAATTCTTTAAGAGAGCATTCGATCTATCGGTCGCAACCGTCGGGACGATTGCGATTTCACCGATTCTTTTAGGGATCGCCATTGCCATCAAAGCCTCAAGTCCGGGACCGGCCTTTTACGCTCATCGGCGTATCGGTAAAGACGGTATTTATTTCAACTGTTATAAATTCCGCTCAATGGTGGTCGACTCCGACAGGCGCTTACAAGAATATTTGCGGGCTAACCCTGAAGCGGCAAAAGAGTGGGAAGAGACTCATAAACTCAAGCATGATCCTAGAGTGACTAAGATCGGAGCATTCCTTCGTAAAACTTCGCTTGATGAATTGCCTCAGCTTTTTAATGTCATTCGCGGTCAAATGAGTCTTGTCGGCCCAAGGCCTATCGTGGATGAGGAAGTCATTAAATATGACGTCTTCTTTTCCGATTACACAATGGTTAGACCCGGGATGACAGGCTTATGGCAGACAAGCGGTCGAAGCGATACTTCTTACTCTCGACGAGTTCGTTTGGATGCTTGGTACGTCAGAAACTGGAACATCTGGCTTGATATCAGTTTACTGGTCAAAACAGTAAGAGTAGTCCTGTCTTCTCGATCCGGCGCTTACTAACTAATTGAACCCTTTTACTCCGCGATAAACAACGATGAAAATTTGGATTACAGGAGCTTCAGGCATGCTTGGCACTGAACTCGCGTCGAAACTGTCTTCTCATGATCTGCTTCTGACCGGCCGAAGTGATCTCGACATCTCTAACGAAAACGCAGTCCTAAATTTTTGCAAACAAAATAAGCCGGATACCGTAATAAACAGCGCGGCTTTTACAAACGTGGATGCCTGCGAAACAGAAAAAGATCTCGCCTGGATGGTCAACGCATGGGGATGTAGAAATTTAGCACTCGCTTGCAGCACGGTCGGATCTCGTTTAATAAGTATCTCGACAGATTATGTTTTTGAAGGTGACTCTTCTCGACCCTATCATGAATTTGACGTCGCAAATGGAGGTAAAACTGTTTACGGACAGACTAAATTTGCCGGAGAACAATTCATTAGGCAGCTTTGCCCTAATCATTTGATCGTCAGAATCGCATGGCTTTACGGCAGCAATGGCAAAAATTTCGTAGATACAATGCTTTCTCTTGCCGAGAAAAATTTAAGCGAGATAAAAGTTGTCAACGATCAAATAGGCAATCCGACAAGCACGTCTGCAGTGACATACCTCATAAAAGACTTATTACGAACTGATTACAAAGGTGTTGTTCACGGTACCTGTGAAGGCTCCGCGACATGGTATGACTTTGCAAAAACCATTTTTGAATTGTCTGGATTACACCAGAAAGTGGTTCCGTGTACATCGAAAGAATTTGTGCGCCCTGCTCCCCGGCCGAGCAATTCTCGGCTGGAGAAAAGGGTCATTCAAATGTTGGGGCTAGCGCCCATGCCTGAATGGAAAGAAGAACTGGCCAAGTACCTCAAAACATCTATTTGAGATATCTGGAATTCTCCTTCAAAACCTCTGGAATGTATGCAGGGATAGTTTTATCCTTTGACGGACGATAAGTTTTGTCCAAAAACTCCAATGCACCTGCGGCGTTGATTAGAACAATCCTATTGGGCTCAACAAAAGCGTCTCTGCTCCATCCTTTGGAGTACACCCAATTCCGGCGCCCCGCTTCCTTCCAGATAGACATTCCGACTGAATAATCTTCCGTGGGGTTTTCACATCCCAGAACCTCAGGTAGCAAGGTCGGTACAAGATCGAGATGTGAAGTCATGTATTCAATGTTGGCAGGTTTCTTACCGGGCCAATGAATCACCAGAGGGACCTTAATTTGAGCATCCGTAAAGTTTCCTCCGTGGCCCCAAAAATTCAGCTTATTGTCATTAAATTCATCACCGTGGTCAGAACTGATAACCACTATCGTTTCATCAAGAAGATGCTTTTCCTCTAAATAATCCAAAACTTTTTGGATGAGGTTGTCGGCGTAACGGACGGAATTTTTGTATCTTGCCAGGTAAGGAGCGGGATCAAAGGAATTATTCAGTTCCATGTGATTAATCGATCCCCAATATGGCTTAAATACCTCGTACTTCGATTCCTTTGGAAAACTATATGCATGCACAGAGTCGAAGAAAATGAAACTAAAGAAGCGGGAGCCGGGTTTGAGAGAAGACTGCCACTTTTCAAAATCTTCTACGGCAAATGCATCGGAATCGACAGCGCCTTTTCCTCTTGGATAGATTGGAAGATTAGAAATCCCTGCAAATATGGACTTATGAAACTCTGGCATATTCAACGGTGCGCCGGCAAAAATCCCTATTTCATAGCCTCTCTTCTGGAGCGCTATTAGCAAAATCCCGGGAGTTCCGCTTGACAGGGAGCCTGTCCAATAATTTCCGGGGAGCCCTGTAAACAATGAAAAAATACCGTGCCTTGTATTATTCCCGTTCGAATAGTGGTTATTAAACCTTGAATTTTTTAAGGCAAATTTCCAGGTATTAGGCATAACTTCTTCTGTCAGCATGTCGTACCGAAGAGTGTCTACAAACAGAAAAAGAATGTTGTAATCTTTTGAGGGCTTACACACCAAAGGATTGAGCGGATAGTTTAATTTTCCGTGTTCGTCTAAAGAGACCTTTCTTGCGTCGATGGCTTTTTTGTCGATTAATCCGAGCTTTTGAAGCTGCGTGTTCATCCTAAGAGGGCGAGCGAGCGGAATCTTGTCAAAAACGGAAACAAGTCGAGTGTTGAAATTAGCAAATCCCCAGGAGTAACAGAGGTTGGAACAACAAAAGCCGGCTAAAACTAGAACCAAAGCCGTGAGCGATAGCTTTTTGAAGGTCGCCAACTTGAAAGATATAAAGGTAAATATCCAAGACAGCAATCCTAAACCTAATATCCAAGCTGCTATTTCAAATATCATCGGAAGAGAAAACGAAACGATTCTTCCGCCTCCGAGGAATGTCATTTGAATCATTGCAAAATTCAAATGTGTGCGGTACAAAGGATAAATAAAAGCGTCGGCAGCCAGGTAGATCAGAAATATCCAATCTAGAAAAATCGTAATTCCAAAGAGAAGTTTTTTATTCTTTCTGAGCAAAGGATAAGCAAGGAATATTGAACCTAAAACTAGCGCAATAAGGGTAAATAAACCGAAGGTATAGCTAGAAAAAATAAGGAGTTGGCCTTTGTCCCAACCAGCAAGAACGCCGGCAGAAAAAATGCTGCGAAGGCCCAAGCAAAGCGATCCTAGGCCTAACAAAAGAGCGTTAATAGTAACAAAAGCGAAATTGAACAAATTACTATCCTTCTTCATAAAACATGTTCGGTAAGAATTATCCTTCAGCACTTTACTTTTGAAATGCTGCCTTTGTCCCTATAACTCTTTATAACCAACAAAGCGTACATATTTTATTTCCAAAACCAGTCTTCAGCTGAAAGTAGACCTCAGTGGACCAAACAGGTAACAAACCTGCCCAACGATGATTGATAGACAAACTCTTGAGCCTCAGACTGAACGATAAAGTTTGGTCTCAAGCTCTAATTTAGGTGAAGAAGTCAAATTTGGTCACAGAGCCTGCCCGGAGAAAACTATCAAATAACTAGAACTTGCCTTGTTGAAGAATCTTGCTTACTACAAGATCGCTTCCTTTATTTGTTAAGTGATTGTCATCATGGTAATAAATCGAATTTACCCCATCTCCCACAGAACAAATTCCCTGATCGCATATTGCCTTTGACGCATCAACAACCGTGACAGACGAAAAGTTCTTTGCAACTTTTCCAATCATTTCGTTGATTTTGGCATCATTATTTCTTCTCTGATCTTCTTGGAAGGTGCAATTTCCTGCAGTCGTTTGCAATGGGCGACTTTTTATACAGTTCTTCGGATTTAATGGAATCTGGGGAACATCTAATACCACGATTACTTTTTTCTTATGCATGACGAGTTCACTAATGGTTTGGGATAGAAGTTTTCCCAAAGTGATTAGATTACTGTCATTTTTGTAATCTAATAACTGGAAGTCTCCTTTTTTGGAATTAACAAAATAATGCCATCGGGCACTCAACACCACCGTCTTTATATCGGGATCGTTAATTACAGTATCCAAAGCCTTACTCATTAAGGGCTGCTTACTGCTTTTTTCGTGTTTTAACGATATTATTCCCTTCACAGGAGGAGTACCTGGATGGCCTATTAGAAGAAACTGCTTGCCCCAATTTTTCTGTAATCCAAAAGCTAGATGGTGTGCGTGAGAATCTCCAATTAAAGCTAGAGAAGGCTGAGAATTTTCAGGGGCCCAACAAAACTCCAAATCTGCAGAACAACCATATTTGACCTTTGCATATTTATTCTGTTTAGGAAAAGTGTTCTTACTAGAAAGAGCCGCGGCAGCGGAGTCTCCTAATCTGCCTGGAAATCCGTCCAGACTTTGGACCAGCAAACCAAGTAAGGTGCAACAGAAAACACAAATTGAGAGAGAAATTGTTAACTTTTTTGTAATTGCTTTCTTTCGGATAGGGGTTTCAATAATGAAATAACTAAAGAGAGAAAGAGCTAAGCCGATTAACAAAAGAAAAAAACAAGTTGGGTAATTAGGGAGATTTCCTCCATTAAGGTTCCTAGCAATTGACAAGAGAGGCCAATGCCAAAGATACCAGGTATAACTGATGAGGCCAACAAAGACAAAGGGACTCGAGCTCAAAACATTTTTATTTATCCAAGAATCACGAAAAATGATAAGTAATAATGTGCCGAAGACTGGAAGTAATATCAAAAGCGGTCTATAAGTCGCATCTCCTGTTGCAAACAGAATACCCGCAGAAATAAATACAAGGCCGGCGACGCTACCGATGGAGTTGCGCTTCTCACGAAGATTAGTCAATAACTTAATTTTACCCCCCCCCAGTTCCCGTGCTCTTTCTTCTCTTAATTTTGAGGCTATGGGCTGGACCAATCCTTTTGAAGAAATGCTAGGGTTTACTAAAGCAGCAAGAATACATCCTGTACAAAGTTCCCAGAAACGAGTATGGAGAGAAAAGAAAGCAACAATATGAAGTTTGACTCTGATAAAGATCGAAACCAAAAGAAACCAGCCATAAGACACAAAGGACCGGCAAGACTCTTTTCTTTACCTTCCAGAGGATCCAGCAAAGTAAGGGATAGAAAATGTAATATTGTTCCTCAACAGCCAAAGTCCACAAATGCATCAAAGGTTTCATTTCGGTAGCTGTATCCAAATAACCACCGGAATGACGGATAAGGAAAATGTTCTCTCCAAATGCAGATCCATAAATAGTCTGCTTTCCGAGATTTTTGAATTCCTCTGGTGTTAAAAAGAGAGAGCCAAGTAATATGACACCAAGCAAAAGAAAGGCAAGCGCTGGAAATATTCGACGAATCCTTCTCGCGTAGAAATCTAAAAAACTGAATGACTCCTTTTCGAGAGACCTAAAGATAATCGTCGAAATGAGATAGCCAGAAATGACAAAAAAAACATCTACACCAACAAATCCTCCAGGGAGTTGAGTCGGAAAAGTATGAAAAATAACAACCGAAACAATTGCTATCGCCCTCAGACCATCAATATCTGGCCGATAATGAGATGGCTTGATGGGAGGAAGAATCAAGGAAGACATTGGAGTAAGCGATTCAAGACTAAAAAATCACTCTAAGAAAGAGCTGACACGCGCAGAAAACTATCACATAATATTTTCTAAGGCAACTTAACAAGTTACTAGAATCTCCCCTTACAGGCTGCCTATAAACTTTAGCCTAATAATAGTTTTACCGATCACTAATCCAGTTATTTAAAATAACCCTGCGCAAACTTCAAAAGTTACTCAAAATAAAGAAAAATTTCATTTAACACTATGGCAGTCCTCCATATTTACACAAAGAACGGAAAAATATATTGCACGGCAAAAGAGCCCTTCCTGGGAAAAGAAAAGCCGTTACCAAACTTACCTGCTTTCTCTGAACTCTTCTCTAGCGGCGTAACTTGCGTTGTCTTTAAACTTCCTTCTCTCCTGAAAACAAGAAACTTTAAATTAATTTGTTTCGCACTGCTTTCTTTTGTACTTAGAAAATACTATAGGCAAAAGATACCTAAATTATTAGACTCTTTCTTAAACAAGCAGAAAGAAAAAGATTTATTCTTTATCGGAGGTTCCGTTGGGGCTGAGTTAATCAAATTCCATTATGCAAAGAAAAATGATGTAGTGGTCGAAGGAGTTGAAACAATCAATCTGATCGCCAAGAGCAACAAAGCTCTAAATAGGCTGATCTCTCAAGTTAAACCGAAAGAAGTAAAGAAAAGAATTTTCATCGTTGGGCTTTTTTCTCCTGAACTCCTTCGGTACTTAAGAAAAAAATATCCTCTTGCAAATATAGAGGTTAGATACTTTGACATTTTGCGACCAAGTAGAATTAAAGAATTTACTTGGATTAAAAATTTTTCGTTGTCAAACGATATCAAGATCTCTGTGTATGACCAGTCCACTTCCTCTAAATTTGGCATTCCCTATGCCATGAACAAGGTAAACACTTCAAAGCTTATTAATTTCCTGAATGTTAAAAAGAAATACGATGTTTGTTTCTTGGCAGCATATAGCCTAGATAGAGAAAAATCTTTAAGGCCTTTGTTGAGCGCATTAAAAAAGGCCAATTTAAATGTCAAAATTTTACTTGTAGACTATCCCTACTCCGAGTTGGAGGACTTTAAGGTCGACAGAGAGATCGTGTCTTACGAAAACTACTTACGATTAATGAGTGAAAGTCGTGCAGTAATAGATCTCTGGCGATTAGCGCCTGGTGAGGGCTATTCCTTCAGAATATCAGAGGCTCTGACACTCAATTCGAAGATTATTACTAATAGAACGTGCATACTAAACGAGCCTTTTTATGATGCAAGCAGGATGTTTGTTTTTTCCGAGGGGAATGAAATCAACCCTGACGCCATTAAGCATTTTCTCATTTCCCCAATGAAACCCGTCGACAAATCAATTTTTAGCCTTGGAACAAACTGATGAAATTACTAATAACTGGTGGTGCAGGATTTATCGGATCAAATTTCATTCTGGACAGAATAGAAAAAGGAGACAAAGTACTTAATCTGGACAAGTTAACCTATTCAGGTAACCTTGATAATTTGATATCAGTCCAAGACAACGAAAACTACTCCTTCATACAAGGCGATATCGGTGACAAAATCCTAACTCAAAAAATCCTTTCCGAATTCCGTCCGGACGCCGTGGTTAATTTCGCCGCAGAGACGCATGTTGATAGGTCGGTGGTAGATCCTGAATCATTTGTAAAAACGAATGTTCTCGGGACCTCCAACCTCCTTCTAGAGACATTGGAGTATTGGAAGTCACTTTCTCAAGAAGAAAGAACAAGATTCCGGTTTCATCACATCTCAACTGACGAAGTTTATGGATCTCTGGGCTTTAAAGATTCGGCCTTTAGAGAAGACACACCATACGCCCCTAATAGTCCATATTCAGCCTCAAAAGCATCTAGTGACCACTTTGTCAGGGCTTTTCATGAAACCTATGGACTGCCGACCCTAATATCCAATTGCTCTAACAATTATGGACCGAGACAATTTCCCGAGAAATTAATACCTTTGATGATTCTGAATGCCATCGAAGGTAAGCCTTTGCCAATCTATGGAAACGGCAAAAACATCCGTGATTGGCTGCATGTTTCAGACCACTGCGGCGCAATATCCCTCATGCTAGAAAGAGCTATGCCGGGTGAGTGTTACAACGTCGGAGGAAATTCAGAAAAAAACAATTTAGAAGTTGTGGCGGCAATTATCAATGTTCTCGACCAAGAAATGCCGCGCTCAGACGGAAAATCTTATTCTGAACAAATTCATTTTGTGAAAGACCGTCCCGGACACGATCTTCGTTACGCCATTGATGCTTCAAAAATTAAGAAAGATTTAGGCTGGACGCCCAAATTTAATTTTGACCAAGGCATCCGAGAGACTGTCCTTTGGTATTTGAAGAATGCAGAATGGGTAAAAAATGTCAAAAATGGCAATTACCAAGATTGGATCAAGAAAAACTATGAGGAAAGATAAATGAGTTCTTGGAAGGGAATAATTTTGGCCGGAGGCTCTGGTACCCGCCTTGCTCCCCTCACGACGGCCATAAGTAAGCAATTGCTCCCTGTTTATGATAAGCCGATGATCTATTACCCGCTGAGTACTTTAATTCAGATCGGCATAAGAGAAATTGCAATTATTACCACGCCTGATCAGCAGCATCTTTTTAAAAAGCTTCTTTCGGACGGCAGTCAGTTAGGTTGTCATTTTGAATTTTTCATCCAGGAAAAACCTACCGGACTTGCAGAGGCCTTTTTGATAACCGAAGAGTTTATTAAAGACAGCCCTACTTGCCTGATTCTCGGCGATAACATTTTTTACGGAAACGGACTTATTGACTTAGCTAAGGAGGCCATGTCTTCCCCTGCGGGCGCAACCGTTTTTGGTTATCGAGTAAACGATCCGGAACGGTACGGTGTCGTTGAGTTTGACAAGGAAAACAGAGCTGTCTCAATAGAAGAAAAACCGGAATTTCCAAGGTCGCCTTATGCGATCCCCGGTTTGTACTTTTACGACACGAAAGTGATTAAGATCGCCAAATCACTTACCCCTTCAAAACGAGGGGAATTAGAAATAACAGATATAAATAAAACTTACCTCTCTGAAGGCAGCCTAAGAGTTAAGGTAATAGAAAGAGGCGTGGCTTGGCTCGATGCAGGAACCTTCGAATCACTTTTGCAAGCAGGGTCGTTTATACATGCAGTCCAGGAAAGACAAGGATTAATGGTCGGCTCTCCAGAAGAAGCTGCATGGCTGAACAAACTGATAAACAATGAACGGCTAAAAGAATTGGCTGAACCTCATAAAAAAAATGCCTACGGTCGCTATCTTTTAAATCTAGTCGGAAATAAAAATGCAAATAATTGAGACACCTATTCAAGGCCTCTTAGAAATTCAGCCCAAAGTTTTTGGTGATAAAAGAGGCTTTTTCTTGGAGACTTGGCAAAAAAAACGGTATGAAGAGGCTGGAATCCATTATCAATTCGTTCAGGATAATCGCTCGTTCTCTTCAAGAGGCACATTGAGAGGTCTTCATTTCCAGAAACGTTTCCCGCAAGGAAAACTTGTTTCCGTGATATTTGGGGAAGTTTTTGACGTAGCCGTAGATTTAAGGAGGGGTTCCAATACTTATGGGAATTGGTTCGGCCTTGTCTTAAGCGCAGAAAAATGCAATCAACTATGGATTCCGCCAGGATTTGCACACGGATTTTATGTTCTTTCAGAAACAGCCTTCTTCGAATACAAATGCACTGACTATTATCATCCTGAAGACGAAGCAGGAATCTTGTGGAACGACAAAGACATCGGGGTTGATTGGCCCATACCTCCAGCTTCAACTGTTTTATTAAGTGAAAAAGACAGAAACTGCTTACCCTTTAAAGAAATCTCTTTTAGCGAAAATACCCTTTGATCTCGAAATATCCTTATAACCCTTAGACCTTGACTATAAAAATAATGAATCCTAGTTTGTTCTCTTTCTTTAATCGTGGTGTTGCAAGTATCTTTGCTCTTTCTTTTGGTATAGCCGCAGCTCCGAACGGATTTTGTTCTGATGTCTTCAGAGGAAACGAAACTTTCCAGAGCTTTAATAAAGCAAAAAAAATATTAGAGCATCAGGTGATATTCGATCATCGCGTTACGCTTTATTGCAACGCCCCATTTGATAAAGACAAATGGATTTCTCTTCCCTCTGGTTTCACTACCCAAGTCCATAAAAAAAGAGCTAACAGAGTCGAATGGGAACATGTCGTACCTGCCGAAAACTTCGGACGATTCTTCCCGGAATGGAGGGAAGGTTCGCCAATGTGCACTGATAACAGAGGTGCTCCTTTTAAAGGAAGAAAATGCGCGGAAAAATCAAACATCACGTTCAGGCTGATGCAAAGTGACATGTATAACCTTTTTCCCGTCATCGGCGCAGTTAATGCAGAACGGGGCAACAAAAATTTTGGGCTCCTTTCCGCCTCAGCTGAAAACACATTCGGTTCCTGTGCGATGAAAATTTCAAGCAACAGAGCAGAACCGCCTAAGTATGCAAGGGGCACTATCGCCCGTGCTTATAAATATATGGCTTACGCATATCCAATTTTCAAGTTGAGCAAGGAACAAGAAAGATTAATGGACGTTTGGGACAGGCAATATCCCGTTGAGAAATGGGAGTGCGTGAGAACAAAACGAATTGAACGAATCCAAGGAAATGAAAATCCCTTTGTTAAGCAGCCTTGTATTGAGAAAAAATTGTGGTAGCAATGCTTTAGTCGTGCCATTGTCTGCATAGAGCTCCTTTATTTTCTTTGAAAAAAAACGGTAAGCCTATGAACTCGACATTGAAAAACTTCTAAATAAATGTAAATAAGGGTAAGATAACTGAGTTCACGTGAACAGACACAGCTCTCATAGGAGAATTCCAATGAACAAGACTGAAATGATTGAAGCCGTAGCTTCTGAAACCGGTCTCGCCAAAACAGAGGTCGCAAAAGTTCTTAACGCCTATACCGACACAATCGTGAAGACGGTTGCAGAAGGCGGAGAATATACAGTTATCGGTTTTGGCAAATTCTATGCAAGCCAGCGCCAAGCGCGTACCGGCCGCAACCCATCAACCGGAGTCGAAATCAAGATTCCAGCAGCTATGGTTCCCAAGTTCACTGCAGGTAAGGCTTTCAAGGATGCTGTAAATGCTCCCAAGAAACCTGCCCGTAAGGGAAGAGCCAAAGCCAAGAAATAATTTCTTCTGGTATCTCAAGACCCGGCCTTAAGCCGGGTTTTGACATTTAAGGCTGAAATCTCAAAATTAGAACTCGATAACGCCTATCAATTAGAATGTTGGATTCAAAACTGTCTTTTGTATCTAATTAACTCTATTTTGTCCACTAAGCCTTTGTGCTATTGACCCTATGAACTTTTTAACCGGACTAGGAAGACTTGAACGGGCTGCTTTCGTTTTCTTTAGTTTATTTGTCTTACTCCAATGTCTTTCGATTGCAGCTGCAAACATAGCCCTCGGTTTTTCTGTTTTTTTCCTCGTATTGCAATTAATACGCACCAAAGGTTCAATTTCAAATCAGTCTTTGACTACAATTTATAAACAAGTGGTTAATTTGGCTTTTTGGATTTTTTTGGCTGACTATCTTTTGTTCGGCGTTAGCAAGCGGCGCCCCGATTAAGGGACTCAAGATATTTTTAGGCCAGTTTGTTTACAGGACCTTCCCTTTATTCATAATCCTTTTCTTTTTTGGAAAGAAAAGATACGCGTCATTCTTTTTAGCACTGAGTATCTTATCTTGCGTCCTCGACGTCATCGGTGGAATGATCATTCACGGGGACGGACCGCGCCTAAGAGGACTTTACGGACACCCAATGACCTTAGCAGGATTTCTCCTGACTTCGCTTCCTATATTGTTTTGCTTCCTTTTGGATTGGAAACAGGACCGAAAAACCTTATTCGTGACTATTATGTTCTTTCTAATAGGTTTTACCGGACTCCTTCTGAACGGAACTCGAGGTGCATGGCTAGCGCTGGCAGTCTCTCTTCCTTTAGTTGCTGTTCTTTATGATCACTCCATCAAAAAGATCCTTTTTCTTGTTATTTTCGCAGTCGGGACTTCTTTGGTATTTTTTAATTCTCCGCAACTTCAAAATCGAGCGGAAAGCATTACGAGCACAACAATGCAGTCGAATACTGAAAGGCTCTTGATGTGGGAGTCAGCCTACGAAATGTTTAAAGATCATCCAGTATTTGGAGTTGGTATTGGCCAATACGCATCAAAGTACTTAAATGAATATAAGTCGCCGGAGGCCAAAGAAAAGCAGAACCACTGTCACAACAACTTTCTTCAAATGCTTGCTGAGAACGGTGTAGCCGGATTTATTGGTTTTTGTTTGTTGTTTGGCTATATTCTTTTGTCTTCACTAAAAAACGCCTTCTTTAAATGTTCGCCCTATTATGTATTAATATTCGGCAGCTCTTTAGCCCTGCTCCTTCAGGGGTTCACTGAATATAATTTTGGGAACTCTGCCGTTATTAAATACTACTGGGCTACCTTGGGTTGCCTTCTTGTGTTAGCCCACCAGACTGAAAATAAAGCCTCCGCTAATTCGTTTTCTCTCTTTCAACACACTAAAACCGAGATATGAAAATAGGGATTGTCTGTAACGCCCTCGCTAACAGCGGCGGAATGGAACGATACACACTGGATATTATCAGGGGCTTTGTATCTGCGGGGCATGAACTTACAGTTTTTACGAGAAAGATCGATAGAAGCCTTTACGAAGCGACTCTTGTGAAGACAGTAAAAATCAATGCTTCCTTTTTGCCAAAAAGACTAAGAGACTTTTATATTTCTAATCTCCTTCCCGGTTTAAGGAAAAAATATCCGGTGGATGTCATGTTAGGCTGCTGTCGCTCAAGACATGTAGACGTTGTGATATGTGGCGGAACTCACCCCGGTTTTCTCAAGGCAACGGGAAAGAAAAAAAGCATTTTCGACAGATTCGTTCTTCCCTTCGAAAAGGCCTCATACCAGGAGGCAAAGTATGTAGTAGCGCACTCTCGGCTAGTTGAAGGGGAAATCCGAACTTACTACCAAATTCCTGTGCAGCGTCTTTTTTTGATACCGCCTCCTGTCGACCTGAGCATTTTTAAGCCTCAAAAAGATGAGGGGGAGAAGCCATGTGGAATTCGACTTTCTTCTTTCCCACAGTTAAAGGACAAAACGACATTTCTTTTTGTGTCTTCCAGTCACGCCAGGAAAGGTTTCAAACTCTTAGAAAAGTATTTTGAAAATACCGACCTTCCGATTGCTTTAGCTGTGGCAGGGCGTCCTATTAGTAGAAAAGACTATAAGAATATTTGTTACGTGGGCTATGAGAAAAATATGGCGGCTTTGTATGCGCAGACCGACTTCTCTATCCTCGCTTCTATTTACGAACCTTTCGGACTCGTTCCTATCGAGTCACTCTGTATGGGTGTACCGGTAGCGATTTCTGAAAATCTTGGTTGTAAAGACTATATCTCAAAGGCTGTGAAAGAAGAGTTCAATCCTTTTTCAATTGATTCTCTCGACAAAGCAATCCGAAACTGCCTCAATCGGAAAGATTCCATGACAGAAGCCGCCAAAAAAGGAGCTTCAGAAAAATTCTTAGTCGATTTTTCTTTGGATAAACATATCTCCAAGCTTCTTGAAGTTTGTGAGTTAGCAAGAAAAGAAAATGCAAACTGAAACTATAAAAAGCCTGCCGGATTTAACGGCTTACATAATGACTAAAAATGAAGAGCACTGCATCGCCCGCTGTATTCAAGCTCTTTCATGGTGTCCGAAAATTGTGGTCGCCGACACTGGTTCTTCTGACAAAACTAAAGAAATCGCAAAATCATTGGGCTGCGATGTAATTGAGGTACCCTTTGATGGTTTCGGTACAACCCGAAACAGAATACTTGACCATCTAACTTCTGATTGGGTCCTTTGCTTTGATGCTGATGAAGTTTGCACCCCTGAGCTAGCTGAAGAAATTCAGGAGACATTAAAAAATCCTTCTGCTTCTGCCTATCTCGCCAATAGACTGACTTTTCTTCTTGGAAAACCGGTTCTGCATTCCGGCTGGAATCCTGACTTTAGACATGCCGTTTTATTTAAAAAGAGCGAATATCGTTATACCGACCGAAAGGTTCATGAAGGTTTTACTACATCAGGGAAGGTTGAGAAGTTGAAATCTTCTTTCCGACACTACTCTTTCCCTACTGTCAAAACGCTTATGGCTAAAGAGATGCAATATGCGGACCTGGGTGCCGACGCCATGCTTGCTAAAAACAAAAAAATTGGAATGTTCAGAGGGTTAGGTCAC
>OOCD01001399.1_pt1 | contig 14893 bp, 10 predicted proteins | sample 1671791 | NCBI WGS metagenome assembly OOCD01 (sample SAMN06348193, study PRJEB24527) | human gut metagenome | biome: human gut; feature: ankylosing spondylitis patient; material: feces | host: Homo sapiens | place: China | collected 2015-10
TTTTGCCGCAAATACAACACCAGTAGTATACAAACAGATACATTTTTATCATTTTTATTGTAAAGTGAAAGTTTTTATAAGAAAATGCTTTCATTTTACATATTTTGTATTATCTTTGCAACGAAATCAAAGAGAAAGATTACATATTTATAGGGACTTTCCAAAACTCAAAAAACATACTTATCAATGAAAACAACAGAAGTATTGAGCGAATTAAAACGCCGTTTCCCTAACGAACCGGAGTACCACCAAGCTGTGGAAGAAGTGTTATCGACTATCGAAGATGTATATAACGAACATCCCGAATTCGATCGTTACAACCTGATCGAACGGTTGTGCATTCCCGATAGAATGTTTTCATTTCGGGTAACTTGGGTCGATGACAAAGGTCAAGTCCATACCAATATGGGATATCGTATCCAACACAATAACGCCATCGGTCCGTATAAAGGAGGCATCCGTTTTCACTCATCGGTCAATCCTTCGATCTTGAAATTCCTTGCTTTTGAACAAACCTTCAAAAATGCCTTGACTACTTTACCTATGGGCGGAGGAAAAGGCGGATCGGATTTCAATCCCAAAGGAAAATCGGACATGGAAATCATGCGATTCTGCCAAGCATTCGTTACCGAACTTTGGCGGCATATAGGCCCAGATACCGACGTACCCGCCGGTGATATAGGTGTAGGCGGTCGGGAAGTAAGCTACATGTATGGTATGTATAAAAAGCTGGCCCGCGAAAATACCGGGACATTCACCGGAAAAGGTCTTGAATTCGGAGGCTCACTTATTCGCCCGGAAGCCACAGGATACGGAAATGTATATTTCCTACTCGAAATGCTTAAAACCAAAGGAATAGATATTAAAGGGAAAGTAGTCACCGTATCGGGGTCGGGAAATGTCGCTCAATATACGGTGCAAAAACTTATCTCCCTCGGAGCCAAAGTTGTCACCATGTCCGATAGCGACGGTTATATCTACGATCCAGACGGAATCGATGAAAAGAAACTGGCTTACATCTTCGAACTGAAAAACCTCTATCGAGGACGCATTCGTGAATATGCCGAAGAATATGGCTGTAAATATGTAGAAGGAGGACGTCCGTGGGGAGAAAAATGCGACATAGCCATGCCTAGCGCAACACAGAACGAGCTAGATGGCGACGACGCCCGCACCCTGCTTGCCAACGGCTGTTTCGCCGTTTCGGAAGGTGCAAATATGCCTTCTACTCCCGAAGCTATCGAACAATTCCTCGCAGCCAAAATTTTATATGCTCCGGGTAAAGCCGCCAATGCAGGAGGTGTCTCGGTAAGCGGATTGGAAATGACACAAAACTCAATGAAAATAAGCTGGACAGCCGAAGAGGTAGACCAAAAACTGAAACAAATCATGCACGATATTCATGAACAGTGTACCCGCTACGGTAAAGAAAGCGACTCTTATACCAATTATGTGAAAGGAGCCAATATCGCCGGCTTCATGAAAGTAGCCAAAGCGATGATGGCACAGGGGATATTGTAAAATAAACACATAAAAGAGGCAAAAAAGGAACTTATCGCAAAGTTCCTTTTTTTATTCGTAAAAGAAATAGTCTAAACGAGAAGATTCCCATAAAAGACTGTCCCAACTCTTATTAATAAGAAATCAGAGATTATCAGAACGGATATCCAATAGCCAAGTGGAATGCGAGACTGTTTTTGAAAGAAGTCATATTATAATATCCTTTCTTTCCAGTGTCATAGGGCGCATGTATCCCGATACCTAAATCTCCCCGTAATACAAGCATGCCGATATCGTAGCGTAATCCTATACCCGTACCGAGGGCTATATCTTTGAGAAAAGTTTTCCGGTCGAGTTCTCCACCAGGACGTTTCGGATCTTTTTTCAATAGCCAGATATTCCCGGCATCGACGAATGCCGCACCGTGCAAATCGCCCCAAATGGGAAAACGGTATTCGATATTCGCTTCGAGCTTGAAAGTACCTGTCTGGTCGAAATATCCGTCGACATCGTCTTTTGCCGGAATATAACTTCCAGGACCGAGCGAACGTATAGTAAAAGCCCGTATGCTGTTCGCACCTCCGATATAAAATTGTTCGCTGTACGGAACTTCTTTGGAATTTCCGTATGCATGTTCCGCACCTATAAACAACCGGGTCGCCAACCAATGTTCAGCACGGAAACGGTGATAATATTTCATTTCGGCACTTCCCTTTACGAATTGAGAAAAACTGCTGCCAAAGATATGTTTCTCCCCATGCTGTCCAAAAAGCGATGTTATTCCGCTAAGGATATTTCCAGCCGACATTCCCATGAACTGCCAGATAAAGCGATTATCCACTTCCCGGCCGTATGAGGTATCGTAAGTATAGGTGTAACTCGAAGAAGGAATGAACTGATCTCGGAAACTGAGGGCAATGGCCGGATTCTCTTCCATCGTTTTATCGAACGATTCGGTCGTATTGAGCAGTTTTGTATATACCAATTTGAATGGCGTAACCGAGTGTCCGGCCCGCAAGGAGGTACGATAGTCGTATGACATCGAACCGTTGAAAGAGACCATACGAAAATAATGAGGCCGATTCATCAAGTTTGCCCCCAATTGGAACCGAGTATAAGCGGGATATTTTCGGGTACGGGGTAATTGCGGTAGAAATCCCGGCACGATACGGGGATAAGTTAATGAAGAATTCAAACCCACTTCGTAAGAGTTGAATAACGAAGCCTTACCATGCTGCGAACCTCCGCCTGTCTGCCACTCATAACTCCCGTTGAGTTTGACCGAAAGTTTTTCACCGCCCCCGAACACGTTGTTGTGATTAATACCGAAAATAAGTCCCGGGCCTATATAGCTGTTCGATTTAGACGAAACATTGGCTTCTATGGTCGCTTCGAGCGGCACGTCGAACGTCGCCTGTATCGTTACATCGAGGGAATCTTTTCGCATCAATGAATCGAGAGGGGTTACTTCGACAGCGACAGTACGGAATATTCCTAACCGCCCAAGATTGGATTGCGTCTCATTTTGGGTCGCAATCGAATAGATTTCGCCCGGTTTGAAGGTAATATTTTTGGGCAATACCCATTTCTTCAATCGTATAGGCTTGTAATAAGCGACAGTCATGCGAGGGTAGCGAATGGTATCGGGAGTTCCGTCGCCGGTGGCACGGTTGAGTCGAACTGTTACACCTCCCACATAATAAGGTTTGAGCGCTTGTGCCGGAATCCCTTTTTTCAGCGTCATTCTCAACGCCACTTTACCCGGAGACAACGTAGTGTCGGCAAGGTATTCGATGTATTCGGGGCGGAAATAAAAATATCCGTTATTTCTCAGTGCGGTAGTAATTCGGTTTCGCTCGAAAGATAAAGAATCGAGGCAATAACGGTCGCCCTTTTGTAAAATTGAAGAACTATTTATACTATCGATAAACCGAGTTACCGGAGTCGTAGGAGCCGGTAATTCTATGGTATCGAGCGTATAGGCTTCGGGGACTTCGATTCGATATTTAATGCGGGCTTTTTTAGGGTTCCGTTTGTTGTATATCAATTCATAATCGGCTTTCGCTCCGAAATATCCGTTATTTCCGAGAATGTCTTTGACTACCCTCATACGCAATTCGGGCTGTACGGTCGAAACAAGTACCGGCTCCTTGGCCAACTTCTCGTATATCCAGTGCTTCACCCCTTTTTCCCGCTTGGGTTCCATGTAATTCCACACCCACAAACCTATGGGAAACGGCGTGCGGATATAAGGAGAGAACAAAGGATTGTTGGGTGCGACGGAGAGAGTAGATCGAACGTCCGATGCAGCTGCATCGGCGATTTTCACACCTGAGTCGGGTATGATTTCCATTTTCTTTACGCCGGTATACAATACTTCATCATCGGCAATACGCTTTGTCGTGGAACAGCCAATCAGTATCAGCAATAGAAAAGCGGCGGTAAATACATTTCGGAATACTTTTTTCATAGGTTCACCCCCTTTCTGCTTTTCCGTGGTCGAAATAGCTCCATCAGATTGAGCAGCCTTTTCTTAACGACAAAACCGACACCGGTTTGAGTGATCTCTCCTTCGAGAATACTTTCATATCCCGTATGCCGGAATATTTTAATATACATGTTATCCCTTTGATTCAAATAATATTCGAGGGAAATGTCGTCTATGAAGTTCTCTTTGAAATTGACATCTGCGTTGTCGTCCGGGCTGAGGCTTCCGCCGATGACGACTTTCACCCTATTGTTAAACAGACTTTTAGCCGCCCTATAAGAATAATCGGTGCGGGTATTCACTCCCGAAGCATCGGTGTAGGAATTAATATCGAAAGACAAATCGATACCTTTCAAATTATCCTGAGCCCATTGGTTCAATTCTTTTTGCAAGAATGCGTTAAGCGGATTACCCAATAAATCGGATTTCGTAGTCGACGTTCCGGGACCGGTATATGTATTATAAATGAGCAGGCTCATGGCTTGCGAAGCCCGTTGCTCGGCCGTGAGCGATGTCAACTGATTTTGCAGAGTGAGGTCTTCGGGTGCGGAAAGATCGAAAGAAACAGACAAATTTTCCAATGAATTTTTAATGATGATACTGATGTCAAAATTGACTTGCCGGGTATTTTTCTCCTCCTCGGAGATAGTCGTGCGTACGGTCTCGACAGCTGTAATAGACATTTGAGGATCGGCGATATCACCGTTCCAAGACACATAGCTTCCGTCTTGAATTTTAAACAATTTTTCCGATATGATAGGCGGGTTGTAACGGACGAAACCTCCGGTGAGATTGTATCGACCGGTGAAACGGCTGTCGCCCAACGTATTCATGGTATAGGCCAATTCCCCTCCGCCTTGAAGGTCTATCCGATTTTTTCCGTCCACCGAAAGATTCACACCCATTTTAACAGTGGGAGCAATGTTGATATTAACCAATATATCCATGCCCAACACACTGCTCTTTTGCAAAGTATCTTCTTCGGCTATTTCAGTACTGTCGTTGAACGAAACGAATGTAACGATATTGTTCTCCTGTTGTTGAAGAGCGAAAGGAGAATCTTGCATAACGTAGGTAACTTCCGTTCCCGTGAGCAACCCTACATTTCCCCGAATTTTCAAGGCATCAAGCGGACCGTTTACCGCCATATCCATATCTGCGATAACCGAACCGTAAACAGTCGCTTTCGTACTTCTCGCCGATTTAACCGGTTGGAAAGCCGATGCATATAATCTCAAATCGGTAACGATTTTATCTAATTTTTTGAAATCGATATTTCCATCGATATGCAGTGGATTTTTATTCGCTCCCGTGATCTCATAATTGTCGAATTGCAAAACATTTTGTTCCACTCGAATCTGACTTTGAGGAAATTTCAAAGTGGCTCCCATCGATTTAGAATTAGCCACGGCTTCTTCCATCTGTATGTAACCATTCAGAAGAGGCGTATCGGTACTACCCGTAATTCCCATTTTCCCATTCAAATATCCCTGTAATTGCGCCATTTCGGAAGGGAGGAACGGATTGGCTGTCGCCAACGGGAACTCATCTATGGACAAGTTTAACCGAACGGGATTTTCTGCTTGATTGTCAAGAAGCCCGTTCAACGTCAATACTTTCTTATCGTCTATTTCCAAATCGGCTTGTGCTTCCTGACGACCCAAAGAGTCTAATTGATAATCGACGTTCAGATTAAAATTTCCCACACGTTGTTTCCCATAATATAAATCACTGATTCCCATACTACCGGCTACTTCCGTCGCACTCTGCGGAAAGTTTACCAGCAAGTCGGCAGAAATACTTCCGTCGATTTGAGGAGAGAATGGCGATAAAGCCAACCACGGAGCTATCTCCATACCGTTTATATCGACTTTCAATGCCTCTTGGTGAGAGAAATCATGTGATTGTTCGTTGTGTAAAGTCTTGATAATAAAATGCCGATCCTCGTGAGTGAGAGCTATGTTGGCATCGAAATGTCGCCCATAATGGTAGGCAAAAAAATTGTCGGGATTCAATGTCCACGTTTCAAAACCGATAATCGGATTTTTCGGGAAAAACGACACTTGAATCAATGAATCTAAGAAATCGGCTTGGCAACCTATTCGGAATCCTTCTTGTCTGTTTTTTTGCACACAAAACAATTTAGTCGTATTCCCGGAGAGGAATCCGTTAAGGATTACAGAGGCTAACTGATCGAGGTTTCCGGGCTTGTTGCCGACTTGAAGAGAGTAATATAATCTTTCCTCCTTTTCACGACGCTCGAATAAAGAGAGTTGGAGGGTATCGATAGTAATTCCCCCGGTCGAAAAGCGGTCTATCTTACCCGTCGTATTCAATAGAGTATCGTTTTGGATATTCAAGTCGATTTGAGAAAATCCCATGTTCATTCCTTTGAGATACTGCTGTATGAGATTATTCCGCTTTGCGTTCGCATGAAACTCAAAAGGAGGCAGAACTTGATGCAACGCTTTCATATCCAATCGCTTTTCTTCTTGAACCGTAGCAATAATAGGTAACGACTGGTTCAGCTTTTCCAAGAAAGAGCTAAATCCTATACTCGAAACAAAATTCATAGCCATGTCTCCGCTTCGGACAGCGGCATTTATGTGCGTAGAGTCTGTTTCGGCCGAAATCGACAATGCATTGGTTTGTAACCTGCTGGTCGGCAAGAGGGCAGAAAAGTCACTTAACCGTATGTCTGCCCGATAAGATTCGCTCATGGGCGAAACATAGCCAGAAAGAGAAAGGCCGGTAGAAACCGAGCATGCTTCGGTTACCAGTTTCAGAGCTTCCAAATCGGTATGAATCTCGCCAGTCAAGTCGGCCGTATATTCTTCGGGAGACAGCGATCCCGATACGGAGAGTCCCATCAACAAATTAGGATCGGTACAAGTTATACCACCACTCATTTTACCCCTATTCAATTTCGCTTCGATAGACAGTCCGGTATACCGGTAACCCGAATAATCCACGGAATCTATTTTCAAGTCGACAGTCGCATACATACTGGAATCCATCGGATTGTATTTTTCTCCTGAGAACCGGGTCGAAGCAGAGAGTACTCCCAAAGAATCATGAGGCAGGAACGAAGATAGAGGGAATCGATCTATCAGTATCCGTCCATCATATTGCTCTTTTTTAGTATTTAATCGAGCAAGGAGAGTGATGAGGCCATCGCCGGATTCGATTTGGGCTTTCGACCGGATCATCTCCGGTGAAAGTCGGGCATTACCGGTGAATCGGGTCGGCGGTATATGTATTTTTTTGCTTAGGGAGTCCGGCATTACATTCGCAAAGACCGGCGAATTTTTCAGGCGAAGCTCCCATTGGAGACTTCCGTTAATCCGATCTGCTTCGTGCAAATTTTGCACATTGCCTGTCGCTTGGCAAACGAATGTTCCCGGCAGGGATATATCGGCCTTTTCCAAATTTAAATCTCCCAATTTACCGTTCATCGAGATGTTTGAAAGAAAACCGGTCGACAACAACAACCCTCTGGTATAATTGTCGTATTCGGGTAATACCCGAATAATGTCCCCAATAGCGAGCTTAGCCTGTAATCGAACCTCGACCGGTGTCTGTGAATTTTGTGTAAAAATACCGTTTCCAGCTTTAATCTGCGCCGAAATCTCGGATAAAGCAGTGTTCATCTGAAATTTTTGCAAGGAGATACCTGTCGAATCCATAGTAAAAGTTCCTTGTGTTCGAGTTACGGCTATCCCCGAACGTTCGGTGAACGCCAATTGTTTGATAGGAACGCATATTTCGCTTCCTCGATTATAGAGGGAGTCGATGGCAATCTCAATATTATCGAGAGAAAGATACCCGAAGTCAAGCCCTTTTTGGGGGATTCGGGTCGGCAAGGCATAAAGAGCATGATTCCGATGCAGCCGCAACTTTCGAATTTGTACGGTCCACGGCGGCGAAACGATTGTATCGGCATCATTTTCCTCCGGTTCTGCTTCATTATTTCCACTCCCCGGATAATAACGATAATCTCCTTTGTCTATAATCGCCTCGGAGACTCGAACCGATTGCCCGTATAAATCTATTTCTCCTTGCAAGAGTCTCGCTTTTTGTATCGAAGCATCCAAATTTTCGATAGTAGGTTTCATCTGCATAGAATAATGGATATTCGATAACCCTATTTCTCCTACCGAGATGCTCCAATTCAATGGAGCGCTTTCCGCAGAAACTGTATCGGGGGAACTCTCCGACAAGTTCAAAGTTATTTCCCCTCCGTCCAATCGGGTAGAAGGTAATGAGATGTGGAAATCTTTTAAATTAACGTTTGCTTTCTGTGTGGAGAATTGTTTTATGTTAGCCGATAGTAATAAAGTAGAGTCTGAATTCGAAAAACGAAAAAGTGTTTCGTTCAATGCTATTTTCTGGATTTGAACTTGTCCACGCAAAAGTGCCGCCGGGGCTACCCCTACTTGTATACTTGAACTTTGCAACAGCGTATCCCGACTCGTATATCGTCGATTTGCAGTCGGAACGGGAATTTAAGAGACAACTTTCCTATGGAAAGCTCCATTCCTGTCGATCGGCCGACATAACCGCTAATCTCATTCTTTCCCCATCGTTGTACTGCCGGGATATAAATAGACAAAGGTAAAGTCAACAATAGCACTAAAAGTGAAATCAATACGATAGCAATATATTTTAGTGCTTTTTTCATTTTGGAGGAATTCTTTTTTGAAGGACTCTATATACACCTTATTTAACTGTATTCCGGTGGCTATTTTATAAACATTGGCACGACAGAATTTGTTTTTAGAATATACAGAAAACCTAAAAAACAAGGTAAATATATGAAAAATTATTTGTACCTCATTGCTTTATTTACAATGATCGCGTTAGGAATAAATTCGGGGCATGGCCGAATCAGAAAGCCGATCAACGACCGGAATACCCCATTCCTATACCGATGAGTTTATCGTAACGTACTCCCTGCGGACGATGATAAACCTTTACTAAATATTCGTTTACCGTTTCATAATAGTTTCCTTCGATAGGACCTGCCGAAGCGGCACTCCCTCCATCGGGCAAAAATAGGTATTGATAATTGTAAGAACCCTGTTTCAAGAGCAGGGTTTTCTCATATTTCCCAGAAGCAGGATTATAAACCATTTCGTTATAAGGGGTATACCGATGATTCGTCATTTCGCCATCGATATATATTTTTCCTCCCGGAATCGGATCGGAATCAAGCGTGAAATGCACGACGAAATAATCGGCTTCGGTATTGCTGTCGTCTGCCCCGCTTTGGCGTATGACGAAACGCCCGTTTTGGGTTTTATCATAAAGATAACTCGTTTGCGCTCTGGGAACAGACGTAGCTAACACAACGTGATAATATGGGTCGAAATAGTATATTTTTTCAACCCCTAATCCGGCATAACGGGTAGCTACCATTTCGAACCGACGAAATTCATTCCCCGCTTCGAATATCATATTGCGGTCATGACCGAAAACAATTTGATTCCCTTGTACCCTTAAAGGTCTATTTATAATAACCTCCTTATCCCGTTGGCTATTTTGAAGAATACTTATTTTCAATTCGTTATAAGGATTTTGAACCCGATAATTGTTGGTATTGAGAGCGACTTCTACCTGTTGATGCTCACGGTTATAATCTATATCGGTGCGAGACGTTACAGAAGGAGCGACCAAAACTTGGTTTTCATAGACCGAAAAACACACTTGCAACAAAATATTTTCCGGTTCGTTTTCGGGATAAACCACAAGCACATAATTACCCGATACTTTAAACTGTACATCGGCATTGGGAAGCGTAATCCTGTAATGCACATAATGCGCGAAAGTCGCAGTAGAAAATTCATATTCTTCGACAGAATTCGTATTGAAGCCATCGAGATATTCCAAATCCGACAAGTCGGAAGGACGCCAATCTGCATTACAATGTATAAGACTGTATTGCAGATAAGTGACATCTTCGGCCAACTCATCGAACGAAATCGTTATGTGTTCGTCGGTATTCAATTCAATAATGGGAGGGAACAATTCCCTACCTTCCACCTCGGTCTGTATAGTTCGAAATCGATCGGAGAAGGCTTGTGTTTCATACGGTTCCGAACGATTTTGGGCCGTTGCAGAAATGCCTCCCAAAAGGACACAAACAGAAATAAGCAATTGAAAAATATAACTTGTTTTCATAACCATTCCATTATCGAGTTACTGATGCAAACATACGAAATTTTACGCCTATATCCTAATATATCCCTTACAGCCATCAATTCTATCGCAATAGAACGAAAATAATTTATAACTCGAATCATACAGAATGCAGTTCGGCATGAAAAATAAATATATTTATTTTATCCTACATCTACCTTTCGTTATATTATTCTGTATAATATAGGATGCGGTTCGGCATAGTCAAGCCGAAAATATAATTTTCGCTTGTCTCTGCACTCACCTTTCACTATATTTGTACCGTATTTTAAAATATAGTTGTGTATGAATTGTAAGTTTTTCACTATCGCTTGTGCTTTATTGTCAATGTCTTTCTGCTCATGGGCAAACGAAAATAAAACGGATTCTGTGGGTTACCAATTTACTGTAACCAAAGAATTGAAGACCAACCCGGTAAAAGACCAAAGCAGATCGGGAACGTGTTGGAGCTTCTCGACTTTATCGTTTATCGAAGATGATTTGTTGCGTCAAGGAAAGCCTGCGGTAGACTTATCGGAAATGTTTATCGTGCGTAACGATTATATAGAAAAAGCGATTAAATATGTACGCATGCACGGCGATATCGCCTTTTCAGCCGGGGGTAGCGCTTATGACGTGCTCTATATCATCGATAAATATGGCATTGTTCCCGAGGAGGTTTATACCGGTTTGAATTACGGGACAGACAAGCACCAGCACGGAGAACTCGACGCTATCCTCAAAGGTTATGTCGATGCTATCATTGCCAACCCCAACAAAAAACTTTCGACGGCATGGCTCGATGGATTCAAAGCCGTGCTGGACACCTATTTAGGCAAAGTTCCCGAGAAGTTTACTTACAACGGCGTAGAATACACACCTCAATCTTTTGCAAAATCATTGGGTATAAAAGCCTCGGATTATGTTCCGTTGACATCATTCACCCATCACGATTTTTACAAACCTTTTGCCATTGAAGTACCCGACAACTGGTTATGGTCGGAATATTATAATATCCCGCTCAACGAATTGATGGAGACAATCGATTATGCCATCGATAAAGGTTTTACAGTCATGTGGGCTTCCGATGTAAGCGAGAAAGGATTCCAATATCTGAAAGGGTTTGCTGTGGTTCCCGTAGAGAAGAAAAACGAGAACCTGTCTGGAACCGAATTGGCTCGTTGGGTAAAATTGTCAAAATCGGAAAAAGAAGGAGAACTATATAAATTCGAAGAACCGGAAGAAGAACAATACATCGACCAAAAACTTCGACAAGAAGCATTCGATAACTACGAGACTACCGACGACCACGGCATGGTATTCGTAGGAACAGCCGTCGACCAGAACGGTACGAAATATTATAAAGTGAAAAATTCATGGGGTACGGAACAAATTTATGGAGGCTTTTTCTACGCATCAGAAGCATTCGTGAAATATAAAACTATGGATATCTTGGTCCACAAAGATGCTGTTCCCGTAAAGATTCTGAAAAAATTACATCTGAAATAGCACGATGAAACGGCTTCGTCTATCTGGACTTTTGCTGTTGATATTGTGTTTGTCTCTATTGGCTATCCCGTTTTGGAACGACCGAATCGTACGCCGTTATATCGACAAAATATGGTTACACCGGACGAACTCGATCGAGAAGTTGCACGAGTTTGAACAGGAGTATAAAAATTTTGAGTGCGACGTGCTGTTCCTCACCGATTCAGCGACATTCGAGATAGGGCATGACGAACCTTCGGGCGAACCGTTGAAGCCCTATCTCGACTTTTTAGGAACTAACCCCGACCGAGAACTTTGGCTCGATTTAAAGAATCTGAACGAAAGTAACTGCATACAAGCCGAAACGACACTTACCGGACTACTGGCACAGAGAGATGTCGATAAAGATCAATTGATTATCGAATCTCGTGATTGGAAAGCGTTACATCATTTTACACAAGAAGGGTATTACACTTCTTGCTATCTGGATATTCCCCATATAGACGAATTGTCCGACGCAGAACGTTTACACAGACTGGATTCCATTCAACAAATAGCCCATAGCGGAGCTGTTTCGGCGCTCTCCTTTCCGGCTTCGTATTACGCTTTTCTAAGGAATCTGGATTTCTCGGTAGATTTACTCACTTGGGAGCATCGTCGATGGGCTTGGCAATTACCCTTCTTTTCCCGATCAAGGGCGATTCTGAAAGACGGGAGAGTAAAAGTCGTTTTGGTGAAAGAAAAGGGACATTATCACAAATGAATCTTTTTATAAAAACAGGTCAAACACAATCGATATACCCACGCAACAACGATACAAAGCACGAGATACAATAACCCGGATATCTTTGGGGGAAGGTCTTGATCGTGCGCAAGAACTTGTTGCCGCACAAAAGCATGAGTTACAAACAGCGCAGCTGAAAGTTTTCCCATGAAAAGCAGAACATTTTGAAGAGGTTCCTTTCTGGCAAGCGGGAGAACGGCAGCCACAGGAAAGAGGGCTAATATGGGACTAACCACCCACAAATAGCGATTGAACAAACTCAGAACAAAAAGAACGACTCCCAAAGAAATCCATCTCCACGAAATATATACAGGGTGACGAGACAGGAGAATGCCTACACAAAACACAGGTAACCACCCTATGCTGTTATAACGAAAAGCAAAAACCCAGTTATCCAACCCGAGACTAGACAACACAATGAGCAACGTCCACACCCCTGCTATAATACCCCATAGAACCTTGTCCGATGATTTCCGCAAGAATAATGCGTAAATAACATACAACTGAAATGCCATGCCGAAATACCACCACGGCCCGGCAATGATAAATCTGTCGGCAAGGCCGTTGGCCGTAAAAGTAAGCATAAACAACATGTCGGTCCAAATCTTGTTATTACCCAGATAGGCATAGGTAAAATGCGTATGCCCCGAATAACGGTCGAGGATAAGCAGTAGCGTCATAGGAACGAGCCACTTCCACAGTTGTATGGCTCGGCGCAAAATGATATACCATTTCGATTCCCCGCTGTGGTCATAACGTTTGGAAAGTCCATAACCACTGACAAAGACAAAAATCGAAACTCCGTAATGTCCTAAAAAGGAAAATAGTGATAAAATCATAATGCGTAAATTACCAGACAACATGGCCTCGGTAAAACGGGAAACATTTTCGGGAGCATACTTAAACTCACATTCTGGCGGAAACTCAGGAAACGTATGAAAATAATTATGTAATATAATCAATAAAATACCAATACCTTTTACAATATCCAGATTTTTATCCCGCGTAAATGTTCGTAAATTACCCCCCCCAAATATTCACATTCATTAGCATTATTTATATTCATTTACATCTATCAAATACAAAATAACATGAGATTACATTTCTTCTGATACCTCATTGAGCTTTTCACCGATCAATCGAGCAGCCGATGCTACATAATCGGCACAAGGGCGACGCTTGTAATACGTTTCGGTACGAGCCTCGGGAGTAGGACTATCGCTTTTATGGTCGAGTCCCAACAGCTCTCTGCAAATAATAGAACCGTTTAGGGCCTTCGATTTCTCTGCCAAATCCTGCACCGTGCTATAAACGATTTTTCGTTTAGTCATATCCGACGGGACATCATTTTTGTAAAATAACCCAGCAACCATAAACATGCCGCTAACTGCACCGCAAACTTCTCTCAATCGTCCCATACCTCCACCCAACGGGGCACTGATAGACGCTGCCAAAGACGGGCTTATATCGAACAAATCGCAATAAGCCAACACAACGGCTTGCGCACAATTATATCCTTCCAGAAAAAACCGACGAGCCTCTTCCGCTCTTTGTTCTACATCTACTCTTTCCATACCGCTACCATCGAATAGGTTCGATTCCGTGAGCCTCTAAATATTGGTTAGTTTGACTGAAATGATGATTCCCGAAGAACCCCCGATGTGCCGACAAAGGCGAAGGGTGTGGAGATTGCAAAACAAGATGCCGACTGCGATCTATAAAATCGCCCTTCCGTTGGGCATACGATCCCCATAGGATAAATACCAAATGCTCCCGCTCTTCTGCCAATTTATGAATAACTGCATCGGTAAATGTTTCCCAACCTCTACCTTGATGTGATGCCGCTCTGTGAGCTTCAACCGTGAGAGTAGCATTCAAAAGCAAAACTCCTTGTTGCGCCCATCGAGTCAAATTTCCACTCCGAGGAACAGGAATTCCTAAATCGCTCTCGATCTCCTTGAAAATATTTTGAAGCGAAGGAGGAAAAGGAATATGATCATTAACCGAAAAACAAAGCCCATGTGCTTGACGAGGCTCATGATAGGGGTCTTGCCCCAAAATAACGACCTTTACTTGGTCGAACGGACAGGCGTCGAAAGCCGCAAAAATCTGACTACCGGGAGGATAAACCGTTTTAGTAGCATATTCGTGCCGTACAAAAGCCGTCAGATTTTCAAAATAAGGCTTGTCAAATTCGCTTTGTAAGCGTTGCTGCCAGCTGGATTCGATACGAACATTCATAATAGTCGAATAAGATTTTAACTATATCTGTTTGCAAAGCTACAAATATTTCTTACTTTTGCCACGCAAATGAAGAATTGTTTCTCATTTTTGAGTAGAAACAATCTCGCTTTTTTATATCGGCACCCGTAGTTCAATGGATAGAATAAAGGATTCCGGTTCCTTCGATTGGGGTTCGACTCCCCACGGGTGTACAAACCGAACAGCCTATCTGT
>OOCD01001407.1_pt1 | contig 14804 bp, 15 predicted proteins | sample 1671791 | NCBI WGS metagenome assembly OOCD01 (sample SAMN06348193, study PRJEB24527) | human gut metagenome | biome: human gut; feature: ankylosing spondylitis patient; material: feces | host: Homo sapiens | place: China | collected 2015-10
AGAACGTACCCGGCGGAGAAGAATTTTATAAAAGCCATAAAACCTGCCCTACACGATTGCGCTCTGCGCGGGAAGCCGAAAAACAAAAGCCGGAAAATCCGCAGATTTTCTGGCTTTCTGTACGCGTTATCAATCTTTTTTTGCTTTCTTTTTCTTCTTTGCTGCCTTTTCCTCCGGCTTGTTCTTCATCAGCCTGCCGAGGGATGCGGCAGTGTATACGCAGAAGCAGCCCACCACCACGATCAGCACGACGGCGCTTGCGTCCAGCGCCACGGTGCCGGCGCGGACAGCGGCCAGATACAGTGCCAGCAGCACCACGCCGCCGCCCAGCCACAGGCTGCTGCTGTTCACCTGCTTTTGCCACTCCTGCTGCGGCGTGAGCGGATGCTGCTGCGCCTTGCCCTGCCGGGCCTTCTTTTTCCAGATGTTATCACTTTGAAACGGATTCATGTTCCGGTGGCTCCTTCCCTGTCTTTTTCTTTAAGGGTATTATACGCCGCAAGATGGGATGATGTCCAGAAAGAAGTGGATTTTTCACCACTTGCATCCCACATTTGTGCAGAACGACCAAAACCGGCCCGAAATATCGGCTATTCGCCAATTTACTTTTTGCGGGCCGAAGAGTAATCTAATGGTAGGATGTAAAGACGGACAAACTGTTGAGATTGAACTGAAGGTAGGATGTAGCAAAGAGCCTTTGCTGCGGGCTTGTCCGGCACGAGAACACGAAAAACAAAAGGAGGCTTTTCCGTTATGAAGGTAGGTCTGATCTATACCAGCACCACCCCGGAACTGATCGAACTGGTGGAGCAGGAGGTCAAAAAGCAGCTGGGCGATGATGTGGAGCTGTACAGCCTGCAGGACCCCAGCATTCTGGCAGATGTCCGCGCGGCAGGCTATGTGACCACTGCACCGGCAGCACGCCTGATCGGCATGTACATGAAAGCCGCTGAGGAAGGCGTGGATGCCATGCTGAACCTGTGCAGCAGCGTGGGCGAAGTTGCTGACAGCGCACAGGACGTGGCAAAGTACATTGGTGTGCCCATCGTCCGCGTGGACGAGGAGATGTGCCGCGAGGCTGTCCGCAAGGGCCAGCGCATCGGCGTGATGGCTACCCTGCCCACCACGCTGGAACCCACCAAGGGCACCATCCTGCGCATGGCCCGCGAGTGCAACAGACACGTGGAACTGGTGGACTGTCTGGTGGACGGTGCATTCGGTCTGGATCAGGACCAGTTCAAGGCCCGCATGACCGAGATGGCCGGTACCATTGCCGACAAGGTGGACGTGATCGTGTTTGCACAGGGCAGCATGGCCTACTGCGAACAGTATATCGCCGATAAGTTTGGCAAGGTGGTTCTCAGCAGCCCCCGCTTTGGTGCAGCCGAGCTGAAAAAGGCGCTGGAAAAGAAAGGCACCATTTAAAAAAGGAACAAGAGCCGGAGCACGAGACCGGCTCAGGAGAAGATATTTTTTTGAAGGAGAATTCTTATGAAAAAGATGATTTCCCGTCGTGACTTCCTGAAGGTGGCTGGCATTTCCGCTGCTGCTCTGGGTCTGGCTGCCTGCGGCGGCTCCGGCACCAGCACTGCTGCTTCCACTGCCTCTACTGCAGCTTCCACCGGTTCTTCCGCTGCCGCTTCCGGCTCGGCTGTCACCCTGAAGCTGGGCTTCTCCACCAACGAAGAAGACCCCCGTGCAAAGGGCGCAAAGCAGTTTGCAGAAGAAGTTGCCGAAAAGACCGGCGGCGCTGTGGAAGTTCAGCTGTACCCCTCCGGCCAGCTGGGCGGCGATGCTGACCTGATCAACTCCATCGCTCTGGATTCCGGCACGGTGGATATCATCATCACCGACGCTTCCAACTTTGCCACCTACGATGCAAAGATGGGCATTTCCGCACTGCCGTTCCAGTTCGAGACCTTCGACGATGCATGGGCATTCATGGACAGCGACATCGAGGCTGCCGCTGAGGAAGGCCTGCTGAGCCAGAATATGCGTGTGCTGGCCCACTACTGCAACGGCTTCCGCTGCGTGACCAACTCCAAGGGCCCCATCAACAGCCCTGCCGACATGAACGGTCTGCTGATCCGCACCCCCGAGAACCCCGTCATCATGGCTACCATGACCGCTCTGGGTGCCAACCCCCAGCCGCTGAGCTTCTCTGAGCTGTATCAGGCTCTGCAGCAGAAGACCTACGATGCACAGGAGAACCCCATCCCCGTTATCTACAACAATAACCTCTACGAAGTTCAGGAGTACCTGAGCATCACCAACCACATCTACTCCGGCATGTGCTTTACCATTGCCGAGAGCAGCTGGAACAAGCTGAGCGCTGACCAGCAGCAGATCGTTTCCGACGCTGCAAAGGCATCTGCCGATTACGACCGTGAGCTGAACGAGCAGCAGACCAACGACCTGGTCTCCGCTCTGGAAGAGAAGGGCATGAAGATCAACAGCCCGGAACTGGCTCCGTTTGCAGCTGCGACCGAAAAAGTCCTGACCGACAACGCTGATACCTACGGCGACCTGCTGGATCAGCTGAAGGCATGGAAAGAAGCCCGCTGAGATCACTGACCAGAAAACCTTGAAATAAAACCGAAGCAAAGGGACGAGGGGGCGTGCCCTTCGTCCCTTTGCATTTTATCTGAATCGCACTTGGAAAGGAGTTTGTACTGTGAAAAAACTGCAAACCACTCTGGACAAGATCACCACCCTCATTTCCGCCATTCTCTGCGCAGCTATGATGGTAATTCTGTTCGCAAACGTTGTGCTGCGCCTGATCCCCGGCATCGGCGGCTTCAAGTGGTACATGGAGAGCAGCCAGTATCTGAACGTCTGGTCCATGCTCATTGTCTGCATCGGCATCAACGCCATGGGTACCAACCTCCGCGTGGAAGTGGTGGATTCCATCCTCGGTAAGACCCCGCTGGGCAAAAAGATCGTTGTCATCATCCGTGATGTGTTCATCATCCTGTTCTACGTCATGGTCACTTACGGCGGCTACCAGCTGTGCACCCGCGCAAAGCAGGCCGTTTCCACCATGCCGCAGTTCACCATGGGTCAGGTGTACACCATCTTCCCCATTGCCGGTGTGCTGTGCATCCTGTCCGCCGTTCTCAATCTGGTGGTTGAGCTTACCACGAAACCTGAAGGAGGCGAATCCAAATGATCGCATGGCTGCTGATCTCATTCTTCGTTCTGCTGTTCCTTGGTGTGCCCATCGCCATGAGTCTGGGCCTGTCCGCCATGGGCGGCATCCTGTTCCTGGGCGGCGGCAGCACCGTCACCATTGCCCAGCGCATGTTTGAGGGCATGAACAGCTTTGCACTGCTGGCCATCCCTCTGTACACCTTTGCCGGCTTCACCATGTCCAAGGGCGGTATTTCCAAGCGCCTGATGGACTTCTGCTACTCCATCGTCGGCCACATCTACGGCGGTCTGGCTCACGTGAACGTGCTTTCCAGCATGATCTTTGCGGGCATCTCCGGTTCCGCTGTTGCCGATACCGCTGGTGTTTCCGGCATGTTCATGCCGGAAATGATCCGCAAGGGCTACTCCAAGAACTTTACCGTTGCCGTTACCGCCATTTCCTCCACCATCGGCATCATCATTCCTCCGTCCATCCCCATGGTGGTCATTGCCGGTATCTGCGGCATCTCCACCGGTAAGCTGTTCCTCGGCGGCATCATCCCCGGCATCCTGTGCGGTCTGGCACAGATGATCGTCAGCTACTTCCTCGCTAAGAAAGAAGGCGTGCCCAAGGAGCCCGGTCACTTCACCATCGGCCCTGTGCTGCACGGCCTGTGGGAGAGCTGGCCCGCCCTGCTCATGCCCATCATCATCGTGGGCACCATCACCATGGGCATCGTCAGCCCCACCGAGGCAGGTGTGATCGCTGTTGTTTACGGTCTGTTTGCCGGCGGCATCATCTACCGCGAACTCAAGTGGGAGGACATCAAGTTTGCCTTTGCAGAGACCGTCCGCACCAGCGGCCGTATCTTCATCGTTATCGGCGCTGCAAAACTGTACACCGTCATGCTGACCACCGCAGGCTTTGATAAGTGGGTGGCCAAGACCATGCTGGGCTTCTCCACCAACCCCACTGTCATTCTCATCGTGATCCTGCTGATCTTCTTCATCGTCACCATGTTCATGGAGTCCATCGCAACGCTGACCCTGTTCATGCCCATCCTGTATCCCATTGCTCTGGGCGTGGGCATCAACCCCATCGTGCTCAGTGTCCTGATCACCGTGGTCATCGGTGTTGGTCTGGTCACTCCTCCGGTGGGCATGTGCATTTACGTTGCCTGCGATCTGATGGATGTTACAGTCGGCGAGGTATTCCCCACATTGGTGCCGTTTATTGCGGCCACCTTCGTCTGCATTGCCCTGATGGTCGCCTTCCCTCAGCTGATCCTGCTGCCCACCTATTTGATGGCGTAACCGTTGCGTCCGCTTTTCAGATATGGTAAAATAGTGGTGGAAGTTCAACGTGTGATGTTTGGAGGCTTTCTGCCCCGGAACGTTCCGCGCTGAATGACCCCGAATATCCACCAAACCGGATTTGGAGGCGGAACCATGTCAATGGAACATCCTGAAAAACAGAAGAATGCGGTAAAGTCTGTAGTCGATCAGGTCATGGATGGGATCATCTCCCAGATCATCGACGGCACCCTGCATCCGGGCGACAAGCTGCCTACCGAAATGGAACTGTGCAAGCAGTTCGGCGCGGGCCGCAACTCGGTGCGGGAAGCTGTGAAAAAGCTGCAGGCCTACGGCATCCTGTACATCAAGCGTGCCGACGGCACCTTTGTGAGCGAAAACTACAACCAGAAAATGCTGGACCCGATGCTGTACAGCATCATCCTGCAGAAGAACAGCTGGCAGGAATTTGTGGAACTGCGCTCCGTCATCGATATCGGTACGCTGAATATTATCATTCAGCGCAATGATATCACATCCTTTCTGCCGGACCTGTACCGCACCTTCGGCGAGCTTTCTGCCGAAATGCACTCGCCGGAGCCTTCGGTGGACAAGGTGCTGGAGCTGGACAGCCGGTTCCACACCCAGATCGCCAATGCGGCCCAGAACCCCATGCTGGCCACCATCACCGAGTATATCACCCGGCTGACGATGCCCAGCCGTCTGGAGACCACCCGCAAGGTGCTGGCCAAGGGCGAAGAGGAGATCGAGCGGTTCGTAGAGCTGCACCGCCAGCTGCTCAGCGTGATCGAGCGCAGGCAGGTGGACGAGATCGCCGCTACAGTGCAGGATCACTACATCTTCTGGAAGAAGTAAGCATACAGGCCTCCTGCCTGCCGTAAAAGGCGGGCGGGGGACTGTGAGTTTACAAGATGGGATGTTTGCGCTAAAATGACGTTAGCATCCTTTGTTAAGCTTCTCCAATGCGACATGCAAGGAGTGTTCATCCAATGAAAAAAATCATGATCTCCGTGGCCCCCGTTGCGGCCACAGACATTCTCATCAATCCGCGGGCCATTGCCCGGGATGTGTATGAGTGCTACAAAAACGGCGCGTCCATGGTGCACCTGCACTGCCGCGACCTGAACGGCAACCTCACCCCGGATCTGAGCCTGCTGGAAGAAACGGTGGCCTACATCCGCGAGATGTGCGACATCGTGGTGGAGATCTCCACCGGCGGCGTGTCCAACCTGACCATTGAGGAACGTGTGCAGCCCTGCTACCCCTCCTGGGTGGAAGCCAACAGCCTGAATGTCGGCTCGGTGAATCTGGGTACCTCGGTGTACCAGAACCCCATCAAGGATGTGGAGTACTGCGTCAAGACCATCATGGACAACAAGAAGATCCCGGAGACCGAGGTCTTTGAGCTGGGCATGATCAACACCGTGCGGGAACTGAACGACAAGTTCCACTTTGTAAAACCCATCCTGTTTGCACTGGTGTTCGGCCATGGCGGCGAGATGCCTGCCACGGTGCCGGCCCTGCGCCACATGATCCAGGCGCTGGAAGAGAACTTCCCCAACGGCGACTACCTGTGGGGCTACACGCAGGCCCACCGCGAGGACTGGGAAATGGTCAAGACTGCGCTGGATATGGGCGCTTCCACCGTGCGCATCGGCTTTGAGGATTCGGACATGATCGCGCCGGGTGTCCATGTGGACAACAACGCAGCGCTGATCGCAAAGGTGTCGGACATCGTAAAGTCCAAGGGCATGATGCCCATGACTCCCGACGAAGTGCGCGCCATGCTCAAGATCCCGCCGCTGCGCCGTTAAAAAGGAGGAAAGAAACGTATGGTGATTCAAGGCGTTACTTACCTCTCAGACTTTGAGGCAAAAAAAGCCATCATGGAAATGGCCCGTCGGCTGGAAGCCAAGGGCTGGCTGGTGGCCGGTGACGGCAGCATGAGCGTCCGCGTCGGCCCGCAGGCCGTGTGGGTGACCGTTGCCGGTGCCGACAAGGCCGCGCTCACGCAGGATATGCTGGTGCGCGTGGATATGAATGGCAAGGCGATGCTCAGCGCAAAGCCCAAGCCCCTGCCCGAAGACCTGCCCATCCATCTGAAAATCTATCAGGAAAACGAGAACGCCCAGTGCGTGATGCACACCTATCCGGCCTGCGCGGCTGTGATGGGGATGCAGGGCCAGACCGTGCAGCCTGCAGCGTTCAGCCCCGCAGTGCGGGCGCTGGGACGGGTGCAGCTGCTGCCCGCCCAGAACGTGGACGCGCAGGCACAGGCTGTCAGCCTGTTGTGCCGCACCGATAAGGCTGTCCTGCTGGAAAATGACGGCTGCCTGACCTGGGGCAAGACCCCGGCAGATGCGGCCCATCTGGTGGAAGCACTGGATTACTACGCAGCCGTCACCGCAAAGCTGGGCTGCGCAGGCTGCTCCAAATGCGGCAGCTGCGGCGGTCACTGCACCGGCTGCAGCAAGTGCGGCACACCTGCCGTGCAGCCCATGGCTCAGCCCGCTGCACAGCCTGTGGCAATGGCAGTACCCTCCGCACAGCCTGCCCAGCCGGTGAGCCTGCCGGGCGTTACCGGGCTGATCCAGCCGGGCATGGCGCTGCCCACCCTGCCCAAACAGCAGGCGGCTCCTGCCCCGGTGCCCGCCGCACAGCCTGCGGCAGTCCCTGCAATGGAAGCGGCCCCGGCCGCACCGAAGTCCGCAAATGCCCGCGATGCCGCAATGGCCGAGGTCATCCGCCGGACGCTGAAGAGCTTTCAATAACAAAAAGTTTCGTTTGATCCAACGGATATGACCTTTACGGAAAGGAACGAAAACCATGGATATCAGTTCGCAGGAAATTGAAGCGATCGTCAAGCAGGTGCTTGCCGGTATGGGCGGTGCACAGACAAGCGCTGCCCCTGCAGCCTATACCGCTGCACCCGGCGGTGCAGCAGGCGACCGCGGCGTGTTCGAGAACGTAGACGACGCAGTGGAGGCTGCATGGAAAGCCCAGCGCGACTGGGCGGCCAACTACAAGATCGAGGACCGCCAGCGCATCATTGAAGCCATCCGCCGCTGTGCCCGGGCACATGTGGAGGAGTGGTGCCACAAGATCGTGGAAGAGACCGGCATGGGCCGCTATGAGGACAAGGTGGAAAAACATCTGGCTGTCATCAACAAGACCCCCGGCCCCGAATGCCTGACCACCGAAGCCAAGAGCGGTGACGCGGGCCTGATGCTGGAAGAGTACGCACCCTTTGGTGTGATCTGCTCCATCACCCCCACCACCAACCCTACCGAGACCATCATCAACAACACCATCAGCATGATCGCAGGCGGCAACACCGTGGTGTTCAACGTGCACCCCCGCGCAAAGCGGGTGTCTGCCGACTGCCTGCAGGCGCTGAATACCGCCATCATCGAGGCGGGCGGCCCTGCAAACCTCATTACCATGACCCGTGAGCCGACCATGGAGAATGTGGACAAGATGGCCGCAAACCCCAAGATCCGCCTGATGGCAGGCACCGGCGGCATGGGCATGGTGAACGCCCTGCTGCGCAGCGGCAAAAAGTGCATCGGTGCCGGTGCAGGCAACCCGCCCGTCATCGTGGACGAGACCGCAGACATCGAGCTGGCAGGCCGCAAGATCTACGAAGGCGCTTCGTTCGATAACAACATCCTCTGCTTTGCAGAGAAGGAAGTGTTCGCCGTGAACACCGCCTACGACGGCCTGCTGCACGAGCTGCAGAAGCAGGGTGCCTACCTGCTGAACAAGGCCCAGACCGAACAGCTGGTGAACATCGTGCTGCAGCCCAAGAAGGGCGGCGGCCATGAGGTGAACAAAAAGTGGGTGGGCAAGGATGCCGCCCGCATTCTGGAGACCATCGGCGTGCATGTGCCGGATACTTGCCGCCTTGCCATCTGCGAGGTGCCTGCCGACCATCCGTTCGTTCTGGTGGAGCAGATGATGCCGGTGCTGCCCATCGTGCGCTGCCAGAGCTTTGAACAGGCGGTGGAAGATGCCGTGGTGGCCGAGCACGGCAACCGCCACACCGCTTCCATCTTCTCCAAGGATGTGGACCACATGACCCGCTTTGCCCGGGTCATTGAGACCACCATCTACGTAAAGAACAGCGCCACCAAGGCCGGTGTTGGCATTGGCGGCGAGGGCCACTGCACCATGACCATTGCCGGCCCCACCGGCGAGGGCATCACCTGCGCAAAGAGTTTCTGCCGCCGCCGCCGCTGCATGCTGGCCGAGGGCGGGCTGCGCATCATCTGAGTTTTTGAAGGACGAAACCATCACATACAATTTTTTCAGTGTTCTGACAGGAGGAACAACTTATGAAAGCTCTGGGTTTTATCGAGACGAAGGGTCTGGTTGGCAACATCGACGCTACCGATGCAATGCTGAAGGCTGCTGACGTTGAGTTCATTGGTTCCGACACCATCGGTGCCGGTCTGACCACCGTGATCGTTACCGGCGAGGTGGGCGCTGTCAAGGCTGCTACCGAGGCTGGCGAAGAGGCTGCTTCCCGCGTGGGTGAGCTGTTCTGCGTCAACGTCATTGCCCGTCCCCACGCAGATCTGGCCCGCATCATGCCTGCCAAGGGCCCCGCGACCGGCAAGTCCGGCCTGCCCGCAGGCGAGCAGGTGCCGCTGGATGCCGCTCTGGGCATGATCGAGACCAACGGCCTGACCGCTTCCATCGAGGCAGCCGATGCCATGCTGAAGAGCGCAGATGTCTCTCTGGTGGGTCAGGAGAAGATCGGCGCAGGCCTTGTTACCGTGTTCGTGCAGGGCGACGTTGGCGCTGTGAAGGCTGCTGTTGAGGCAGGCCAGACCGCTGCTTCCCGCATTGGCGAAGTGGTCAGCGCACTGGTCATTCCCCGCCCGCACGCAAGCGTGTCCGAGTGCATGCCTGAGCTGCGCTGAGAACTGCGCTGACGCTGCATAAGAAAGGAGCGCTGTGCCTTGGTTTACCATGACATCAGTCAGGAACAGCTGCTGCTCCTGATCACGCAGGCCGTGCAGGCAGAGCTGCAAAAGCGCAGCCGTCAGGTGCCGGTAGGCATCTCGGTGCGGCACATCCACCTTACCCGCGATGATGTGGACAAGCTGTTCGGCTATGGCTACCAGCTCACTCCCAAAAAGGCGCTGAGCCAGCCCGGCCAGTTTGCCTGCGAGGAATGTCTGGACATCATCGGCCCCAAGGGCGAACTGAAGCATGTCCGCATCCTTGGCCCGGAGCGCAGTGCCACTCAGATCGAGCTGGCGCAGACCGACTGCCGCAACATCGGCATCAAAGCGCCGGTGCGTTCCAGCGGGGATACAAAGGGCACGCCGGGCGTGACCCTGCGCGGCCCCAATGGCACCCTGACCGTGCCGGAGGGCGTGATGATCGCCGACCGTCACATCCACATGACTCCCGCACAGGCAGCTGCCTTCGGCCTTGCCGACGGCGACCGCGTGCAGGTAAAGATCGACGGCCCCAAGCCGGGCGTGATGGGCGGGGTGCTGATCCGCGCAAACGACAAATGTGCACTGGATTTTCACATCGACACGGACGATGGCAATGCCTTCCTGCTCAAGCAGGGGCAGCTGGTCACCGTGCTGGGCAAAGAGGAGTAAGCTATGATTTTAGGGATCGTCAAGGGGACCGTTGTCGCCACCCGCAAAATGCCGGAGCTTGTAGGCTATAAGTTCCTGCTGGTGGAGCCGGTGTTCGGCTCCAAAAAGGATACCATCGTGGCGGGCGACAACATCGGCGCGGGTGTAGGCGAGATGGTTCTGGTCACCACCGACGAGACCACCCAGCATGGTCTGGACCATCCGTCGCCCATTGATGCTTTCATCGTGGGCATCGTGGACAATCCTCCCACCCTGAGTAAGTAACACCCTGCAAGTTTTGCCGCAGAGAGGGGCTTCCTCCCGGCGGGATCGTGAGGCTTAAACAATGAAAATTATTATCATCGGCAGCATTGCCGCCGGGGTTTCGGCCGCCGCCAGACTTGCCGCCGCCCAGCGCGGAGCGCAGATCACCGTCTACGAAAAAGGCGGCTTCTACTCCTGCGGCACCGGCGGCCTGCCCCATTACCTGTGCGAGGATCTGGACAGCCTGAACAAGGCCATTCAGGCCAAGGAGACTGAGCTGAACGCGCAGGGCATCACCGCACATCTGCGCCATGAGGTGCGCGGCATCGACGCAGCCGCCCGCAAGGTGACGGTATGTGATCTTGCCACCGGACGCGTGTTTGAAGACCACTACGACAAGCTGGTGCTGGCCACCGGTTCTTCCAACCGTGTGCCGCAGGTGCCCGGCAGTGACCGCGTGGGCGTGCAGACCCTCAAGACCGTGGAAGATCTGATCTTCCTCAAGGAGTTCGTCCGCACCCCCTATGTGCGGGACATCGTGATCCTGGGCGGCAGCTGGGCCGGTTTGGAGATCGCAAAGTCCTTCCTCAAGCTGGGCCGCAATGTGCGTATCATTGAAAAAGAGCAGCAGCTTTTGCCCCAGTTTGACCCTGAGGTGAGCAAGCTGATCCAGAAGGAGCTGGAAGCGCAGGGCGTGCAGTTCAATCTGGGCGAGCAGGTGCGCTCCTTCCCGGGCCGTACCTTCGTGGAGCAGGTGCAGACCAACCGCGGCACCTACCCCTGTGACCTTTGCGTGGTAGCCATCGGCGTTACCCCCAACACCGGCCTGCTGGCCGGTACCGGGGCGCAGCTGGCACCCAATGGCGCTGTGCTCATTGGTGCCGACCTTGCCACCAGTGTGCCCAATATCTATGCCGTGGGCGACTGCGCGGCCTGCCGCGACGGCTCTCTGCGCACCAGCAGCCTGAAGGTGGCGGATCTGGAGATCGCCCGCACCGGCCTGACCGAGACCGAGGCCCGCAAGGCCGGTCTGCGGGTCAAGAGTGCAATGGCCACCGGCACCGACCGTCCGGGCATCTGCCCGAACCCCCACCGCATCACCATCAAGCTGGTGTATGAGGCCAATACCCGTCAGGTGCTGGGTGCGCAGGCATGGGGAGAAAAGAATGTTTCGGCCCGCATCAACGCCATTGCCGTTGCCATCCGCGCTGGCATGACCGTGGAAGCACTGGGTCAGGTGGATTTCGTCTATTCCTCCTCGTCCTGTTCCATTTGGGACCCGGTGCAGATCGTCTGCGGTCAGGCACAGTAAGCGGAGGGTGAACACATGGCAGAACGCATCAACGCCGTCAAGACCAGCTTTTTTGGCAAGGGTGCCATCCGTCTTCTGGGACCGGAGCTTCAGAAGATGGGCATCCGCCGTGCTTTGCTGGTGACGGACCGCTTCCTCTATGATTCCGGTGCCGCTGCCCGGGTCGGTCAGGTACTGTCCGATGCCGGTGTGGAGTACGCCGTGTACTACAATGTGCAGCCCAACCCCACCGTACAGGTGGTGAACGACTGCATTGCCGCAGCCCGTACCCTGCAGGTGCAGCTGCTGGTGGCTCTGGGCGGCGGCAGCGCCATCGATACCGCTAAGGCAGCCAGCATCGTGGTGGCCTGCGGCGGTACCGTGGAGCAGTACGAGGGCGAGAACAAGTCCTCCAAGCCCGGCCTGCCCATCGTGGCGGTGAACACCACCGCCGGTACCGGCAGCGAGTGCACCTCCTTTTACATCGTCACCGACCCTGTCCGCCACAGCAAAATGGCCATGGTGGACCCCAACTGCATGGTCAGCATTGCGGTGAACGACACCGACTTCATGTCCTCCATGCCGCCCAAGCTCACCGCAGCCACCGGCATGGACGCGCTGACCCACGCCATCGAGGCGGCGCTTTCCAAAAACGCCAACCCGCTCACGGACAAGGATGCCTACTGGGCCATGCAGGCAATCGTGCAGAACCTGCCCCGGGCCGTTGCCAACGGTCAGGATGAAGCCGCCCGCACCATGATGGCCTACGCCGAAAATGTGGCAGGCATGGCTTTCTCCAACGCGGGCCTTGGCATGGTGCATGCGATGGCACACGCGCTGGGCGGACACTACAACCTGCCCCACGGTGTGTGCAATGCGGTGCTGCTGCCCTACGTGCTGGCCTTCAACAGCCGCAGCCCGGTGTGCCGGGAGCGGTTCATGACCATTGCCGCTGCCATGGGCCTGCAGGGCACTTTTACCCCGGACACTGCCGCACCGGCAGTGATCCAGTTTGTCCGTCAGCTCGGTGCAGGGGTGGGCATCCCCGCAAACCTTGCGCAGCTGAACAAGGTGGACCCTGCAGATTTTGCCGCGCTGGCAGAGCTTGCCCTGCACGACACCTGCATGTCCACCAACCAGATCACCCCCACCCGCGACGAGGTGGTGGCGGTGTATACCGCTGCTTTCCGCGGATGAACTTTGAGACCTCCTCCATTTTCTCCATACCCAAACAAAGCCGCCGCTCTCCCTCTGCAAGGGAAAGCAGCGGCTTTGTGCTGTAAAAAAGGGGTGGTGGGATTGTTTTTAAAGAGGATTCTGTTATAATAAAATGAAAACGCGGTGCAGAAGTAAGAGGAAAAAGCGATGGAAACAAGAGAAAAACAGGCGTACCTGATAGAAGCACATAAATGTGATGAGATGCTTCTGACCCTGTTGCGGATGCTGGATGTACCGTGGAATGATATATTCATCCACATGGACAGCAAAAATACGGACTACCAGCCGGAAACGGTGGAGTGCCGCATGAAATATGCGAAAGTGTTTCACGCAAAACGGCACAGTGTTGTGTGGGGCGGTGTCAGTCAGGTAAAAGTGGAGCTTGTGCTATTGAAAACAGCAGTGGCCCATGGCCCGTATCAGCATTACCACCTGATCTCCGGTGTGGATCTGCCCATTCAAACACAAGAAGATATCCGTGCATTTTTTGAGGCAAACCCGGACGTGGAATTTGTCCATTTCGACCCGCACCCGTTCAGCCCATTCAACGATGAGCGCGTTTATTACCGGCACTTTTTCCAGAATATCGATCTGCGCCGCCATCCAGTGCTCGGCGTGATCAATGGGATCCTGCTGTCGGGCCAGAAGCTGCTGAGAATAAAGCGCAATCAGGACGTTCACTTCACAAAGGGCAGTCAATGGTTCAGCTGCACGGATGGCTTTGCACGGTATCTGCTGACAAAAGAAGAGTGGGTCCTGCAGGTGCTGGACAAGACCTTTTGCTCGGACGAGTTCTTTGTGCAGACACTGATCGCGCAGTCGCCGTATCAGGATAAGATCTATCAGGGGCCGGGTGATACCAGTGCCCGTGCCATCGATTGGGACAGAGGCAATCCGTGGGTCTGGTCAAGGGTTCCACCTATCTGGAAGAGCTGGCCCGCACCGGCATCGTTGTGTTCGACAAGACCGGCACCCTGACCCAGGGCACCTTTAAAGTGACCGGCATCCACCCCGCAAAGGGCACCAGCGAGGAGCAGCTGGTGGAAGCTGCCGCGCTGGCCGAGAGCTGGTCCAAGCACCCCATCTCCCTCAGCATCAAGGCCGCTTACGGCAGGGAGATCGATCCGAACCGTGTCACCGATGTGCAGGAGCTTGGCGGCCACGGCGTGACCGCCAAGGTGGACGGCAGGACCGTTGCTGCCGGCAACGCCCGCCTGATGGAAAAGCTGGGCCTGAAGGCTCCCGCCGTCAGCGAGACCGGCACCATCGTGCATGTGGCCATCGAGGGCATGTACGCCGGTTATCTGCTGATCGCCGATGTGGTGAAGCCCCACAGCGCACAGGCCATCCGGGGCCTGAAGGATGCCGGTGTGCGCAAGACCGTGATGCTGACCGGCGATGCCGAGCCGGTTGCAAAGGCCGTTTCCGCAGAGCTTGGGCTGGATGAATACCATGCGGGCCTGCTGCCGGGCGACAAGGTAGACCAGATCGAAACGCTGCTCGCCGCAAAGCGGCCCAAAGAGAACCTTGCCTTTGTGGGCGACGGCATCAACGATGCCCCGGTGCTGTCCCGTGCCGATGTGGGCATTGCAATGGGCGCTCTTGGCTCTGACGCTGCCATTGAGGCCGCCGACGTGGTGCTGATGGACGACGACCCGCTGAAGATCGCCAAGGCCATCCGGATTTCCCGCAAGTGCATCCGCATCGTCTATCAGAACATCGCCTTTGCCCTGCTGGTCAAGTTCGCCTGCATGGCCCTGGGGGCCGTGGGCATCGCCAATATGTGGCTGGCCATCTTCGCCGATGTGGGTGTGATGATCCTGGCAGTGCTCAACGCCATCCGTGCGCTGTTCGTCAAAAAGCTGTGAACGCGGAAAGCGCCCCGTCCAAGGCTGCACGGGCATGTCCCGGAGTCCGGCGGCAGAGCCCCAGGCAAAGGCAGCCCTCCGGTCAAGCGTGAAGGGACCAAATCCGCACAAAAACCCGGC
>OOCD01001412.1_pt1 | contig 14756 bp, 19 predicted proteins | sample 1671791 | NCBI WGS metagenome assembly OOCD01 (sample SAMN06348193, study PRJEB24527) | human gut metagenome | biome: human gut; feature: ankylosing spondylitis patient; material: feces | host: Homo sapiens | place: China | collected 2015-10
GTTAATCCTAGAGCTTCCTTTGCAATAACTAAGAATCTGCTTTGGTTATATCCTTCCAGCTTTGCAGATTCTTCCGAGCGGCTATTATCTCCGTCTCTCTCAATGGGCTCACGTTCTGAAGCATCGTGATAGAGTCGCAAAAAGGGAAGTAACCTATTCTAAAGAATATGGCATTGAGAAGTATTCGTATATCTTCCCATGTGGAATTATCTATAAGAACATTGCGAAACCATGCCGGTGGCTCCGACGGCTTATTATGAATGCCCAAACATACAATATCAAGAAGTAACTCTCCATACTTATCCATCATAACCGGAAAATCACTAGTCGGCTCATCAGACTTGACAATCATCTTATCAAGGTCTGCCGGTTCTATTTCAAGCAAAAGAGGTCGCAACTTAAACCATGTCCTAACCGTTATCGGACGTATGACTATACTATCCCCGACTTCCTTTCCTGCCGGAATAGATTTTCTCTCGCTAAAATCAAATGGTATCTTGACTGGTTGCTCCGTTATGGAAGCCGACTCCAATTTAAACAAATTCTTTATGCTCATAAATTTATCCAAAGGGGCTATCCCGTTGTACTTCCGGGAAAACTCCATAATATTCGCGACTATTATAGAATTGTTTCGCCCCTATCCATCAAAAGTTTGTTTCTATAGGCGGACTCGAACCGCCGACCTCATTATACAATGCGCTCTGCCGACTGAGCTATATAGAACCATAGTTATTACTTGGATGCGGTTTTGGCCGCCTTAGCTTTAGGCGCCGCATCAGTAACTTCACGCATAAAGGCAGTTTTGGTTTCCCCTTTTTCTGTAATTGCTGCCTGTACGTACACACGAACCAATAACAACTCTGCTTGTTCTGCACCCGGAGCCTGCGAAATCTTAGCTGCTATCTTACCATTGACAACAGTATAAACTACTTTCTTTCCTTTTTTGGGCAATGTTTCGCATTGGAATGTCTTATTGATTGACGGAATATCCGTAGGCTTATTCCAAACATCCTTTGGAGATAATTCTTCCCCTTTGTCAACGGTTCCACCGGCAAGCAATGCTATTGTATCATTACTTGGAGTAGGAATAGAGAACTCAATATAATCAGTGGTATCTTTTACAAATTCCACATATAAGGGTTCGGTACTGCCTTCAATGTCTATCTTCACTTCCTTAGGGTCTGCAAAGTTGAAAGCAACACTACTTTTGGTGGGTAAGGGAAGTGTGGTAAAATCCGTTCCCGGCACTCCATCACCAACATCTGCAATTCTAATCGCGCCTACGCCCATAGCAATAGGCCTTACCGTTTTTGTTTCTGCCATAATCAATTATCCACTTTTACATTAAATCGAATATTAGTACACATAAATCCCTCTTTTAAATCCGGTATCGGAATACTTAGGAAATCCTCTATTTCTCTACAATTGCCATCATCGCTATTTATCGAAGCAAGAGCCTTACGCACCATACGTTTTAACTCTTTCATACGTTGACACTGATACATTCCATTATGCTTCAAAGGAACAAACACATTCACATTTACAGGGATTTTATTAATGAAATCCAACTCCGTTAATGATAGATGATTAATTACGATATGTTCGTCCTTAACACCGGCCTCAGATTTGTCTTTATATATGGCAATTCCAGTACCGGCAGCTTCTATCGCTTCATATACGAAATCTATTACATCAAATTCATCCATAAACTAGATTTTTTCAAATACCCTAATCAATGCCTTACGCAAATACTCCTGACATTGGATATATCCCGTAGTAGCCACATCTTTTCCTTTGGCTTCAACATGAACCGCATATTCCATACCGGCAACACCAATCAGTACGTAACTGCCTTGATAAGCCAAAGAAATATCTTCGGCCAACTGTCTGGCTTTGGAAATACCAGTATCACCGTCATTCCCTTTACCGCTTTTCTCAAAGTTTTCAGAAACGGTTTCTCCATCCATAGCTATTATATAACCTACAGAAGAACGAAGATTGCCTGTGCGGTCTGTATAGTTACCCGATTTACGGGCCACTTCTACAAATTTTTCTCCGGCAGCAGAAAGTAATTTAAAAATCCTTTCTTCTGCTCGTTCTTGGAATTTGTCAAACCAGCGGTCTATATCCGCATCCGAAAACAAAGGCGTCAGTCCTGATTTCATACATTTATAATTGAATGGGATTGATACGGTTCCCAGCAAATTATATCCACATCAACATTAAGAGAAGGAACTTGTAAACGCAAATATTTAACATCAATATCAGGACGGACTTTAGTATAGAAATAGCCATGTACTTGCTTTTCGTCGCCAAGGCTGTTTTTCTTCATAACTATGCGCCCATCACTAACGGAATCATATCTTCCCTTTACTGACAGAGTTTTTGTTTCTCCATCAACCCACTCACCATTGACTAATTTTCCGCCAATTTCATAAGTTATCAAGGCAGTATGAGGATATCTGGTTACCATGCGTTCCTTGCCCTTCCCCTAATAATGATTTTCTTTCCTAATTTGGCAGCCTTTTCAGGCTCCCCGTTCTCAATATATAACTGCTTTGCAGTCTGTATATAGTAAGAGCGGGGATGAGAGATAGATAACTTGTTTTCCGTGAAATCCGGAGAATTTATCAGCATGGCATACGTATCAGCGACACATAGACCAACTTGCTTTATATTATCAGTAGTACATTGTTCTTCGGGATTAATACCACGCTTTACAAATACTACCTTTTCCAAGAAGCCTTCCATATCTCCAATAGAGGGATATTCCAGTATCGTTTCTCTGATTGTTGCCATAACTGTATTATTCTTCGTCACCCGGTTCTAAGTTTTCATCATCCACTTCCTGACCCAAGAACTTAGCAGGAATATTATCCGTACCTTCTGTTGCTTCGTCAGAAGGCCATTCCTTACCATCAGCCTGCAAGATATACATAGCTTCCGGGTCATTGACTACAGGAATTGCATTAGCTTCAGCCTTGGTCCACTCCTTGAACGGCTCTTCAGTAGAGAATTTTGTAACCAAGATAAAGTCTTTCTTTACCATGATTGCTTTCTTCTTCAAAGACTCCGAATTTTCAGCCATAATAGGACCGTGCTGGATATTACCAACATTCAAATCCTCAAGGAAGCAAATACGATGCTTCTTCCATGGGCAAACAGTAGTACGTTTGTGGTTTGCATCTTCAATACGCACAGCCGGATTGATAGTGATAATCTGTGCCGGATATTCTTGTTCAGCCAAATACTCGTTAATAACCTTCTTGGTGATAACGAGTTTCGATGTCTGGTTAATCCAGCCCTTAATCTTATCCAAAGTTGATTTCTGCTTCTTCAATAAAGTGAAATCAGATGTCAGCATAATGATGTATCGCAGACTTACCCCCTTGGCACTTGCTGCAGAAAGTACATCTTCAATATCTTGCAAACCGTCAGCTTTTGCTGCATCAGCCCAGTCTGCTGAAGATTTCTTTCTGTTATCTGCCGGCATACCACAACCTACAAATTCAGTGGTTACAATGCCATTATTATTCTTTGCTGACAAGTTGAAACCTGCACGGCTCATATACTGCATAGCCCACCATTCCATACGGCCACGCACTGCATTATACACAAAATCCTGGTCTTTAAAAGCAAGATTCAGCAACTCCATTTGCTCTGCATCTCCTTGCGCATCACGTTCCAGATTCTTATATTCCTGATAGTCGCTTTCGTTCATGCCACGCTTTACGGCTGTTTTTGGAATATCACCGGACATTTTGCTGATTACTTCCCGCGTCTTCTCTCCAACCAATGTTTCCCATTTCAAGCTTGTAACTCTTTTGGGAGTAAAGAAATTAGGGTAATACATTGGTTTTACATGGCGCGAGTTTAAACGGGCGCTCATGTTTTTCTTGTTTACTTGTCTAATTAAACTTCTTTCCATAAATCAATTATGATTTCTTGTTTACGAATCTGATTAACGGCATCAAAGCCTTCAAGCCTGCATCGATAGGGAAGGGCATATTACCTTCACTAATGGTTCCACGCACCATTAAGCCGCATGATTGGTTAGCAACAGTCAAATCTACTTTTGACAAGGTTATCACCAACTCAGATGAACTTGTAACAAGGGTTGCCTTTCCTGCCGTAGTCTTCTCTTTTACCCCGACTAATACTTGACCTACCTTTGCTGCGCCAATCGTGGCTTCAAGAGTAATAACATCATATCCGGCATTACTCTTGTCTATGGCTGTAATCTTATCGGATGCACCTTTTAAGCCCCCTCCAACGGTAACAAAATCCCCAACAGCAAACAGATGGCTTTTATTGACTTTTACAGTCGTTCCCTCTGCTTCCAAGGCTTCTGTAACCAAAGCAGTCTTGATTACACGATACCCTCCATTTTCATCTTTGCCGACAACACAATATGGCGGCAATTCGTCCAATGGCATACCGTCAAAAATCGCAGTTCTTAAATCAGCGCGAACAATGGTACCGCCACCGACAACATCCTCGAGCATTTTTATGACCGCAGGATGGTACTGAAATTCTTTTTCTTTCTTAAAAAACATAGCTACAATGGATTAATTATTAATCAATACCGAGACTGGCAACCCCGTTGGAATCCCCAGTACCCTCATCTTTATTCATGATTTCCAACCATTCCTTTTCTGTCCGGTCTTTGGGCTGTGCTACATACGGGCGATAATTGCCTGCGTCCACTTCATCGGATATTGCGCTTTGGCGAATTTCCTTATATTCTTCTTGAAGCTCCTTAATTTGGTCTTCTACAGATGTTTCGGAATTTACATCAATACGCTTAAACCATTTTTCCGGCAAATTGGCTGTATCAAACAATGCCTTAGCAGACGCGTTTTTGCCGGAATCGGAAACGGTTTTTGTTAAGGTGGAAATATTATCCGTTAAGGTCTGGATTTGCTTTTGCTGGGCTTGAAGCATCTTTTTGAAAGCAGGCGGAAGATCATCCAAATCATCATCTACATCATCGTTATCGTCGTCAACGACCGTTTTGTTTTTCTTCCCTTTTTTGCCCTTTCCCTCTATAGGCTTGCCATCTTTCAGACCATGCTCCTTTTCATATTCAGCAATAGCATTATTGATAACATTCTGATTGTTCTGCTCGCTTGCTTCCAAATCCGTAAGAATGTTATCCTTAAAAAGAGAGACATAGTTTTCCAGATTTTCCTCGCTCTCAATATTAAACAAGGCTTTTACCTTTGCAGCATATTTCTCTGGAATACCTGCTTTCTTTAAAGCTTTTTTAATTGCAACTAAAATTTCCATAGTCTTTTTGCTTTAAAATATATTGGAGCAGGATTTTTACCATAAAAAAAGGCTACCCGCACCCGGATAGCCTATATTCAAATAAACTTTAAATACTAATCTTTATCGTCTTCATCATATCCACACATGGCATCAGCTTCCGCCTGCCAGCGGTCAAACATAAAGTAATACTTTTTATATCCCTCTTCCTTTTCCTCCATGCTTAACCTTGCCCAACTTACGGAAGCCATCATTGCTTTGTTATTCTCATCATACTTTCCTGCTTCGTAATTTCTGAGAATTCTTTCCGATCTTTCTTTCCAATACTGGCGAAGCTCATCTGTAACTTCCGGTACTTTAACTTTATCTGTCATAATTCTTTCAATTCAATATTAATCTCATCTTCCAACTCCAATATTGAGACAACCTCAAATCTTGTATCAGTAGTAAAGAGAACCTCGTATTGGTTCATCCCTACAAATTTACCGTTAAATTCCGAGATTTTCGATATATCCTTTCCATTTTTACCCTGAATCGTAAAAACTATGCTCACTTCATTTCTTTTCAAAGGACGATAACTCGCAAACATATCAGCTATTTCCGGAGATTTGCTACATGATGTAAATATCTTGTGGGAAACCTCTTTTTTATCCTTATACAAAGCTTCGTATTCCTTTCGCTTTATTATAGTACCACGATACGTAATGCCTTTAAATGTTGGCAACAAATTCAACCCTTCACGAATTAATGTTGCGGCAGCTTTATTAAACTCGCTAAGGTTCTCATTATACAACTGCTTATTTAATTGTCGATAGTTGCCTCCGGCTTTAGTATAATGATGTATAGCGGCCAACCTTGTATTAGAAATATTCGGATATTCCTTTGAAAGAAAATCAATAGCACGCTGCATCGATACAGATGTGCTTCTTGTGCGGGTAAACTTCTTTTCTTCCAATGTATAAATATTGGTTTTCAACTCTCCAAAGAACCGCCGGTTATCACGAATAAAATAGGGTTCATTGCTCCATCCTTTAGCCCTTTCAAGGTTCTTGCTTACCCAAACTTTAGCCGATTGAGGTATATCTTTCACAACAAGTTCTTCCGGTATCGTATCATTTACCAAATACTCGGCCAAATCTTCCGGTTCCATAACTATTGGAATCGCATAACAAATGCAAAATGGATGAAACCCTGTGAATTTAAATGTTTTCGGATATTTGCCAACCATCGAATCACAAAGTGCACATGGTCCTCGATTACTATCAGACCGTCTTATCTCTATGCCCAAAACAAAGTCCTGACCATTCCATCGTTCATAATCTGCTGCACGATAAGCCATATTGGTTGTCGTAGAGGATAATCGCAATGCGTTCATACTTGCACTACGGTACACACCTTGGCCAGGATGATAATTTTTCATAGGCTGAGATAAAATCAGTTTCCCATTTGCATCACGCACACGCCTAAAACGTTTGTCCGGCTCTTTAAGAAGTTGGCGCACATCCCGGCCTATCTGCCCGGCATTACGGCCTACCGATACTCCGGATGCAAGATAATACTCCAGTTGCTCTTTTGCCAACTCCGCAATATTCCACACACGGTCAGATAAGGCATTTCCCCTAATATCCATACCTTTTTTTAGCTGCAACATAGCTTTGGCATTATGAGCAAACAGCCCTTCTTTTATAGCTGTACTGATAGCCAATCCCTCAATATACCTTGAAATAAAATCATCATTCTTTAGTTCAGAACGTTTCCATGCGTCCATTTGAAATTGAGTAATATTGGCAAGTAGGTCAGATTGTAACTTTACCAGCTCCCTATCAATACGTTTTTCTATTGACTGATTTCTTACCCATACACTATCTTTCCCCTTATCTGCCCATTGTTGAAGATAAGGGGAAATAGCAGCAATAAAACGATTAAAGATAGCTGTTATATCATTTTGCTGCACCAACATTTTTTGCAAATGCTGACTATCATAAAAGGAAAGCCCTTTACGTTTCATCATTCATCTGGATTAGCAGGAAATGTAGCACCAAAAGGATTGCTGTTTTGTGCCATTTCTTTTTCTTCTTTCTTCATGGTTGCAATCTCTTGTTTGGCATTCTTTGTATAAGGAGATTCTGCAGTAATGGTCTCTTGCGAATTAATAGGCTTATTACCGTTTGCAATAGCCAAGTTCTGCAAAATTTCCGTAAGGTTCTTTGGCAAGATTGAACCGAACTTCACCTCGAAATAATTTCCCTCTATTGCGCCAGCGTTTTTGATATGGGAAATACGGGCCATACCAGCCTGCACGATTGCCACACAACGCTGTACCACCGGACCGAATATTTCCATCTGTTCCGTAGCTTTTATCTTTGCGTCAATAGTCATAAACTCACGAGCCACTCCGGATAAATCACCTATACCGATAAGGTTATCAAAGGAGAGGTCAGGGCAAGAAGCACCGGAAAATATCTCATGCCTTTCGTTTGCGATTTCCTCTTTCTGAGAATCAATAGACTGCTGCCAAGATAAATATTCTGCATCACCATGATAAGCAGTTCCGGTATCTGGGTCCACTTCCATGGAGAAATTCAATTCCTTTCCCACCGTTTCTTTTGAAGGTAAATTGGTCTGGCCGTAAGTCTTTAGCATAGGGTCTCCAAAATAGTCATTAGTATCTGACATTCGAGAAAGGCGCATTTCATACGCATCCATAAGAACTGCTATATCTTCCCAGTCCGGTTGGTCTACCTCTGCATAGACAACTGGAATTTTCCCGAATAGATTCTTATCCTTTGTTATAACCCACTGCCCATCATTGATTCCGGTTATAATCTCATTAGCGGTATAAATCTTCACGCATTCACAACTTCTGCCATTAACCATAGCTGTGTATTTATGAATGAAGCCATCCATATCATCATCATCGTCAAAATGCGGGTAAAATTCATTGGTTACATTATCATCCTTTGGTGTTGATAATATTTTGGCTTTTAATACGACTTCTTTTTTAAAGACAGGATTTCCATCCTTATCCGTTCCCTTAATATTGCTTTTCGTTACAGGATAAAAGACAATCGCCCCTTTGGTTTCAGATAGTACAATACGAGCAAATCTCATAAAGACTGATTTCATCTTAAGCTTACGGACAAATACCTGCTTGAAGTCTTGCAAGCTATCATCATCCATATTATCTGCCGATACAATCATATCCCCACCGAACAAAAAAGCTGCTGCTGTACGTACTATCTTCTTTGGGATATTAGTTACAATCTTAGCAACCGGCACAATCTTATCTTCCAAACGTTTTGGTTTTTCTTCGCCAGTATTTGGGTCTGTTTCAAACTCTGTATCTGAATATACAGCCACTTTTTTAGGTTCACGGAAACCTACTGAAGTTTTACGACGGCGGCGTTCTCCGTTATATTCCTCCAAATATTCTTTTGGGTCTCTATCTTCTATGGTATCTACACATAAATCACTGACTATTCGAGAAAAGTCATCATTACTCAATATTTCGAATATTCCTGGCATATACTTTTCTCTTAAAATATAGCATTAGCTTTATTTTACGAAAAAAGCGGGGACATGATCCCCGCTGAAAAATCTACTTATTTACTTAGATCTCTTTAGTTGCCCATACAGCCAGTGCACGAATTGAATAACTGTACAGATGCTGGAAAGAATATAAAGAACCTCCATCATCATTATTTTTTAGTCTTTGTTTGACGTGACACGGTAGTTCGTGACAAATCCGAATCTTATAATGGTGTTATCTCTTGTGAGATCATGTCTCAGCATTGCAAAATTATAAAAAATTATCCACGCCCCACCTTACGAGATGATTTTTTGAAATTCAACCCGATTGACTCGGCAAACTCTGCAAGAATGGTACATCCATCCGGTGCATCATCATGGGCATTATCCCCCTCACGCTTATAGTTTGTAAGAGCTTTCATAAAGCGTCCGTAGTCAGAGCCTTTAGTGTATTCTGTTTCATCAAGAAATGCGCAATGCTTTTTTATCCAGCCGGCTTTCATCAGAATACGAGTTTCTTTATGCTGAGTAGTAGGACGCGCTTGGATAAGACAGGACTTTCTTTTAGTGGTAACAAGTTTACGCACATTGATAGCGAATATACGCCCACCATTGTTTGACTCGATACGTAACTGGTCGCATTCGGTATCTATTACCATTTGTGCCAAGCGTGGCTCCGTAACCTCAACCGGGTCTTTGGTAAATAATACATCTGTGATAAAGTATTTCGGTCCGAATACCTTTGCGAATGGTGCACAGAAATCATCATCACCTTTATCCGCAGTATCACAAGCGCCAATAGTGCCATCAGGTCTTTTACCTGCAATATCGGCGAGTTTAAAGCGCATAAGGGAAGACTTCGGAAATAGTAAACCTTTTGCTTCGAATGGCTCCTGCATATACTCGGCCATCCAAATACTTTCGTCTGTCTCCGAGCGCAATTCAAGGTAATATTCGGTCGTGTGTACATCTTCACAGAAGGACCGTTCGTTTTCATCAAGAGCAGCAATACGGATGATTTCATTATATTTCCCTGCTTCTTCCAAACGCCCAAGTACATCATTGGCAGACCAGCGTGTACCAATGTCAATAAGACAACAGTTACCCTCTATACGAGAATCATGCGTACCTTGTTTCCATGACCATACTTTTTCATTATTATTATCGGATAAGGCATCTTCCAAGCTCTTGTACAAGTCGTCCGTCATGGCGAGCATGGATGCACCGAAACCGATAACAGTTCCACCAACACCACCGCCAAAATAAGAAACCTGACGGGCTCCCTCAACATTCCAGCTCTTCACATTCTGTTTATCACCTTTAAGATAAATATCCGGAAATATCTCATGAAAACGTTTGGACTTCACAATATCACGGGCATCATAGGAAAGTTTATTGTACAATGTATCAGAACAGCAATTACGCATAACTGATTCTTCCGGAAAATGCCCGAGCATCCATGCGATAAACAAAGATGAAATATAAGACTTTCCTGCACGTGGCGGCATACTTACTGCAAGACGATAGATTATGCCGGCAGAGTATGACTCATATACACGCATAAAAGCTTCTGCAACTTTCTTCAGGAATAAACGCTTTGCAAAAAACTTCGGGTCATAGTATAAACAGAAAGCCCAGAAATCTTTCTGAGCTTCCCGCTTGCGAAGAATTGTTACTGCCTTCGCACGCTTTATAAGAATTTCCCGGTTGCTTTTACTCTTGTTCGCCACGTATTATAGCTATTAACTGTTCATCGGTCATACTTTCAAGTTCATCACCTAAATTCACATTGGTATCAACTTCTTTACGGTCGCGCCATTTTTCCGGCTGTCGGTTCTTCAACCAAACTATTGCAGCCGTTGTGTCCGGTGGATAATGTTCTATATACTCCTTTTGGTCAGTTATACGCCCATCAGATGTAGCGAATTTAGTTGCTTTGCATGAGTAACCAATAGCACGATTATACAAGCGAGAAGCTACATTGGCATCAGCCAAATTCTTTCCTTTTTTTAAGGACTCAAGAAATTCAGGGTATTTCTTTTTCCAACTATTGATTGTCTGTTCTGAAACCGAGAAGAATTCAGCAATTTCTTTATCTGTCGCACCAAGCAGACAGAGTTTAAGAACTTGGTCGGAATACTCTTCTTTGTAATCCGATTTACGTCCTCTTTTCTTTTTTTCTGCTGAATTCTTCTTTTCTGTCATAACCAATAACTAACCAAAACTGACAAATTGAGACAACTCATCCTTTAATTCGGGTAAGCCTCCATTATCAAAATAGAAAGAAGAACGCATTTTTCCCTGTTTTTTTACCCCACGCATGGTTTTACACAAGTGTTCTCCCTCCAATACTACACCTATAGCTAAAGGTGGATATTCATCACCAAGTGCATTCCTTATCATATCAACAATATCTTGCGCCAATCTTTCTTGTATCTGTAAGCGGGCAGCGCAGTAATCTACCACACGGCCCACTTTGGAAATGCCAAGAATCTTTCCTTTAGGATTAGGGATATATGCAAACCAATACTTACCAAAGAAAGGCATCATGTGATGCTCGCACATAGAATAATATGTACCGGAATCAGACACAACACTACCACAAGATAAACCATCCTTGCCATTCGGGAATACAGTAATCTTTGGCTTTTGTTCAGGGTCATATCCACGAAATATCTCTTGCCACATCCTTAAAATACGATCCGGAGTGCCAACAAGTCCTTCTCGATTAGGATTCTCACCAATGTACGAAAGGATATTTCTTATCGCACATTCAATATCTTTTGGGTTTGCAAGCTTAGTTTCCATTTAGGATGCTTTTTAATATAATCAATAACTTCTTCTGTATTTTGACAAGAGCATGGCTGTAAATAATACACGGCTGCTGTCATTTCTTCATAGGTTGATAAATCCTGCCCAGTATAGACTACTTTTATTTCATGAGGATTAACAACAATAGCATTACTTCCTTCTTTCGGTGAGCAGGTTACCCAATCTATATTATTCGGTAAGGAGCGCGTCCCATTAGTTTCTATACAGACATATTTACCTATCCGATGCAGACGGTCTACAAACTCCCTATCAATCCAAAGCGAAGGTTCTCCGCCCGTCAGTATTACCATCACTGCCGGATATTTCCCTACTTCCGACAAGATTTCCTCATCGGACATCAAAATACCGTCTTCATGCTGCGTATCACAGAAAGGACATTTCAAATTACATCCGGAGAAACGGACAAAAACAGCCGGGGTTCCGGTATGATAACCTTCCCCCTGTATGCTGTAGAATATTTCATTTACCTTTTTCATACCATGCTATATTGTTTTCCGATTCCTGCACCATTACTTTAAAACAAGCCGGAACTTGTTCACAAATACCCGTTGGCGGAATTAATTTAAGTTGATAAATATGAGTAAAAAGTTGTACATGTCGCTGATTTTTAGTAACTTAGTGGTGATTAAAACATTAAGTTCAAACCATCGTATGTACAACCTTTATGCAAAATTCGTCAAAATACTTGAGATATGCAAGCAATTCTCTGAAAATCTCGTCAATGATTCGGGTAATGTTCCACGTCGTGGTCCTGTTCCCAAGTTTTCGGATTTGGAAGTGGTGGCGCTATCCCTGACGGCAGAGACCGAGAGCATTGATAGTGAGAAGTGGTTGTTCGACTATAAATTGCAAGAATACAAGGACAGCATTCCCAATCTCATATCAAGGAGACAGTTCAATGACCGCAGGAAGAAAACGTCAGGCCTGTGTGAGGAACTGCGCAAGCGGATTGCCATGGAAATGGATGGCGGAGAGGAACAATTCTTTGTTGACTCCAAGCCGATAGAGGTCTGTAGGGTTGCAAGAGGAAAACGTTGCAAGATGGGGCGTGCCGGCAATTTCTCGCAAGCTCCCGACTTCGGCTTCTGTGCTTCGCAGAACACGTATTATTTTGGTTATAAGTTACACGCTCTCTGTGGGTTAAGTGGAGTTATCCATTCCTATGATCTGTCAAAGGCAAGTGTGGCTGACCTCCATTATATGAAGGATGTAAAACATACTTATCACGACTGTAGCATCTATGGTGACAAAGGGTATATTGGAGCTGACGTACAGCTTGACTTGTTCGAAACCGCACACATAAGACTGGAGTGTCCGTATCGGCTCAACCAGAAGGACTGGAAGCCGACATTCATTCCGTTTGCAAAGGCAAGAAAGAGGATTGAGACAATATTCTCACAACTTACAGACCAGTTCTTGGTCATCAGGAACTACGCGAAAATAACGAATGGTTTGTTTGCCAGAATCATTGGCAAAATTAGTGCACTTACCATTCTGCAATACGTAAACTTCATTAACGACAAGCCCATTGGCAGAATTAAGTATGCACTAAATTAATTCCGCCAACAGGTTCACAAATCCATCTTGCCATATTCTCCGCTGTCGTATTAAATGAAAGCACTTCATTTAAGTTACGGTGGTCCAACTGTTCCTGAATTTTTTGTTTTATGTGAGTAAAATCTACAACCATACCATCATCATTCAACTGTTTTGCCCGACACCAAACCACGATTATCCAATTATGCCCATGTAAATTCTCACATTTGCTCTCATAAGACAACTTCAAACTATGTGAAGCTGATATTTCAATACGTTTTCTAACTGTGTACATAATAACTATTTATAAAATGACAATACCTGCATTATTTCATCTTCTTCTTGTTTCCGACCATAAGTTCCGGATTCTATCAAAGGAAGAATTTCTTTTCTGATGTAAGATACATTCCTATCTATAATATCTTCAGTAAAAGGATAGCCATTCAGGGCAAAGGCTATAAACTTGCGGAAACACGGTTTACAACTCCAACATTCTTTCCCATGCTCCGGAGTATAACAACTGAACGATGAAGAAAAGGCCTCATCCATATCGCCACCTTGCGCAACAAAAGCCCTAACGAGTTCAGCCTTTGTGTATCGCTTGAAATCCAGATTTATTTTGATTTTCCTTTCTTCCGTCCAATGCTGTTTCTGATAAAGATAGTTCAATAACTGCTCATAGATATCAGCAAATACCGGAGATTTGTCAAGCACCCGGTCCCCGGCCGTAGCACCTAAACAAATTTCATTCCCATAATTAGTGGCAATCCCGATAAGGTACATATTCCGCAACGGAATTATCTTATCTTCCCGTTCCCACTTGGAAAGGTCTAGTTTCTCCACTACAACATCAGCAGGAAGGCGCTTTATTTCCTCTTGTGAATACTTTGTGCCCATATCCACGTATAATTTCACATCAGGCTTCCAAATCTTGTCTATAAGCCAGCTATCCATGCCCCCTGAATATAGGAGGACTTTCTTCTCATAAGAACTCTTCTGCATACTTTTGAAATTTTATCCATTCATTAAAATTATGTCTATTCACCAAATCATGATGCCTGGCTCTCATCCCTTTTGGCGGATCGTAGCATTGCATCTGACCGTTATCAAACTTATATATCTGTCCATATCGGGCACCGGATAGCCATGTCGTACTATCAACACTATCAAACTTAAGGTATGGAAGATATTTGGAACTTGTAAAGCCAAGCCCATGAATACGGATACCGGCACTATGAGCCTGGTCTATAAACCATTTCAGAATCATAGGATTCTGTCTGATTCTTCGACCTTCTTCCATTGCGGAAGTCGTACCGATAGCCACATAAGGATATTCTTCACACATACGTAGAAAATAATCCCTTTTTCTTGAAGCATGCCACACGGGAATAGGTTTCCGCCCTGTCTTGTCTTCCAAGTAACGACGGTAATATTCAACCTTACGCAACCCGACAACAACATCAATATCAAGCTCAAAAAACTTTTGGATATTATTTTTGAGAATGAAATCAGCATACTTCCTTACATAACTATCCCAGTCAAATCCATTATTTTTTCCAGAAAAGGCAGAAAAAGCACCACTATCAAGAATA
>OOCD01001413.1_pt1 | contig 14752 bp, 9 predicted proteins | sample 1671791 | NCBI WGS metagenome assembly OOCD01 (sample SAMN06348193, study PRJEB24527) | human gut metagenome | biome: human gut; feature: ankylosing spondylitis patient; material: feces | host: Homo sapiens | place: China | collected 2015-10
CAGGGCAGTCGCTTTCCTATTATACTGTTTATACTGTGTGTTTTCCGGGGGCAAGGGTCAGCTTACGCCCATCGGGCAGGGTGACATCGGCGGTCAGATTGGCGGGGATTTCAAACTCATACGCTACCGCATCGCCGTTATATCGCCAGCCGCTTACAATGCGCCCGACCGGGGAATCGTAGGCAGCTTTCGCCCAGCCCAGCGATTTATCCGGCGTCGGGGCAATCGTCAGTACGCCGTCCGCGTAATGGATGCCGCACACGCCGCCGAACAGCCAGCCGCAGATGGCACCGTAGCTGTAATGGTTCAGGGATTCGTGGGGCTTGCCGTTTTCGTCAATGCCCGTCCATGTCTCCCATACGGTAGTCGCACCCTTGCCGACCTCATACAGCCAGCCGGGGGCGTCGGGCTGCAAAAGCAGCTTGTAGGCAGTGTCCGTATAGCCGTATTTTGCCAGCACATCGCACAAAAACGGCGTAGACAAAAAGCCCGTGTTCAGGTGGCAGCCGTTCTCGATGACCATTTGGTTCAGCGTTGCGGCAGCCGTTTTGCTTTCATCCTCACCCAGCAGGGCAAAGGCAATGGCGCGGACATACTCGCACTGGCGGTCAGACTTGATAACGCCGTTCTCGGTAAACGCCGCGCGGTAGGCTTTTACCGCGTTGGCGGCGGTGCCGCGGTAGTTGGCGGCATCGTCCGCCTTGCCCAGTGCTTCCGCTACTTCCGCCAGCAAGCGCCCGGAGTAGGCCAGATACGCCGTGCCAACGCTCTTGCGCGGGTTCATCATCGCCTGCATGGGGGTGATGCCCGGCTCGCACCATTCGCCGTAATCCATGCCGTTTAAAACGGTGAACTTGGCGTAATCACCGCCCTGCTGCTCATCGGTTGTCTGCTGCGCGCGCCCCAGCAAAAAGCCATACCAGCGCTGCATCATCTCATAGTTGTCCGCCAGAATTTTGCGGTCACCCGTGCGTTTGTACAGGGCATACGGCACCAGAATCGCCGCATCGCCCCACCCTGCCGACATGCAGAGCATCGGGGTCATATAGCCGGGGCGGGCGTTCGGCGGGGCAATGTTCGCCATGCGCCCGTCCGGGTACTGGTTCAGGCGGCACTCCGCCAACCATTTTTCCGCCACGGGGTAGCAGTCCATCAGGGTCAGGCCGGTTTCAATAAACACGCCCATATCCCCTGTCCAGCCTGCGCGTTCGCGGGTCGGGCAGTCGGTGGGGATGTCGCAGAAGTTGCCCTTCTGGCTCCAGATGCTGTTCTTGACAAGCTGATTCACCGCGTCATTTCCGCAGGTAAATTTGCCTGTCACCGCCATATCGGAGTAGACGGCGTGGGCAGTAAACACAGCATCGGTCAAGTCGGCGTCGGTTTCGACCTTGGCGTAGCGGAAGCCCATGATGGTGAAGTGGGGTTTGAAGTGGTTTTTCCCCTCTTTGCAGACAAGCTCCAGCATCTGGGCGGTGCCGCCCTCCTTGTGGCGGGCACGGTCCTGGAAGTTTTCCTGGGTAAAGTTGCCGTTTTCGTCCAGCGCTTCGCCGCAGGTCAGCTTGACCTTTTGCCCGGCGCGGGCGGTCAGCGTAATCTCCACATACCCGGCAAGGTTCTGCCCAAAGTCCAGCACGGTTTCGCCGTTGGGCGTTTGCAGCAGCTTGCCGGGGAAGGCTTCGTGTTCCAGAATCGGCACGGTATTCATACCGGTGATGGGCAGGTCGTCGCGGTAGGCGCGCACGCCGTGCCAGCCGGTCAAGCTGCCTTCGAACCGTGCGTCATAGACCTCGCCCTGCTGCATATCGTTTTGGCGGATCGGCCCGCACTGCGTTGCCTGCATCGTGCCGTCAGAAGCGCAGACGGCCTGGCCGTTCACCTCCAGCTGAAACAGCACGCCCAGCGTATCACCGAACAAGTCGCGGTCACCGTCAACGCCGCCTGTGCTGCGGTGCCAGCCGTCACCAAGGGCAACCAGCAGCTCGTTTTCACCGTCACGCAAATATTGCGTTACATCGTATGTTTGCGCTGCAAGGTGCTTGTTGCCGGTAAAGCTGCCGGGGGCTAAAACCATATCCCCGACACGCACACCGTTCAGCCATACCGCATACAGCCCCTTGGCGGTAATGTACAGCCGCGCTTCGCCCTTGGCTGCAGTAAAGGTTTTGCGCAGGTACGATGCCGGACGATGGGGCTTGTACGGCTCGGCTGCGCCCTTGCCTGCGGCTTCTTTTTCCGCCTGCTTGCGCTCCCAGTTGGGGCGGGCAAAGGCGTTGATGGCATCATCCCCGGGGATGTCGATTTCTTCCGTTTCGGGGTCTACCCATTCACCCTGCCAGTCGCTTTGCGCCAAGCCCGTTTCAAAGTGCGCCTCACTCCACGCGCCGGGGGTGTCGTTTTCGTCCCACAGGCGCACGCGCCAGCACCCACGCACGCGGGAGCCACCCACAGTCGGGGCATCGGCGTGCACGGCGGCGCTTTGCACCTTGCCGCTGTGCCAAACAGTCTCGCCGTTCGCGGTCAGTTCAATTTCATAGGCAGTCTGGCGCACGCCGTCAACGCACTGCCAAGACAAGAACAGCGGCCCGGCATCCATGCCAAGGGGCGCGGTAAGATGATTCGTTTTCAGGTTTATTGCTCGCATCGCTGGGTACTCCTTTTCAATTTACTCCCTATATTATAATAGAAATTTCCCAGCGGGCGAACTCAGAAATTACGGATAAGGGATAAAAATTTGAAAAGCATCGAATAATACATAAATTTTTATTCCATTTCCGGATTTGATGCCCCCACTGTGTACCACCGGCGGGGATTTTTTATTGACATTTTTGGTCTATCGTAGTAGACTATAGGCAGAGACAGGTCTATTACAATAAACCGAAAGAGGTTTTCCCTATGCTGAACCATGAACCGCTTCGCCTTGCTGACGGCGAATACCGCTTCGCCTGCCTTGTGTGGGACAACGAGCCGCTGCCCAGCGGGCAGTTGGTCGCGCTGGCCGCCGAGGGGCTGGGCTGGAAAAAAAGTACGACCTACACCGTTTTAAAAAAGCTCTGTGAGCGCGGCGTGCTGCAAAACGCCGATGGCCGCGTGACGAGCCTTATTAAAAAGGAGGATGTCCAGCAGGCCGAGAGCGCCGCAGTGGTGGACAAGACCTTTGACGGCAGTCTGCCGCGGTTCGTGGCCGCGTTTTTGAACTCAAAGCCCATCAGCGACGCCGAGGCCGCCGAGATCCGCGCACTGCTCGACGCCGCCCGCTATAAGGAGGAATAGCCATGCGCAGTACCGTTCTTGCCTTTTTGCTGTTGAGCGCCCGCGGCGGTGTGGCCGCGCTGGCGGCGTGGCTGGTCTGCAGGGCCCTGCGCCGCGCCCATGCGCCCAGTCGGCTCCTGTGCTGGCTGTGGCTGGCCGTAGGGCTGCGGTTTGTGCTGCCGTGGGGCATCCCGCTGAAGTTGCCCCGCCCGGAGAGCGCCCCGCTGGCTGCTGCCGCCGACACCGTGCAGGAGCTGGGCGAGCTGCCGCTGCTGCCCCCTGCCCCCGCCGCAGCCGCAGCTGCGGCCCCGCTGCCTTGGTACGCCCGGCTGACGCCGTGGCACGCGCTGGCGGCGGTCTGGCTGGTCGGTGTACTGGTGCTGGCTGTTCGCGGGGCCGTCGGCTACCTGAAATTAAAGCGCTGTGTGGCGCTGGCCTGCAAAACGCCCGACGGCTGCTACGGCGGGGCGTGCGTGCCCACGCCGTTCACACTGGGCTTTGTGCGCCCGCGCATCTACCTGCCGGACAGCCTGCAAGGCCCGGCGCGGCAGGCTGTGCTGCTGCATGAGCGGACCCACATCCGCCGCCGCGACCCGCTGGTGAAGCCGCTGTTTTATGCCGTCGTCTGCCTGCACTGGTTCAATCCGCTGGCGTGGCTGGCCTTGCGCGCCTTTGAGCATGACATGGAGGCCGCCTGCGACGAGGCAGCCGTGCAGGGCTGCACGCTGGCCGAGCGCAGCACCTACTGTGAGAGCCTGCTGCATTTTGCCATGCAGGGACGCCCCATCCGAACACCCGGAAGCCTTGCCTTCGGGCAGGGCAGCGTGAAGGAGCGCATTGTGCACCTGCTGCACTACCGCCGTCTGGGCGCGGGGGCGCTGGCGCTCTGCGCCGTGGCCGTGGGCGTCAGCGTGACGGCCTGCATGGTGCGCCCGCAGGTGGAAGCGTCCCACGCCGCGCCGGAGCCGCCCGCCGCTACTGCCGAGACTGCAGAGCCGACACCGACACCTGCGCCCACGGAGACGCCCGTAGCCATGCCCGCCGCGACGCTGCCGACGTTAAGTGACGCCGCCAACAGCCCGCGCTTTGTCTGCCCGGTCAAGTACAAATATATTTCCCGCTTCATGAGCAAGGACAGCGGCCACCGGGGCGACGACCTGCATGCCGCCGAGGGCACTGATATTTACGCCGCCGCGGACGGCGTTGTGCTGGCCGCGCAGGAGCATTACAGCTGGGGCAATTTTGTGGAGATCGACCACGGTACCGACGCCGACGGGCTGCGCTGGGTCACGCTGTACGCCCACATGAAGTCCTGCGCCGTTGTGCCCGGGCAGACCGTGACCGCCGGGCAGGTCATCGGGTACGTGGGGCATACCGGCTACACAACCGGCAACGCCTGCCATTTTGAGATGCATGTCAACGGCACGCTGGTGGAGCCGCGCTATTTTACCGCCTACGACGGCAGCGATGCCGCCGAACTGACGCAGGAAAAGGCAGATGAAATCCTGGCCGAAGCTGTGCGCAATGCGAGTTCCGACCAGGTGACTGCCGCCGATGGAGCCGCAACCCTTTCCGGCGTGGAGCTCTTTACCCTGCCGGTCGCGCCCCCGCCGCAGGTCAGCGGCTATGACCCCGAAAACGGCCACCCCGGCATTGACTTTGCCGCTGAGGAGGGCGCGGAGGTTTACGCCGTTGCCGATGGCATCGTGACCACCGCCGACTACGATGCTGAAAAGGGCAACTATGTCGTGCTTGACCACGGCGGCGGGCTGGAAACGGAGTATCAGCACTTGAAGTCGTCGCTCGTCTCTGCCGGGCAGTCCGTGGTTCAATGCCAGGTCTTGGGATATGTGGGCAGCACCGGCAATTCCACCGGGCCGCACCTGCACTTTGAGGCACGGCAGGACAGCGCGCCCGCAGACCTGACCGGGACTGCCCTATTAGCGGAGTAACAAGATGAAATACAGGCACTTCCCCGCCGCTGCTCTGGCGGCGGGGCTGCTTTTTTGTACCCTTTTTTCGGGCCTGACCGCTTACGCGGATGATAAAAAGAGCGAATTAACGCAAAAGCAGACCGAGACGCGGCAGGAGTACGAAACCGCACAGTCGGCCCTGGAAGAATTGCAAAACGAACAGACGCAGACCGAGGGCAAGGTTGCCGCCCTGACCGGGCAGGCCGCCGAGCTGGCCGGGCAAATTACCGCCGTGACCGACGCCGTGCAAAATGCGCAGACCGTTTTGGACGAGCGGCAGGCCGCGGCGGACGCCGCCCGCGCCGCACTGGACGCCAAGCAGGCCGAGTACGACGCGCGGCTGGCCGTCTGCCGTGAGCAGCTGCGCGCGATGCAGCGGCTGGACGGCGGCGGAGCCGTCTGGCTGCTGGCGCAGGCCAAAAGCCTGTACCAGCTGCTGACGTTCGACGCGATTTTGCAGCAGATGAGCGCGCGGAACAGCACGGTTCTGGCCGAGCTGGACGCCGAGGCCGCCGCACTGGAGCAGGCCCGCGCCGCGGCGGACGAGGCCGCCCTGCAGGCCGCCGATGCCAAGGCGGCACTCGAACAGCAGCAGGCGGCGCTGGCCGACACGCAGACCGCGCTGGAGGCCGCACTGCTCGACGCGAACAGCACGCTGACCGCCCAGCAGGCCGCGGCCCAGGCACAGGCCGCCGTGACCGACGCCGCGAAAAAGGCCTATGAGGACGCCACCGCCGCACTGGACGCCTATGTGCGGGAGCAGAGCCGACGCTACACAACGGCGGACCTGCACCTGACGAGCCTTGACTTCCGCTGCCCGCTGGACAGCTACGGGCGCATCACGACGCAGTTTGCCGAGCCGGACCCTTGGGGCATCCCCCACCGCGGCACCGATTTTGCCGCGCCGGGCGGCACGCCCATCTATGCGATTGCGGACGGTGTCGTCAGCGCCGCGCGGACGATGAACAGCTACGGAAACTGCGTGCAGGTCAGCCACGGCACCGCGGACGACGGCCACCGGTACGACAGCCTGTACGCCCACATGAGCAGCATCGCCGTGGCGCAGGGGGCCGCCGTGCAGAAGGGCGACCTGCTCGGGTATGTGGGCAACACCGGCAATGTCTACGGCGCGGGCGGCGGGTATCATCTGCACCTGGAGCTGCGCGTGGACGGCAGCAGAGTAGACCCGCTGGGGTTTGTGCCGACGCATTAAATGCCGCGTAGGGGCCGGGCATGCCCGGCCCCTACGGGAAAGCTAAAAGGAACGTGTATTGCTTTGACCTTCGGAGATTTTCTATACTACACAGGCTTCCATGTGGAATACACCGCGGTGCGCGTTGGACGCGGGCTGGCGGCGCTGGCACACGGCGCGGCGCGGGCGTTGCTTACGCTGCTGGCTGTGGTGCTGCGGCCCGCAGTGCGGGCGGCGGACAGCTTTAAAGCAGCGCTCACCCATCCGCGGCAGCTGGCGGGGTACGCCGTGCCGCTGCTGGCCGCCGGGGCACTTGCATGGTTCGTGCGCACCGCGCTGGCGCGGCCCTTTGTGCTGCGGGTCGAGGTCGGCGGGCAGGTCGTGGGCTATGTCACAGACGAGCAGGCGTTCGACGCAGCCCGCGCCGACGTACAGGCCCGCCTGACCGGCGTGGCCGGCTGGAACGTCCAACCCGCGTACACCCTTGTCATGGCCGACGCCGACACCCGCCCCATGACCGAGCGCGAGACCGCAGATGCCATCCTGCGCGCCGCAGGCGGCGAGATCACCGAGGGCACCGCCGTCTATCTGGACGGCGCGCTGCGGTTCGTCACAGACGAGGGCGACCACCTGCGGCAGTTTTTGTACGCTGTGCGTGCGCCGTGGCAGACCGACGGTGTGCAGACCGACTTTGTCCACGCCCTGCGGCTGGTGGACGGCATCTACCCTGCCGCGGCCATCACACCGTACCGCGACCTGACCGCCGCACTGCGGGCGGACGACCTTTTGCAGGTCAAGGCCGTGCGGTACGAGACCGTGACCCGGGAGCTGCCGTTTGAGACCCAGACCATCGAGGACGCGGGGCTGGATTTTGGCAAAACTGAGACCGTACAGGCCGGGCAGAACGGCAGCGAGCTTGTCACCAGCGAGATCACAACCGTGGCGGGCGAGGTCGTCAGCACCCGCGTAGTGGATGTGCAGCTTGTGCAGGCCTCCGTGCCGGAGGTCATCCACCGCGGCACGCGGCTGAAAAGCGGCATGATCGGCAGGCTGGGCACAGGCAGCTTTCTCTGGCCGGTGCCGGGGTATTCGGGCATCAGCCGGTGGGCCAGTCTGCCCTATGGACACCGCGGCGTGGACATCACGGCCCCCTACGGCACGCCGATCTATGCCGCCGACGCGGGCACGGTCATTGCCGCCCAGTGGCACAGCCACCCCACCATGAGCTGGGGCTACTATGTGGAGATCGACCACGGCAACGGGTACAAAACGCTGTACGCCCACATGTCGTCCTTTGTCGTGCAGGCCGGGCAGACCGTGGAAAAGGGGCAGCTGATCGGCTATGTGGGGGCCACCGGCGCTGCCACGGGTCCCCACTGCCATTTTGAGATGTACTATAACAATGCACTTATCAGTGCGCGGAATGTGTTCCCGGATATGTGAGGCACAAGGCAGACGGGCCCCTGCCGAGTTGTCGACTTAATTTATTTTGCAAATCGCTTTACTTTTTGCTTTCCGTATGGTAAAATTCTTTGCATAGTAAAGCTGATTAAGCTCTCGTTCAAGTGCAATGGCGCACACGAACGGGAGCTTTTTGCCTAAAATGAGGTGTTACCATGGATCACATTGACCGTAAAATCATCGACCTTCTGCAAAACAACGCCCGCGCACCGTTAAAGGAAATTGCCGACCATGTGTTTTTGTCCAGCCCCGCCGTGTCGGCCCGCATGGCCCGGCTGGAAAGCTCCGGCACCATCACCGGCTACCAGGCACAGGTCGACGCGCCGAAGCTGGGCTACATGGTCAAGGCGTTCATAAATCTGGACATGGACCCCCAGCGCAAGCCGGAGTTTTACCCCTATATCCAGAGCTGCCCCCATGTAGTGGAATGCAACTGCGTCACCGGCGATTACAGTATGCTGATCGAGGTGCTGTTCGGTACGACGCAGGAGCTGGATCAGTTCATCAACCACCTGCAGCAGTTTGGCCGCACCCGGACGCAGATCGTCTTTTCGACGCCCGTGGAGCACCGCGGCGTGCCCGTAGCCGAGCCGGAGGAGAAGCAATAAAAAACAAAAAGCCTTCCCCATCGGGGGAAGGTGGCCGAGCGAAGCGAGGTCGGATGAGGGCGAAGCTTGCGCTGTTTCCCGTAAACGGGATATTGCCGGCAACGCGGCCCTCATCCGTCCGCTTCGCGGACAGCTTTCCCCGATGAGGAAGCCTTTTTCCGTTATAAGTATCCCCCGCTCCGCAGAACAAAGATCCAGCCTGTCAGCGTCAGGGCGGAGAGAAGGGTCGTCAGGGCAATGCAGCTCGAGGTCAGCACGCCCTCATGGCCCATGTTCCTGCTCATGACATAGGCGCTCGGCGTCGTGGGACTGCCCAGCATGATGAGCAGTGCGACGAGTTCCTCATTCCGAAAGCCCAGCGCTACCGCGCAGGGCAGGAATACCGCCGCAAGGCCCACGGTCTTGATGAACGCCGCCGCCAGCGTGGGGCCGAGCTTTTTGATGGCCTTTGTCCCTTCAAACGACGCGCCGATGGACAGGAGCGACAGCGGCGTGGTCAGCGACGCAATGCTGCTGATGGTTTTGGTTGCGATCTGCGGCAGCGTGAACGGCAGCAGCGCATAGACCGTGCCGAACGCAATGCCCAGCAGGATCGGGTTTGTGGCCACACCGCGCAAGAGCTGCTTCGGGTCAGGCACGCCGCGCTGCTCGGGCGATTCCAACATCAAGATCAGCACCGCAAAGATGTTGAAAAGCGGCACACTGCCCAAAATCATGAGCGGGGCCATGCCGGCGCTGCCGTAAATGTTCTGGATGAACGCCACGCCCAGCACGGCAGCGCTGCTGCGGTAGCCCGCCTGCACGAACTCGCCCACCAGCGTCTTGTCCTTCAAAAAACGTTTAGCCCCCGCCCAGACGGTCAGGATGCCGACGAGGGTGGCGGCAAAGCAGAACAGCACAAACCTGGGCCGGAAGTCGTGCAGGATGTCCACGCTGCCCATGTCCAGAAACAGCATGAGCGGCAAAGTCACCTTAAAGGTCAGCCTGTCCGACGCCTTGCAGAACGCGGGCGGCAGAAAGCCGAGCTGCCCCAGCGCGTACCCTACCACCATGACAAGGAACACCGGCAGGGTCGCGTTCAGGCTGAAAATTAAATTTTGCATGGCAGTTCTCCCCTTTTTGTGCTGCCTTTATTCTACCATTCCCAACAAGTCTTTACAAGGCAGGGATTTTGCAAAAACTTTTTTCGGCAAAAGCCTTGACTTTTCCGGGGTGTTTGTGCTAGAATATCTCTTGCAGTCAATGCAACAAGCGGAAGTGCTGGAATCGGCAGACAGGCACGTTTGAGGTGCGTGTGTCTATGACGTGTGGGTTCAAGTCCCATCTTCCGCACCAAAAGAGAACCCCATGGCGTATCCCGCCATGGGGTTCTCTTTTTTCCTGCCACGCAGACTAAACAAAGCCCCCCGGCATTCTCACGATGCCGGGGGGCTTTGCGTTTATGGAAGGACAAAGAGAATCGCAGGGTTAAAGCTTAGGCGCGGTACTCCGCGGGCAGCTGGTCGACAGTCTGCCACTTTTCCATGGCATCTTCCAGTTTCATGCCGTTCGCAACCGCGTCGCGGCGGCAGGCGTTGACGGCCTGGATCTCCTTCATCTTCTCACCGGTCAGGCTGTAGCCCTTCATGGCGATGAGAGTGGCCGCCCAGGCGACCATCGGGATGGCGCAGAACAGGACGATGACGACCACATTCATGCCCGGAGTGTACGGGTCATACTGGGTGGGCAGGTTGTTCAGGCCGATAAAGGTCACGGCAATGCCGACGACGGTGGCGGACAGGCTGGAAACGAGCTTATCCACCAGGCTGAACAGCGTACCCATGATGCCCGGAATATACTTGCCGGAGCGGTAGGTCTCGTAGTCGGAGCAGTCGGCAACCATCGGAATGGGCATATCGGCAGTAGCGTAGTATGCGCCGTAGCCGATGCCGAAGAACAGGATGAACAGAATCGTGTACAGGTTGATGGACAGACCATTCTCGCCCAGCAGGCTCAGATGGAATGCATCACCGTGACCCCACAGCAGCAGCAGGACCAGCACGCCGACATAGCAGGCCAGCGCCACGCTGACATACTTCGTCAGGCTGGCCTTCTGGCCCTTCTTCTGGCTGGTGCGCACAGAGAGAATGAAGAACGGCACACTGCAGGCGTAGCCCAGCACCATCATGGGCAGGTACAGCCCATCGTAAGCACCCATCATGCAGCCGTAGAGCATGCACAGGACCGTGGTGTTGTTGGCGATGGAAAGTGCCAGCTTCGTGCCCGCGCCCGCGATCATCAAACGCTGCATGGGTTTGTTTTCCCGGATGATCTGCAGATACTCGCTGACCTTGACCTTCTCGGTCTTTTCGCCGCCGATGCCGAAGTACTTGGGCTGATCCTTCTCCCAGATGCCGATGATGGCCAGGATGGTCAGCGCAATGGACATCACAATGCCCACGGGGGCCAGCGTGCGGAAGAAGCCCGCGGAGGAATAGCCGCCCTCATAGTTTTTGGCAAGGATGGGAGCCAGGAACTGCATAACGCCCATGCCCAGCAGACTGCCGACGGTGTTGAAGATCGTGAACAGCGGGCGCTGCTTGGGGTCGTTGGTCAGAACCGTCTGACCGGAACGGGTGCAGCTGGTCTGGAAGGTGTAGCCGATGACCCAGACAAAGTACAGGCCCACAAACGCGGCATAGCGTGCCCACATCATCGTATCGGGGATCATCGGGGTGATGCCGTACAGCACCAGAATACTGACGGCCATGATAAGGTTGCCGATGGCCATGAACGGGCGGAATTTGCCGAACTTACCGTTCGTGCGGTCCATCAGCGCACCGATGATCGGGTCGGTGATGGCGTCGCACAGGCGCATGGCCGTGACCATGACCGAGGCAAACAGAGTGCCCAGCGCCAGTACATTGCTGCCGAAGGTGGCAATGTAGGAAAGCACAAGGACGTAATAAACATTCGTGGCACCGTTGTTCAGCGGAAACAGTACCAGCTGGTAAAGTTTGGCGCGATTGACGCTGGACGCTTTTGCATTTTCGCTCATGGGCTGCTCCTTGTTGTGGAAAAAGAAATCTTACTCAAAAGTCCCCGCCGGGGCCGGCGGGGAGCTTGCGGAAATTCTGTAGAAATCAGGCTTTCTTAGAGGCTTTCAGGGATTTTTTGAAATCCTTGTAGGCCTTGTATTCTTCGGTCTTGCGGAACTTGATGCCGCCAATGATCCACATCACGATGCCCAACAGGCAGAAGAAGGTGAAGGCACAGGCAATGATGATGCTCATGGTGACAACCGTCGGGCGGGTGACCTTGATGGTGGTGTCGGCACCCACGCCGTTCATGCCGCAGGAGTTGGCGATGGCATACAGGTTGTGGTGGCAGGCCTCGCGCATGGCGGTGACGATGACGGGGTCGTTCTTGTACTGGGGCAGGGTGTCGGTGACGAAGGACATCATGGCGTCGTAGATGGACACACCGGCCAGAACGCCGTCGGGACCGTTGACATACTGGGTCAGAACGTTATCGGTGATGACCATGCCGTCGCAGCCCCACTCGTTGCGCAGGATACCGGTGACCAGACCGTAGTTGCCGCCGGACCAGACAGCGCCCCAGCGGGTGTAGGCGATCATAACGCCGTTGGCGTTGCCGACCTCAACAGGAGCCTGGAAGGCTTTCAGGTAGACTTCACGGGCAGCCTGCTCGTTCAGCCAGACGCCCAGACCGATACGGTCCTGCTCGCAGTCGTTCAGGGCAAAGTGCTTCATAACAACGTGGACGCCCTTGTCCTGAATTGCCTTGACTTCGTAAGCGGACATCATGCCGGAGAGGAAGCCGTCCTCGGAGTAGTACTCGAAGTTACGGCCGCCGTAGGGGGTGCGGTGAATGTTGTTGCCGGGGCCGTACAGGCAGGCGATGTCGGCTTCCAGGCAGTTGTTGCCGATGACCTTGCCGATCTCGGTCATGATCTCGGTGTTGAAGGTGGCAGCCATAACGTCCTCAGAGGTGAAGGCGGTGGCGGTCAGCTGGCTCTTGTCGTTGCCCAGCAGGCTGGCGGTCAGACCCTGGGGGCCGTTCTCGTCACGGGTGCCGGGGGCTTCCACGCTCTTGACGGGCATGGTCCAGTGGAAGGCGTCGCCGATCAGGGAGTTCATCTCGTCGAAGGTCATCTGATCCAGCAGCTCGTCCCACTTGGGATCGTTGTAGTCCAGACCGATCATGTCGTACAGCTTAACGCCGTTCTTGGCGCCCAGGGTGGGCATCTCGATGCTCTCGTAGTCGGCAGGATCGTAGCGGATGTCCTTCAGGTCCTTCTTGAGCAGCTCGGTCAGGGTCAGCTTGACGGTTTCGGTGGGCAGGGTGCCGTTCCAGTCAGAGCGGCTCAGCCAGGTGACAGTCTCATCAACGCCCTCATAGAGGTTGGGGTCGGCGCAGGACAGCTGGTTGGTGATGGCGGTGCCGTTTTCGCTGGTGGCGTAGGTGGTGGTATCGAGGGCGTCCTCGGTCCAGGTGTAGGTCAGGTCGGCGTTGCCGTCGGCGGTCATCTTGCCGTTGGTGGACTCCACGGTGTAGCCCTTGGCAGCCAGAATGTTGTTGACGGCGTTGTGGGCATCGGTGGCGGCGGTGAAGTAGTAGTCACCGGCGTCGAGGATGTAGGTGCCGGCACCGTAGGTGTCGTAGGAAGCGATGTCGCGCTTGTTGACGGTCATGGACAGCGTCTCGGAAGCGCCCGGCTCGATCATGCCGGTCTTGCCGAAGCCGACGAGGGAGACAGCGGATTTTTCCACACCGTTCTGCTTGTCGTAGTCGGTGTAGGGGCTCTGGACATAGACCTGCACGGTCTTTTTGCCCGCCATATCACCGGTGTTGGTGACCTTGACGGTGACGGTGTAGGTGTCATCGGCGGCATTGTAGCTGACGTTCATGTCGCTGATGTCGAAGTCGGTGTAGCTCATGCCGTAGCCGAAGGGGTAAGCGACCACGTCGCCGTAGGCATAGTCGCCTGCGTTGCCGTTGCCGGTGACGAAGTCCTCGTAGCGGGTCTCGTAGTACTTGTAGCCCACATAGATGCCTTCCTGGTAGATCATGTAGGACTTAGCCTTGGCGGACACATCGCCGCCCTCGACATAGCCTTCGTAGGTGGTGGGGGTGAAGTTCCACATGGCGGGGGCGCTGAAGTTGTCGTAGCAGTAGGTATCGACCAGGCTGCCGGAGGGGTTGACCTTGCCGGTCAGGATCTCGGCCACGGCATTGATGCCGGAGATGCCCACGTCACCGATCCACAGTGCGGCGTCGATGTCGTACTCGTTGTTCTTGAGGAAATCGACCTGCAGGGCGTTGGCGGAGTTGATCAGCAAGATGGTCTTTTTGACGGTGCCGTTTCTCTTCATCTCGGCAACGTTCTGCAGCATAGCCTTCTCGTTCTCGTCGAGCGCCAGATAGTTGACCTCGCCGTAGGAAAGGTCAGCACCCTCGCCGCCGACGCGGGACAGGGTCACGATAGCGGCATCGCCGTACTGGGCAACGCTGTCCTTGACCTCGTCGGTGTAGACATCCCAAGGCACCTCGGCGGTGACCTCACTGGAGGTGGCGACCATGCCGCTCTTGGAGCGGGCGTAGTCCTTGCCGGCGCCGACGGTGTAGAAGTCCCACAGGGTGGGGTTGACGGTGACACCGACCTTTTCGAGGGCGGTGCGCAGGGTGTCGGCGGTGGAGGCATCAATGTTGCCGGAGCCGGTGCCGCCGTACACGAGGTTGACGCTGCTGCTGGAGAAGGTGCTGACCTTCGCGTCGGCAGCCAGAGGCAGCGCATTGTTGTTGTTCATCAGCAGGGCAGCGCCCTCGGCCTCGACCTGCTGGGTCAAAGCCAGACCGTAGTTGACCATCTCCTCGGCGGAGTTGAAGTCACTGGTGTAATACTGGGCGTTGGCGTCCTCGTTCTGCAGCTTCCAGAAGCTGCCGCCGAAACGGGCCGCCATGGTGTTGTCGAACTTTTGCAGAAGGATGCTAAGCGGGATCGAAACGATCGTCACCACGGCGCAGATGATTGCCAGAATCTTCCACGGCGTAATGTGCTTACGCTTGGTCTTTTTGTAGGCCTTTTTCAAGGTCTGCTTTTGCATTTTCAGATCATCCATTACCTTTTTCTCCTTGTTTTATATAAAACAGCCGCACGGTGCGGCGTGTTTCAAAAGAATACGATGCGATTTCCGGGAGGTTTGTAGGGGCCGGGCATGCCCGGCCCGCGGCTTTCCCGCAAATGCTCGTCTGCCATTCGGCTGCGG
>OOCD01001417.1_pt1 | contig 14726 bp, 10 predicted proteins | sample 1671791 | NCBI WGS metagenome assembly OOCD01 (sample SAMN06348193, study PRJEB24527) | human gut metagenome | biome: human gut; feature: ankylosing spondylitis patient; material: feces | host: Homo sapiens | place: China | collected 2015-10
AATTGTCGGGAACTGCTGCGGCTCCTGATCAGCTTTCCGCTGACATCTTTTATATAACCACTGCTTTCTGGGTCTACCTCTAAGTTTCTCTGAGAAAAACCTGAGAATACTTGCGATTGATGGACCGCGGAAGCGTGAGGAGCCTCTCACGTTTCCGCCCAAGGCGCTAGACTTGAAGGCAGTATTTATTTGCCCAAGGAGTTTTTCACATGCTGCTGTCCGACCGCGACATTCTCGCCGCACAGTCCGCAGGTCATATCTCACTTGATCCGTGGACCCCCGAAATGGTGCAGCCCGCTTCCATCGACGTGCGATTGGATCGGTACTTCCGTTTGTTCAATAACCACGCCTACACCTATGTCGATCCGGCGGAAAACCAAGGCGCGCTCACCGAACAGTTCGAGGTGGCTCCCGACGAACCGTGGATTTTGCACCCTGGCGAGTTCGCACTGGGTTCCACGTGGGAATACGTCAAGTTGGACCCGTCCATTGCCGCCCGTCTGGAAGGCAAGAGCTCACTGGGCCGATTGGGGATTCTCACCCATTCGACTGCGGGCTTCATTGACCCCGGTTTCGAGGGGCATATTACGCTTGAGCTGTCTAATGTGTCGACGTTGCCGGTCAAACTATGGCCTGGCATGAAAATCGGCCAGATGTGCTTCTTCCAGCTGAGCTCGCCCGCTGAGCACCCTTATGGCTCCAAGGGCACCGGCTCGCATTATCAGGGCCAGCGGGGTCCGACGCCGAGCCGTTCCTACGAGAATTTCTACCGCGCGCACATCGACGACTGAGCGTTGCGACGTACCATTCGGCCGGCGGATGCCGGCCATTTGCTTAATCCCAAGGAGATGTCATGACCAACAGCGATGGCGGGTTCCAGTTCGACTTCCAGCAGCCCGAAAAGCCGGTCAGGCCAACGGTTCCTCCGATTCCCGGGCAAGAGACAGCAGCATATGGTGCGCAGCCAGCGGCACAGGACATACCGGCGCTGCAGTTCCCGCAGTCTGTGTGGGCTGTGCAGTCTGCGCAGCCCACACAGTTTGTGCAGCCCGCGCAAGCAGCGTATGCCGCACAACCCACGCAAGCTGTGCCGCCCGTACAAGCCGCTCAGCCGACGCAGCCCATCGATCCGGCCATGACGCAACCGTTCTCGCCGCAATTCCCGGCTGCGGTTGCCGCACAAGCACCACAGCCGGCGGCAGCCACGCAGCCAGTAGTATCCGAAACACCAATCGCCGCTGCGCCCGGCCAGCAGCAATACGTTTGGGATCAGACGACGCAAAGCTTCCGCCCGGTGGAACCGACAGCGCCAGTGACGCCAGCAGCACCAGCCGCACCAGCGGCACCGGCGACATCGCCTGTTTCGGTAGCTTCAAACGCCGCGACACAGGCGTTCCAACCCAATCAGGCCGAGCAGCCTGCGGTAGATGCCGAGGCAACACAAGCGTTCCAGCCTGATCAGGTCATGGCAACACAGCCTTTCGAAGCTCAGGCCATGCCGAATGCCGAAACCGCGGCCACACAGGCATTCCAGCCTGATTCAGCTGCGGCCACACAGGCATACGGCGCATCATCCACCGTATCCGGTGAGACCGTTACCATGCCGGCAACGCAAGTAGCGTCTGCCGATGATGCTGCAGCCACACAGGTGTTCCAACCGGCCGCCCTGGCCGCTTCGGCACAGGCTCAGCCTGCTGTGATGCCTCCCTCCATTCCGTTGGATCAGGTCTCCGATGAGGACGATTCCGATGGCGCCGAGCCTCGTCACGGCGGTAGCGGCAAAAAGAACACCCGCAAAATCGTCGGCATTGCCGTAGCGGTAGTCGCCGTGATAGCGCTGGTTGTCGCCGGCCTGCTCTGGTGGCATTCCAACAGCAGCAAGGCAAGCCAAGCCGTGGCATTGGCCGAGTGCAAGGTAGCGGCCAAGCAGTACACGAATGCTCAGAAGAAGCTCACCACCGCCATATCCAATGGCCAAACCAGCGCGCAAACATCCACCAGCGATGTGGCCGATGCCAATACGCTCACCACGCTGAATCAGGCGTTGCAAGACGCCGGCAATCCGGCTGACACCGCCAAGTGCGATTCCAGCCTCAACGCCACTGAGTTGAAGTCTCACACTAAAGAGCTGCAGAATGATGCCAGCGACATGGCTGACAAGACGGATGCCATCAACAATGCGATCAAGGCCGTTAATACTTCAAAGGCGACGGCCGATACCAACACACTGAAATCGAACCTGAGCTCGGCTATTTCGCAGGCGCAGGGCACGCTGGATAATTCCGCGGGCAGTGTGGCCGATGAAAACACCCGCACCGCGCTGCAAAACGCCATCACCGAGGCCAATACGGTGATGAACGGGACCAGTCCGTCCGAATCCGACGTCAACAATGCGATTTCTAAACTGCAGAAGGCCGAGTCCGACGTCACCGCCTCGATGCAGGCCAAGCAGCAGGCAGATGTCGCCAAGCAAGCTCAGGAAGAGGCTCAGCAGAAGGCCGACCAAGAGGCACAGCAGAAGTCTCAAGACGAGTCCAACAATAACGGCGGCGACAACTCCACCTCTACTGACGGCACCGACGGCAGCAACAACTGAGGTCTGCAGCGTTCTCCTGTTTCCCATGGGGCGGTAACTTCCCCATGGGGCGGTTAGCACATTTTCCTTTTTCGCGGAATAATGCCGTTTTCAGCGACCGCCCCATGAGGAAATCACCGCCCCATGGGATAGTTACCGCCCCATGAGGAGCCGTTTGGATATAGCAGTGGGCCGGGCTCTGAATACCAGAGCCCGGCCCACTGCTATATGCCCACAATCAGGGCTATTGCGATGGCTTAACGCTTGGCCATCGCGCGTAGCACAATCTTGCGCAGTTCGGAGGCAATCAGCACGATTGCGGCCAGGCAGATGCATTCCACCCAAGCCATCGGGCTCAATGCCACGGTGCCGAACGGACCGTTGAGGAACGGCACGTAAATCACCACGAGCTGCAGCGCCACGGACAAACCAATCGCACCCCATAGCCACTTGTTGGAGAACAGACCCACGAATGCGGACTGCAGATGCGAACGGGAGGACAGCGCGTTGAACAGCTGGGCAAACACCAGAATCGTGAAGCCCATCGTACGGGCCTCGGTCATCTGCGCTTCATGGCCGATGGCATCCACCGAGCGGTCGGTGAACAAGCCGCCGGACAGGTGCATGTCCATACCAATCAGCGTGACGATGGCCATGATGACGCCGATGTAGATGATGTCGCCCCACATGGAGGCGTCAATCACGCGGTCCGTCACCTTACGCGGTTTACGACCCATCACATCGTCGGTCTGCGGGTCCACGCCCATAGCCAACGCCGGCGCGGCATCGGTCAGCAGGTTGATCCACAGCAACTGTGTGGCGAGCAGCGGCACGGTGACGCCCACGGTTTCCGGCTGGCGGATGCCGAGGAAGCCGGCAAACACCACACCGAGGAACACGGTGAACACCTCACCCACATTGGAACTCAGCAGGTAGCGCAGGAACTTGCGGATGTTGTCGAAGATCACGCGACCCTCGCGTACGGCGGCCACGATGGTGGAGAAGTTGTCGTCCGCCAGAATCATCTTGGCGCTCTGCTTGGTCACTTCGGTGCCGGTGATGCCCATGGCCACGCCGATGTCCGCGGACTTGACTGCCGGGGCATCGTTCACACCGTCGCCGGTCATGGCCACGATGTTGCCTTGGCGCTGCAAGGATTCGACGATCTTGAGCTTGTGCTCGGGGGCCACGCGCGCGTACACGGACACTTCGGACGTGGCCTTGTCGAGCGCGGCCTCATCGGGCAGCTGGTCGAGCTGGTCGCCGGTCAGGGCCTTGCCATCCTTGGCGATGATGCCAAGGTCGGAGGCGATGCGGGCGGCGGTCAGCGGGTGGTCGCCGGTGATCATCACCGTGCGGATGCCGGCACGATGGGCCTCGGTCACGGAGTCGCGCACCTCAGTACGCGGCGGATCGATAATGCCGACCATGCCATTCCAGATGAGATCGGTTTCAATGGCTTCGGCCTGATCGGCGATGTCGGACACCTGGCCTGCAGCGTTGACGCTTACACCGGGCACATCAGCCAAAGAACCGGTTTCCAGCGGACGGCAGGCCTCGCCAAGCGTACGGTAGGCCTCGGAGGAGAGACGTTCGACGGTGGCGAGAATCGACTGGCGATCGCCTTCGGTGAGCTTACGGACCTGACCACCCACGCGGATGCGCGTGCAGTAGCTCAACAGCACGTCGGGCGCGCCCTTGGCGAACACGGTGAGCTTGTCTGAATCGGTGCTGTCCTTGGCGATGATGGACATGCGCTTGCGTTCGGAGGTGAACGGAATCTCGCCAACGCGCGTGTAGCGCTTGATCTTGCGATCGGCCTTGACCTTGCGTGCGGCCACGATCAGCGAGACTTCGGTGGGGTCGCCCACAATCTCCCAACGGCCGTTCTCCTCGCGTAGTTCGCCGTCGTTCGCGAGCGTGCCGGCCACGAGCGTGGCGACGACTTCATCGGCCACAATCTGGGCCTGCTCGGATTCAGGACTGACGCCGCCGGTCATAACCATGCGGCCTTCCGGCGCGTAACCGGTGCCAGTGATCTGCACTTCGCCGGACGGGGTGACCACACGTTCCACGGTCATCTCGTTGCGGGTCAGCGTACCGGTCTTATCCGAGCAGATCACGGAAGCGGAGCCCAAGGTCTCCACCGAATGCAGTTTCTTGACGATGGCGTTGTGCGCGGCCATACGCTGCACACCAAGCGCCAGCACCACGGTCAGGATGGCGGCCAAGCCTTCCGGCACGGCGGCCACAGCCAGCGAGACAGCCAACAGCAAGGAATCAATCACGTCATGGACGTCGTTGAAGCCTTCCAGCACGGCGAGCGCCACCAGCACCACGACAGCGATGACGCACACCGCAATGCCGAGGATCTTGGAGACGTAATCCATCTCCTTCTGCAGCGGAGTTTTCTCATCTTCGGTGGCGGAGAGCATGTCGGCGATCTTGCCGACCTGCGTATTCATACCGGTGCCGGTCACGATTGCGCGGCCGGTGCCTTGCGTCACGGAAGTGCCGTTGAAGATCATGTTGGCGCGGTCGCCCAGCGCCTTGGCTTCGGTGAGTGTGTCCGGCTTCTTGCCAACCGGCACGGATTCGCCGGTCAGTGAAGCCTCGGCGATGCGCAGGCTGGCCGCGTTGACCAGTCGGCCATCAGCGGAGACCGAATCGCCTTCCGCAAGGACGATGATGTCGCCGGGGACCACGTCGGCGGTGTTGATGCGCATGACCTTGCCATCGCGCAGCACCGAGGTCTGCGGGGCCGTCATTTGTGCGAGCGCTTCGACGGCCGCCTCGGCCTTGGCTTCTTGCATATAGCCGAGCACAGCATTGACAATCAGGATCAAGATGATCACGATGGCGTCGAACGGCAGCACTTCGCCGCCTTCAGCGCCGGGCTGCGCATTGGCTTTTTCGATGAACCAAGCGATCACCGAGATAATAGTGGCCGCGATCAGCAGGTAGACCAGCGGATCTTGGAATTGGGCTAGGAATTTCTTCCATTTCGGTACGGGCGGGGCGCTGGCGAGCTCGTTCGGGCCGAATTTGGCCAGTCGGCGCTTGGCTTCTTCCTCGCTCAGGCCGTGGGATGGGTCGACGTTCAGGGCTTTGGCCACGTCGTCGGCGCTGGTCAGACTTGGATCAGTATCCCCCAATAGCGCTTCCTGTGCGCGCACCTCTTCCGATTCCACGACCCCGTTCGTTGCGGTCGTGGACACTGCGGATTGATCTTTGAGATCATCCATAATGTTCTCCTTGGTATTGCCGCGGAGTAGTCAGCCTTGCGGCCGCTGCCGGGTTTTCTCTCCCGGCTGGACGCACAGGACTGCGCGGTTATGGACACCGGCGCAACTGCTGCCGATGCATACGATTGCCATTATTCCATAACCGCGTGGCGCACTTGGCGCACAGCGTAATAGCGTTTTGCCTAGAACAGGCGACGCAACCAGGCCTCAGCCAAATCAGGCCAACACTGCACGCATTCGACGATGTGCGCATAGAAGCCGTTACCGGCAGTTTCCGCATTGGCCAAGGACAGGCCGTGGCTGCCTTCAGGGAACAGGTGCGCCTCAATGCTCACGCCGGCGGCCCGGCAGGCCTGGATGAGCATTAGCGTGTTCTCCACGGGCACGGCGTCGTCGGTCATGGTATGCCAGACGAAGACGGGTGGCGTTTTGGCATCGATGTGCTTTTCGATGGAGAACTTGTCCAGCAAAGCCTGATTGTGAGCTTGGTCCCCTAGCAGGCATTGGAAGCTGCCGCGATGGGCGTACTTGCCGGCGGTGATTACTGGGTACGAGAGCATCAGCGCGTTCGGGCGCACGGCGTCCGGGTCTATGCCGCCCTGTTCGCGGATGTCTTCGTCGCCGACCGAGGTGGCGAGGTTGGCGGCCAGATGCCCGCCTGCGGAAAAGCCGAGTACGGCCACTTGCGCGGGGTTTACATGCCACTGATCCGCATTGGCGCGAATCAGGCGCATTGCCTCGGCAGCCTCCAGCAAAGCCACCGGATAGCGGCTGGGCTGCACCGAATAGCGCAGCACGAATACGGCGAAGCCTTTGGCCAGGAATTGCAGGGCCACTGGCTCGGCTTCGCGGTCAGAAGTCATGGCGTAGCCGCCGCCAGGCAAAATCAGGATGGCCGGGCGTATACGGTCCGGTTCCATCTCCTCGCTGTTGTCGGCCACATAGCCAAAGAATCGCGCCTCGCTGCCATCAATGCCAACGATGGTTTGTTGAATGTATTGCATGCCATACATCATACGCGCAGAGAATAGTTCTCGATAAGAACCACTCGCCATATGCGGTCTTGCCCGTATCTCCAAACCGAATAACACTTACAGCGAATCGTGAAGACTGCGGGCCATGGCGCGGTCGCGCGAGCCTTTGGTGAGCTTGAGACCGAGGGTCACGGCAATCAACACAACAGTGCAGGCGATCCACAGCGTTCGACCGCCGAAGTTGCTGATAGTCCAGCCACCAATCAGCGGCGCCAGCGCAACCGACACCGACCACACTACGTTGTAGACGCCCTGATACGTGCCACGCGCCGACGCGGGTGCCATGGCGGCAACCGTAGTGGTGGCGATAGGGAATGTGCCCAGCTCACCCAGCGTCCACAGCACTACGGCAAGCGCGAATCCGCCCCAAGAATGGGCCGCGGCCTGCACCGCATAGCCGATGACGGTTACGGCGAGGCCCATCACCAGCACGCGTGAATTGCCCATGCGCGCGAACAGTTTCATCGCGGGAATCTGTAGCAGGCACAACATACCGCCATTGATGGTGAGCAGCACCGAATACTCGCCCAGCCCTAGACCAAGGTCCGTCATGGCAATGGGCAGGCCGGAGGTGCTTTGGAAGTACACAAGGAAGTAGCCGAACATCAGCAGGGAGAAGCCGAGGAATGGAGTATCGGTGAGCACGCGCCGCCAATTGCGAGACATGGCGCCCTTGACACTGGCAGCCGGTGCGGCATCCGAGTGATTCGGCCTCTCAATGCCGGCGAATTCCGCATGGGTAACACTGCATTCGTCTTCATGGCGCACCGCACTTGGCACCGATACAGTAATCCCCAAATGCCGCACCTCGCGGAAGAACGCAATCAGCAATATCGTGACGGCTATCATCACCGCCGCTTCAACGTAGAACATCAGCGAATACGAGATCTTGACCAGCTGGTTGGCCACAATCGGTCCAATCGCGTACCCAAAATTAATCGCCCACGATTGCAGTACGTATGCACGTTGCTGACGTTCGGCAGGCACCACATCCGCGATATACGCGGCGATGGCCGGGCTGGGCAGCGAGGCGAACGCACCATAGACGAACAGAGCCGCGCCTAAAGACACAGGATCAGTGAGTACGGAAACGACCAGTAGGGCAGCCGCTGCGCCGATTTCGCCGATGATAATCATGGATTGGCGGCCGAATCTGTCGGACAAGGTACCGCCGAACAGGCAGCCGATGATTGCGCCGAAGCCGTACATGGCCACGACTGTGCCCACCACACCCTCATCGAGGCGCAGCGCGGAAACCAAATATATCGACAAGAATGAGGTCACGAAGCGACCCATCCACAGAATCAGAATCGCCAACCATAATCCCCAATACAGCAGGGACAGTCCGAATATCATACGCTGCTTCTTCACTCTCAATACCTTACCGGCTACCGACGGCGGAATAGCCGCGTTTTGGCGCGGGGTGCTGGGACAATAGCACCTATGGCTATCAAAAAAGGACCGACCAAGGGGTCGGGTGGCAAGCATCGCAACAAACTGAAGGGCTACGGCCCCACTCCCAAGGCCGAGGACCGCGTCTATCACAAGGCGTACAAGGCCAAGAAAGCGGCCGAACGTCGGCAGATGGCCGACCCGCGTCTGGCAGCCCGCCGTCGAGTGGACAAGTTCGCTTCGGCGGATACTTCGGATCTGGTGTACGGCCGTAATTCCGTGCTGGAAGCACTGCGCGTAGGCGTACCTTCTTCCACGCTGTACATCATGTCTCGTATTGAACATGACGATCGTACTCGCGAAATCGTGAAAATCGCTGGTATGAACGGCCTGCACATGCTGGAGGCCGATCGTCTGGAGATGGATCGTATCGCCCGCTCTGGCAACCATCAGGGCGTGATTCTGAAGGTCGATCCGTTCCAGTACTCCTCGCTGAACGAGCTGGCCGATCGTGCTGAGAAGAAGGCCAAGGCAATGGAGGCCGCGAATTCGGCGGCCGCCCGTATTGCTGCGCGACCGCTGTTTATCGCATTGGACGGCGTGACCGATCCGCAGAACCTGGGTGCCGTGATTCGTTCGGCGGCCGCATTCGGTGCCAATGGTGTGATTCTGCCGGAACGCCGTTCCGCTTCAGTGAACGCCGCCGCTTGGAAGGTGTCTGCCGGTGCGGCCGCGCATATGCCGGTGGCGCGCGTGGTGAACCTGACTAAGGCACTTGAGGGCTTGAAGGAGCGTGGATACTACGTTGTCGGCCTTGACGGTGGCGGCGATAAGCTCGTCGGCGAGACTGGCTTTGAATCCGATCCGCTCGTTGTAGTGCTCGGTTCGGAAGGCAGCGGTTTGGGCCGACTGGTGCGCGAAACCTGCGACGCGATTGCCGGCATCCCGATCAGCTCGTCTGTTGAGTCGCTGAACGCTTCAGTGGCGGCGGGTATCAGCCTGTACGCGGTGTCCAACGCACGGCGCAAGGCTGCGGCGGAGTGATTGTCGCTTGAGGCCGTAATAGGTTGTACATACACGGAAGCCCCTCTATTTGAGGGGCTTCTTTGTGTGATGGGCTCACCTACAGACAGTCCACCGGATTGTCCGCTTAATGACTCCACACGGCCGCATCCGGATCGTCATCGGGGTTGTAGCCGTCGTCGTCCGGGTCGCTGTAGGTGGATTCGTCGTCAATGACGCCGGAATCGGCCTCTTCGTTAAGTTCGGCGAGTGCCTTGGAGTCAAGGCTGTAGCTCGGCAGAGCGTTGTCGATGTAGCTGGTCACGGCCTCGCCCATCGGCACGTCGTGGCCGGCCTTCTCCGCCAGGAACCAGCGATGGTCAAGCACCTCATGGAAGAACTGAGCAGGCTCGATCTGGGAGCGATATTCGCGCGGAATCATACGCACGGTCGGCTCGAACACCTCGCGCATCCAGTCGGTGGCCACGATTTCCAGATCCTCGCCCTCACGCCACGTGGAGGCACGGTAGGCGTCAAGGTCGTTGAGCAGACGACGGGCCTGGTTCTCCTGCACGTCAAGGCCGGTGAGGCGCAGCAGCTTGCGGTTGGCATAGCCGGCGTCCACCACGCGCGGGCGGACCAGCACACGTTTGCCGTCCTCGGCGGTCTTCATTTCCAGCTCGTCCACGTCGAAGCCCAGATCGTTGAGCTTGTTGACGCGCTGCTCGATCTTCCACATTTCGTCCGGGTTGAACTTGTCGGTGTCGGTCAGGGCGCTCCACAGCGAGTGGTAGCGATCAACCAGGCGGTTGCCCACCTCGATCTCATCCACGTCGCCGGGCAGTAGCTTGCCGGACGCCAAATCCATAAGTTCGCCGATGATGTTGGTGCGGGCCAAGTCGATATCGTATTCGCGCTGGCCGTCGGTGAGCTGGGCTTGCAGGTCACCGGTCTCGGCGTCCACCAGGAAGGCGGAGAAAGCGTCGGCGTCGCGCAGGAACAGGACGTTCGACAGGGACACATCGCCCCAGTAGAAGCCGGCCAGGTGCAGGCGCACCAGCAGCACGGCGAGGGCGTCAATCAGTCGTTCGGCGGTGTCCGGGCGCAGGTTGCGGGCGAACAACGCACGGTACGGCAGCGAGAACTTCAAGTGCCGGGTGACCAGAATCGCCTCCAGCGGCTCCCCTTCACGGGTATGACGGCCGATGACCACGGCGATCGGGGTCACAGTTGGCAGTTCGAGCTTCTGCAGTCGACGCAGGATCTCGTACTCTCGCTCGGCCACCTGGCGCGTGATCTCCTTCATGGCGTACACCTCGTCGCCCACGTGCACGAATCGCACGACGTGGCGGGAGATGCCTCGCGGCAGGTTGGCCAGCAGGTCCTTAGGCCAGGTGGCCAAGGGCTTGTGCCAGGGCAGCGTGAACATCTTTGGGTTCGAGCTGGCGGCGGTGATTTTCAGTGCTTGCGGTTCGGCTGAATTGGCGTGTTCGTCTTCGGCTTTGACAGACGTGGCCTTCAGCGCACGCGGATCCATCTGGGGCAATTCGTTCAACTCCATGTGTTCGATTTTACGTGTCGTTCGCGATGTGTGCTCCTTTGCCACGACTTCGGCGCGTTATGTTTACGGACGATTCAACTCGCCCCATGCCGCTCATTGCATATCGTTGGACTTGGTTTGCTGTGCAAGCTGCAAACGCAGCTCATCGATCTGCCGCTGCAGGCTCTCGATATAACGTGTTTGCTTGCAGATGATCAGATCGCGCACGTCACGCACATCGACCTTGCTGACTTCTCTGTCTTGCTCCGTGTCCATATCCACAGAAAACAGGCGTTCCGGGCTGCTTGCCACTTCCAGATCTTCCAGCTGCATTTTCTTCCGCCATCGGTCCATGCAGCGTTCAATACGTTTTTCGCCTATGAGCTCAGGCCCTAGTCCCGCCTCACGGAACAGGTACGTGGGCGATTCGCCGGCATCGGCGCGCATCACGCATTCCCGTTTGAACCACTCGGCATACCTGATGCGTGATGGCGATACCTTCACCACCGCCCGCAGCTTGATCAGACGTTTTATCTGTGCGGATGAGAACGAGGCCTTGCTATGCGTCATGCTTTTCCTCCGTCGGCACGGAACTGGTGTGATGACTCGGTATCATCGGAGCGATATCGCACGCGTAGTTTCAACACGGCAAATGCGATGACAAGTATGACGGCCGCAACACCGGCGATACCTCCCACGGCGGCACCGGTATTGCCGATAACGCCAGGATTGCCCGGCATCTCTCCTGGGTTGTGTTCGTGTTCAGGCGGGGTGGGCGGAGTACTGGTGCTGAATTTCGGCTCTACCGTGATGTTGAGATCGGCGGCCGTATCTCCGCTGCCGGGAATCGAGATGAGGAACGGATCACAGTCGTATGCCTTGTTGGCTTTCGCCGAATCCGTGCGGGAGACCAGATATAGGCCAAGCGGTAGGTTCTGGAAAGTAAGTTGGCCAGCTGCATTGGTGGTGCCGGAATGCTGGTATAGCTTGTTTTTCGCCGCGTGTGCAGACAGCTTCTTGGCGGCATCGTGATATTCGCTCGATGTCAGGCGTTCCCAATCGGCAGTGAGACCGGAAAAATCACTGACGGTTTTATATGAGGAAACGCTACCATCATTGTTCGTTGTGACAGTGGCGACGCGCACGATGGCATAAGTATCGCCGGCAAGTGATTTGGGCGAAGCCGTGTCTCGGCCCCATACGGCATTGATGGTGAGAGTGCCGAAGGAATCAGCTTGCGCGTATGGCACCATGAAGCCGAAAGACACAAGACCAGTGAGGATGATAGTAATGGTGGCGGCAATCATGGCAGCAATGCGCGCCGCACCATACTCGCTTCCGCTATGCGGGTCTAACATGTCTGCCCGGTCCTTTCCGCCGTGATGAATGTGATTGGTTATTTGTATTGGCTGGCTGAGGAGGCAAGTCACCGTCCGGCTCGATGGCTGTGGAGCTAGAATCACCGGATGCGACCTTGGCGCTCCCACTCTGCCGGCGTCGCCGCTCATGCCGCTGCCACAAATGCCATGCAATAAGCAAGGCAATCAGCGCGAGAGACGGCAACAAATACTGCAGCGGAATGTCCACGTGGAATGTGGATTTGGCGTCATTCTGCTGCTGTGGTGTGTATGGAATACGATGACCGCGCACCAGCAGCCGATGCGTGTTGACCGCATACGGTGTGCAGGTAATGAGCGTGACCAAATCCTTGCCGGGCTCAATCGCCAGTTGTTTGGCATCAGTCGGCAGAACGGTAGTGATCTTATCGACCTGATACGCATACGTGTCTTTAAGTATTGTGATATAGAACTTGTCGCCTTTTTTCATAAGGTTCAAGTCCGTGAACAGTTTTGCCGTGGGCAACCCTCGGTGGCCAGACAGCGCCGCATGAGTGGACGCGCCACCAACTGGCAGTGAGGTCTGTTCCAAGTGACCGATGCCTATCTGCAGCACTTTTTCGGCAGTGCCGTGGTAGATGGGCAGGGTCTCGTGCAGACGGGGCACGGTGATGTATCCCATCATGCCGTCGCCGTCGATGTTGAGCAGACTGTTGTATTCCTCGTCCGTGGATGCGGTATTGACGGCGCCGGTTAGGGCGTCGGTCTCTCCCGCATCGTTCTGGGCGAGCTTTTCGTTATAGGCGTGCGCAGCATCCAGCACCTTCTGGTACTGTTCCTGGCTCAATGCTTCAACGCTGGCGTCGTAGTTATTTACGGCGCGGCTGGCGTTGCGCATGATGAGGAAGTTGCTGATCGTCGGATAGAACAGAATGAGCATTCCACCGAGAATGACCAGTAAGGGCAGGATGTTGCGCAGTCGTTTCATCGAGCGTTCTTTTCGCGAGGAAACCATGTTTTGGGCGCAGCAGGCGTATGCCTTTCACGCCCAAAACACGGCCATGCTCGTCAGGCGTTCTTGCGCTTGAGAGTCCAGGCAACGCCGAGCGCGATGACCAGCACACCGATCACCGTGAAGGCGATGGTGCCCATGCCACCAGTGCCAGGCAGGATAGCACCGGACTTGTTCTGGACCGGGATAACGCCGTTCGATGCGGTCTGGTCGTAAGTGGTGTCATTGTTGTCGTTGTTGTAGGTGATGTTGACGGTGGCATTCGTAGTGTCGGTGCCGTCGTTCGAACCATTGACCTTCACACCGATGGCGCTGGCAAGCTTGTTGTAGCCGGCCGGCGCTTTGGTCTCGGTGAGCGTGTACTCGCCGTTCTTCAGCCCCTGGAAGACAACCTTACCGTTTGCAGGAGTAGTGATGGTGGTGGTCGTACCTGCCGTCTCACCAGCCTTGGCTACACGGTATACAGCGTCCTCAGTTGCGCTACCGGCATTGACCTGCACGAACTTGATTGCACTAGTGTCACCCTTCGCAGTGAGCGTGAACTCAGCGCCAGCAAGTCGAGTAGCGGCATCATTATAATTGTCGCCAGTGTACTTATCGACGGTGAAGCCGTAGGTGAAGACGCGAACCTTGTCAGGCTCGGACTCACCGGTGCCAGTGCTGCTCGGGTCGTTGGAGTACTGAATCGTTGCGGAGTTGACGTTACCAGCGCCGCCCACGACGGCATTCTCGTTCAGCGTGGCCGTGTAGGTGACGGTGATCTTCTTACCGGCATTAGTCTGCTGCTTGTTCTTGAAGTCAGTCATGCCGACAGTAAGAAGAGTATTGCCAGCGGCCGCAGGAGTGGTGGTGACGGTGTAATCAGTGTCCTTGACCAGCGGAGCATCCACACCTTCGACCGTAACGGAAGTAATGTCGCCATAGGTGAGGCCCTTGGACAACGTATCCTTGAAGTTGAAGGTGTAGGTGTCATAGGCGGACATGTCCGGAATGGTGGAAGTCAGGGTGAAGGTCAGAGTATCACCGATCTTCGCGTCGGCAGTGTCCGCACCATTGCCATTGACCTGTACCTTCTTGTCGACGGTAGGCAGGCTGCCCTTGATGTTGGCATTCACATTGGTGCTGTCAACGGAAACTAGCGTGGCGTATTGACCGCTGGTGTTGGCCAAGGTCGCACCCGGTACAGCGACCACGTAGTAGCCGTAGTCGAGACCAGTGAACGTCGCAGTGTAATTGCCGTTCGTGGCACCGGCAGATACCGTAGCGGTCTTGTCAGCCGTGATGTTTTTGGCCTGAGTCTGTGCCCAGTTCGATGCCTTGGTAGCGAAAGCAACCAAATTATCACCAGCCAGCTCGGATACGTATTCGTTTGCTTTATCGTTGACGTTGGCGTCAGTAGCACCGTTCAGGCCGGAAGCAGTGGAGTCCATGAAGAACGGCTTCCACGTATCAGTCAACGTGTAGGAAACCGCCTTGTTGGCGCCTTCACCGCCCACAGTAGCGGAGAACATCTTGTAGGCGTTCACGGTCTTACCGACGAACTTCGCGTCAGCAGTGCTGACCGTCAGCGTGGCACCATCCGCCGCATT
>OOCD01001438.1_pt1 | contig 14566 bp, 7 predicted proteins | sample 1671791 | NCBI WGS metagenome assembly OOCD01 (sample SAMN06348193, study PRJEB24527) | human gut metagenome | biome: human gut; feature: ankylosing spondylitis patient; material: feces | host: Homo sapiens | place: China | collected 2015-10
GTAATGTGTATGATGCACCTTGCTCGTCTACTAATTGGGCGTTTGCACTTACTTGTATCCAGTATTTGGGTATGTAATATGCATAGAAATGAACGATAGTGGCTGTGTCAGTCAATTCTACCTGCTTCACTTCAAGAATACTTCTACATTTTTCTTCCGCATTCTTGAAGTGAGATGCACGTCATGCAGCGCATGACCTGTTACTTTCCTGTACAGAACTTGGAAAATATCAGTATTGGTCGATTCAAAACTTGGATGGTTAACGACTTTTCTATTGGTGTCCCCGGTGATACTCATCTCACGCTTTGGCGCATCCAAATATCTACGCATCTTTAATTTCAGGCTGCCTTGACCATAACCCGACCACATTTTCACTATTTTACCTTCAGGAGAGATAAGAACATAATTCGGAATACCGTTGACATCATACACAGCATATAGTCCTGCAGTCTGTTTCAGATCACTTAAGTTTTGCCAAGTCATTTCATGTTGCGCAGAAGCAGCTTTCCATCTATTTTGCGTATCCGAACTCGAACTGATGATAGTGAGTCGATCTTTATATTGCTCCTGAATCTCTTTCATTTCAGGTAAAGCCATGATGCAGGGACCACAACCGCTGCTCCAAAAATCAAGTAACATATATTTCCCTTTGAAGTCAGCCAAATGATGAACTTTTCCATCAAAAAGATCGGCATCTGCCATGTCATCTCCTTCTTTCACCGTTTTAGGAGGGAAGAGATTAACCTTGATTTCTTGTCCTTCAATGGAAGCTTTCTGTTCTTCGTTTAATCTGTCATACAAAGCCAGTATTTCTTCTTTATGGGTAAACTTGGGATTGTATTTCAAAGACATACTCAAACGGAGCAATTTTTCCATCCAGACACTGGAAATAGGGACTTCCTTCATCAAATTCAATTCCCGCTGGCTGATAATAGCTAATATACTATCACTCTTTGTTTGAAGTGCTTCCCGTTCCGCTTCGGAAGCCGATCGCATGCCACTCTCTTTGATTGCTATACGTTGAAATTCGTCCCATAAATCACGAGAATCCTCGATAAATCTATTATGTTCTTGTTGCTCTTTTACCGGACTGTCTACCCTCCATGTATAAATCAGAGGGTTTGTGCCCGTTACTTTTATTTTTGCGCCCGGAGTTGCATAAACATCTAACGCCATTGGAGGAAAATCCGTATCGCGACACATGAGAGACAGATGATCCATACCACTTTCTCCTGCATTTCGCTTAAAAAAGAAAGTTCCATTACGTATCGTATCCGTGCCAACTACGCTTCCTACACGTCCATCCGTCAAAAATAAGGAAACATGAGTTCCGTCTTTCACTCCTTTTACCTCACCTTTAATTGTGTACTCGTGCTGTGCTTGTGAAACGAGACTGCCTAATAAAAAGAGGCTGCTAAATAGTAGTTTTTTCATCATCATAATATTAGAAGTAATTATACGCCACAAGGTAAAGCTTTTCTTTATAGAGTGTTACTCCTTTTATTGTTCTTTAATATTTCTGTAAAAGAAAAGGGTACAAAATGCCCTTTCGTCCGTCTACTTGATATGAAGAAAAAAGAACGAATGAAAATATATACTTTACTGCTTGGCGCATTGTTTGTAAGTCCTACACAGGCACAAACAATGCATGATTGGGAGAATCATCATGTTCTCCAGATCAATCGTGAACCGGCAAGAGCCGCTTTTACCCCTTTCTCTGTACAGAAAGGAGACGGCTCAATCTCTTTAGACGGAACCTGGAAATTCCGTTGGACTCCCGTTCCCAATGAAAGAGTCATGAATTTCTATCAGACAAATTTTGATGATAAAGATTGGACGGATTTTCCTGTTCCCGCCAACTGGGAAGTGAACGGATATGGCACGCCTATCTATGTTTCAGCAGGCTATCCGTTTAAAATAGATCCTCCACGGGTGATGGGAGAACCGAAAACTGACTATACCACGTATAAAGAACGGAACCCGGTAGGGCAATATCGCCGCACCTTTGTTTTGCCGGCCGGATGGGAAGCGGATGGACAGACTTTTCTACGGTTTGAGGGCGTAATGAGCGCCTTTTATGTTTGGATCAACGGTGAGCGGGTAGGGTATAGCCAAGGCAGTATGGAACCGAGCGAATTTAATGTCACGAAGTATCTGAAATCCGGAGAAAATCAGATTTCACTGGAAGTCTACCGATATAGTGACGGTTCTTATCTGGAAGATCAGGATTTCTGGCGTTTTGGTGGTATTCATCGTAGTATTCATCTGATACATACACCGGATATTCATGTCCGTGATTATGCGGTACGTACTCTTCCCGCATCTGTTGGTAATTATAAAGACTTTATTTTGCAGATTGATCCGCAATTCAGTGTATATCGAGGGATGACCGGAAAAGGGTATATTTTACAGGGAGTACTGAAGGATGCTTCAGGTAAAGAAGTTGCCACATTGAAAGGTGATGTGGAAGATATGCTTGATTTGGAACATAAAGCAAGCCGGATGAATGAATGGTATCCGCAGCGTGGCCCGCGTAAGATGGGACGTTTGTCAGCTATTATAAAATCACCGGAAAGATGGACGGCAGAAACGCCCTATCTCTATAAATTACACTTAACTCTCCAAAATGAAGAAAGAAGAGTCGTAGAACAGATAGAACAGGCCGTGGGCTTCCGCTCTGTAGAAATCAAAAAAGGACAACTGTTAGTGAATGGTAATCCGGTTCGTTTTCGTGGAGTGAACCGTCACGAACATGATCCACGGACGGCACGTGTCATGAGCGAAGAACGGATGCTTCAGGATATTCTTTTAATGAAACAGGCGAATATAAATGCCGTACGCACCAGCCATTACCCCAATGTCAGCCGTTGGTACGAGCTATGCGACAGCTTGGGATTGTACGTGATGGACGAAGCGGATATAGAAGAACACGGATTGCGTGGCACACTCGCAAGTACTCCCGACTGGCATGCGGCATTTATGGACCGTGCGGTCCGTATGGCGGAACGTGATAAGAATTATCCATGTATTGTAATGTGGAGCATGGGAAACGAAAGCGGTTACGGACCGAACTTCGCTGCTATTTCGGCATGGCTGCATGATTTCGATCCCACTCGCCCTGTACACTATGAGGGGGCACAGGGAGTGGACGGAAATCCTGACCCGAAGACGGTAGATGTTATCAGCCGCTTTTATACCCGGGTGAAACAGGAATATTTAAATCCCGGTATTGCAGAAGGAGAGGATAAAGAACGCGCTGAAAATGCACGTTGGGAACGGTTGCTGGAGATTGCGGAGCGTACCAATGACGACCGTCCGGTGATGACGAGTGAATATGCACATTCCATGGGGAATGCATTAGGAAATTTCAAGGAATATTGGGATGAGATATATAGTAATCCCCGTATGCTGGGTGGTTTTATATGGGATTGGGTAGATCAGGGAATCTACAAGACATTACCCGACGGTCGTACCATGGTGGCTTATGGTGGTGACTTTGGCGATAAGCCGAATTTAAAAGCTTTCTGCTTTAATGGATTGCTGATGAGTGACCGTGAAACTACGCCTAAATATTGGGAGGTAAAGAAGGTATATGCACCAGTTGAACTGAAAATGGAAAATGGGAAGCTGAAAGTGACGAACCGGAACCATCATATCGATTTATCATCTTATCGCTGCTTATGGACATTGTCTGTGGATGGAAAACAGAAAGAACAAGGAGAAATTACATTGCCGGAAATAGCTCCAGGAGAAAGTGGAACAATAGATTTGCCGACTTTCCGTTCATTGAATCCTCTTTCCGATTACCAACTGAAAGTAAGCATTGTTTTGAAATCGGATGCTCTTTGGGCAAAGGCAGGACATGAAGTGGCCTGGGAACAATTCTGTTTGCAGAAAGGAGATTTAGCCTCTACCGATCTGATTAATAAAGGAACGCTTCAAGTGGAAGAGGATGATAAATCTTTATTGATTAGCGGACGCGGTTTTTCTGTTCAGTGGGAAAAGAAAGTGAACGGAAGTATGACCTCCCTTATATATAAGAACAAAGAAATGCTGGCTCACTCCGATGATTTTCCGGTTCAGCCTGTCACTCAAGTTTTCCGTGCTCCGACAGATAATGACAAGAGCTTCGGAAACTGGTTGGCTAAAGACTGGAAATTGCATGGAATGGATCATCCGCAGATAAATCTGGAATCTTTCCACCATGAAAAACGTGCAGACGGGGCGGTCATTGTCCGGATTCAAACTAGTAATTTATATAAAGAAGGAAAAGTGGTGACTACTTCTGTCTATACAGTCTTTTCAGATGGAACGATTGATCTGAAAACAACTTTCTTGCCACAAGGAGTTCTTCCTGAAATTCCCCGTTTAGGTATCGCATTCTGTCTGGCGCCTGCTTATGATACATTTACCTGGTATGGCAGAGGGCCACAGGATAACTATCCTGACCGCAAAACATCTGCTATGATAGGGCTTTGGAAAGGAAGCGTTGCAGAACAGTACGTACATTATCCACGTCCGCAGGATAGTGGGAACAAAGAGGAAGTGCATTATCTGACCCTGACCGACAAACAGAATAAAGGTATTCGTGTTGACGCGGTAGAAAACGCATTTTCTGCATCTGCCCTGCATTACACCGTACAGGACATCTATGAAGAAACTCACGATTGTAATTTAAAACCACGTGCGGAAATCATTCTTAGTATGGATGCTGCCGTACTTGGATTAGGAAACAGTAGTTGCGGACCGGGTGTATTGAAGAAATATGCCATAGAGAAAAAAGAACATACGTTGCATATCCGCATCAGTAGTAAACAATAATAGCAATAAATAACTAACACAATTATAAAAGTAACAATGAAAAAAGTAACCACTTTATTATCAACCTTGGCGTTGGCAACTACCCTGGCTGCTCAAAACCTTCCACAAACGGAAAGGCAATATCTCTCCGGTCACGGATGCGACGATATGGTTGAATGGGACTTCTTTTGTACCGACGGACGCAATTCCGGCAAATGGACGAAAATCGGCGTACCTTCCTGTTGGGAATTGCAAGGCTTCGGCACTTATCAGTATGGAATCACTTTCTATGGAAAGCCATTTCCTGAAGGCGTTGCCGATGAAAAAGGTATGTATAAGTACGAGTTTGAAGTTCCGGAAAAGTTTCGCGGCAAACAGGTCAATCTTGTATTCGAAGCTTCAATGACAGATACGGAAGTAAAAGTGAACGGACGCAAAGTGGGTTCCAAACATCAGGGAGCCTTCTATCGTTTTTCATACAACGTCACGGATTTCCTGAAATATGGCAAAAAGAATTTACTGGAAGTCACTGTTGCCAAAGAGAGTGAAAATGCCAGTGTGAACCTTGCCGAACGTCGTGCTGATTATTGGAATTTTGGCGGTATCTTCCGTCCGGTGTTCCTGGAGGTGAAACCAGCCGTAAACCTGCGGCACATTGCCATTGACGCAAAGATGGATGGAACTTTCCGTGCCAACTGCTACACAAATATCTCTAATGACGGAATGAGCATCCGTACACAGATTTTAGATAAAAAAGGAAAGAAGTTAGCGGAAGGCACTGTACCTGTAAAAGCGGGTGGCGACTGGACTTCTTTGCAACTGAATGTCTCTAACCCTGCACTATGGACTGCGGAAACTCCGAATCTTTATAAAGCTCAATTCTCCCTGTTGGATAAGGACGGTAAAGTGCTGCATAGTGAAACGGAAAACTTTGGTTTCCGTACCATTGAAGTACGTGAAAGCGACGGACTTTATATAAACGGAGTACGTATCAATGTACGTGGTGTCAATCGTCATAGTTTCCGTCCTGAAAGTGGCCGTACATTAAGTAAAGCGAAGAATATCGAAGACGTTCTTTTGATGAAAAGCATGAATATGAATTCCGTCCGTTTGAGCCATTATCCGGCTGACCCGGAATTTTTGGAAGCCTGTGATTCTCTCGGACTTTATGTGATGGATGAGTTGGGAGGCTGGCATGGCAAGTATGATACCCCCACCGGAGTACGTCTGATTGAAGGCATGATAGAACGTGACGTGAATCATCCGTCTATTATTTGGTGGAGTAATGGTAATGAAAAAGGATGGAATACCGAACTGGATGGAGAGTTTCATAAATACGATCCGCAGAAACGTCCGGTTATTCACCCGCAAGGTAACTTCTCCGGTTTTGAAACCATGCATTACCGCTCTTACGGAGAAAGCCAGAACTACATGCGCTTACCGGAAATCTTTATGCCTACGGAATTCTTGCATGGTTTATACGATGGCGGCCATGGTGCCGGATTATACGATTATTGGGAAATGATGCGCAAGCATCCCCGTTGTATCGGTGGATTCCTTTGGGTATTGGCAGACGAAGGTGTGAAGCGTGTAGATATGGACGGATTCATCGATAACCAGGGAAACTTTGGAGCAGACGGAATTGTAGGACCACATCACGAAAAGGAGGGTAGCTACTACACTATCAAGCAGTTATGGAGTCCGGTGCAAATCATGAATACTTCTATCGACAAGCAATTTGATGGCAAATTCTCCGTAGAAAACCGTTACGATTATCTGAATCTGAATACTTGCCGTTTCCTTTGGAAGCAAGTAAAATTCCCGTTGGCAACAGATGCTTCCAATGCCGCTGTTCAAGTACTGAAAGAAGGTGAAGTGCAAGGCAGTGACGTGGTTGCTCACTCGGCAGGCATTTTGGATATAAAAACAAATATCCTCCCCAATGCAGACGCCCTCTTCCTGACAGCAATCGATCCATACGGCCATGAACTTTGGCGCTGGACTTTCCCGGTCAACAAACTGAATCAGCAGACAGAACAGCTTTCTCCCTTGTCCAGTCGTCCTACTTATACAGAGACAGAAAATGATCTTACTGTGAAAGCGAATAAGCGTACATTCATCTTCTCAAAGAAAGACGGACAACTGAAAGGGGTATCTGTAGATAACCGTAAGATTAGTTTCGCCAATGGCCCCCGTTTCATTGGAGCCCGTCGTGCAGACCGCTCATTGGATCAGTTCTATAACCATGATGATGAGAAAGCAAAAGAAAAAGACCGTACATATAGCGAATTCCCTGATGCTGCCGTATTTACGAAACTGGACGTAAAACAAGATGGAGGTGATCTGGTTGTTACCGCCAATTATAAACTGGGCAATCTGGATAAAGCCCAATGGACAATCAACCCGAGTGGGGATTTGGCTTTGGATTACACCTACAATTTCTCCGGTGTCGTAGACTTGATGGGTATTCGTTTCGACTATCCTGAAGATCAGGTAATCAGCAAACGCTGGCTGGGTGTCGGACCTTACCGTGTATGGCAAAACCGTATTCACGGAACGCAATACGATGTATGGGAAAACGACTATAACGATCCTATTCCGGGTGAGACCTTCACATATCCCGAATTTAAAGGATACTTTGGTGATGTTTCCTGGATGAATATCCAAACGAAAGAAGGCACTATCAGTCTGACAAACGAAACTCCCGACACGTATATAGGAGTATATCAGCCTCGTGATGGCCGCGACCGTTTGCTTTATACTCTTCCCGAAAGCGGAATCTCTGTCCTGAACGTGATTCCTCCGGTACGTAATAAAGTAAACTCCACCGATTTGTGTGGTCCCTCTTCACAACCGAAACGGGTAAATGGTCCACAAACCGGACGAGTCATTTTCCGGTTTATGTAAATGAATCATATAAAGGTATCCACATTGCGTTAGGTACCTTTTTTATTTGGCCTTCTCACCGATTTTTCAAGGAAAAAGGCTATAAGTGGGGAATAATCATTATTTTTGTTTCGTTTTATACATTCAGATTAATGAATTCTTTCCTATGTACACAATACTAATTATAGAAGATGAACCCCGGGTTGCAAGTTTGCTGATGAACGGACTGGAGGAAAATGGCTATCAGACAATGGTGGCTTATGACGGACTAATGGGGTTACGGCTTTTCCAGACGCACACATTCGATCTGGTTATATCTGACATCGTTTTGCCTAAGATGGACGGATTTGAACTGGCGAAAGAAATTCGCAAAACCAATCCCAATATTCCTATATTGATGTTGACGGCATTAGGATCGACGAATGATAAACTGGACGGCTTCGATGCCGGTGCAGACGATTACATGGTGAAACCTTTTGATTTCAGAGAGTTAAATGCCAGAATCAAAGTGCTATTGAAACGTGTGGCGGGTAATGCTCAGGAATTACCGCAGGAACTTGTCTATGCAGATTTGCGTATTGACCTTCAACGTAAAGACGTAGAACGAAACAGCATATCCATTAAACTTTCTCCTAAAGAATACAACTTACTGTTATATATGGTAGAAAATGCCGAAAGAGTATTAAGCAGGGTTGAAATAGCGGAGAAAGTATGGAACACCCATTTTGATACAGGAACGAATTTCATAGATGTATATATCAACTATCTTCGCAAAAAGATAGACCGGGATTTTGAACCGAAACTTATTCATACCAAAGCTGGAATGGGTTTCATACTGACTGATAAATTATGAAGATCAGGACAACGTTGACTCTACAATATGCAGGGCTTACAGCTGCGGTATTCTTTGTTTTTGTGATGGCTGTCTACTATGTAAGTGAACACTCGCGTAGTAATGCTTTCTTTCGTAATCTTCAAAGTGAAGCTATAACCAAAGCGCATTTATTCCTTAAAAATCAAGTAGATGCCAAAACCATGCAGTCCATATACCTGAATAATCAGAAGTTTATTGATGAAGTAGAGGTTGCCGTCTATACAACAGATTTTAAAATATTATATCATGATGCTTTGCAAAACGATATTGTCAAAGAAACACCGGAGATGATAAAGCGTATTTTACAGCGGAAGAACATCAATTTCTATGTAGATGAATATCAGGCTATAGGACTGGTGTATTCGTTTGAGGGCAAAGACTATGTGGTTACTGCCGCAGCCTACGACGGTTATGGATACGCCAACCGGGATGCGCTAAGAAACATGCTCATTCTCCTATTTATCGGTGGATTGAGCGTATTGGTGGTTGTGGGGTATATCCTTTCTCGAAGCACTTTAAAACCGATACGTAATATAGTGAAAGAAGCGGAGAAAATCACAGCATCGCATATTGATAAAAGATTACCCGTAAAAAATGAACAGGATGAACTGGGAGAATTGAGTACGACATTCAATGCATTGTTGGAACGCCTGGAAAAGTCTTTCAATTCACAAAAGATGTTCGTCAGTAATGTATCTCATGAATTGCGTACCCCCATGGCAGCTCTTACAGCCGAATTGGATTTAGCTTTATTAAAAGAACGGAGCTCCGAACAATATCAGATGGCTATCGGCAATGCACTGCAAGATTCACATCGGATTGTTAATCTGATCGACGGATTATTGAATCTGGCAAAAGCTGACTATCAGTCGGAACAGATAACTATGGAAGAAGTCCGTCTGGACGAACTGTTGCTGGACGCCAGAGAGCTGGTACTAAAAGCTCATCCGGATTATCACATCGAATTAGTATTTGAGCAGGAAGCCGAAGAAGATAATGTGCTGACAATAATCGGAAACAGCTATTTACTGACCACCGCTTTTGTGAATCTGATAGAAAATAACTGCAAGTACTCTTCCAACCGGGCTTCATCAGTCCTGATCGCCTATTGGGAGCAATGGGCAATCATTCGTTTGTCTGATAACGGTGTAGGTATGTCTGATACGGATAAAGAAAACCTGTTTAAACTGTTTTATCGTGGAGAGAACAAGAATATTGCTCCCGGAAATGGTATAGGCATGGCCTTGACACAGAAGATTATCCACCTTCACAAAGGCGAACTGACCGTATCTTCCCATAAGGATGAGGGCACTACTTTTGTGGTGAAACTTCCGCATATTTAAGAAATTCTAATAGCTTTCTAATACCACTCTAATCATTCTCTAACAGCTTCCCGGTGAAGTCTTCCTTACTTTTGCATCGAATTAACAAATGCAGTTAGTAACTTAAAAAAATTAGAGAGTATGGTATGGAAGAAAAAACTGCGTTCATCACAGTACATATTCAATTCAGAGAAAGTATTTTTGGTTGCCACACAACCCGGTAAGTCAATCTATTCATACTTACAGACAACAAAGCTTGGATTAACGTTGGGAGAAGTGCAGGAGCGACAATCCGTTTATGGAAGAAACGAAGTGGTGCATGAACAGAAAAAGAATCCGTTTATCCTGTTTATCAAAACGTTTATCAATCCTTTCATTGGCGTTCTGACCGGGCTCGCCATTATATCCTTATTTTTGGATGTATTGATGGCCGATCCCGGAGAGCAGGAATGGACGGGAGTCATCATCATCTCATCCATGGTGCTGTTCAGTGCTATCCTGCGTTTTTGGCAGGAATGGCGAGCAAGTGAGGCTACGGATTCTTTAATGAAAATGGTAAAAAACACATGTCTTGCCAAACGTGCGGGAGAGCATGAAGAAGAGATCGAAATTACGGAACTCGTTCCGGGAGATATCGTGTATTTGGCAGCCGGGGACATGGTTCCTGCTGATATTCGGATCATCGATTCGAAAGACCTGTTCATCAGTCAGGCTTCATTGACAGGAGAGTCCGAACCGATAGAAAAGTTTCCGGAGGTACGGGGACAACAGTTTCGGAAAGGAAGTGTCATCGAATTGGACAATATTTGCTATATGGGTTCCAATGTGATAAGTGGTGCGGCAAAAGGAATCGTTTTTGAAACGGGGAACAAAACCTATCTGGGTACTATTGCAAAGAGCCTGGTCGGGCATCGTGCCACTACAGCTTTTGACAAAGGCATTAGCAAGGTTAGCTTCTTATTGATTCGTTTCATGCTGGTTATGGTTCCATTTGTGTTTTTCGTAAATGGCTTTACGAAAGGGGATTGGTTTGAAGCTTTCATATTCGCCATATCCGTTGCGGTTGGCCTTACTCCAGAAATGTTACCGATGATTGTGACTGCCAACCTTTCTAAAGGAGCGATAGCCATGTCTAAAAAGAAAACAATCGTAAAGAATCTCAATGCCATTCAGAATTTTGGAGCGATGGACATACTCTGCACTGACAAAACCGGTACATTGACCTGCGATAAAATCGTATTGGAGAAATATATCAATGCAGATGGCAGTGACGATAACAGTAAACGTATTCTTCGTCATGCTTACTTTAACAGTTATTTCCAAACCGGTTTAAGGAACCTGATGGATAAAGCGATTCTTTCTCATGTAAGAGATTTGAGTCTGGAACATTTGAAGGATGACTACACTAAAGTGGACGAAATACCTTTCGACTTTACGCGCAGAAGAATGTCTGTTGTAATAGAAGACAGGCAGGGAAAGCGGCAAATCATCACCAAAGGAGCAGTAGAAGAGGTTCTCGATGTCTGTTCCTATGCCGAGTTCAACGGGCAGATTCATCCCTTGACTGATGCCTTGAAAATCAAAGCACAGATGATTAGTGAAGAAATGAATCAGCAGGGGATGAGAGTATTGGCAGTTTCCCAGAAAAGTTTTATCGAGAAAGATTGTAATTTCGCCATCGAAGATGAAAAAGAAATGGTATTGATCGGGTATCTTGCTTTTCTTGATCCTCCGAAACCTTCTGCTGCCGAAGCCATCGAACAATTATATGCGCATGGAGTAGCAGTTAAAATTCTATCGGGAGACAATGATATTGTAGTGAAAGCTATTGCACGACAGGTAGGAATTGACACCAGTCATTTTCTTACGGGGATAGAAATAGAAAATATGGACGAAACAGCATTGAAAGAAGCGGTAAAGGATACCACTTTATTTTCAAAACTGACTCCATTACAAAAGACGCAAATCATCTCTCTGTTGCAGGAACAAGGGAATACGGTGGGATTCCTGGGAGATGGAATCAATGATGCAGGTGCATTACGTCAGTCGGACATTGGTATATCAGTCGATTCTGCTGTGGATATAGCCAAAGAAAGCGCAGATATTATCTTGTTGGAAAAAGATTTGATGGTATTGGAAGACGGAGTGCTCGAAGGAAGAAAGACATTCGGCAATATCAATAAGTACATAAAGATGACTGCCAGTTCCAATTTTGGTAATATGTTCAGTGTGATGTTTGCCAGTGCATTCCTGCCGTTTCTGCCCATGATGCCGATACATCTATTGATCCAGAACTTGTTATATGACATATCGCAGACCACCATTCCTTTTGACCGTATGGACCCGGAGTTCCTGAAGAAACCCCGTAAATGGGATGCGTCCGATCTAAGTCGTTTTATGATTTATGTAGGTCCCATCAGTTCTATCTTTGATATTATAACGTATCTGGTTATGTGGTACGTATTTAGCTGCAACAGCCCCGAACATCAGACACTGTTTCAGACCGGATGGTTTGTGGAAGGTTTGTTATCACAGACATTGATTGTCCACATGATACGTACCCGCAAGATACCGTTCATACAAAGCCGTGCCACATGGCCTGTGATGGGACTGACCTTCTTAATCATGGCAATAGGTATTCTTATTCCTTTCACCGCTTTCGGGCGTTCCATCGGATTGACAGCTCTTCCTTTGAGCTATTTCCCCTGGCTGGTTGGGATTTTGCTCTCTTATTGCATTTTGACGCAGATCGTGAAGAATTGGTATATCAGGAAGTTTGTGCGCTGGTTATAGCTTTGTCTGTTTATCTCGCAAATTAAATGTATATATTGTAAAAGATTTAAAATTGAGACGAATTGTCTGTCAAGAGTTTTTGCCCCTAAAATTAATTTCATATATTTAGGAGCAAGAACTCTTATTTATTTAGATTTGCAAACTTTCTAATATTCAGGCACGATGAAACACTATTATTCCTTTCTGATAATAACCTCTTTGTTATTAGCCGGATGCGGGCAAAAAGACCGGGCAAAATCTCAATTCGAATCATCTGTACAGACAGAAGAAAGTTATTCGTTAGCAAAAGAATATATTAAAGAAGCTGTTATCACAGGAAAAGTGTTGAACCGGGATTTTTATCCTCAAGAAAAGGAATTAACTCTCATCATTCCATTTTTTTGGAAAATGGAAAATCAATATCGTACCCCCATACAAGAAGATGGTTCATTTTCATTCCGCTTTCCGGTTTATGCAAAATTAAGAGAAGTTTCCATTCGCAATTATGCGGAACATTTGTATATCCACCCGGGAGATAGCATACACGTGGAAATAGACTTCAAAGATCTTTTTCATCCCAAAGTAACAGGTGATGCAGAGAAGTTGAATCAAGAAATACTGGCATTTACAGAAAGCGCCTACTATTACATACAGAATTATAGTATAAACCCGAATTTGAATATTAAGGATTTTGAGACTGAATTAAAGAAGGAATATGACTTTCGTTTGGAGCGGAGAAACGAGTATCTGACGAAGTATAAGCCAATGGACGATGTTACGTTATTTACTGAAGAGTTACTGAAACAGGACTATTATTACGCTTTGTTATCCTATGGTAACCAATGCCAGTTTAAAACGAAAAAAGAAATGGACCGATATCATAAACTTCTGCCTGCAATCAATAAGCTTTATAATAAAGGGATTCTTTCGGCACGTTTATATGATATTGCTGATGAGGTAGAACGCTATATAGCTTATGGGATAACATACAAAGATAAAAAAAATCCATCTGTAGAAGAGATTATGTCGGCAGTAGGAGAGAATGAACTGAACCAGTATATATATACTAAAATGACAGTTGGCTCTTTGAATGCGAATGATACACTTGCTTTAACAACGAGGCACACGCAGTTTGATTCGATCGTAAAAATGCCGCATTTGCGTGCACAAGTGATGCAGATATATAATCAAACTAAATCTTACCTGGAAAATCCGCAACCAGTTTCCAATAATTTATTATATGGTGAGTTTCACGAAAACTCAAAGCTAAAAACATCTATGCCTTACATGGAACCCATCTATAATATACTTGAGAAGAATCACGGAAAAGTGATCTATTTTGATTTTTGGGCTAGGTGGTGTCCACCATGCCTGGCAGAAATGGAACCTTTGAAACAATTGCGGAGTAAGTATTCCACCAAAGACCTGGTCATATATTCCATATGTGTAAGTGAACCCAAGGAAGAATGGGAAGAATGTCTGAATGAGTATTCATTGAAGAACCGGGGAATTGAATGTATTTATGCATCTGATTATTTTGGAAAAGATAACTTACAGAAAATTCGCAAACAATGGAAAATAGATAGAATGCCCTATTATCTGTTGATTAATAGAAAAGGGCAAATTGTAGATTTCGGAACTACAGCACGTCCCAGCAATCCGCAATTTGTATCTCGAATTGAGGAAGCTGTAAAGGACAGCAAATAATGTTGTGAGAGAAATAAGACAAATAAGAAAAGGTTAAGCAACCCACACAAAAAATATCAAATGTTTCCGATTTATATTATAGGAATTTATTCAACTCTTTTACCAACAAATGAACAGTAGTAGAAGATTCTTGTTGTGCTGGATTATTTCCATCAAAGATCGGAAGAGCGTCGTGTAGGGAAAGAGTGTAGATCTCGGTGGTCGC
>OOCD01001452.1_pt1 | contig 14469 bp, 9 predicted proteins | sample 1671791 | NCBI WGS metagenome assembly OOCD01 (sample SAMN06348193, study PRJEB24527) | human gut metagenome | biome: human gut; feature: ankylosing spondylitis patient; material: feces | host: Homo sapiens | place: China | collected 2015-10
AATGCCTGCGGGATTCTTACCGCCGGCCTGCGCCATATTCGGGCGTCCACCGCCGCCACCGCCTACCAGCGCGGCAATTCCCTTGATCAGGTTGCCCGCATGGGCGCCGGCCTTTACAGCACCATCCGTTGCCATAGCGATCATATTTACCTTACCGTCCTGTGCGGAAAGCAGTACAACAACGCCTTCGCCAAGCTTATCCTTGAGCTGGTCGCCCAGATCTCTCAAGCCATTCATATCCACACCGTCTACGCTGGTTGCCAGAAGTTTCGTACCCTTCACTTCCACCACCTGATCGAGTACATCGCCCAGTGCAGATTGTGCCATCTTTGCCTTCAGGGATTCATTCTCTGCATTCAGTGCCTTCAGCTCTGCCTGCATATGCTGGATCTTCTCGGTCAGGGCTGCAGGAGTTGCCTTGGCTGCTGTAGCTGCCTTATTGAAGCTCTCTTCCATTGCCTGATAGTATGCCATGACATTGGCACCGGTCAGTGCTTCAATTCTTCTGACGCCGGCTGCAACACCGCTCTCGGACAAGATCTTGAAATAGCCGATCTCTCCGGTGTGCTTTACATGGGTACCACCGCACAGTTCCCTGGAGAAATCTCCCATAGATACCACGCGGACGGTCTCACCGTATTTTTCACCAAACAGAGCCATAGCTCCGCTCTTCTTCGCATCTTCGATGTTCATGACATCGGTAACGACTGCAATATCCTCTGCGATCTTCTCGTTGACCAGAGCCTCTACTTTAGCGATCTCTTCTGCAGTCATAGCCTGTCCGTGGCTGAAGTCAAAACGGGTTCTTGCGCCGTCCTGGTAAGAACCCTGCTGTTCTACATGATCACCCAGTACGATCTGCAGTGCCTTCTGTAACAGATGGGTTGCGGAGTGGTTCTTGCAGACACTCTTTCTATTGTCGGTATCTACAGCAAGCTCTGCAGTATCATTTACGGATACGCTGCCGGATACGACCTTACCCACATGTCCGATACGTCCGCCTGCGATCTTCACGGTCTCAGTCACTTCAAAAGTACCGTTTTCGGTGCGGATCACACCAAAGTCACCCTTCTGTCCGCCCATGGTAGCATAGAACGGAGTCACATCCGTGATCAGGGTACCGGTCTCTCCCTCATTTAAGGTATTCACCAGTTCGGTCTCAGAAGCCAGTCCTACTACTTTACCTTCTGCGGTCAGCGCATCATAACCTACAAATTCGCTGGTGATCTTATCATCCAGTCCATCGAATACACCTGCTGCGGTAGTCAGCTTCTGGGAGAAGTTCTGTCCTTCTCTTGCCTTCTGCTTCTGCTCTTCCATGGCAGCGGCAAAGCCTTCCTCATCTACGGTCAGATTCTCTTCCTGTGCCAGCTCTACGGTCAGCTCCAGAGGGAATCCGAAGGTATCGTATAAGTAGAATGCGGACTTGCCGTCGATCTCCTTTTTACCTTCACTTCTCTTCTGCTCCAGAATCTTCTGCAGCTCCTTCATGCCGTTCTCCAGAGTGCTCTCGAAGCGGGCGATCTCTTTCTGCAGCTCGCTTAAGACGAACTCGCGGTTCTTCTTCATCAGAGGATAGCTCTCTGCATAGATTTCATCAATATACATAGCAGCAATATGCAGTAACTGCTCTGTAGTCATATTCAGGGTACGTCCGTGTCTTACCGCACGACGGATCAGACGACGGAGAATATAACCGGCACCGGTATTGGAAGGAAGCAGCTTTGCTTCGTCACCGATCAGCATCACGCTAGTACGCAGATGGTCTGCCAGAATACGCATGGATCTGGTCAGCTTCTCATCCGCATTGTATTTCACACCGGAAGCCTCTTCAATGTAAGCGATCACCGGAGAAAACAGGTCTGTCTGGTATACATCTCTGGTACCGTTTAAGAATGCCAGAATACGCTCCAGTCCCCAGCCGGTATCTACGTTCTTCTGCTTTAAAGGAGTCAGATGACCGTCATGATGCTTCTCATACTGCATGAATACATCATTACCCAGCTCGGTGTATTTGCCACAGTCACAGCCGGGGCCGCAGTTCGGTCCGCAATCCGGTCTGTCAGCGATATAGAACATCTCACTGTCGGGACCGCAGGGGCCGTATTCCAGTCCCCACCAGTTGTCATCGGCAGGCAGATAATATACATTCTCCTTCTTGAAACCGGAAGCGATACGGTAGTGTGCGCCTTCCTCATCTCTGGGTGCATTCTCGTCACCGGCAAATACAGTAGCAGCCAGATGGTCGGCATCAAATCCGAATACCTGTGTCAGTAGTTCGAAACTCCACTGGCAACGCTCTTTCTTGAAATAATCTCCAAGGCTCCAGCTTCCCATCATCTCGAAGAAGGTTACATGGCTTTTGTCGCCTACGGAATCAATATCGTTGGTACGTACACAGCCCTGTACATTGCAGAGTCTGGTACCCAGAGGGTGCTTCTGTCCCAGCAGATAAGGCATCAGAGGCTGCATGCCCGCTACGTTGAACATAACACCGGTGGATCCGTCAGATACCAGGGATACTGCTCCCACATCTACGTGACCACGGTCTATATAAAATTGTTTCCAGGCTTTTCTCAGTTCATCAGAAGTGAATTGTCTCATTCTCTCGGTCTCCTTGTCTCAATAATTACATCTTTCGGAAAATAAACCTACATTTCTACATTATAATGTTATCGTTTCGCCGCGTCAAGGATAAAACATCACTCATCCTCGTCTTCCAGGATCTCGTTCAATGCCTCTCTGGCCTCCTCGATCTCCTCTTTTTTGCCCTTTTTCAATGCAGCCTCGAAAACAGTGATATAACGATCCAGTTCTTTTCTCCGGTCTCCCAGTGCTTCCTCATACATCCGCTCCGCTCTGAGAAGCACCAGACGGTTCTCCTCCAGGTCTCTGGGCTGGATCTTCAGGTAGGACAATTCTTCCATTCGCTTCTGGATCTCATCATCCGTCATCTGGTTGTCCTGTCCCTTGATGATCATTTTCTGGGTCAGTCCGGTGGATACCACCTTGACTTCCACTTCCAGCAGGGAATTGATGTCATAGGTGTAAGTCACATCCACGGCTTCACTGCCTCTGGGCCCCTTGGGAACATCAATGTTCAGTTCTCCCAGAAACAGATTATTTCTGGCGAAACGGCTCTCTCCCTGCAGTACCCGGACGCGCACCTTGTCCTGATTGTCTCTGACAGTGTACAACTGCTCCGTATGACTGGCGGGGATCACGGTGTTGCGCTCAATGATGGGACAGAAACGGCCGTCTTCAAATTTGCCTTCCTCGTATTCCACCACGACTTCCGTTCCCAATGTAAAGGAGCATACATCCGTCAGAATGACTTCCTTTACCTCCGCCCGGCGTTCCTTCATGGCCGCCTGGATCGCCGCGCCCAGTGCCACGGCTTCGTCCGGGTTCAGTCTTGTATCCGGGAATTTGCGGAACAGCCTGATCAGGAAATCCCTGACCACCGACAGTCTGGTGGCTCCGCCGATCAGCAATACCTCATCGATGTCCGACAGCTTCAGTCCTGCATCCGCCAGACTCTTCTTCACCGGTTCCCTGATCTTCATTAGCAGTTCTTCGCACTCTTCCTCATATTCTTTTAAGGTGATCTCTGCCGTTTTGTTCTCTTCACCCAGCATAAGTTCCATGGTCACCGCAGTCTGATCACTGATTCCCCGCTTGGCTTCTTCTGCCTTTTTATAGAGACGCACCTGTTCTTTCTCCGACAGATCCTTATAATGCAGTCCTGTCTTTTGCAGAAAAAGTTTCGACATCACTTCCGTGAAATCTTCACCGCCAAGATAATTGTCTCCGGCTACCGCCCGCACCTCCAGAATATTATGATACAGCTCCAGAATGGAGACATCAAAAGTTCCGCCGCCCAGGTCAAATACCAGAAATCTGGTGTCTTTTTCTTTTTCGTACAGGCCGTAGGCCACCGCCGCTGCAGTAGGCTCCGAGATCATACGCTCCACCTTCAGCCCGGCCAGTTCTCCGGCCCGCTTGGTGGCTTTTCTTCTCTTGTCGTCAAAATAGGCCGGTACACTGATCACGGCCTCTGTGACTTCTTCCCCCAGATAGGCTTCCGCATCTTCTTTCAGATAACGCAGGATCATGCTGGACAATTCTTCTGGGCGGAACTTTTTGCCGGACAGGTCATAAGTGCGATCCGTTCCCATGCTGCGCTTAAATGCCTGCGCCACACTGTCGGGATAGAGGTTTCTGCGTTCCTGTGCCGTCTCCCCCACATAGACATTGCCGTTCTCATCCACGCTGACCACAGAGGGGGTCAGATGTTTTCCCAGACGGTTGGGGATGATCACAGGTCCTTCCTCCGTAAATGCTGCCACCAGACTGTTGGTGGTTCCCAAATCGATTCCGACTATCATATGTTTTCTTCTCTCTTCATTTTAATTTTTTACTTCTTCCCGAACAGCCTCTGCCAGAATCCCCGTTTCTCCGGCTGCGGCTTTTCCTTGTGAAAAGCGGCTACGGCAGGATCCGTATCCTTCGTCACCTGTTCCGAATGATACCGGTGCCAGATGGCCTGCAATCCCATTCCGGGATGTTCCTGCATCTGCTCTTTCAGACGCTCCAGTGCTTCTTTCTCCCGGCCCTTTTTCAGCATCTGCAGTATCCGTACCATCTCCAGTTCCTCGCAGACGGGATGTACACAGCCATGGCAGAAGGAACAGTCTTTGTCCAGTTGCAGGAGCGTATCCTGTTCCTCATCGGTGGCCGTATAATATCCCGCCAGATATTCGTGTACGATCCGAAGCTTCGGATATTTCAGATACACATCCTTGCCGCTTTTATCTTCTCTTTCCATGCAGGCTTTCAGCGCCTGTGCATAGTCAGCACCTTTCTTCTTATCTCCGTACAGGATGCATGCCAGGATCAGGTCCGCAATGTCATCCTTTTTGCTGAGATCCTCCTTATGGAAGATCAGTGCCTTATCCATATTCTCGATGGCCACCTTTCCGGAACCACAGATCAGCCCATACCATCCCAGATGGAAAAAGTAATCTTCGAAATACTCCTGGGTATTCCCGGTATTTTTCCCAAGCAGTTCGATCTTCTCCGGCCACGATGTCAGAATATTTCCGGCGATCGTCTTTTCCCCGCACCAGACACACAGATCCAGCTTTTCTCCTGCCGCATCCAGTACATTGACGAATGCCTTCTCCAGAACTTTTAATCCCTCCGTAGTCTTGTCATTGCAGGCCAGACATCTGGCGAAATCCCTCATACGGTTCCGGTCCCGATCTCCGGCACTTCCCGTCATCTCACGGTATCTCCGGTAAAACTGTTCCGCCATTTCCGTATTGCCCAGCAAAAAATAAATTTCTGCCTGTTCCGCAATCAGTTCCGGCCAGGCATGATTCTGTGTTCCGCTCTTTTCATAGAAAAATACACATTTTCTCAGGCAGATCATGGCTTCATCGTATTTGCCGCGGCATCTGTGGATCCGTGCCAGTCCCTTCCAGGCAAAAGGATTGGCCGGGTTCGTGGAAAGCGCCTTTTCATAATCCGCTTTTGCCGCCTCCAGACAGCCTGCCGCATTATGAAAATCTCCCCGCTCCACCAGTAAAAATTCACAAGGGTAGGCATACAGATATTCCGTAATGATCGGAAGTCCTCTCCGATAAAATATGGTCTTGCCCGCTTCCAGTTTGCTCAGATATTCCTTCCGGAATTTATCTATGGCGTCGTTCATCCGTTCCTGGGGAAGCCCCGTATTGGTCAGCTGCCATTCATAGGCATCCAGGATCACACTTTTGACATTATTATCCTTCGCCTGTTGTAACAGTTCCTTCAGTTCCTCAGGATGTGTCAGATCCATGTACACCTTTGCCATCATTTCATAGGCCTTGACATAGGTTGGAAAATAATTTAGACAGGCTCTGCCGTTCTGGATCACCCCTGCTGCATTCCACTGCCTCTTCGCCGCTTCCAGTTCGTTGGCATATGCAGTGTAAACCTGATAATCCCCGATCAGTTTCTGGGATATCTCCGCACAGCGTTCATACTCTTCCATCTCCACATAGATCTGTGCCTTTTCGATCAGCATACCGATATCCTTTGGTGTTCCGGTCTCGGCTTTTTCCGCTTCCGCAATGGCTTCGGCGAATTTTTCCGGCTGTACATAGCCATAAGCCCGATAGCACTGCATCCGGATCATATGTGACTGTCGGATCCGGTCTCTGTCTTTTTCCTCCTCTTCGGCATCTGTATCCCAGAGGATCTTTTTCTCCAGGCTTTCTTCCCATTTGGCTGCCGTGGAAATTGCCTTCTCATATTCTGCCGCTTCTGCCAGCAGTTTTGTCATAAGTCCCAGATATTCCTCACGCCTGTCCGCAGGAACTTTTGCTTCCAGCTCCCTGACCGTGCGGATTCCCAGATCGGTCCTGCCATCCTGCAGATAACACCAGCCCAGATCCAGTCCCAGACCGGGATCATGGTTCTGCGCATATTCCCGTTTCATTTCCCGTTCCAGTTCGGTGTTGATCTTCTGCAGTGTCTCCAGAAATGTGTCGTCTCCGCCTACGGAAAGAATCTCTTCCGCACATTTTTTTGCCTCTTTATAGTTCCCCTGCTCATAATACCAGTCCGTCAGGCGCAGGTTCGCCATGTAGTGTTTCGGCAGCTTCTCCCGAAGACTCTCATAAATAGCAGACGCTTCTACGCGCCCTTCATTTCTCCACAGTATTTCCGCCGTATTGTAAGCGATCAGATCATCCTCCGGATATTTTGCAGACAGTTTCTTTAACAAAGTAATGGCTTCTGCGGTCTGTCCCTTTTCTTCATAGAGGGACGCACGGCAGATCTCCATAACAGGGTGGGTAATCCCCAGAGCATCCCCACATCCGATCATCTGCTCCGCTTCCTGTAATTTTTTCTCCTGCAGCGCCTGATAAGCTCTGTCATAATATTGCAGAAACTGATCGTAATCCGCATCTTCCGCACCACGGAACTCGGAAAAATCCACTTCTTCCCCGGATTCGCACTTATGTACCATATAGCTTACAAACTGTGCCGGAAAGCGCTCTCTGAAGGCCCCCGCATTCTGTACAATGTGGATTTTCTCATCCAGAAGCTTCCAGATTGCGGTCGGCAGCTTATAATGTTCCATCAGAAAACGAAGCAGATAAGTGGTGCAGTTTTCCTCTTCCTCCAGAGAAAGAAAGTCATCCGCCTCAAAAAGCGCTTTCCATTTTTCCACATCACAGCGGTCCGTAATATTCTCATAGACCTTCCGAACACCACGTACCCACTGTCCTGCCGGAGTATCGTCCTCCAGCGTCGGTTCCGCCTCCTCGTTCTCTTCTGCATCCGGCGTTCCGGCATAGCGGCAGGCCTCCTCATAAGCCATCCGCAGTCGCTTGAAGCCTTCCGGATCATCCTCCGGATTCGTTACCGTCAGCTTGTCACGATAGGCATTCTTCAGTGCCCTTTCGTCTTTTGTCTGTTCGATTCCCAGAATCTGAAACACTTCGATCGGTTCCACGCTGTCCCCTCCACTGTAAGTATCAAAGTTTTCGTACCAATAGAAAAAGATATTGAAAAGGAGCAGAAAAATCTTTCTGCTCCTGAATAGTGATCTTAGAATGTAAACTTATCTGCAAAGTAAGCATCCAGATCTTTGATAGCAACACGCTCCTGCTCCATGGAATCACGGAAACGTACGGTAACGCAACCGTCTGTCTCAGAGTCAAAGTCATAAGTTACGCAGAAAGGAGTTCCGATCTCGTCCTGACGACGATATCTCTTACCAATGTTTCCTCTGTCATCAAATTCACAGTTGTATTTCTTGGAAAGCTCTGCGTAGATCTTCTCCGCACCCTCGTTCAGTTTCTTGGACAGAGGCAGCACACCGATCTTTACCGGTGCCAGTGCGGGATGGAAATGAAGCACAGTACGAACATCGCCGCCCTCTAACTCTTCCTCGTCGTAAGCTGCACACAGGAATGCCAGAACCACTCTGTCTGCACCAAGAGAAGGCTCAATAACGTAAGGGATGTATTTTTCCTTCTTCTCATCATCGAAGTAAGTCATATCCTCGCCGGAGGTATTGGCATGCTGGGTCAGATCATAATCGGTTCTGTCCGCAATACCCCACAGTTCGCCCCATCCGAAGGGGAACAGGAACTCAATATCGGTGGTTCCCTTACTGTAGAAGCACAGTTCCTCAGGAGAGTGATCACGAAGTCTCATCTCGTCTTCCTTGATGCCAAGAGACAGCAGCCAGTCACGGCAGAAGCCTCTCCAGTACTGGAACCACTCCATATCGGTGCCGGGCTCGCAGAAGAACTCCAGCTCCATCTGTTCAAACTCTCTGGTACGGAAAGTGAAATTGCCGGGTGTGATCTCGTTACGGAAGGACTTACCGATCTGTCCGATACCGAAGGGAATCTTCTTGCGGGAAGTTCTCTGTACATTTTTGAAGTTAACAAAAATACCCTGTGCGGTCTCGGGTCTTAAATAAACCGTGTTCTTGGCATCCTCGGTAACCCCCTGAAAGGTCTTGAACATCAGGTTGAACTGACGGATGTCGGTGAAGTTGTGCTTGCCGCAGGTAGGACAGGGAACATTGTGCTCCTCGATGAAATTCTTCATTTCTTCCTGGCTCCATGCGTCCACACTGCCTTCAATGGCAATGCCGTTCTCCTCACAGAAATCCTCAATCAGTTTGTCTGCACGGAAACGCTCATGACACTCCTTACAGTCCATCAGAGGATCGGAGAAACCACCCAGATGTCCACTGGCCACCCAGGTCTGGGGATTCATCAGGATCGCACAGTCCACACCTACATTGTAAGGGCTCTCCTGCACGAACTTCTGCCACCATGCCTTTTTCACATTATTCTTCAGTTCTACACCAAGGTTACCGTAATCCCAGGTATTTGCCAGTCCTCCGTAGATCTCGGAACCGGGATATACAAAACCTCTTGCTTTTGCCAGGGCTACGATTTTCTCCATTGTCTTTTCCATGTCAGTACCAAACCTTTCTTGCTCTATATTTGTATTACTGTAAAGCCTATTTTTTCATCAGTATCGTAACGACACCATCGGATTGGGAGGCATCCACATACCCATCCTCTCCCATAACCACACCCTCGCTGATATATAGCACCGGATAAGGACAGTATATATATGCGCTTGCATTTGTAATGATCAGATGATTCTTTTCCAACGCCTTGTCCAGCTTCTCAGAATCCGCCGGAGTGCCGTCCGCTGCGTTTACAAGTTCCCGATTCACCGTGAGTCCCTGTGCCAGCGCTTCCACTCTGGTCCCGTAGAACAGGTCCTGTTCGTTGTACTCGGCATAACTGTCCGTATCGGCGAACTCCTGTACCACCTGCACCATGGCTCCGTCTCCCAAAACCTGCACCGTTTTCACATTCATGGGATTCTCTGTAGCCTCTGTATGTGTGGCATTGAATTCCTCAGCCTCTTCCTCCACCATCTGTGTAAGGCCGTCCAGATTGTAGAAGTCTTTGTCAAAAGTATTCACCAGATAAGAGGTCACTTTGCCGTCCTTCTCCACCACCAGAGAGGTATTCTCTACAGTCTCGGGAAGCTTTGCCGCCTGACCGCAGCCTGTGAGGGACAGTATCAAAAGCCCCGACAATCCTGCCGTAAGAAACTTTTTTATTCTATTCTGCCTCATAAATGAGTCTCCTTTTTTGGCATCAGCCATAACCGATTTTAACATAGAGTTTTCAGTATTTCAAGACTTTTGAACGACCTGTCCATGAAACGCTTCCGATATTCCGACGCGATCTGTGAAAGTTCTGCAAGAACCTTGTCCGATACGGTAAAGGTATATAACTTTTCCACAGAACTCTCCGCTATGTAATTCAGTGCATACCGTGTGGATTCTTCCAGTTTGCGCTCCTCCGGTACTCCCGGATATTCTCCGTTGACAACGATGGCCTTCAGTTCAAAAATACTGCGCACCAGTTCATTGGGAAGTGCCGGTGCACACAAAGCCCGCAGCGACTGGTAGACCAGTTTCATCATTTCTTTCTCATCGTTGTTCTCCCGGCAGTAAAAATCCGCCACTTCCGCAAAATACATACCGTAGCATGCCCCCACGTAGTCCGTCATCAGTTCCGGAAAATAGTTCCGGATCTCTGCTTCCGATATCGTATAAGAGTTCCGTCCTTCATACAGACGAAAAGAGCCAAAAGCAAAAGGGTTGGTCGCTGCAGCCAGCCGGTTACCGGGCTTTCTGGCCCCTCTGGCAAAAGCAGTGATCTTCCCTTTTTCTCTGGTAAGCAGGCATACACGCCTGTCATATTCACCGAAAGGTGTCTGTTTTAATACAATTCCCGTTACATACAGGGATTCCTGCATGATCCAACCTCCCCTGCGGACAGGTCTGTACGCCCCTCCGCTCTGCAATCCACCAGGGGGCTTTTACATTCCGCACCAGCCAAAGGTTCCTCCTTTCCCGCGCTCTGCAGGTATTTCAGGTAATCCTCCACTCTGCCGGTATGTTCAAATTGCTGCCAGTAATTCGTGAATTGCATCTTACGCATCCCCCTCTTCTATCAGTGTATTATCCTCTGTAAAAGTAGGGTCTGCAAATTTCGTTTTTCTATTCGCCCATCTCAATGTCTTTCGGATTATATCCGAAGTTTTTGAGCAGGATATCGCTGTCTCTCCAGTCCTTCTTCACCTTCACCCAAAGCTGTAAATTGACTTTCATTTCCAGCATATCTTCGATCTCCGGGCGGGCCTGGGAACCGATCTTTTTCAACATCTGGCCACCCTTACCGATGATGATGCCCTTGTGGGAATCTCTCTCACAGATAATAGTGGCCTCGATGTCGCAGATATTGCCTCTCTCCTTCATGCTTTCCACCGTCACGGCAATACCATGGGGAATTTCTTCGGACAAAAGTCTCAGAGCCTTTTCACGGATCAGCTCCGCCACGATCTGACGCATGGGCTGGTCGGTGATGGTATCCTCATCATAAAATGCAGGACCGTAAGGCAGATATTTCAAAATGCACTGGATCAGTACATCCGTGTTGTCGCCCTTTAAGGCGGACACCGGGACGATCTCGCAGAAATCCAGTTCCTTGCGGTAGGTGTCAATGAATGCCAGGATATCGTCCTTTTTCACGGTGTCCGTCTTGTTGATCACAAGGATCACGGGAGTCTTGGTCTTTTTCAGCTGCTCAATGATATGACGTTCTCCGGCACCGATGAAATTTGTGGGCTCCACCAGCCACAAAATTACATCCACATCATTTAATGTATGCTCCGCCACATTTACCATGTAATCGCCCAGTTTGTTTTTCGCCTTGTGAATGCCGGGGGTATCCAAGAATACGATCTGTCCCTCGTCCAGCGTCAGTACCGTCTGGATACGGTTTGTTGGATGTGATGGCGATCTTCTGTCCGATCAGTCGGTTCATCAGAGTGGACTTACCTACGTTGGGACGTCCGATCAGTGTGGCAAAGCCGGATTTATATGCCGGATTTTCGTTCATTGTTATTTCTCCTGTTCTTTCTTGTTTTCTGTTACCTCTGTACTTTGCAGAGTTTTCTGCATTTTTGCTTCCGCTTCGGCGAATTTTTTCTGTTCCTCAGCGCGGATGCGCTTCGTGCGCTTTTTGATCTTCTTCAGGATCAGGATGATAATAGCGATCACGATCGCCCAGATCACCAGATAAGGAATATGGATCACGAACCAGATCGCTGCTTCCTTCAAGCCCTCGCCGATATTTTTCAGACTATCCACAAATCCGGTGGAAATACGCTCCCAGACGGTCTCTTCTTCCACAGGTGTATAGACCTCTACTTCATCAATATAAAGGTATACGGTGCTGTAGTCAACCCGGTTATCATAGCTGCGAAGCTGGGATTCCATGCTTTCTAACTGGTATCTGACATCCGACAGACGCTGTTCGATGGTAATAATATCTTCCACACTCTCTGCCTGCTCCAGAAGCTGTAATAATCTCTCCTGCTCCGTCCGCAGGGCATCCCTGTGGCTCTGCAGGTCTACATATGTCAATGTTACATCCTGCACATTCTCCGAACGGCTGGTCACATTGCCCAGCTCTGAGACCGTATTCTGGAACTCCTCCAGTCTGTCCTTCGGGATACGGATGGTCAGATTGGCGTTCCTTGTAGAACGATAACTATAATATGTACTGCCGTTATAGGCATCCAGACTTTCGATATAGCCGCCGAGCTCTGTTACTTTATTCTCTACCGCACTTAACAGCTTATCATACTCCCTGGTCTCGACATCCATATTCACGGTCTTGATCAGTTTCCGGTCTGCTGTGGCTGCAGTCTCCTCAGGCACTGTAGTACTTGTGTCCTGAGCATTTTCTGCGGGATCGTACCCTTCTGTCATGCCAAATCCATCTTCATAAGCGGACGCCTCCGGTGCAGCTGCCTCATTGGAAGCAACAGCATAATCCGCATCCATGAGATCACTGATGCCGTAACTGCCCTTCGATGAGCTGCCGCAGGCGGTCAGCGATAAAATCATGCCGGCAGTGAGCAACCCTGTAATGATCTTTGTTTCAAAATTTCGTTTTTTCATAACCCTCTCCGTTCTGCGGACGGCATCCTGACAGCCTGTCGGATCCGCCTGCTGTTGACTTTTTATTGTTCACCTCTATAAACGAAATATTCTCACAGAAGTTCTTTATTTATTTGCCTTTTTTGCTATTGAGAACCACATTTGCAAATCGCAGCTTTCTTTTTGCTGCTTCAAAAAAGATTTTCCACTTTCAGGAATCTCTCCTGCTCTTCCTTTACCTTGGAAGCCGTACCTACCACACAGAGCAGATCCTCCTGCATAAATGCACGGATATGTGCGGACAATGCACGGATATCCTCTTCGGTAACCGCCAGCAGTTCGTCGCGTTCTCTCTGTAAAGTGGCATTATCCAGCCCTGTCATATAGGCACTCAGGGAATACAGTCCCTTTGCCGCCGGATTCATGGGTACGTCCAGATCACTGACCGCACCGATGATATACTGGGTCATGGTACGTTCATCTGCTGTGAACTCTGCAATGGCATCTGCAGCTTTCTCGTAAGTTTCAATGGTCTTGCCCAGATTCGGATCTCTGTAGGAGACAAAGTAGCTGTCACCGGATCTGCCGAAGCTGCACATGCAGCCGTAAGCGCCGCCCTTGACACGGACATTGATCCACAGATAATCATATCCGAGAATGACTTTCAGCGTCCGCAGCGTGCCCTTGTATGCCAGCCCTTTCTCCACGAAATTGCCGCAGCGCGCCAGATAATTGACCTGGGAGGAGGTCATGAAGCCCTCGTTTAAGTTCTCTTTTTTCCACTCAAACGGATAAACGGTTCCGTCGCCCTGTGGAAGACGTTCTTTTAAAAGCGGAAGCGCTGCTTCAAGCCCTGCCTGATCGTCGGCTGCTGCCGTGTAGCTTATCAGCATATTTTCTTTCGTAAACAGGCGTGCCGCCGTCTCTTTTAATTTCGCGATCACCTCACCCTTTTTCTCATCAAAGTGCTTTGCCGTCTCTTCAAGGAACTGGTAAAATCCGATTCCGCCCGTGCAGTCGTCAAATGCCGATTCTGCCGAAAAATAGGAGCTGGCTCTCATCACTGCCGCTGAATGTGCCGCCTGATTTAAACGCATCTGGCTCTTCGATTTCGTCTCCGCCACAATCTCGCCGAGACGTTTCTCATCATCAAGGATTGAATCAAGCAGAATCTCCGCGATCGCTGAAAATCCGAAGTCCAGCTTCTCGCACAGCACCCGGGCACTCGCGGTAAAAATACCGGTAAACGCGCCCTGTTTCCGGCTGTCCGCATAGGAGCTGACGCTGAGCGTGATACCGCCGGTATTTAAGTTGATCTCATCCGACAAATCGCTGTATGTGTGTTTCGTCGTATCAACAAATCCAAGCACTGCTTTCAAAAGTCCCACATACGGCAGATCCCTGGCCGGTACACGGTCGGTACAAAACATCACGCGCAGATAACCGATGCCTGAGGTAAAGAGTTCATGTGCCAGCACCTTGGTTCCGTCAATCTCGCGCTCGGTCAGGATAAATTTCTCCGCCTCTTTGCGGATATCTGAGCGTTTCAACAGCGGAATCTTCTCTAAATCTTCCTTCGGGGACGGGGTGTCCTGATACTCTTTCAGCTCCTTCGTGCTATCCACGATCGCCTGAATCTCCTCCGCGCCCAGGCTCTTCTTATATGCTTCCAGCTTTTCACGCAGCTTCTCATCCTCGATCGCCGTCAGTCCCCGCTTCGGGCTGACTGTGATCACCGCCTCAAATGGGTTATCTAAGAGATATTTGCGGATCAGTTCCTCAAAATATCCCTCTTTTGCCGCTTTTTTGAGGAATGCAAATGTCTCCTCATATTCCAGGTGCATCAGCGGATCGCCGCCGTACAGCCAGCTATCTAAGCACTGCAAGCCGTACATCAATCCTTTCGGCGCGTTGCCGAA
>OOCD01001475.1_pt1 | contig 14300 bp, 7 predicted proteins | sample 1671791 | NCBI WGS metagenome assembly OOCD01 (sample SAMN06348193, study PRJEB24527) | human gut metagenome | biome: human gut; feature: ankylosing spondylitis patient; material: feces | host: Homo sapiens | place: China | collected 2015-10
TTCTACTACCGCTGCAACTGCATCATCCAGTGCTTTCAGACTCTCATCTGTATATCTGCTTCTGTCTACTCCTGCAGCTTTTTCTTTTGCTGCATTTACTGCTGTGTAGTCTGCATCTTTTTCAACCAGTGCTGCATACGCATTATTGATTGCTGCTGCCATTGCATCGACTCTGCTCTGCTCGGATTTCTTCAGTCCTTCTACTACCGCTGCAACTGCATCATCCAGTGCTTTCAGACTCTCATCTGTATATTTGCTTCTGTCTACTCCTGCAGCTTTTTCTTTTGCTGCATTTACTGCTGTATAATCTGCATCTTCTTCTACAACCGGTCCGTCATTTTTTACCAGTGCTGCTACGGCTGCCTCAAGAGCTGCCTTTGCATTGGCTACTTCAGACCAGGACTTATTCGGCTGATTTCCTGCATTGATCGCTGCATCAAGTTCTGCGATCAGTGCTTCAGATGCTGTGATCTGCTCATTCAGAGCTGCTACAGATTCTGCTGTATAAATATCCTTTGCCGCCTCTGTCTTTGCTTCTTTTAATATCTTCCGGTATTCTGTCAGATCATATGGGTCTGAATCTGTTGCACTTCCATTTACCTGGATCTCTACGATATGGTTCTCATGTCCGCTTGTAGTATTACTTCCAACTTTACCCATTGCGTACAGACGTACATATCTTCCTGTCACAGCTTCTCCGCTGTATAATGCTTTTCCTGCTGAAGTTTCTGCATATAATGTATCTGTCGGATCCACACCTAAATTATATACATCAGAATCTCCACTGTAATAGAGAACTGTCTTCTTCGCAAAATCTGCTGTATCAGATACTACCAGTGCGGTTGCCTTATAAGTTCTTCCATCAGACCAGTAACGCCATAAGTTTACATTGTTGATCTTGCACTGCTGTCCAAGATCGATCGTAATATAAGAACCTTTATCTTTTCCATCTTTTCCATAGATTGCATATTTATCAGAATTATTGTAAACACCATCTACTGCATTGGAAAGCGGACTTCTTGTATTGGTCATATCTGTTGTCTCATCAGGGTCTACCCATGCAGATGTTACATTTTTCTGATATGCCAGATTCTCTACTACTTTTGGTACAAGTGTTGCATAACCTGCTGTCAGTGCCTCTTTTGCTGCCTGGATCGCTGAAGCATCTCCACCTGAGATGGCACTCGTTGTATTGGAAAGAAGCGTATCCATATTGGCTGCTGTCCAAGACTCAGTTGTCCAGTTATCTTTTTCTGCTGTGATCTTCTTCACAGTCTCTGCCAGTCCTGATGTCGGAACTTCATCGTAGCCAAGACTTCTGTCATAAACTGCTACATTTGTCACAGCTCCGTTTACACCGTTACCAACGATCTTTGCTGCCGGAACTGCGAACTCTTTGTTCTCTGCATTATATACAGACGCACTTATCTGTCCGTCTACATAAATACGAACCAGTCCGTTATTTTCTTTTACACCAACGATCATAGATTCTGTTGCATCGGAAATAACTGTATCAGCTGTTGCTGTCACACCGTTTACCGTGAAATACGGATGTCCTTCCGCATTAATTCCGAGTTCATAAGCATCTCCCTGCTTTACAAGGACAACGCTTCTGTCTGCTGTCTGAACCTGTGCTGCTACTGTGAATCCGTTGGTTCCTTCTACGCTGCGGTCTTTTCCACTGATCTCGCTGTTGCTTCCCTCTACAGTTTCTTTCTCTGCAATCTTATTCTCTGCATAGTATGGAGCTGAGATCTTTCCTGTGATCTGATTTCCGGCTGCATCTGCTCCACTCTCTGCGGATACTTCTACAACATCGCCATCATTCAGTGCTGTAGCAAATGTCAGTTTAAATGTACGCAGGTCTGCATACTCTGAAACTGTCACATTATCAACTACTTTGTCATTTACTTTTACTTTCAGGCCTGCATTTCCTTTGATCTTTTCACTTAACTGCACCTGAAGCTCTGTTCCTGAAACACTTGTCAGGCTCTTGAATGTCGGTGCAGTTGTATCTGCATTCTGGCTCAGAGACCATACCTGTACTTCACCCGGCTGAAGTGTAACGGATACTTCTTCACCCTTTGTATAAGTATCTTTTGCTGTCGCAATCGTTCCATTCGGAGAATAAGTATGTACTGTACTCATGTGGTAAGTACCGGCTTTTGCAACTCCGATTGCATCATTCAGTGTAAATGTGATCGTCTTCTCTGTTGCAGACGGGTTTCTCATGGAAATGATTCCTGCATTTCCATCGAAGCATGCAAATCCATATGGATTCTGTACTTCACCGCTGCTCATTCCACCATTTCTGTAAGTGCTGAGTCTTGTTGCACTGGATGGATGACTACCGATCATCTTCGCATTCTTCAGCTTGGAGAAATTTTCTTCCTCCCACTCAAGGAACTCTGCATTTACAAGATATTTATCCTTGTCCAGCAGTGAATCAGAGTAATAAAGCTCCCAGAATGCAGTTCCTCTTGTTCCCATCATATACAGGTAATTCTTGAACTGTTCTGCTGTCATGGAGTCAGCTACGATTCCTGTTCCTTCACTTCCGTAGATCGGATCGTGATTATAAATATTTGCCAATGGGAACTGAAACTGGTGTACCTGAACAAACTCATAGTAGTTCGCATCACGGTAAGTCAGCATATTGTCCATCTTATTATTCAGTGTACCATTACTGATTTCTCCACGGTCTCCTGCACACTGTAACCATACAGAGTTTGCCCACTGTAAGAACCATGGACTTGGGTTTACATAACAGGTCAGGGAGATCCACAAGTTCTTAATATTATAATCTTTCTCAGCCTGACGGACATTCTCCATCAGCACGATCCATTTCTCCCAAAGGTCTGTCACATGGTACATCTGATTCTGTCCACCATACATATGGCGGTGTTCCTCACTGTATCCTACAACACCTTCTCCTGACGGGAATGCATTATACTGTGCAACATCTGCAAATCCATCCCACTTCCAGTAGTTTACTCTATAGTCATGCATCCAGTTGATCGCCATTTCTTCAAACTTCTGAACATAAGTTGCATCTGCAACATCAATGGAACCACCGGACTTACTTCCTGTTCCGCTCTTTGTCAGGATATCTGCCAGAGAACCGAAGAAGTTGTATCCTCCTCTTGGTCCAATCCATACACCGAAATCAGATCCCAGTTTATTTACCAGGGAACTGGATGTTGTCAGTCCATTCGGGAATTTGGAGTTGAACTCCCAAAATCCTGTTGTATTCAGGGTCGTTCCGGAACGTACGGAATCTACAACTGATGTATTATTGTAGTTGTTCCATCCATCATCCACTACATAGGAATCCATCGGGCGAACTCCGGTCTGTGTCAGTTCCTTCTCGATTTCAATGAATGAGGAAAGGATATTATCATCATCAATTCTCATCATGTTGTCGAACCAGGAGTTGTACTGCAGACGGAAATCTGACGGAGTTGCAATACTGTCGATATAATCATAAAAATCACTTTGGATGACTCCCTGATCACTTCCGTCACTATGGCTTGCACCAACAACGGTCTGCCAGGAAATATACTTTCCATCCTCAGTCAGCTGTCCGTCTCTCTCAAAATCTGTAAAATTCTTTCCTGTATAGTAGCGTACATGTCCCAAACCTGATTCAATCTGTGTATCAGTTTCCGGGAATTCTGATCCCACAAACATTCCATCAATATAGATCGGCTGTCCGAGATTTGCCTTATATTCGCTCATCTCTACAACACCGCCGACTCCCTTCGGAACAGTCCATGTCTTATCTCTGTCTGTGACTGTCAGATGCTCGCCATCGATATAATCCATGCGCACATCCTTATCTTCACTGTCAATCTCCAGGAACTTACGCATGAAATGATCTCCATCATACATGACAATCTTTTCTGTAATATTGGCTTCGCCTGTTCCCATCTCAACCGGATCAAATTCAAAAGTGATCATCTTACCGGTCTTATTAACATCATTGATCACTGCTGTTGTATCATCAATCGAAGTCGATTTCAGTGTCAGTTCACTGGATTTGATTTCTTTTCCGGCAATCTGTGTACCTTTGTCAAGAACAGTTGTTCCGGTTGTATCCTGCACATCCAGTTCTCCGACATTCATAAACTTATTCCGGTTTGCATCCTGCCAGTGGTAGGACTCAATACCAACCAGTTTGATCTTGGATGTCGTCACTGTTTCATCCAGCTCGATCGCATCCGGCTTTGTATTTGCATCGGTTGTCAGTGAAATTTCTGCATTTCCACCAACCGTTGCATCCTGCCATGCACTGCCATCCCAGTACTGGATCTTCAGTTTGGTCAGACGTCCGGTACAGTTATACTTCGCACTATTATCATAACGCGGTGTATAAACCACTTTTTTTACTTCTTTTTCTGATCCAAAATTTACTACCAGTTTCATATCATCCGAATTAGAACACCAGAAATTGCCTGTTGTATCGGTAATCCCGTCTAATATCTGACTGCTATTTCCCTCACTGGTCGTATATTCTTCCAATGAAACTGCCCCGTTACTTGTCTCATCCAGCGTCTTAATCACAAATTCTTCTGAATTTTCTCCCGGTGTGAACACTGAATTTCCAAGCAGGTTCTCAATTTTTGTCGTGGAAAGCCTGTCATCAGAAATACTGAACTCACGGCTGAGCTTATCATTTCCAATGGTCACAATATTTCCACTCTTCGTAACACTGACTGCATCCTGTGCGGCTTCTACTTCAGTCACTGCAAGCGGTGAGATCTGCACACAGCTTAATGCTGTCACAAGTGCAACCGCTTTTTTTAGTTTCCCTTTCATCATAGAAACTTATCTCCTTCCTCCCTTTTTCGTGAGTATCTTATTTATATTAAGATACATCCTACTTTATTGTATCTCTTTTTTCCTCTCAAATCTTGTCACCCCCCCCCACATTTTTTTGCTGTTTTTTGTCTGATTCGGAACTATTCGGATCTGTCTCGCATCCGTTTAGTGAAAGGGATTTGATTAGACTGGTATATTAATAAAGGTGCTTATGACCTGATATCCTATGCATCGGATTATCTGAGACAGGTCATAAACACCTTACTTTATTATTAGAAATGATGAAAAACTATTTTCAATTATTATCCCAGCATTTCCCGGAGCATTTTGTTGACCATTCCCGGATTTGCCTTTCCTTTCATGGCTTTCATCGTCTGTCCGACCAATGCACCGAGTGCTTTTTCTTTTCCTCCTCTGTAATCAGCGACTGCCTGTGGATTGTCAGCAATGACTTTCTCGATGGTGCTGCGCAGTGCGCCTTCATCGTTGACCGTCTTCAGTCCGTGCTCTTCCACGTACTTATCAGGATCAATGTCTTCCAGGAAGATTTTCTCAAATACTTCTTTTGCCACAGAACTATTTACTGTACCCGCATCATTAAGCTCGATCAGCTTCGCCAGATTCACCGGTGAGAACTTCAGGTCTTCTGCTTCCATGCTGTGTTCCTTCATCAAACGCATCGTCTCTACCATCAGCCAGTTTGATACTTTTTTCGGCTTATTGCAGATCGCAGTCGTCGCTTCAAAAAGATCTGCCATATGCTTGGATTCTGTAATGATCTCTGCATCATATTCCGGGATGTCAAATTCTTTTTTGTAACGCTCCAGCTTCTCTGTCCGAAGTTCCGGCTGCTGTGCCCTGATTTTTTCGATCCATTCGTCACTGATCACGATCGGAACAAGATCCGGTTCAGGAAAGTAACGGTAATCCTGTGCATCTTCTTTGGAACGCATTGCATAGGAATGTTCTTTATTATCATCCCATCTTCTTGTCTCCTGGGTCACTGCTTCCAGCAGCTCGATCTGTCTCTGACGCTCTCCCTCAATTGCATGAGCGATTGCTTTAAAGGAGTTCAGGTTTTTCATTTCCGTTCTTGTACCAAATGTATCCGAACCAACTTCCCGAACAGAAAGGTTTACATCCGCACGCATAGATCCCTCCTGCAGCTTGCAGTCCGATGCTCCCAGATACTGTACGATCATACGGAGTTTCTCAAGATATGCGATCACTTCCTCAGCGGAACGCATATCCGGCTCTGATACAATCTCTACCAGCGGAACTCCGCTTCGGTTATAATCAACCAGTGATGTATCATCCCATTCATCGTGAACGAGCTTTCCTGCATCTTCCTCCATATGCATTTCATGGATCCGCACTTTTTTCTTTCCGCTTCCGCTTTCAATCTCTACATATCCATCTCGTGCGATTGGAAGATAAAGCTGGGAAATCTGATAGTTCTGCGGATTATCAGGATAAAAATAGTTCTTGCGGTCAAATTTACATACCTGCGTGATCTTACAGTTTGTTGCAAGTCCGATCGCCATCGCATATTCTACAACCTGCTTATTCAATACCGGAAGCGACCCCGGCATACCGGTGCAGACCGGGCAGGTATGCGTATTCGGTGCCCCACCAAATTCGGTACTGCATCCACAGAAAATCTTTGTCTTTGTTGCCAGTTCGATATGAACTTCCAGTCCGATCACTGTCTCATACTGCTTTGCCATGATTACTGTACCTCCTTTTCCGCTGTCCGTCCGATCTGTGCAGGAACCTCATGCACTTTCTTTGTCGCACATTCATAAGTATATGCGGCACGGATCAGCGTCTTTTCGTCGAATACATTTCCTATGAGCTGCATTCCCACCGGCAGTCCTTTGCTGTCTTTTCCTACCGGCACACTCATGCCCGGAAGTCCGGCAAGATTGACAGAGATCGTATAAATATCTCCCAAATACATTTTCATCGGATCATCCAGACTCTTTCCAAGCTCCGGTGCTGTTGTCGGGGCTGCCGGTCCTAAGATCAGATCGTATTTTTCAAACGCCCGGTCAAATTCCCTCTTGATCAGGGCTTTTGTCCTCAATGCTTTCAGATAATAGGCATCATAATATCCTGAACTTAATACGAAAGATCCCAGCATGATCCTTCTCTTTACCTCTGCTCCAAATCCTTCGGAACGGGTCTTTTTATACATATTATGAAGTCCCTCATACTCTTTGGTCCGATATCCATATTTTACTCCGTCGAAACGTTCCAGGTTGGAGCTTGCCTCTGCTGCTGCGATCGTATAGTATGCCGGGATTGCATATTTTACAAGTCCCAGATCAAATGCTTCTACCACTGCACCTTTTTCTTCAAGCACTTTCGCTGCCTGCATGACTGCCTGATTCACTTCCGGATCCAGACCCTCTCCCATATAATCTCTCGGGATTCCGATTCTGAGTCCTTTTACATCTTCTACGAGTGCTTCTGTAAAATCACAGTCATCCCGTTCGATCGAAGTACTGTCTTTCTCATCGTGGGATGCGATCACTTCCAGGATTGCCGCACAGTCTGCCACATCCTTCGCCACCGGTCCGATCTGATCTAATGAAGAACCATATGCCACCAGTCCATAACGGGAAACTGTACCGTATGTCGGTTTCAGTCCGACTACTCCACAGAAGGAACTCGGCTGACGGATCGATCCACCGGTATCAGAACCAAGTGCATAATAACATTCGCACGCAGCCACTGCCGCACAGGATCCACCGGAAGAACCTCCCGGAACGTGTGCTGTATTATGAGGGTTTTTCGTTGGTCCATAATAAGAAGTCTCCGTCGTACTTCCCATGGCAAACTCATCCATATTCGTCTTTCCAAGAATGACGGCTCCGGCATTTTTCAGGTTTTCAACCGCCTGTGCTGTATAAGTCGGCTGAAAACCTGAAAGGATTTTGGAACTGCATGTGGTAAGCTGACCCTCAATGCACATATTATCTTTGATTGCTACTGGAACTCCTGCCAGCGGTCCGATCAGTTCTCCTGCGTCGATCTTTTTCTGAATTTCATCTGCCTGTGCATATGCCCCTTCTTCATCCAGTGTCACATAACTGTTAATCGCCGGTTCTACTTCTTTTGCCTGCTCGATTACTGCCCGGACCGCTTCTCTGACCGTCACCTCACCGGCTTTTATTTTTTTGCCCAGTTCAAGGGCTGTAAGTTTTAATAAATCCATCTTCATCTCACTCCCTTTACCCTATCGTCTTCGGCACTTCAAAGCTGTCTTCTTTCCGAAGCGGTGCATTTGCCAGTGTCTTTTCTTTATTATCACCATTTGTTACAACATCTTCCCTGAATACATTCTGCACCGGAAATACATGAGACATCGGTTCAATCCCGGTAGTATCCAGTTCATTTAAAGTATCTATATAATCCAGCATCTGCTCCATATCGCTTTTGGCGGCTTCTTTCTCTTCCGCCGAAAGCTCCAGTTTTGCAAGGATTCCAACATATTCTATCGTTTCGTCTGAAATTTTATTTGCCAATTCTGTCACCCTTTCTCACATCATTTTCTGTAAATATCATAAAATGCTTCATAGTCCTGACTTCCGATCTTTTGGGATGGTGTCAGGATCATTTTTCCTGTCACGGTGATTTCCGTTCCATCCGTCAGTACTGCATTTTTATAGATTGCATTTTCATTTCCCGATTCTACCATGATCGAATAATTCTGATAATTCAGGCTGTCATATTCCTCATCATACAATTCTCCGAGATAGATCTCATACTCCATCACAGCCCAGTCTTTTGTTCCAGAGACATCATACACCCCTGCCGGAATCTCTTTTCCTACAGTATACTTCTTTTCCGGCTGGAGAGTATACGTCACACTCAGCGGATTATCTTCTGACTGCATCTGTCCGGTCTGACCATTTTCTGTATGGAAGGCGAGTATCACATCTTCTCCGATCATGACATGGGCTCCATCATACAGTCTCACATCTTCTTTTTCAGTGATATCTCCATTCTCCTCCGACGCATCTTCGGAGAAATAACCATACAGATAAATAGAATTTTCCGGATCCTGTGTCTGGAAAGAACCGTATCCTGACTGGAGCGTTACATCATAAGTTCCTTCAGGAAGATCCGTTCCGACAACATATTCACCATATCCAAGCTCTGTATCGTAAACCTCTCCATGATCAGACAGTTCTCTCGTTACAAACTCATACGGATCTGTCTCATCCACACTTGTATCAACATCTGAACCATCCCACCAGTTATCATCACCAGAGTTATTGATCTGATCAATCTTATTTTTTATCTCTGTCGTCACAAAACTGATCGCCGGTCCGCCAATACTGATCAGAATCATCAGCAATACAATGATTGTTGAAATCCATCCCTTTTTCTGCTTTCCGGACTTTTTCTTTTTCCTGCCCGTCTGCGTCCAGTTCTGTCCGCTCTGCCAGGAACTCTGTCCCTGCTGGTTTCGTCCGCTCTGCCAGGAAGCCTGCCCCTGGCGGTTCAGCCCACCGGACGGCTTTCCGTTATGGGATTCACATAAATGCTTTGCCTCAATCCCTTTTCCGTCAAAGCTACTTTCATTCAGGCGGTAATTTTTCCGCTCAATTTTTGTATTATCAAGACCGCAAAGTGTACATCTTCCATTTACAAGTTTTCCACCACAAAGATAACATCTTCTCTTTTTCATCTGAACTCCTCCGCTTTTCTGTCCACAACGGTCTCTTGCTTTCCATCACATTCCTTATAACTATCGGTCTGCTATGCTCTCTGTCACCATCTATGTGTCGCTGTCGGTCTGCCACACTCTCTGCTACTATGGCTCCAGTCTGCTCAAATCTCTCGGGAACAAGGTTGTCTCACGCACATTATCTTCGTTCATCATCTTCATTGTCAGACGTTCCATACCGATTCCAAGTCCACCATGTGGCGGCATTCCATGCTTAAATGCACTTAAATACTGCTCCATTCCCTCGTCCGTCATGCCACGCTTTTCCATTTTCGCAAGCAGCTCATGATAATCATGAATACGCTGTCCGCCCGTTGTGATCTCCATTCCTCTGAAAAGCAGGTCAAAGCTGAGCGTATAAGTCGGATCTGCCGGATCATCCATTGCATAGAACGGACGCTTCTTTGACGGATAATGCGTTACAAATACGAAATCCGCATCCCATTCTTCTTTTGCATATCTGCTGATCAGCATTTCCTCTTCCGGTTCGAGATCAAATGGATTCTTAATCTTTCGATCATACTTTTCTGCCACAAGTTTCTTGATCTCATCAAATCGTACAGCCGGGATCTCTTTCGTCTTCGGTACTTGAATATTCAGGATCTTCAGCTCTCTTGCATACTCTTTTTCAAGCAGGGTCATCGTATACTGAAGAAATCCGGTCTCCATTGCCATGATATCTTCAAATCCGTCGATATATCCCATTTCAAAATCCAGGCTGGTGTATTCGTTGAGGTGTCTCTTGGTATTATGCTTTTCTGCACGGAATACCGGAGCAGTTTCAAATACACGGTCAAAAACTCCCACCATCATCTGCTTATAAAACTGAGGGCTTTGCTGGAGGATCGCCGGTCTGTGGAAATATTCCAGCCGGAAGAGGTTTGCTCCTCCCTCCGCACTTTTCGCACCGATCTTCGGAGTATGGATCTCTGTAAATCCTTCCTGATAAAGGAAATCCCTGAACCCTCTTACGATTCCTTCCTGAATCCTGAATTTTGCACGCTCTCTGATATTTCTCAGAGAAATTGGTCTGTAATTTAATTTTGCTTCCAGAGATGTATTCAATTTCCATTTTGAAATCGGAAGCGGCATTGGCTCTGCCGGTTCACTTAAAATCTTCAGTTCTCCTAAACGGATCTCAATCCCGTTCGGAGCCTTTTCTGACTGTTCCAGCATCCCTGATACTTCTACTGTATCTGCTTCTTTCACATCTTTCAAGCTAAATTTTGAAACTCCTTCTTCATAAACACACTGCACAAGGCCTTCTCTTTTTCTCAGAATGATGAAAGCAACGGTTCCCATATCTCTGATCGTATGGATCGCACCATTCACTCTGACTTCAGTTCCGATCCTGCCTGCTTCAAGCAGTTCACTTAATTCCAGCGTCTCTTTCTTTTTTACTCCTGTTACAAACTCCATTTTACTTCTCCTTTCAGATTCCAGCATCCCGGTGAAGCTTTTTCTGAATAGAAAAAGTCCCGGGATACAACAGTATCCCGGGACGGAAATTATCAATATAATATCCGCGGTACCACCCGCATTGAATCCTCCGTCTGCTCTTTCGTCAGTTCTTTCGAATTCCCCTCTTTGCAGATAACGCCTGCTAAACGTGCTGTCCTACTGATCTTTCAGACAGCCGGCTCCCAAGTGTTCCCTTGATCTGCTCCGCTGTCCGGCACTCTCAGTCGGTGATGCCTGCTTCCTGTCAGTTTCTGAAGATCAGAGTCTTGCTCCACGCCTTTATCTATTTTAACACGTCAGCTTGTTAAAACTTGGTTTAAATATTAGCACACCACTTTTTTATTTGCAAGTTTTTTTTATTTTTTTTCAGTAGGTAGCAAAAGTATTAAAATTCCGTATAAATCGCTATCTTTGCCGGATAAAACCATAATATCGAAACCGAATATGCATAAAGCTGGATTTGTCAATATCGTAGGAAATTCTTCGCTGACTGTCTCCAATGCTTTATCCAACTGGTTATCCTTCTTTGGATCAGCTTCGTCATACTGATATTCTACTTCTATATCGGGTTCAACACCCTTTTTGTTTATACTCCTTCCACTTGGAGTATAATATTCTGCGATCGTCACTTTAAAGCATGTTCCGTCTCCCAGATCCAGTAACTGCTGCACAACTCCCTTTCCGTATGTCGTCACCCCGACGATCTTTCCTGTGCCATAATCCTGAATTGCACCGCTGAAGATCTCAGATGCACTTGCACTGTACTGGTTTACAAGAACTGCCAGCGGCTTTTTGAATTCATTCGTACCATCGCACGTGATCTCATCCGTCTTACCATTTTTTTCTTTTGTGGAAACAATCGTTCCTTCTGGCAGAAGAAGCTTCAGCATGTTGCAGACAACATCCAGATTTCCTCCCGGATTATTTCTCAGATCGATCACCAGCCCTGCCATTCCCTGATCTTCCAGATCATCCAGCGCTGCTTTAAACTGATCGTATGTCACCAGATCAAATTCTGACACACGGATATAACCGATCCCGCCATCTTTCATCTCATACTCAACCGTCTGTGCTTCGATCGTATCTCTTGTGGCAGTCAGTGTCTCTTCCTTCCCGTCTCTCAGGACATATAATGTTACTTCCGTACCTTTTTCCCCTTTGATCCAAGATACGATCGTATCCAGTTCTTCATCGCCGACTTCATGGTCATCTACTTTCTCCAGGATATCCCCCGCCTTCAGACCCGCCTTTTCTGCTGGAGAATCCTGATAAACATTTACGATCGTCACTGCCTTTGTATCTGCATCTTTGGTCAGCGTTGCTCCGACACCGGAAAATGTTCCGCTGGTAGATTCCATCAGAGCCTTCGTCTCATCCTTATTGTAATAAACTGTATACGGATCTCCCAGTGCTGCTGCATAACCTGAATAGATTCCCTCTACCAGTGCATCCTGATCCACTTCATCCTGATACAGATAATATTTGTCGATCAGTTGATTCAGTTGATCCAGCTTCTTTGACACATCTCCCTCTGTTACATTTTCTGATGTATAAGAACCGCTGCTGTTCCGGTTCACGATATACCATCCTCCAAATCCAAGGATCGAGATCACCGCCATGATCACAATTCCGGTCAGCAGTCCTGCCGCAAAACCACTTTTCTTTCTGCCTGTATTTTCTTCCATTCCTGACTCCTTTCATCCTTTTATATTCTATGCACAAAGAGGACAAAGCAGACATTTATCCGCTCTGTCCTCCCTCAGTTCTTCCTTTGATGACGTATCTGTCATCTTCTGCTTCTGGTCAGCATACTACAAATATGTATTTGGATTTACTGCTGTTCCATTTAATTCTACCTGGAAATGCAGATGTGCACCACTCGAATATCCCGTTGATCCAACATATCCGATCTGCTGTCCTTTTGCAACTTTCTGCCCTGCTGCCACGCAGATTGCACTATGATGCATATATTTCGTTACGAGACCATTTCCATGATTGATCACGACCCAGTTCCCGGCACTGTTGCTCCATCCCGCGATCACCACAGTTCCTGCTGCTGCCGCATAAGTCGGTGTTCCTGCCGGAGCTGCATAATCATTTCCCTTGTGAGGTCTTGGATCAAATGCCCTGACTTCACCGAAATAGCTGGACTGATAGGTCATACCCGGACACGGATGCGTAAAATATCCATTTCCACTGACCACATTCCCACTGGCCGACGGCTTAAAAGAACTTCCTCCACTATTCAACTTTGCCTGCTCCTCCTGCCGCCGTCTTGCCTGCTCTGCTTTCTCCTTCAGTTCTTTGAGCGTATCAGCATTCTGCTGGATCTGCGTCTGGATACTTGCGATCTGTGCCTCTTTACTGCTGATCATCTCCTGAGCCTGCGTCTGCTGCTCTACGAGCTGACTTTGCAGCGTATTCAGATTTTTATATTCTTCCTGAAGCTTTGCCTCTTTGTCCTGTACAGTTTTCACCGTATCCTGAAACTCAACCAGCATATCCCGGTCATAAGAAGACAGCTTTGCCACATACTCGGCTTTATTCAGCAGATCTGTGATCGAACTGCTCGTCATCATCATTTCCAGAAACTGTGTATTACCGCCTTCATAAAGATAACGGATCCTCTTTTTCATGCTGTCGTACTGATCATCTTCCGCGATCTGAGCCTGAATCAATTCATTTTCCGCATCGGAGATTTCATCCTCTTTGGCGGTCAGATGCTCCTGCGTCTCATTCATTTTCTTAATGATCTCATCCAGTTTCTCCGACAGCGTCTTCTTTTCTTCTTCTGCTTTCTTTTTATCCGATTCAAGCTGATCTGCTTTTTTCTCAGCTTCATCAATCGTAACCGCACCGGACTGCGATGCTGTTCCGATACAAAGGACGAACACCAGCAAAATTCCTGTAATTTTCCTCATCCGGCCTTTCATAGGCTTCCTCCTATACTCTCAGATGCTTGCGTACTGTAAAGAAGCTTCCAAGGAAACCAATTCCGATACCCATGATAAGTCCGATCGGCAATAAGTATGTATATACTACATTTACCGGAAGGAAATCAATAATATTCTTCAGAATACTGAACCGTTCCATGACATAGGAAACTGCCTTATCATAAAGTACATATAAAAGTCCCAGTGGGATCGCTGCACCAAAGATACCGATGATCAGACCCTCGATCACGAATGGTGATCTTACAACAAAGTCTTTCGCACCAATATATTTCATAATAGCGATTTCTTCTTCATTTTTTACGGCACGAACACCATCTACACAGTCG
>OOCD01001480.1_pt1 | contig 14249 bp, 6 predicted proteins | sample 1671791 | NCBI WGS metagenome assembly OOCD01 (sample SAMN06348193, study PRJEB24527) | human gut metagenome | biome: human gut; feature: ankylosing spondylitis patient; material: feces | host: Homo sapiens | place: China | collected 2015-10
TCTTCTTCCCACAGACAAACTCCCGGGAAACCATCTGCCGTAAGGCTTCTTAAAGCACGATTACCGCAGCATCAAACCCCTCTACATTTCCATCAAAGGTGTTTTCGGTAAGCAGATTGTACTTCTGCGTGTACTCATTAAATTTTTTTGCACTGCTGCTGCAGTTGAAAATCATGGCAATGGTCTCCTCGCCATTTTTTCTGATCAGGACAATTGTCCCTTCCTCATCTTCCGTAACGATCCCAGCCAGTTCGCCTTCTACAATGCATGCATGGCTTTTCCGGACCTGAATCAGCCGCTTGTACCATTCATACATCTCTTTGTCCTGATATTCTTCATCCCAGTACATGCCCCGCCTGCAATCCGGATCATTTGCCCCCGGCATCGCAAACTCATCTCCATAATAAATCATAGGCATTCCCGGCAATAACAGCTGGAAGGCCGCTGCCAAATGCTGTTTTTTCTTATTGTCCTTACATAAATGTAAAAATCTTGCCGTATCATGGCTGTCGATCAGATTCCACATAAGAGGATAGCATTTTTTGTTCAACCGCCCTTTCAGATATCCAAGGTTCTGTACAAACCGGCTGACATTGATCTTCTCCTCTGCAAGCAGGTCTATCATGTTCAGATAAAATGGATAATTCATGACCGTATCCCATTCGTCTCCCTCCAAGAAATCTCCTGCATAATGCCAGATTTCTCCAATTATCAGCATATTCTTCTTTACTGCCTTAACCGCCTCTCTAAAACGCTTCCAGAAAAAATGGCTGATTTCATCTCCTACATCCAGTCTCCAGCCATCAATATCACATTCCTTGATCCAATAGCATGCAACATCTGTAATGAATTTCTCAACCTCAGGATTCCTCAGATTTAACTTTGGCATTCCTCCATGGTAAGCGAAGCATTTGAAGTTTGGAATCTCTCCTGATCCACCTTCAAGGGGAAATCCCTCAATAAAATACCAGTCCAGATATTTGGATTTCTCTCCCTTTTCCAAGATATCCTCAAATGCAAAAAATTCTCTTCCTGTATGGTTGAATACCGCATCCATGACTACTTTCATTCCACGCTCATGGGCTTTTTGCACCAGCTCCTTGAGATCCTCCAGCGTTCCGAATGAAGGATCAACCTGATAATAATCAATGGTATCGTATTTATGGCATGAATTGGATTTAAAGACAGGTGTCATATACAAAACATCGATGCCAAGCTTTTGGATATGATCCATATGCTCAATAATACCTCTGAGATCACCATGCAGATCATCCATTGGCGTAATCGGTGCTTTATACCACAGTTCCCTGTCTACCGGCTGTGATGCAGCGAAACGGGACGGAAAAATCTGATACACAGCCTTATTTGCTGCCCACTGTGGAACCTCAAACATTTCTTCCTCCCTAAGGTTCTGTGGACAGTCAAACATTCTGTCCCTGTTTGTAATACATTCCTTACTGAATTCATAATTGCCGTAATATACCCTTTCCCCCTGCATATCCTTAAATTCAAAAAAGTAGCGCAGACATATTAAATGCATCTGAAGCTGTGCTTCATAATAATCATGAAACCGGGATGTGGCAACCTTCTTCATCGTAATCGTCTTTCGTGTATCCTTGCGCTCCATTGGTATATACTTATCCTCACAATGGAGAATTACCTCCTCCATGTCATCCTTTTTTACCTGCACACGTATCACGAACAGATCCTTATCAATCGCATAGCAGAATCTTTTATCCATATCATGAAAAATAGCTGAATATTCCATAAATTACTCCTTTTCACATTTCATTTTCTTGTATTTTATCTTACTTTTTTAAACAATTCTAACACTATATCCATGATTTTTTTAACTTTTTCTATATTTTAATGGAGACACTCCATACGTTTTTTTGAAGCTCCTTATAAAATAACTTATGTTTTGATAACCGCTCTGCATTGCTACCTCTGTAACGGAAATATCGGTTTCCTGTAACATCTGTTTTGCATGCTCCAGCCGTAAATATGTCACATATTGTGAAAGGGTAATGTGAAAATGCTCCTTAAAATACCGGGATATATATTTTTCAGAAAGATGAAACTGCTCCCCGAATTCCCTTAACAGTATCTTCCCCATATAATTCTGCTGTATATACGAAACCATTTCTTTTTCTACAGTATTTCTGCCGGTGGTATCATTTTCTACGATAAATCCCTTCTTCCATAGTTCATGGATAAATTGTAAAAGGATTATTTTTTTCCTGATCTGACTTGTTATTTTTGACTCACTCTTATCAATCTCCGCTGCATATACCCTGGCCAGCTGCTCGCACTGTTCTTTTACCGTATCCTTTATTTCCGGACTTATCATCAGATGACCGCTATTTAACGGTTCAATCAATTTATCATCTAACATATCATCGCTACGGAAAGCTATATATTTTAACGGGAAAAGAAAGGTAAAATAATCCACAGTGCCAGTCTGTGAACCCATAAAATGAAGATTGCCCGGTGACACAACAAAAGCATCACCGGGTTTTCCAATATAATTCTCTCCTGATATATTTACAGTCAGGAAGCCACTTTTCACATATATAATTTCGAGTTCATCATGCCAATGTACCGGTATCTGAAAAGACTGCCCCCCATTCTGTATGTGATATGTACTGAATGGGTCATCCTTCGTACCATGTGGTTTATTTTCCTTTAATTCAAAGTACATAATTGCTCCTACAATGCTACAAGACTCTTACTTTTCCATTTTCCGCTCTTCCATCTGAGTACCATTCCGACAGCTCTCGCACACTCATCGCCTGCCATGGCAATATATGCCCCTACTGCCTGAAGTCCCATATGTATACCAAGAAAATACGTTCCGCCTACTGCAAACAGATACATAAATACTGCACCCATTATAACCGGGAAAACCGCATCCCCACTGGTTTTTAACGCCTGTCCATATACAAGGTTTGTCACCCTGCCAAATTCAAGGAATACATCTACTATCAACAACTTTACCACAAGATCTACCATTTGTATATCATCCGTAAATATATGGACTATAAAACGTCCTGAAATTGCAAATGTTACAGAGAAGCACGTTGCCGTTATAAGACCAAATATTGCTGCTTTTGCCGTACCCCTGTCACATTCTTCAAACTCCTTTGCCCCAATTCTCCAGCCAGTCATAATCGCATTTGCCTGTGCAAGTGCTGCTCCTATACAATACGAGAAATTAGCAATCTGCATGGTATACGACCGGGCTGTAACATTCATTCCATCCGTATCCATCTGATTCATAAAGCGTACTATAAATGTCATTGCTACATTATAAAGTGCTGTTTCTAATGCAGAAGGAAAACCTATCTTAACAATCTGTGCAAGTATCTTACGTGGCTGGATACGCTCAGGACTCTGCTTTGCTTTTATAAGTACAGCGCCCATAGCCGCTACAATAATAAGATTTACAACTTTTGAAATAACTGTAGCAACGGCTACCCCCATTACTCCCCATTTGAATACAAATAGAAATACCGAATTAAATATTATGTTCACAGCATTTCCAACAATAGTTCCTATCAAAGAATGCTTTGTATAACCAAACACTCTCAAATAACTGGAGAAAATAGGAATAAGCGCATTCAAAAAACATGCTCCGCCTACAATTTTAAGATATGTTTCAGCCGGCTCAAGCAAAGCCGGGGCTATACTTACTACTTTAAGTATTCTACCGGAACAAAACGCAAGAATGACAGACATCAGGATTCCTGTCGATGCATTAAATAACAGTCCTAGCTGTCTTGCCTGATATGCAATCCCAGGTCTTCCCGCTCCAATATTCTGTGACATGACTGCTACCATACCTGATGATATCACTCCGAACATGATGATAAAAACACCTATATATGTATTGGCTGTTCCAACTGCTCCCACAGCCTGATCTCCTACAGACGACAGCATAAGTGTATCAACCATACCTGAAAGCATATAAAATAAAGTTTCCAGACATATCGGCACAGATAATTGCGTTAATGTTTTTCTTTCAACTGCCATGTTTTCCACCTCACATATAAAATTGCATACATTATTAATAATACGATATATTTCTTTGTATTTCTTGTATAATATCGCATAAAAATTGCACTATTTCTACTATTTTCATTACTGCATGCATTTCCATATTTCTCCGCATAATAATAACCCCTCCGCTTATTTCAGCGAAGGGGTCTGTTTTTTTATTATATCTCTGCAATATTTACTAATGTCAGTGGATTGTCGTTCTTGTTCTCCAAGCTGGTTGCCAGTGCCTTGGCTGTATCCATTGCTGTTAAACAGTTTACTCCAGTCTCTATGGAAGTTCTTCTGATGAGGAAGCCGTCTCTTGACTTGTCACGGCCCTGTGTCGGAGTGTCGATTACAAGGTCAATCTTATGTCCGAGGATCAGATCCATGACTGTCGGGGATTCCTGATTGATCTTGTTGACCTTTCTTGCCTTCACACCTGCATCATTCAATGCCTTGGCTGTGCTTCTGGTCGCATAGATCGTATATCCCAGCTTCTCGAAACGTCTGCCAATCTCGATAGCTTCTCCCTTATCTGCATCCTTTACAGTGATGATCATCTGCTTATGCTTAGGAAGATCAATACCAGCACCAAGGAATGCCTTGTACAGTGCTTCATTGAAGGTCTTGGCGATACCCAGACACTCACCTGTGGACTTCATTTCCGGTCCAAGGCTGATCTCAGCACCACGAATCTTCTCGAAGGAGAATACAGGCATCTTAATTGCAATATATTCTGCTTCCTTCTGTAAACCAGGCTCATATCCCAATTCCTTAATTGTCTTACCGATGATAACTTCTGTTGCCAGATCAACAATAGGAATACCTGTTACCTTGCTGATATATGGAACTGTTCTGGAAGAACGAGGGTTGACCTCGATTACATATACTTCTTCTCCTACAGCAATGAACTGAATATTGATCAGACCCTTAACATGAAGTGCCTTAGCCAGTCTTCTGGTGTACTCTGCAATTGTTTCCTTTACATGCTTGCTGACTGTATGAGCAGGATATACGGAGATAGAGTCACCTGAGTGGACACCGGTTCTCTCAATATGCTCCATGATACCAGGAATGAGAATATCTGTACCATCACATACAGCGTCTACTTCCAGTTCCTTACCCTGTAAGTACTTGTCTACCAGAATCGGGTGATCCTGTGCAATTCTGTTAATGATAGCCATGAATTCTTCAATCTCTTCATCACAGCTTGCGATCTGCATACCCTGCCCACCAAGTACATAGGAAGGTCTTACCAGAACAGGATATCCTAATCTGTTGGCAACTTCCTTTGCCTCTTCTGCTGTGAATACAGTACCACCTGCTGCACGGGGAATCTGTGTCTGCTCAAGGATCTCATCAAAGAGCTCTCTATCCTCTGCTGCATCAACGTCCTCTGCCTTGGTTCCAAGGATAGGTACGCCCATCTTCATCAGGCTTTCTGTTAATTTGATTGCTGTCTGTCCACCGAACTGTACAACAGCTCCATCCGGTTTCTCGATATTTACAACGTTCTCAACATCCTCTGGAGTTAATGGCTCGAAATACAGCTTGTCAGCAATATCAAAGTCAGTACTTACTGTCTCCGGGTTGTTGTTAATGATAATTGTCTCATAGCCTGCTTTGGCAAAAGCCCAGGTTGCATGAACAGAGCAGTAATCGAACTCGATACCCTGACCGATACGGATAGGACCTGAACCAAGTACCAGTACTTTCTTAGGAGGATTGGTCTCGATTGCTTCATTCTCTCCATCAAAGCAGGAATAATAGTAAGGAGTAGATGCTTCAAACTCTGCTGCGCAGGTATCAACCATCTTGAAGGATGCTGTAATACCGTTGCTGTAACGCATTTCTTTGATCTCTTCCTCAGTTTTACATGTTAATCTTGCAATTACATTATCCGGGAATTCAATTCTCTTTGCTTCTTTCAGAAGTTCTACCGTAAGAGGTCCCTTCTCCAAAGCGGATTCCATCTCTACGATAATTGCGATCTTATCAATGAACCAACGGTCAATCTTCGTGATGTTAAAGATTGTATCGTAGTCAATTCCTTTACGAAGTGCTTCTGCAATCACATAAATTCTCTGATCGTCTACGATTTCCAGTCTCTTTAACAGCTCCTGCTTGTCTAATGCAGAGAAGTCATAGCTTCTCAGGCAGTCAACATGCTGTTCCAGAGAACGGATAGCCTTCATCAATGCACCTTCGAAGTTTGTACAGATACTCATAACTTCACCAGTTGCCTTCATCTGGGTTGTCAGTGTTCTCTTCGCTGTGATGAACTTATCAAAAGGCAGACGAGGCATCTTAACTACGCAGTAGTCAAGGGCAGGCTCGAAGCTTGCATAAGTCTTGCCCGTAATAGCATTCTTGATCTCATCCAGTGTGTAACCAAGTGCGATCTTGGCTGCAACCTTGGCAATCGGATAACCTGTTGCCTTGGAAGCCAGTGCTGAAGAACGGCTTACACGGGGATTTACTTCGATAACACAATATTCAAAACTGGTTGGATGCAGTGCGAACTGTACGTTACATCCACCTGTGATATTTAACTCTGAAATAATATTCAGTGCAGAAGTTCTCAGCATCTGATATTCTTTATCACTCAATGTCTGGGAAGGAGCAACTACGATACTGTCACCGGTATGAACACCAACAGGGTCAATGTTCTCCATGTTACATACTGTGATACAGTTACCTGCACTGTCTCGCATTACTTCGTATTCGATTTCCTTCCAGCCTGCGATACAACGTTCTACAAGAACCTGTCCTACACGGGAAAGACGAAGACCATTCTCCAGAATCTCTTCCAGTTCTGTCTGGTTATGGGCGATACCACCGCCGCTTCCGCCCAGTGTATAAGCAGGACGAAGTACTACAGGATAACCGATGGTATTGGTAAATGCCACACCATCTTCCACGTTCTCAACAACCAGTGATGCCGCGCATGGCTCACCAATCTTCTCCATGGTGTCTTTGAATTCCTGACGGTCTTCCGCTTTCTTGATTGTAGCTGCGGTTGTACCAAGGAGCTTTACATTATGGCTCTTTAAGAAGCCACTCTCTTCCAGCTCCATACCAAGATTCAGTCCAGCCTGTCCACCAAGTGTCGGCAGAATGGAATCCGGCTTTTCTTTCTCTATGATCTGTTCAAGAACTTTGGCTGTCAAAGGCTCAATATATACCTTATCAGCAATATCTCTATCTGTCATGATCGTAGCAGGGTTAGAATTGACCAGTACTACTTCGATTCCTTCTTCTTTCAGTGAACGGCATGCCTGTGTACCTGCATAGTCGAACTCTGCAGCCTGTCCAATTACAATAGGGCCGGAACCAATTACCATTACTTTTTTCACATTAGGATTCTTAGGCATTATTCATTTACCTCCATCATATCTATAAATCTGTCAAACAAATATCCGGAATCCTGCGGTCCGCAGCATGCCTCCGGGTGGAACTGTACTGTAAAAATCTTCTTACCTGTATAGTTCAAGCCTTCGTTTGTTCCATCGTTTACATTGATGAATGCAGGTGTTGCAACCTTCGGGTCAAGCTTGTCCATATCGACAACATAACCGTGGTTCTGGGAAGAGATGTATACGCGCCCCGTTGCCAGGTCCTTAACAGGATGGTTACCGCCTCTGTGTCCGTATTTCATTTTATAAGTATCTGCTCCTGTTGCCAGCGCCATAAGCTGATGTCCCAGACAGATGGCAAAGATAGGAATATCTGTATCGTAGAGCTTGCGAATCTCAGCAATGATCTCTGTACATTCCTTAGGATCTCCAGGTCCATTGGAAAGCATGATACCGTCAGGCGCTGCAGCAATGATTTCCTCTGCTTTGGTCTGTGCAGGATATACTGTTACGTCACATCCTCTGGACTTTAAGGAATAAGCAATATTAGCCTTGGTTCCAAGATCCAGCAGGGCGACCTTCTTACCCTTACCGTTAAGCTCTTTTACAAGAGAGGGCTTCTTCTCGCGAACTCCTTCTGCAAAAGCTGCTGCATCGAACTTCGCACTTCCGGAAATTGCACCGTTCTCTGTCAGGCTCTGTGAACCCTTCACTTCATATACATGGTCACATGTAACCTTCTCAACTACCTTACCAGTGGTATAAGCTTTTAATCTTGGAAGAATTTCATCAAAATTATAGTTCTCATTCGTGGTAATCATGCCATTCATTGTGCCCTTTTCACGAAGAATCTTAGTCAAGGCTCTCGTATCAATGCCTGCGATACCAGGAACTCCGTTCTCCTCAAGGAACTGCTGGATGGAAATATCTGCCCTGAAATTGCTATAATTTCTTGACAGTTCTCTGACAATGAATCCGTCCGGCCATGGCTTGCGTGACTCCATATCATCCTTGCAGATTCCATAGTTGCCGATCAGTGGATAAGTCATGCAGACTGCCTGCCCCGCATAGGAAGGATCTGTCAAGACCTCAAGATAACCTGCCATAGAAGTATTGAACACAATCTCACTAATTACTTCTTTGTCTGCACCTATATGAGTTCCCTCAAACACAGTGCCATCTTCCAATATTAAAAATGCCTTCATCTCTTTACCGCGCCTTTCTAATATAATAATAATGTACCTTTTGCATAATCGTCTAATTATATCACAAGAGCCCCCACCATTCAAGGGATTCTGCACTGGTAAAAGGTACGAAAAAATGTATATTTTTGCACTTTTGATGGAATAAACATACAAAAAGAGTGAACTTGTCAGCCAAGTCCACTCTTTTCCTGTTTATCCAATCCCAATTGCAGTCCACGCATCTGATGGGATAAGTCCAATGTAAGTCTTCCCAGGATTCAACTTAATCTCCTGGCCTGTATAGTCATAATATTTCGTAATGACAGTCTCACCATTCTTATACCAGGTAATAGGAATAACCTGTCCATCTGTAAAATAATATCCTGTTGCCGTAGTACTTGGCATATATCCAATTGCGTTATAAATCAGATATCCATGTGCATCCAGCTGTGAAAAAGAAGTCTCCTGCAGAATAACATTCTTAAATGTCAATGCCTGTCCATCCTCTCCATCTGTATGAAGGGAACCATACTCATAATAATCATAAGTCATTGTGTTGGCATTGTATTTTAACATGGATTTGTTATGTGGGAAAGCAGGAGTCAGATTGATCTGAGTCGCTGATGTCACACCTACTCCACCGTATGTTGTACTAAGCAATGTCTCCACAGGATTAAAAAGGAAATGAGACTCTCTTTCTCTTGTAGACAGATACAGCGGTGTATAATTCTTGGAATAACCGGCTGCTGCGATACGGTTATTTACCTCACCAGTTGTAACATACTCTGTAAATTCCCTCTTCTTACCGTTAGGGATTCTTGCAAATCCGGCACTGAGATTATCAGACCAGGGTTTTGCCAGCCACTCATTGATATAGTAAGGACCACCATCATGTACGCAGATTGCATTATATTCACCTGCTAAAATAACATTAGTTGGTCTGATGCTGCGGATACTGCCGATCGTAGGCACTGAGTTATAATCCTTGTAAATGCACATCAGTCTGGTGATGCGGTCATTTGCAGTAGAGTTCATCATCTCATATACAATATCTGCTTCGGCTGTACCGAAATGCTTCAATGCAACCTTCTCATTATCTACCATGACTGCAATAGGTCTCTGATCCTTGAGACTTGCGCTGATAGGCAGACCGGTAAGCTCTGATGTATACACTTCGCCTGCTGCCTGCACCTGTATAGGCTCTGCCACTAAAGCGGATGCCATTGCAACTGCTGACGCAAGGCACAGGAATTTCTTTGCCAAATTCTTAACTTTCATCTTCTGAATTCTCCTTTTCTCAAAATAGCACCATATAGTATACCCTTTTTTGCTGCATTAATCCATAGTATATATTCACATATTTTATTCCCTGTATTTGTGACAACAGAGAAAAGGAGACCTCCATTAATATAAAATCAGATATTCCTGATTCGTATCTGCCTGTATCGTCACTGTTCCTATCTCACTGACAGGCGACGCATTGAGCAGCTGATAAGCATTCTGTGCTTCCCTGCCAAAGACATAGGCAATGCTTTGTGCGTTAGCTGCTGATAAAGCCACATTGATTACTGCTTTATCAAGAACTGATGCCTTTTTATTCTTCTGTATATAAAAAGCATCAAAGTCTACGGAGAAGTTCTGTATACTGCGCAGCTTGACATTCAGATCCATCTCTCCCTCCCATGAAGCGATTGCTTCTGCATCTACAGTCACTGCAATATTCTCAATATAGAAATTATAAGCCGCCTGAGTCTGCTTCATCTTCTCTACCGCAGACTCAGGGATGACAAGCTGTGCCTGTGCCACAGAAGCTGCTGCAGTTGAATTATTCTGACTCTCACCACTGCTGCTCTCCTGTCCTGATGACTGTCCGGGTGCAGACGGCTGCTGGGGAGTAGACGGCTGAACCGGTGCATCAGGCTCGGAAGGCTCTATCGGAGTCTGCTCTGCTTTCTTTACCTCAGCAGCTGTCTTACCACTCTTCACAGCTGTTATGCCATCATAGTAGATTGTGCCTTTTACCATATTGTCTGCATCTATAGCTGCGCTTCCTGCGATTGCATTCACCCACAGTCCTACAGAAGTAATATTGCTCTTGTCGTTCTCCAGTCCGCCTGCAGGATTGCCTGCAATATCTCTTGCCACGAACAGCGCAAAAGGAATCGTTACAAGAACAGGCTCTGTTCCGGCATTGCAGTAATCTTCATTCAGATTCATATAATATTCATATACATTGCCGCCTGCTGTTATCTGAATGACTGTCTTCTGCTGCTTTCCATCCGGCACTGTCCAGAACTGCAGAGCATCACAATCTTCCCAGCTTACTTCCTTAGAGATCGTAGCCCCTGCCCATCCATCCGAGGTCTCTGCGTACTCGAACTTCATGACATATTCGCCTTCATAGCTGTAATCCCTGGATAAGCTGATCGTAATGCTGCTGCCTGTTGCCTTATTCGTAGCCCAGTTCTTGGTCAGCATCGTGTCCACACCATAGTAGTTCTCGAATCCGTCAATCTCATAAGGATCCTGCTCAGGCTGCGGAATATTGAAGGTAGCGCGGATTGTATCAGCCACTGTATTATTGATATATAAGCTGATCGTACCAACTGCCTCTCCAAGCACTGTCAGGGAATCCTGCTCAAGCTGTGCAGTCGCATAGCCATCCGCAATCTGTGCCTGCAGTGTGATCTCCCTGTCTTTTCCGGAAAGGACAAAGGTAACCTGATCATCAGCAGTCACACCACTTATTCTTGCAGACAGTAAGGTCGCATCCAGGATTCTGCTGCCTGCAACCGGAGCTACGATATATCCGCTCTGCGTTGCTGCCGGTTTTGCCTGGATGCTTACAGACTTCATCTGCTCCAGAGCATCCTTCTGATTTACGGCAAAGATGCTGTTGTTCTGGTTGAAGAATCTGATAAACGGATCCATCATTTCATGGCCATGCTTCGCACCATCTTCTTTTACAGATTTTACATAAGGGGTATAGAAGCCGTCCTTCTCGCCAAAATTAGCCCATACCAGATAATAGGATGCATTGCTGCCTTTTACTGCATCCAGAATCTCCTGATGCCAGTCTGGTCTTGTATTCTCTGACTTGAGCAATGCAGTCTGGTTATCTCCCTCTGCAACATCATGAGCGGTTCCTGTCTCTGTAACTGCTACCAGCTTGCCATGCGTCTGGGCAAAATCATCCACAATCTGCAGCTCCTTCGTAAAGTTAGTCACAAAAGAATCTCCCTGCTGTGGATTTCTGTGATACATATCAAATCCCACCATATCAACATATCCGTCTCCAGGATAACGTGAAGCATATTCTTCTACAGAAGCAGCTTCCGAGCCTGGTCCGTATACATACAGGAAATTATGTACATTCTTCTCGTCTCTGAGATATTCTACTGTGTACTTGTAGACGCTCTTATAGGTCTGCTCATCACAGAAGGCTGCGCCCCACCAGAACCAGCTTCCTGTATTCTCATGGAATGGTCTGAACAGAACTGCGCCATCTACCTGATGTGCATAGTCAGCTACCATGTCCAGATAAGCACGGAAGGCTTCATTGTATGCTCCTCCGGGCAGAATCTGATTCATCACATCACCTGTCAGAAGATTGGGTGTATAACCGCTGAAGTTATAGCCTGCATAGCTGACACCTGTGTCATTTCCCGTTTCGGATACAGTACTGAAATTAGGCATATGCAGTGACAGCGTAGCAATTGCGCCATTTCTGATATTATAATTCGTCAGAGCAGCTGCTGCGATTACATTCTTCTCGATCTGTGTAGAAGCCTGATTGATTCTGGCTGCTACTGTCTCATATACATCATCCAGCCCCTGCATTTCGCTCAGATAGCGGTCTGCAGAATATTCATTTCCTGCAAGTGACAATCCATCCAGCCCAATAATACCGGTATAGGAGCCGACCACATCCATTGTATCTGAGCAGGATAAATCACTGCTTCCTGCCTTATGGCTTGTATTGTTCTGCTGTCCGAATATCACGCTGTCTGTTTTGCCTACAGCCTGCAGATATGCGTATACCTGTCTGACACTGTCTGTTGCCTGACCGTCTGCAAGTGTGATATTCTTCTGGATTTCACTGCTTCCTGCGCCTGTCACAAGAGTATCTCCCTGTACGGAGAGCTTCATATCCTGTCCTGTTATCTCTTCTGTAGCATCCACATAGATATCCTCTTCCTGTTTAGTTTCTGACATAAGTGTCACATTATCAAGATATACCATTCCCTGATAATCTGTCTCACTGCCGATAAGACCTATTGTGAAGCCATTCTCAATATTCTTCGTATCATAGCTCATGGAAAAATGCACCACCTTAAGACCATCTGCATAGTCCTCTGCATTATCAAAATTGATAGAGGCATTGGTATCAATTCCGCTGTCTGCGAACAGCTTGACCTTGAAGCTGCCCTTTGTCATCAAAGCAGGATCATAGATAAAATCAAAAGCGATCTTATTGGCATTCTTTACCTCGAAATCATCGTCCCAATAGGAGGACTTGATCTCACTCCATGTAGATTTCACATCCTTGGAATAATCCACCTGCATGGCCAGTGCCTGATACTGCCCGCTCCAGTCCAGACTGTTCTGCCCCTGATTGTCCCATACGCCGTCATAATACCAGCCATTGATATTCTCATCAAAACTCCAGCTTGCAAGGACATTCTCCTGTACGGGCTTATCCGGTTTCTCCTGTGCTCCATTCTCAAGAGTCACATTGCCATAATAGACAGAGCCAGTATAGTTACACATCCAGCCTGCAAGCTTTACTGTGAATTCTGCCAGATAATCCTGTGTTATTTCATCACCAAAGGAAAATGACACATGTGCTTTTCTATATAATTTACCATCGATCTCTACTTCCCGTGTAAAATCACCGCTTCCAAGCTCAGGAATCACATCATTCTGTGTCCAGCTCCAGTCGCTGCCGAGTCTGGCAATTCCCTGAACCTTAATAAGTCCCTCATATTCTGCATTCTCTGCCGGAATATACAGATCAAAGGAAACCTTCGTGCCACTGTTGAGCGCCGTGTCTGTGGAAAGCCCCAGCTGATTCTCGCCCTTGTCATCCCAGCTGCTTGTATCATCAAATGCAAGCTCCTGTCCATAAAATTGCTGCAGCTGTGTCTCTTCTACGTCAGCTGCCATGGCTACAGGCTCTTCCTCTGTAAGCTCAGTCATTTCTTCCTCTGTGACTTCCTCTGTGACCTCTTCTGTGGCTTCCTGTGTTGTTTCCTCCTGTGAAGCCTCATCCTCGCCGGCTGCTTCTTCGGTTGTGGATTCTGTTGTTTCCTCTGTCTCCTTCTCTACAGTAGTCTCCTTCGTCTGTACTGTGGCTTCCTCAACTTCCTCATTCTCCTGCTCTTCTTCCTCTGCATCAGCTGATTCTGTAAATGTCTCTTCTGTGTTCTCCCCTTCTACAACATTCTCCTGTGATACTTCTTCTGCATAGACCATGCCACCTGCCATGTTGCAGGATGATATTGCCAATATTCCGGCCATACCAATAGAAAGCATCTTTACAACCTGTTTTCTCTTCACGTTCCTACCTCCCTGTATATTCGGTCTGTTCGCCCATACTGCACTTTGCGGTACGCTGAATAAATTAATTTTAGCTGATTTAATTATTTTTAGCTTATTAATTTATTTC
>OOCD01001484.1_pt1 | contig 14226 bp, 10 predicted proteins | sample 1671791 | NCBI WGS metagenome assembly OOCD01 (sample SAMN06348193, study PRJEB24527) | human gut metagenome | biome: human gut; feature: ankylosing spondylitis patient; material: feces | host: Homo sapiens | place: China | collected 2015-10
TCGCCGGCTGGTTCATGGGCCTGTGGACGTGGCTGGTCGAGCTCAACGGGATGCTCCAGGTGGTGCTCGTGCTGCTGTGCGTGGTCGCCTCGGGCGTGTGCGCGATCATCGGCAAACGCATGGGCAGCCCGATGATCGTGGAATCCGGCGGACAGACCTGGAGCCGCACGCTGGTGACGGCCATCGCGTGGATCGCCGGCGTCATCCTCATGCTGATCGCGGTGCTGGCCATCGCCGCCGTGTTCGCGCCGCTGCTCGGCTTCGCCGCCTGACCTTGGCGACGCCTTTCCATCCAGGGCCGGCCGGGAAGGGATTCCCGCGCCGGCCCTCGCATGTCGGACAAGAATCAAGGAATCCCAAAAAACGGAAGGAACGCGAATGAGACTCGTCATCGCGGAAAAGAAATCGGTCGCCACGGCCATCGCGCAGGCGTTGTGCGCCGCGCCCGTCCAAAGGGACGGATGCTATGAGTGCGGCCAGCTGCTCGTGACATGGGCGCAGGGCCACCTGATCGACCTTGCCATGCCCGAGGACTACAAGGACAGGGATTGGGGCAAATGGAGTCTGGACACGCTGCCTGTGGACCCGTCCGGCCATTGGCGGTGGAAGATCAGCGAGGAGCGCGGTGCCGGCTCCCGCTACCGGCAGATCGTGCGGCTGATCCGCCGAACGGATGTGGATTGCCTCGTCAACGCCTGCGACCCCGACCGCGAGGGCGAGGCCATCTTCCGCCGCATCGCGGACATGGAAGGCTCTCACAAGCCGGAACTGCGCCTGTGGGTGGCGAGCCTGGAGGCGGAGGCCATCCAGGCCGCGTGGCGGGCGATGAAACCCGAATCCGAATACCAAGGGCTCGCATGGTCGGCGGAGATCAGGTCGAAGGCGGACTGGCTGATCGGCATGAACGCGAGCCGCGCGTACTCGCTGCTCTACAACGCACGGTTCAGCGTGGGCCGCGTGCAGACGCCGACGCTCGCCATGATCGCGGAACGCGACCGGCAGATCAGGAACCACAAACCGGTGCCGTTCTGGACCGTGATCGCGGACATGGGCGGATGGCGGCTCTCCAGCGAACGGATCGACAGCAAGGATGCGGCGATGCTGCTGTGCGGCCAGGCCGAACACGGCCGCTTCCGCATCATGTCCGTGAACCGGCCGCCCCGCCTGTATGACCTGACCGGATTGCAGAAGGACATGAGCCGCATGTACGGCATGACCGCCGCGCGCACGCTCCAGGCGTTGCAGCACCTCTACGAACTCAAACTCGCCACCTATCCGCGCACCGACAGCCGGTACATCACGCATGACGACCTCGAAACGCTCACGGCGCTCCTCGAATCCGGCCGTCTCGCCCAAGGGTTCGTCACCCGCGAGGGCATACCCGGACACCCGCGCCCGGAGCTGGCCGTCAATGACGCGAAGGTGGCCGGCCACACCGCGATCCTGCCGACCATGCAATTGGACGCCGGGAAGCTGGAAGGCCTGGACGATGACGAGCGCAAGGTGATGACACGCATCGTGCGCCGCATGTGGGAGGCCGTGGGCGACGACCATGTGCACATCGTCACCGAGGTGAAGGCCCGGCTTTCCGACGACACCGACAGGGAGTTCTCCAGTCGTTCCGACGAGACCGTATCCGCAGGATGGAAGGCCGTCGAAACCGGCCACGGGCCCGAACCGGAAGACGAGGAAACCGCGAACCCGGCGGGAGGAAGGAACGTGATCCCGTCGAACCTCATGGAAGGCGGCGTCATTCGCCCGGTCGGGAAGGTCACGGTCGAGGAAGGCGAGACCCGGCCGCCCAAACCGTTCACCGAGGCCACGCTGCTGGCCGCGATGGAGCACGCGAGCCGGTGCGTGGAGGACAAAAGCCTCAAGGCGGCACTCGATGACGACGAATCACATTCCGGCGGCATCGGCACGCCAGCCACCCGCGCGGACACCATCGAAAAGCTCGTGCGCTCCAAACTCGTGGAACGCAAGGGCCGGCAATTGCACGCCACCACGGAAGGCGAACGCCTCACCGACGTGGTGGAGCCACGACTGAAGGACGTGCTGCTCACCGCACGGATGGAACAGGCGTTGTCCGACGTGGAACACGGCAAACGAGGCCCGTCTGAGGTGATGGACATGTTCCACCGGGAGGCATTGCGAATCCCCGCCGACGCGACCGCGAACCTCAAGGCCGATGCCGTCACACGAACCGCGAACACCGACGCGCAGGATTGGGGCGACTGCCCGCGCTGCGGCCAGCCGGTGAGGAAAACCGGCCGGATGTGGCAGTGTTCCACGAACAAGACCGAGAAGACCAAGGACGGCAAGTGGATCATCAATGGCGAAGATCCTCGTGGCTGGAACTTGGACGGCGGCGAGCTGCCGACCGTAAAGATCACCCCGGAATCGCGCCCGGTGATGCTTGACCCCTCTCGCGGACAGGACGGTTTCTTCATCGGCGAGCCCAGCCACATCAATTCCGCCGATTCCGGCTTCGGCACCAGCTTCGTCAGCATGTCCGACCCGGAAATGCACCATGTGCTGACCTCCCTTGGCCATGTGGACGCGGTACTGCCGGTGCTGCACGGCCCCTATGGCGAGGATGGTACGGTTCAAGGCCTGCTGGAAATGATGGGTGTGCCGTACGTGGGGTGCGGAGTGTTTGCTTCCGCCGCCTGCATGGATAAGCATTACACCAAGGTGGTACTGGATGCCGCCGGCATTCCCACCGCGCCCGGTGTGACGGTCGATGCGCGCAACTTCACCGCCGCCGATGTGCTTGCCGAGATCGAGGACGCCGGTCTTACTTATCCGCTGTTTGTCAAGCCTTCGCGCGCAGGCTCCAGCTTCGGTGTGACCAAAGTCGAGAAAGCCGATGACCGCGAGACCCAGCAGGATCGTCTGGCCGCCGCCATCGCCACCGCCGGCGAGCACGACTGGAAGGTGCTCGTCGAACAGGGGATTGATGGTCGCGAAATCGAATGTGCCGTGCTGTGCCCGAAGGCCGGTGACGAGCCCGAGGCCAGCTGGCCCGGCGAAATCGTGCTCGATCATCAGAACGACGACCAGTTCTACGATTTCGACTCCAAGTACATGGATGCCTCCGCCAGCCACGTGGAAGTGCCTGCCAATCTGCCGGTCAGCGTGCTTGAGGACGTGCGTGACGTGGCCCGTCGCGCGTTCAAGGCCGTGGATGGTGCCGGCTTGAGCCGTGTGGACACCTTCGTGACGCCTGATGGCACGGTGATGGTCAACGAAATCAACACCATGCCCGGCTTCACGCCGATTTCCATGTATCCCAAGGCTTGGGATGCCACCGGAGTGAGCTACACCGAACTCATCACGCGATTGATTGAGGGCGTGCTGAGGTAAGTGTGGTGCGGAATCGGCCGCAGGCCGGTTCCGCTATTGACACATCGCCCATACCTGTCAGTAATTCATGCCAAGTTTTCCTAAGTTCAACAGGCGTACAGCAAATGGCGAACGCAATTCACTTGCGCGCCAGTGTCAGGACAGATTAGGCGCATAGTTTCTTTTCTTGGATTCACGGGCCGCGCGAATGCCGCGCATACCAAGCCCGACTCCCCAGACTGTCGTCTGGATGATGTTGAGAAAAGGAACATTATGAACAACCTGCGTAAGATCGCGGCCGGCTCCCTCGCCGCCGTGCTCGCGTTCTCGATGGCCGCCTGCGGCTCGAGCAACGCCTCCTCCGATGGCACCGGCGAAAGCACCGGCAAGGCCGTCACCGTGAACGAAAAGTCCGCCAAAGCCACCTCCCTCGCCGACTTCGGCACCATGGAAGACCTCGAGAAGGCCGCCAAGGAAGAGGGCGCGCTGAACGTCATCGCCCTTCCGCACGACTGGTCCAACTACGGCGAGGTCATCGAGAGCTTCAAGAAGAAGTACCCGGAGATCAAGGTCACCGAGCTCAACCCGAACGCCTCATCCAAGGAAGAGCTCGACGCCGCCAAGACCAACAAGGGCACCGACGCCGCCCCCGACGTCTTCGATGTCGGCCAGGCCATCGCCGCCACCTCCACCGACTACTTCGCCCCGTACAAGGTGCAGGCCTGGGACAAGATCCCGGACACCGCCAAGGACGCCGACGGCGCCTACTACGCCGACTACACCGGCATCATGTCCGTGGGCTGGAACGCCGACAAGTACGGCGACATCAGCTCCCTGGACGACCTGCTCGACCCGAAGTTCGCCGGCACCGTGGCCCTCAACGGCAAGCCCGCCGAGGCTGGCGCCGCCTTCAACGGCTACCTGATGGCCAACCAGCTCGCCGGTGGCGACATCAACAACCTGCAGCCCGGCCTTGACTACTTCAAGAAGCTCAAGGAAGCCGGCAACCTGACCACCGTCGACGTGACCAACGGCACCATCGACTCCGGCCAGACCGGCGTGGTCTTCGACTGGACCTACAACCAGGCCTCCTACAAGAAGGAGCTCAAGGACAAGGGCGTGAACTGGAAGTACAAGACCTTCCCGAAGGCCCAGGTCGTCAGCTACTACAACCAGGCCATCAACAAGGACGCGCCGCACCCGGCCGCCGCCCGCCTGTGGGAGGAGTACCTGTACACCGCCGACGCCCAGAACCTGTGGTTCAAGGGCGGCGCCAACCCGGTGCTGCTCGATTCCATGAAGGAAGACGGCACCGTCGACCAGGCCACTCTGAAGGACGCCATCACCATCGAAGGCGAGCCGGTCTCCTACACCAACGACGACTCCACCCGCATCACCGAGTGGCTCCAGAACAACTGGGACAAGACGATCGGCAACTGAGGCACAGACCGATGACCGCCGCAATCGCACCCATTGCATCGAACGGACCTGCTGCCGCCAAGGCTGCGGGTCCGTCCGCTACTCCCGCTTCTCCTCTCTCCTCGGCGATGGCCAAGCACCGCCAGGAGCTGGGCACGCTCGCCACCACGCTCCCGTTCTTCGCCTACACCGCCTGCTTCCTGCTCGCACCCACCGTCATCGTGATTGTCGGTGCATTCCAGGATCGCAGCGGCAACTTCACGCTCGCGAACTTCAATAAGATGTTCGAGGCCAACACCATCGCCGCATTCGGCACCTCGATTCTGGTGTCTTTAGCATCCTCTCTGATCGGCGCAGTGGTGGGCGCGCTCGCTTCCTACGCACTGGTCATTGGTGCCAAGCCGAACGGCCTGCTGCGTCGTATGGTCTCCGCCATCTCCTCCGTGCTTGCTCAGTTCGGCGGCGTGATGCTCGCGTTCGCGTTCATCGCCACCATCGGCATCAACGGTATCGGCACCATGCTTATCAAGACACTGGCCGGCTACACCGTGAACCCGAACTGGCTCAGTTCGTTGCCGGGCCTGGTGACCATCTACTGCTACTTCCAGATTCCGCTGATGATCATCATCTTCCTGCCTGCGGTCGATTCGATCCGTCCACAGTGGCGCGAGGCATGCGAATCCCTCGGTGGCAACACGTTCCAGTACTGGACGCGCGTGGCCTGCCCGATTCTGGCACCCCGCTTCATCTCCGCGTTCCTGCTGCTGTTCGCCTCCGCGTTCTCCGCATACGCGACCGCCGCGGCCCTGTTCTCCCAGCGTTCGATTCTGGTGCCGCTTATGATCCAAGGTGCCATGCGCAACGAACTGGACCCCAACCAGCAGGGCTTTGCCCAGGTGCTGGCATTCGCAATGATCATCGTCGTGGCCATCGTCATGCTGTTGAGCCACGCCGTGGAAAAGAGGGCCGGACGTTGGCAATGACCGAAACTTCCGCAACCAAACCGCCGCAGCTGCGCGCCGCTCGTGCGCGTAAACAGAGCATCATCAAATTCGTGATCCTGTTCGTCACCCTGGCGTTCCTGTTCGTGCCGCTGCTGGCCATGCTCATCTTCACCCTGCGTCACCCGCTGTCCGGCCGCTGGTCGGCCGCGCCGTGGATCGCGATTTTCACCGGCAACGGCGAGTCGCTGGGTGCCGACCTGACCGTGCTGTGGCAGGGCATCGGCACCTCGCTGGCCCTGAGCGCGGTCACCGTGGTGATCATGCTGGTGCTGCTGGTGCCCACCATGGTCATCGTGCATATTCGCTCCAAGGTTTTGGAGCGCGCGATCGAATGGGTGGCCACGCTGCCGCTGACCATCCCGGCCATCGTGCTGGTGGTGGGTTTGGGCCCGATCTACCGCTGGCTGTCCGCCGACGTGCTGAGCACCAACCCAATCTGGCTGTGCTTTGCCTACGTGATTCTCGTGATGCCGTTCGCCTTCCGCGCGATCGCCGTGGGGCTTAACTCCATCGACGTCAAGACGCTGGTCGAGGCATCCCGCTCGCTCGGTGCCTCCTGGCCCAAGGTGTTCTTCAAGGTGATCATCCCGAACCTATGGCAGTCGATTCTCTCGGCATCCTTTATCTCCATCGCCGTGGTGCTGGGCGAATACACCGTCGCCTCGCTGCTCGGCCGTATGAACCTGCAGGTCGCGCTCTACCAGCTCGGCCAGTCCAATTCTCAAATCTCCACCGCCATGTCGCTGCTGGCTCTGCTCTTCGGTGCGGTGCTCCTCGTTGCGCTCGACCTGATCTCCGACGCAATGCGCAAGTCAAGGGAAGGTAAGTAACCTGATGAACAACGATTCAACTCCCACCCGTCAGGAAACCGGTACCGCAGTGGACGCTGCCCCGGTGTCCCCGGCCATCCCGGCAGCCGTGTCCTCCACCGCCGAGGACGCCTTCAAGAACGATCCCACCGCCACCCTCGAAGGCGTGCGCGGCAAGGACGTGACCAAGGCCGCCAAGGCCCTGCTCAAAGACACCGTCAAGCGCGGCGGTGGTTCCATTCAGATGCAGAACGTCGTCAAGATCTATCCTGGTTCCGCCGTGCGCGCGCTCGACGACTTCAGCCTGGACATCAAGCCCGGCGAAATGGTCGTGCTGCTTGGTGGATCCGGTTGCGGCAAGTCCACCGCGCTGCGTTCGCTTGCCGGTCTCGAAGACATCCAAGGCGGACGCATCATGGTCGGCGGGCAGGACGTCACCGGTGTGCCGGTGAACAAGCGCGAGATGGCCATGGTGTTCCAGGCGTACTCGCTGTTTCCGCACATGACCGCCCTTGAGAACGTGGAATTCGGCCTCGAAGTGCGCGGCATGGGCAAGGCCGAACGCCGCAAGATCGCCATGGAACAGCTGGAGCTCGTGGGGCTTGCCGATCAGGCCAAGAAGTACACGCAGCAGATGTCCGGCGGCCAGCAACAGCGCGTGGCCCTGGCCCGCGCGCTGGCCGTCAAGCCGCGCGTGCTACTGCTCGACGAGCCGCTCTCCGCCCTCGACGCCAAGGTGCGTGTGCAGCTGCGCGACCAGATTCGCCGCATCCAACTCACCACCGGCACCACAACCGTCTTCGTGACCCACGATCAGGAAGAGGCGCTGGCCGTGGCCGACCGCATCGGCGTGATGAACAAGGGCAAGATCGAGCAGATCGCCGCCCCGCAGGACCTGTACCAGCGCCCCGCCACCGAGTACGTGGCCACGTTCATTGGACTCACCAACCGCCTGCCCGGCGCATCCAATGGCGACGAGGCCGTGGTCTTCGGCCAGCGCGTGCCGCTGCTCGCCGGCTCCGCCAAGGGCGATTCCGTGGCCGTGCTCGTGCGCCCGGAGAACCTGATGCTGGCCTTGGCTGGCAGCAGCGATTCGCACGTCGGCGAACGCGCCCGCGTGGAGGTCATTCACTTCCTTGGCTCCTTGGTGCGTGTGGATACGGTCATCACCTCCGGCGAATACCAGCGCTGGAACAAGGGTGAACAGCTCAAGGCCACCGTGCAGCTGCCCGCCAGCGAGCTGCCGGCCGGTCTGGCGGTGGGCGATGACGTGATTGTCGCCCCGCGTCCGGTCGCCGCGCTCGCCTGCTGAATGGCGTTGCGATGATCGTGCGGTTCTGTTCTGTTTTTGTGACTGTACGATCGTCGAATGGCTTATCGGCAATGATGTGTGTGGGACGGCGGCGATTTTTGGGCGATTATCGCGTGCCGTCCCACAGCAATCTTGCAGAGTAGGGGACTTTCTCGGCATTGGGAATGATTGACGTTGATCATTCCTTGCCCATTGATGATTTCCTCCCCCATTCCCAATGCAATCGAAACGCCGTGCCGTATTCTTGAAGAGTATTGCACGTGTGATCGGTCCGTTTGCGGCCAGTAACTATGGGGGATAAGTATGAGCAAACCAATGCCGCCGGCGCAGCAGCCGCAGGTACCTGAGCAACCACAGCAGCCGCAACAAACCCCGCGCGATTGGTGGTTCACGGCCCATCGCCGGTTTTCGACAATCGGCTCGGCGCTCGCCATTATGATGGTGTTCTGGATCGGACTGAATATTCTGGCCACTGAAGCACTACGAACGCTGCTTGGCGCCGATGTGCCCGCTTGGGCTGTGTTGCTCGCCTCCTCCGGGCCGCTGTATGTGGTGGCCATGCCGCTGAGTATGTTGGCTTTTACTCGCGTACCGGTTATTCGCACCCGGCAGTACCCCATGAAGGCGGGGGAGTTCATTCAGATTTTCGTCATGTGCATTCCGGTAATGCTTTTGGGCAATATGATTGGCAATATATTGTCTGCCGGAGCCACTGATGGTCAGGCCACCAATCGCATCAACGACGTGATTCTTGGCAGCGACTGGCGGGTGAACGCATTGTTCATAGGCCTGTTGGCACCGGTTTGCGAAGAATGGATTTTTCGCAAGGAGATTATCTCCCGCCTGCGCCGGTACGGAGAAAAGACCGCAATCATGTTCTCCGCATTGGCATTCGCGCTATTCCATATGAACATGTTCCAGTTCTTCTACGCCTTTGGCCTAGGACTGATGTTCGGATATGTATACACACGCACCTCCCGACTGCGGTATTCAGTGGCTATGCACATGCTGATCAACCTGAACGGGTCAGTACTCGCCCCATTGGTGATACAACAGATCGATCCCCGCATCCTCGACGGCACGGTCAGCGAGGCCGAAATCATGCGTATGGCTGAAACCGGCAACATGGGCGGCATGGGCATCATGATGTTGTACGGCACAGTGATGTTGGGCCTCTGCATTGCCGGTATCGTGCTGCTTATCACCAAGCGCAAGAGCTGGGAGTTCTATCTTGCGCCAGAGGAGTTGCCTGCGGGGCTTAAAATACGCACCGCCTATGCCAATCCCGGCGTTATCTCGTACCTACTGTTGACTGTGATTCTTACCGGTTGGATGCTGTTCGCATGACTGTCATAGCCGGACCCAGAGAGGCGAGCCGGGAGATATCACAGATTGCCTGACGAGCCGCCATCTTCAACAAGGTATTCGGTGCCCGAACCGGCGATGGCGCGCGCGGCCATATCCCTCACGGTGGAGGGCAGCACGCCCTCGCGGGCGAACACAAGCACTTGGCCGGTCATGCCGTACGGGGAGAAGCCGGTGAACTTGACCAGCGGCGGCTGGCCCTCCAACGTCACGTCGGCGGTGGCTTTGGTTACGCGGTCGAGAATATCCCTGCTGATCGCGGACGGATCGCCGGAGGCCTTGGCCGTGAACTCGAGCGTGGACATGCCTTCGCTGGCTGGCGTGAGCTTGGTCAAGGCGGCCGTGTTGAGCACCGAATTGGGAATGACCATCATGTCCCCGGAGCGGGTGCGCACCACGGTCTGCCGCCAGGTGATGTCATGCACGGTGCCCGTGACGCCTTGAATGGTCACCAGATCGCCGGGTTGGATTACGCGGCCCAGCATCAGGCCGAAGCCGCCGATGATGTTGGCGATTGTATCCTTCAGACCCAGCGAGATCGCCACGCCTCCGACGCCGAGGGCGGTGACCAGGGTGGTCGGATTGATGCCGAACACCGGTTGCAGCACCATCGCCGTACCGGTGACCCAGATGGTCACGCGCGTGAGATTCACGAAAATCGAGGCGCTGGGAATCTGCGAACTATCCAGAACCCTGCGCAGCACGCGGCTGATCACGCGATCGGCCGCGAACACGACGGCCAGCACGACGGCCAGCCAGATGAGCTTGCCCGCATTGACCTGGAACCAGTGTGCGATGTCTTGTGCATATTCGGTCATATGCCCTACTGTATCGACCATTTCTGGTGAAGTCGTAAACATGCGGGCCCACGTCGGGTTTTTGGCCGTTGCGGTGGTGCTGGTGGCGCGATACCGGTGGTGCCGTCGGCACCGCGGTGCAGCATCGTCGTGGTGATGACGTTGCCGTGACGCCTAGTCCCGATGCTCGCGGCAGGTCTGTCCGAGGCCCCTGGCCAAACGAATCGGGTCGAGAATCTCATCCAGTTGCTCGGCGGGCAGATCGGTGCGTTCGCCGGCCACCTCGCGCACGGTACGGCCGGTATGTACGGCTTCGGCGGCGATGTCGGCCGCGTGCTCGTAGCCGATGTAGTGGTTGAGCGCGGCGGAAATCGACGGTGAGGACTGGGCGTATGAACGCCCCAGGTCAGCATTGATTTCGATGCCTTCCACGCAGTTGACGCGGAACGTCTCCATGGCGTGCGTCAGCAACGCCATGCCGGTCAGCAGCTCATGCACCATCACCGGGTCGAAGGCGTTCAGTTGCAACTGTCCCTCGGCCACGGCCCAATTCACGGTCACGTCCATGCCGAAAATCGTGAAGCAGCACTGGTTGACGCATTCGGGGATCACAGGGTTCACTTTGGCCGGCATGATCGACGATCCGGCCTGGCGAGCCGGCACGTTGAGATCGTTGAAACCGCAGCGCGGCCCGGAATTGAGCAGTCGCAAATCGTCGGCGGCCTTCTTCAGGTGCACGGCGAGGCTCTTGATGGCAGCCGACGTGGCCACGTACGCGCCCATATCCGTCATGGCGGCCACCGGATCGGGCGCGGCGGTGACCGGCAGCCCGGTGATTTGCGCCAGATGCTTGATAGCGGACTTGCGGAATCGCAGATCCGCGCAAATGCCGGTACCGATGGCGGTGGCACCGAGGTTGAGCTGGGCCAGCAGCGGCACCACGCGATCGAATGCAGCCAAATCAGACTTCAACAGCGTGGCAAACGCATGAAATTCCTGACCATAGGTCATTGGTACGGCGTCCTGCAGCTGCGTGCGGCCAATCGTCACGTCATTGATATGTTTGTCGGCCAGATCGTGGAAGGCCTTGGCGAGTTTCTTGGTGGACTCGGCGAGCGGCCCGATCGCGTCGATAAGCGCGAGTTTGCAGGCGGCCGGGTAGGTGTCGTTCGTGGACTGCGACTCGTTGACGTCGTCGTTCGGATGGATATACGTGTAATCGCCACGCTGGTGGCCGGCGATTTCCAGCGCACGGTTGGCGATCACCTCGTTCATGTTCATGTTCGACGAGGTGCCGGCACCGCCCTGCATCACATCGACCGGGAACTGATCGGCCAGTTTGCCGGCCTCGATTTCCAGGCAGGCGGCGCGAATGGCCTCGGCCTTGGCCGGGTCGATCAGGCCTAATTCCTCATTGGCGATGGCGCAGGCGCGCTTGACCGTGGCATAGGCGCGAATCAGCTCGGGATGTTGGCTATCGGTGATGCCGGAGACCGGGAAGTTGCCGATAGCGCGCTGGGTGTGAATACCCCAGTAGACGTTCGCCGGCACCTCCATCTGGCCGATGCAGTCATGTTCCAGACGGGTCTTGTTCGATGTTTCGCTCATGCTTCCATCTTCCTGTGCGTGGGTTGGAAACGCTAGCATGAGAGGCTGATTGCGCCTTGTGAGAAACCTCACGCGGGGTTCGTGCGGCGGAAACAATCCAGACTCGCTGGTTTTCGGTCAAGCGGTGTACCCGGGGAATCCTGCGGGGCCGTTCGACGATGAGATGGTGGATGGCGCGGCATGCGTGGCGGCGACCGGCATGCCGGGGGCGGTCGAATCCTGCGCATTGTGCACGAAGATGCGATTCCAGTAATTAAGCATGTCCTTTTGGCTCATGGCCAGGTATATGCCCATGGCCAGCACGGCCACATCTTCTTTAAGCAGGTCTTTGATTTCGATGGTGTCGCTCAATTCGGGCCAACGTTGCAGCACGGCGAGCATGCCGCCCACGGTGAACTCGACCATGAGATCGGTTTTCAGGTCAAGGTTCTTGGGGTCGCGTTGCAATGTGCTGAGCATTTGCAGACGGCAGAAGTCGCGCAGCGATTCGGTCAGTTCAAGCGTGCTGTGCGGGCCTGCCAACAGGGCCAGGTGGTCGAGGCGCTGACGCTGCTCTGGATCGGAGAGCGTGGCGGTGACGCGGTCTCGCCATTGTTCCTCGGGATTGCCGTTCGGATCGGGGGTGCGGTTGATCGGAATCGATTCGACCTGATGCAGGATGGCTGAATCGGCCAATTCGGGCAGGCTGGAGAAGTGATAGTAGAACGAATTACGGTTCACGCCAGCCTCACGCACCACGTCGGTAACGGTGATCTTGCGATAGTCGCGGTCGGCGAGCAATTCCCAGAAAGCGTTCTCGAGGCGTTCTTTGGCGGGCAGCACCTCGGAATCATGGCGTGGACGTGGCATCTCTTCCTCCTGATGCACCAGTGTGATATGGTCGCGCTGTCTAATAACTTATTGGGCAGTATAACTATTATTTGTGGACATGTCTATGAGCTAATCGGCGATTTCAGTTGCGTCCTCCGCTGCGGGCGAAGCTGTGGTGCCGGCATCGGCATCAGTATCGGCTCTGGCCGGAGCTGCGCTATCTGCTCCTGCTGCAGTTTCTGCTGGGATCTCGGCTGTTGCTTTGGAGGTCGCAGAACTTGGTGCGGAAGCCGGGGCGGGCGTCGGCTTGCGTTTGGCCGTGGACGCCTTGAACAGTATCGCCAGGGCCTCAACCAAATGACGCCGGTCTGCGGGGGTCAGCCCAACGTACGCGCCAAGCATCGCCGGAATCGAAGCGGGGAAGTTGCTCATCACCTCGCTGAAGCTGGTGGCGCCGTTGGCGTGCAGCACGGTGAACAGCGCATCCACCGCACGCTCGCGCTGTTCGGGCGTAAGCGTGGCGATCCAATGGTTCAGCTCCTCGTTAAACAACTGCGAGCTGGAACTCAAATCCGGCTCGGTGATGAACTGGTCACCATCCAATAGCCAGGTGAAGGCGGAATGCTGCATGATGCCATCCGAATCGGAAGAGACCACGCGGCAAGGCTCCGGGGTCTCGAAAATCATGCCCACAATCGACGAACTCGGCACGATTTTCGTCACCTTCGGCTGGATGGTGCGGTAGGCGGGGCTGGTCACAATCTCCGGCGGGAAACCGGGGCCATCCAGTGAATAGACATGCTGAATGCGCTTGCGCACCTTGGGATCGGCGTTCATGGCCGCGTAAATCGCCAGATTGCCTCCCTTGGAATGGCCGACCAGAATAATCGGACCCTCCCACAGTCGCGCCACCATATCCAGATAGGCGCTGGCTGAACGTTGCGCCGGCACCGGATACTGGAAAGCCATATTGAAATCTTCCTTCCATCCGATGAGTGAATCATCGGTGCCGCGGAAGGAAATAACCAACGTGCCTTTGTAGGTCGGCTTTCGGCGCTTGTGGCCGTCGGGCAGCTGGAAGGTGGCGGCGGCGAATTGGGTTTGCTCATCCTGATTGATGTGCTCGACCACCGCGCCTAGGCGAACGTTGGCGTAGCGGGGGTTTTCGCCTGCGGCCTGGAACAGGTCGTGGGTCAGGTCCGGGTTGACCACTGAAACCATTTGGGTTTCGTGCGGCTTGTCGTCGGCATGCGTTTCCGGCGAACGATGCAGCTCGCGGTTGGCCTCGTCAAGGCTTACCGATTCAAGCTCGGGATGCCAGATACCCTTCAGCCAGATCAGTGGATGCTTGGGTTCGAAAGCGCGAATGCGTGCGGCGAACGAGCCTGACCGCGTCTCATCCAGCATCAACGTCGGACAGACGCTGGCCACATCCTCATAGATGAGCGTGGAGATGATCAAGGCGTCGATTTCGTTGAACGGCAAGTCGGCGAAGGAGCGCGTTTCGGTGTGCGCGTAATCGATAATGCCGGTCATACGCACCTCCTGCTTCCGTTGATGTTGCATATCCCCTTGGGCTGCGTGGTCTTGCGATCGTGTGCGGCCGTGCGGCTGCGCGCAGCAATTAACCATATGCATTCCATTGTAGGGATTGTACGGTTTTGGCCGGCGCGATCGAGCAAGACTGCACCGACGGCGAACAATTCGTGGAAGGATTCCCGTCGGCTTGTCGAAAATTGTCGGGTAGCAGGGTTGCG
>OOCD01001488.1_pt1 | contig 14198 bp, 15 predicted proteins | sample 1671791 | NCBI WGS metagenome assembly OOCD01 (sample SAMN06348193, study PRJEB24527) | human gut metagenome | biome: human gut; feature: ankylosing spondylitis patient; material: feces | host: Homo sapiens | place: China | collected 2015-10
ATTAAAATTTAAATTAAAGAACAATAGTCTTAAACAATAGAGGAATTGCAGAATTTACATCAGTCCCATTATTTAGACAAACACAATATTCTGAACAAAGGTAATGAAAATAATCCAAAGTTTTATTCTAATGAAATTATTCTTTCTATATATAGGGCAAGCTCGGGATAAGAAATCAATAAAAAACGAAATAACTTTCATCATTACAAATATTAAAGTAACTTTGTAATCACCTAATATTATTTTGTTATTAATGATTGAAGAAAAGTATGTGCTTAATAACTCTCTCAATGCCTATTTATAATGTAGAAAAGTACATTGAACGTGCCTTATTATCTGCATTAAACCAAACCTATCAAAACTTAGAGATTTTGATAGTAGACGATTTAGGGCATGATAACAGCATGGATATAGTCTACCAACTTAAAAGCACACATCCTAGAGGTAACTGCATCCGTATAATTACACATAAAAAAAATCTTGGTTTGGGAGGAACAAGAAACACAGCAATTGAATCTGCTCAAGGGAAATATCTATACTTTATGGATAGCGACGATGCTATTGTTCCTGATTGCATTGAAACTTTATATAATATTATTTCACACGAGAAAGTAGACTTTGTAGCAGCCGGAATCAATCAAATTGATGAGAATGAAAATTCACTCAAAATTACTAACTATCCTAATATTACACGAAAAGGTAAATTATGTATGGCTCAATACTTTTATGAAGAAAAAAATGAGATATGGGTAACTACATGGAATAAATTATATAATCTTTCTTTTTTAAAAGAATTTCATATTCATTTTTTGGAACATGTGTACCACGAAGACATAGTAATGCATGCCATGCTCGCTTTAAATACCAGATCATTTACCTTAACCAGCCAAACAACATATCTTTATAATTGCAAGAGAGAAGATTCTATTACAAATATAGAACAAGGCTACACCTTGAAGCATCTAAATGATCTTACCATAGTTTTTAGTGAGATCAGGAGATTGATGCAAGCAGACAACAACCTTAGCAAACATCTTCAAAAAGAAATAAACTTATATTATTTATTTGAAATTTATCATCGATACCTACCAGCGATGTACTCAAATATTAAAAGGGTTGATTTAATAAAAGGATTAGCAAGGCTCTCTCAAAACTGTATCCCTCCTATTTTAGAAACCCGACTAACATTCAAATCTATAAAACGTTTTTTATTCCTAAAACTTCCTTTTAGCATTCAGTATCTAATTAAAAGTCATAAATACAAAAAGGACAAAACTTAGGCGGAAAAACTATCAACAAATAATATACTATAAGAAGGTTCATAGAAAATATTATTTTCATTTACAAAATTTACAGTCTTATACTTCTTAAAAACATGGAAAAGCATCTCTTCATTCTTAGTCATTTACAAGAGAAGTTTCATCATAATGATATTTTGTATGTAAGAGGATGAATATAGTCTTTTGGAAAGAAGATTTATACAAAGCCAATAGTTATAATGAAGAGATGACTTACTAGAGCCGCAAAGACAACGAACTTGCATGTAGACTTATTAATTCCAGAACAAAAAAAGAATCATAAAATTTGATGTAGCTATCCTGAAAAAGCCTTTAACGCTTGTCACAACCAAATAAAATGTATACATTTGTAGAATTTTAATGCAAGCCCCCTTAACTATTTAACTAACTTAGTAATAATTATATGAATAAACCAATGGCGAGCAACATAAGTACATCGCTAATTATATCCACCTATAATAGAAGCGACGCATTAGAATTATGCGTTAAAAGCGTGCTACGTCAATCTCTCCTTCCAGATGAAATTATCATTGCCGATGATGGTTCTAAAGAAGATACAAGAGAACTAATTCATCAATTAGCAGCCTCCTCCGAAGTCCCTATTATTCATGTTTGGCATGAAGATCTAGGCTTCAGGCTGGCTTCCATCCGTAACAAAGCTATTGCGAAAGCATCTAAAGAATATATTATACAAATTGACGGGGATATCGTCTTACACAAAGATTTCGTCAAAGATCATGTACGTTTTGCTAAAAAAGGCAGTTTCGTAACCGGTAGCCGTGTATTAATCCGGGAAGGTTTAACCCAAAAGATGCTAGCAGAAAGAAACTGCATGATCTCTATTCACGACAAAGGTACTAAAAACACAATCAACGGAGTACATTTGCCTTGGCTAAGCCCACTACTTCAGCATTATCGCCAATGGGATATTTCATATTCCAGAGGATGCAATATGGCTTTCTGGAAAGAGGATTTATTAAAAGTCAATGGGTACAATGAAGCTATTACCGGATGGGGAAGCGAAGATCATGAATTAGTGTGCCGCCTCATCAATAGCGGTGTACGCAAGCGTACCATCAAATTTGCGGGAATTGTGTTCCACCTTCATCACGAACTACATGGAACGGATAATTTGAGCAACAACCGCAGTATTTTGAACGAAACGAAAGTCAGGAAACTAACCTGGTGCGATAAAGGAATCATACAAAACTAATATGGAAAAGAATTTGAACTTTTTAGATCGAAACGAATTTAACTACAGTCCATCAAAAGAAGTAGTAGAAGCTTTAAAAAACTTCGATATAAATAAACTTTGTTTTTATACCCGCATTTATGATGAAGGAAAGAAAAGTATATTATCTGTTTTCTTATCCGAACTTTATGATATAGATGAAACACAAGTCTTATTAGGATACGGCGGAGAAGATATTCTGAAGCAAGCTGTACACTACTTCCTGACTCAAGAAGATGGAAATAAAACGATGTTGATTCCCAAGTTCTCATGGTGGTATTATAAATCAATTGCAGATGAGGTGAATGGCCATACTTTGCAATATCCTCTCTACGAAGACGGAAATACTTTTAAATATGACTTTGAGACGCTAAAAGATATGATTCAGAAAGAGAATCCGAAGATTCTTTTACTAGCTTCTCCCAATAACCCTACCGGCAATGGTTTAACTCCAAAAGAATTGGATGAACTGCTCGCAGAAGTACCCAGCCAAACAGTGGTACTGATAGATGAAGCATACGCTTCTTTTGTTTCAACTGATACTAGTTATATCAAAAAGCTGGTTAATAAATATCCGAATTTGATTATTTCCCGTACTTTATCCAAGTTTTATGGATTGCCCGGTTTACGTATGGGATTCGGATTCATGAGTAAGGAGCTGGAAAAATTCAGCAGATACAGCAATAAATATCTGGGATACAACCGGATATCCGAAGATATCGCCATTGCGGCTCTCAAATCGGACGCACACTACCGAAACATCGCCAAACTGATGAATGAAGACCGTGAGCGTTACGAAAAGGAAATCGGCGTATTACCCGGATTCAAAGTATATGAATCGGTTGCCAATTTTATTTTAATCAAATACCCGATAGAACTGAAAGAGGCTTTACAAAAGGCTTTTGCTGAACAGAGTTATAAAGTGAAGTTTATGAATGAACCGGATATCAATACTCATTTGCGTATCACATTGGGACGCCCAGAGCAGAACCGGATCGTTATAGATACAATCAAAGAAATAGCATCCAAATGAAAGCAGTAATATTAGCCGCAGGAATAGCTTCACGCTTACGCCCGCTGACCGATACGACGCCCAAATGTCTTCTCAAAATAGGAGAACGATGCCTTTTGGAAAGAGCTTTTGATGCTCTGATACAAAACGGATTTGATGAATTCATCATTGTCACCGGGTATCGCCAGCAGCAAATCGTAGATTTTCTACAGGCACATTATCCAACCCAAGATATTACTTTCATCTATAATGACAGGTATGAATCAACCAACAATATCTATTCATTATGGCTCACCCGTTCCTATACAGATGGGCAGGAGATTTTATTATTAGACAGCGACATTGTATTTGATCCGCAGATTGTAGAGAAACTGCTTCATTCGGATAAGGACGACATATTGGCACTGAATCGTCATGAGCTCGGAGCAGAAGAAATAAAAGTCATCGTGGACGACGCACAAAAGGTCGTTGAAATCAGCAAAGTCTGCTCGATATCCGATGCTATCGGAGAATCTATCGGCATTGAAAAGATGTCAGCTGAATATACCAAAGCGCTATTCCGGGAACTGGAAATTATGATTACTACCGAAGGGCTGGATAATATATTCTACGAACGGGCTTTTGAGAGACTGATTCCGCAAGGATATAGTTTTTACGTTATGGACACCACCGAGTTCTTCTCGGCCGAGCTGGACACAGTAGAAGACTTTCAACAGGCACAGAAGCTGATTCCAGCCAGTCTTTATTAATTAAAATCAGATAGAATGGCTAATTACGACATCCGCCCTCTACAGCTTCGCATATTAAAGAACTTATTAGCTGTTGACAAAGTTTGCAAAGAACATAATCTGCGATATTACATCATGGCAGGCACCATGCTGGGAGCTGTGCGCCACAAAGGATTCATCCCCTGGGATGATGATTTGGATATCGGAATGCCAAGAGCTGATTATGACTTACTAATGGCTAATGCCAAAGAATGGTTACCGGAACCTTACGAAGCGGTATGCGCTGAGAATGATAAGGAATATCCTCTTCCGTTCGCAAAGGTGCAGGATGCCAACACAACCTTAATCGAGCGTATGCATCTCAAATATCTGGGAGGTGTATATATTGATATATTTCCACTAGATGGAGTTCCGGAAAGCCGTATGGCGCAAAGAATGCATTTTGCGAAGTATGAGTTCTACAAACGAGTACTTTATCTTATTCATCGCGATCCATACAAACATGGGAAAGGTCCCAGTTCATGGATACCGCTATTATGCAGAAAGTTTTTTACCCTTACCGGAGCACAGGAAAGCATCAGGAAGGTGATGAAGAAATACGATTTCGACCAATGCGCATTAGTCTGCGATTATGATGATGGAATGAAAGGAATCATGTCGAAGGATATCCTGGGCACTCCCACTCCTATCCGGTTTGAAGATGAAGAAGTATGGGGAGTACAGAAATACGACGCTTATCTGTCACAGAAATATGGAGATTACATGACCATACCTAAACAAAGTGGACAAAGACAACATAATTTCCATTATTTAGACTTGAATAAACCTTATCGGAATTTTGAAGTCTAATTATAATCACATAAAGGTAAGAAGAAGAAATGAGAATAGGTTTTGACGGAAAACGTGCAGTACAGAATTTCACCGGTCTGGGTAATTATAGCCGCTATATAGTGAATATCCTATGCCAATTCTATCCGGAGAATGAATATGTGCTGTATGCCCCCAAGAAACGGGAAAACAAGAGACTGGACAAATTAACGAAGCAGTATCAGCAACTACAGCTTTCTTATCCCACTACTTCTTCCTGGAAAAAGTTAAGTTCATTGTGGCGAGTATGGGGCGTTACCCAACAACTGGAAAAAGAAAAAATCGATATATTCCACGGACTTAGTAATGAGTTGCCCCTGAATATACATCAAAGCGAGGTAAAAAGTATTGTAACGATTCACGATCTGATCTTTCTGCGCTATCCGCAGTATTACCATTCGATCGACAGGAAAATATACACATACAAATTCCGTAAAGCTTGCGAAAATGCCGATAAAATCATTGCTATCAGCGAATGTACCAAGCGTGATATTATTGAGTATTTCAGGATTCCCGCCGATAAGATAGAAGTTGTTTATCAGGGATGTGATCCTTCATTCATGCATCCTGTAGCAGCAGAGAAGAAAAGAGAAATCCGGGCTAAATATCAGCTACCGGATCACTATATCCTTAACGTAGGAAGTATTGAAGAACGCAAAAACGCCCTTTCAGCGGTGCAGGCACTAACGATGCTTCCTGAACAGATTCATCTCGTCATTGTAGGACGCCACACGGAATATACTGATAAAATTGAACGTTTCATTAAGGAGAATAAGCTGGAAGAAAGGGTACATATCATCAGCAATGTTCCTTTTGATGATCTACCGGCTTTTTATCAGTTAGCAGAAATTTTTGTATACCCTTCCCGTTTCGAAGGTTTTGGTATTCCCATTATAGAAGCTCTATACTCCGATATTCCGGTAGTGGCCGCGACTGGATCTTGCCTGGAAGAAGCCGGAGGTCCCGACTCTATCTATGTACATCCTGACGATATCAAAGGAATGGCCAATGCTTTCAAACAGATATACTCCGATACTGAAAGAAAAAAGGAGATGATTGAAAAGGGGCAAAAATTTGCCAAAAGATTCTCTGAAGAAAAGCAAGCGGAAGAAATCTTAAACATCTACAAGAAACTAATGAAATGAACGTACTTAAACATACAATAAAGAAATTTATATATGGCACTCTCCCATATTATTTCATGAAAGGATATAAGCCTGGCTCTCCTTATCTGAAATACTATGAATATATTAAAGAACATGGATATTCAAGACACCTGTATGAATTCAAGGATGAATACGCCAATATGCCTGTTGATGTACAGAAAGATGAGGAAAAAGGCTTATACTATGTTCAAAAAGAAAAGAAGCGACTCTATTTCAGAAAAAGCACTCCAGCCAAGAAAATTCAAAAATATTATAGGGCTTTGAGTATGGAACAAGACAGGCGCTCACCGCACCATTACTTCAACAGCGTTAAAGAAGTGACAGGGAAAGTATTTGTGGATGTCGGTTGTGCCGAAGGATATTCATCATTGGAAATTATCGAAGAAGCCAAACATGTTTATTTGTTTGAGCAGGACGAGCAATGGTTAGAGGCCATCAGAGCTACCTTCGAACCATGGCAGGACAAAGTGACGATTGTCCAGAAGTATGTGAGCGATCATAATTCTTCGAGAGAGCAAACACTAGATGATTTCTTTAACAACCAGACGAATGAACATCTATTTCTTAAAATGGATATAGAAGGAGCCGAACGGCACGCATTGGCCGGATGCAATAACTTATTCCAAAATTGCCAGAAGCTGGATTTTGCCATTTGCACATACCATTTGCGTGATGACGAAGAAGTTATCTCTGCATTTCTGGACAAACATAACTGCACATATATTAATCAAAAAGGGTTTTTCAGGCATAAAATCCGCAGTGTAGTGATGCGCGGAAGTAAGAAGTAATCATTGATAATCAGCAGAAAGCAATTCACAATAATCATACTTGCACAGGTATGTATCATAGATATGCTTTTCCTTTTTCAATAAGAAACGTGAGATATGCGGTTCCCAAGAAAAGAATTTACGTACGGAACGGTATAAACGGAAGAATAAAATCAGGGATACAATATGCTTTTCTTTCTCTTTCCGTGCCGCACGACGATAAATATAATGAGTAAAAAACTGATCGCTGTAACGAAGGGCCAGACTGACCGTAGATTCGACGTCCCATCCACGCAAAGAAGCATATTCTGTCATGATGTAAGTCAGTACCTCACGCGAAATACACAAACGGCACATATTACGGCATACCATATCACAATCAATATCCGATAGCAACTGCATGCGATTCACGTCGACCAGAGAGAAACTGTATTCATTCGTTTCATTCTGATGAATCAGTATATTACCGGGAGAATAGTCCAAATGGAGAATACCTGCCTGATGCAAAGCAGCAGTGTAGCGCGCAAAAGCAGAAAGTTTATCTTCATTTCCCTCTACTTTCCCATCCATCAGGGAACGGACAGTTTCGCCACCATCATAACAACAAATATAATAGCTATGTGAAAGAAGACCATTCTGAAATTGTTCAATCATAGCCACTGGCTCCGGAGTGTCAAAACCATGCTGTTGGATCTCCATAGAATAAATATAGGAACGTTCTGCTTTTGATTGCCGGAAAAACGAATATACAACGCGGTTGATGATGTGAGGCTTCTTAAAGCTCTTCACCACAACATCAATACTGCCCAAGCCAATTCGTTTTAAAACATTACGACCATCATACACCACATCTCTTTCTTTCTGGAAGGACCTTGGAATTTCTTCTATCTCCTTCTGCAAATGTGCGTACTTGGGATTTACAATCACTCTCATTACACTCTCCTATATAATACTAATTACAAAGATTGAGCAAAGATAAAGAAATTAGGCCATATTCCGACTATATTTTTCTCTTTTCTCACAAAGATTGGCTAACTCTCTCTACATATAAGTCCTGTTACGAACCGCTTTAGTCATTTTTTCTTTTTTCTTTTCATTTATATTTAGACATAAATGCTTTTTTTTAGTTATGTTTGCACGATAAAAAGCATAAGGAAGTTTAAGCATGAAACCAATCAAAAGAATTCTAATTATTCGATTTAGACAAATAGGCGACTCAATTCTGGCTGTTGCATTGTGCAGCACGCTGAAAAAAAGTTTTCCCGATGCAGAGATACACTTCGTGCTTAATAAAAATATTGCTCCACTCTATGAGGGGCATCCGGATATAGATAAAGTCATTACATTTGACAAGAATGAGAATAAACCATTCACTGCTTATATAAAAAAAGTATGGCAGGTAATGCATAAAAACAGATACGATGTAATCATCGATATGCGCTCTACTATCCGGACTCTTTTTTTCTCTCTTTTTTCATTAAGAACCCCTTTCCGGATAGGACGCATTAAAGGATATACACATTTTCTACTGAACTACCGGACAGACACTTACAGTAAGAATCTGACAACTGACATGGTACAACGCAATCTATTGCTTGCAGCACCATTAGAAAAGATCAGACCTATTCAATACACAAAAGAATTCAAGTTATATCTGACTGACCGGGAAAAAGAAGATTTCCGATATTATATGGAAAAGGAAGGGATTGATTTTGCACGCCCTGTGTTATTAATAGGAGTCACAACCAAACTCATCCATAAAAAATGGAATACGGAGTTCATGGTAGCCACACTGAAAAGAATATTAGAGGAATACAAGGACATACAAATGATCTTCAACTACGCGCCGGGGTACGAAGAAGAAGATGCCAGAAATATCTACAAGGAATTAGGATGTCCGGAACGTATCAAGATCGATATACAAGCTTCTTCATTACGACAACTGGCAGCACTTTGTGCCAACTGTTCATTTTACTTCGGGAACGAAGGAGGAGCCAGACACATCGCCCAAGCTCTTGGAGTTCCTTCATTTGCCATTTATTCACCAAGTGCGTCAAAGTCAATGTGGTTACCCGCCAATTCCGTACTCGCCGAAGGAATTAGTCCTGACGACATTCTTCCACCGGAACAACAGGCGACATTACCCTATGAGGAGCGTTTTGCATTAATTACTCCCGAAAAGGTATACGAGCAATTGATTCCAATACTAAGGCAATTGAGCTAACTCCCGATATAAATCAAGGTAGGCTTGTATATGCTTCTCGTAACTGAATGAAGCGGCATGTTCCTTGATTTTCTCCAAGCGTTCCTTATCTTTATAAAAATCAGGTAGATGCTCCCGGATACTTTCCACCATAGATTCTGTATCCAAATGTTCCCACATGATAGCGTGTCCATTACAAACTTCCGGCAAACTAGTGCGATTAGCAGCAAATACAGCCTTCCCAAATTGCATAGCTTCCACCACCGGCAATCCAAAGCCTTCTCCCTCACTAGGAAACAGGAATGCCTCACAGTTCCGATATAACCAGATCTTCTCGCTTTGAGAAATAACATCCGTCAAAAAGACATTAGTGAGCTGATTCTCACGGATCAGATTGCGCACTTCTTCAGCATAAGCAAAATGAGCATCGCCACAAATATATAGATCATATTCCGGGAAATGACGCATTACGTCAACCAAGAGATGGAAGTTCTTTTTTCTACGGATTTGTCCAATCGTAAAAAAGAAAGGACGCCCTGTAGCAAACGACGGCTTTATTCCTTCCAATGTATCGATTCTCTCCACTCCATTATAGATGACCCGGATCTCCTTCCCTTTCAAATCTACATGCTGCCGAATGACATCTGCCACATAATGAGAGATCGTAGTCACGACCGCTGCTTTATTGACCTTATTCTGCATCCGGCGAAGATACATTTTCGCCTTCCAGGGCTTTTTCTCTGTTAAGAAATTAAAGTCGTGTATAGTAAAGATAAACTTTGTACCACCGGCAATACGCAACAGCTTGCGCTGTTGATTCACCGCATGCCATACATCTACCTTGGGAAGGGTAAAAGGAAAAAACTTATTGATACGACGTACCGGAACAGAGGTCACATTCGGACCAAATTCCTGCATATATTTCTGCCGCAATAAATATACAAAATGAAGATCATCTACCGGCATAGACGAAAAGGCGGTTGCATAGTTGGCCGCAATCTGCCCGAAGCCGGCTGTGAGACTACCATAATTCGTAAGATCTATCAGTACCTTTTTCTTTCGTTGTATCTCTTTCATCATTATTTGATTCTACGCTCTTTCAGCTCAATAAACAGCTAATTTGAACTTCAGCAAGGATTAATCTACAAGCCCTTCTATTTTCGCAATGACCTGCTCCGGCTTTATATCCCTCAAACAGGCATAATCACCTCGCCAGCAAGGCTTCTGACCATATACAGAACAGGGACGGCATGACAAATCGAGTTGCACGGTATTGACCGGCAATTGTTTCCAACCCATAAAACCGGCATAAGGATGGGTGGCTCCCCAAATAGAGACAACCGGAATATTGACCAGGGATGCCAAATGCATATTGGCAGAATCCATTGAAAGCATCACGTCCAGATGGCTCATCAGATTCAGTTCGGTACGTATATTCAGTTTACCGATCATTGAAACGACAGAAGGATATTTAGCAATCCATGCATCAAATACGTCCTGCTCGCTTTTACCGCCTCCAAAGAGGAAAACCTTTACTTTGGGATTGGCAGCAAAATGTGCTATAACTTGCTCCTGCAGTTCTAACGGATAAATCTTACCTGCATGTTTGGCAAAAGGAGCTATACCAATCCACTTTTGATCTTCTTTAGGCCCTGTGACTGGTTCTATTTCCGCAAAGTTTCCTTTTCCTTCGCCATAAATAGAAGAGAAATTTAATAGTACCGGTAAACCTAGCTTCTCAAGTACATCGGCATAACGACGAAAAGAACTCTTCTGATTTTCCATCACCTTATCATGACGGCGAACCAGCTTCTTTTTGCCTGCCCTTCCTTTACAAATGGAAGCTACCGGTTTATTGGCAAGACGGAATCGCAAACATAAATACTTAGAACGAAGTACATGATGAAAATCAGCAATGTAATCAAAATGCATTGCTTTCAATTCCGAATAAAGGCTATTCAAGCCCCAAAGCCCCTTGTGCTTGCCTGTTAAATCAGCTCCGACAAAACCCACATTGGCAGGCAACCCCTGAAAGAGTGGCTGCCATACAGCACGACTTAACACTGTTATTTCATGCTGCGGGTATTGCACAGCCAGCGAATGTATTACCGGGATTGTCATGGCTACATCGCCAAGAGCTGAAAAACGAATAATGAGAATACGCGCCATTCGTTATTTTTTCGCATAAAGCACCGGATTTAATGCCGGGTCATTATACATCTTCATCTGTTTATATACTTTCATATATTTTCTTCCGGCTTCGATATCAGCCAACAACTGTTCAATAGCCGTAGAAAGGTCTTTGCGTTGTTCCAGCAGGATATTCAACTTAGTCTGGCATTGAGCACGGTGTTCCTCGGTAGTGTCCGTACGTTCCACCTCCTGCTGCATGTGGTAAATTTTCAATGCAAGAATTGACAAGCGGTCAATTGCCCATGCAGGGCTTTCCGTATTGATCGTTGCGTCAGAGAGAGGTTTCACCTCTTTGTATTTGTCTAAAAAGTAGCTATCAATTAATTCCACCAGGTCTGTACGGTCCTGATTTGATTTATCAATTCTTCTTTTCAAGGCCAATGCTTCTACCGGATCAATCTGCGGGTCACGGATAATATCCTCAAAATGCCATTGCACAGCATCAATCCAGTTCTTTAGATATAAATAATACTCAATAGTTTTCAACCCGTAAGGATTGTTCATCGGAGCATCCACACTATCCGTTACATGGTAATCTGTTGTCGATTTCCAAAAAATCTCGTTGCAAAGGTTACTAAATGTCATAATCTTAACTAGCTAATAGATATATAATAGGGCAAATCTATGTAATATTTTTCAGACAAGCAACCGTTTCTTACTTTTTTATTTGTTACCTTTGTGGGTATAAAAGATGAATTGTATATGAAAATTATTATCGACAATAAAATACCTTATATAAAAGAAGCGGTACAGAGAATAGCCGATGAGGTAGTTTATGCACCGGGGAAAGATTTCACTCCGGAGCTCGTACGGGATGCGGATGCACTTATTGTCCGTACCCGCACACATTGCAACCGGGATTTATTGGAAGGTAGTCGAGTGAAATTCATAGCGACGGCAACCATAGGTTTCGACCATATTGATACGGAGTATTGCAAACAGGCCGGTATCGAATGGACGAATGCACCGGGATGTAATTCGGCTTCTGTCGCCCAATATATACAGTCATCGCTTCTTGTATGGAAGTCCGTCAGGAATAAAAGACTGAATGAACTGACGATTGGAATCATAGGAGTAGGAAATGTCGGAAGTAAAGTAGCTAAAGTTGCCCAGGATTTTGGCATGCGTGTTTTATTGAATGATTTGCCACGGGAAGAAAAAGAAGGTGCAGAACGATTCTCTTCACTGGAGAAAATAGCGGAAGAGTGTGACATCATCACTTTTCACGTACCTTTATATAAGGAAGGAAAGTATAAAACGTTCCACTTGGCGGATGAAGTTTTCTTTCAGTCACTCAAACGGAAACCTGTTATCATCAATACCTCACGGGGAGAAGTCATCCAGACTGATGCTCTTTTAAAAGCCTTGAACAGCCGGATGATTTCGGATGCCATCATTGACGTATGGGAGCATGAACCGGAAATCAACCGTGATCTACTGGAAAAGACATTTATCGGAACTCCTCACATTGCAGGTTACTCTGCAGATGGAAAAGCAAACGCCACACGTATGTCATTGGATGCCATCTGCAATTTTTTCCAAATAAAAGGGGATTATGAAATTAACGCACCCGCACTTGTCTCCCCCATTATTCATGCAAAAAACCACGAAGAAGCAGTCCTCCAAATGTATAATCCAACCGAAGACAGCAACCGGCTAAAAAATCAACCGGAGCTATTCGAAACCCTACGCGGAGATTATCCTTTGCGGAGAGAAGAGAAAGCATACATTATTAAGTATTAGGTATTAAGTTTCAAGTAAGTATCAGACATTAATCGCATCGACTGAAAAATTTAATAAAATTCTGTCAAAGGATTATCTGTACGACGTAATACTTAATACCTGATACTTAATTCTTATTATTTAATACCTGTTCTATGATTTGCGGGAAGTGTTCATATTCCAAAGCATGCACCTTCTTAGCTACATCATCCGGAGAATCAGTCGAAAGAACAGGGCAAGTAGCTTGAAAAATCGTATTTCCTTCGTCGTAATGCTCATTTATATAATGTAGGACAGCGTCCACCACCTGGTCACTGGTGCCGGCCGGGCGCAGGTCCCCGTGGGAGTCCGCCGCCCGGTTCAGGCCGATCATCAGCTCTACCAGCGCACCTTGGGCCAACAGGTCGCTGCCATAATCCTTGCGGGCGCGCAGGTCACACAGGCGGTCCACCGTGCTGCGCAGCGGCGCGCCGATGGCACCGGGCAGGCGCAGCAGGTTGGTGTGGCCCGGCACGCTGGTATCAAAGCAGCGGGTCAGGCTGGTGCGCGGGGTGGAAAGCCGGTCCAGATATGGTCGGGCGATCCACAGCACGACGCGCTCGTACGCGTCGGCATCGGTATCGATGCGGGCCTGATGCAGCTCCAGCGGGCTGCACAGCATCCAGTCGCCGGGGCGCATGCGGTAAATTTTATTTTCCACAATATATTCAATACGGCCGCGCAGCAGCAGATAAACCTCGTAAAAATCATGGTGGTGCAGCTCCACTTCGTTCATGTAGGTGGAACGATAGCGGTACACCTCATAATCCGGCTCGATCATGCTTTGGCGCTTGGTATAGGGGTTAAAACTGGCCGACATTGTACACCTCCGCCTTTTTCAGCGTTGCTTTGCTCTTATTTCTATGTTACCGCAATTTTTGCAATTTATCAAGCAATTGTGGTAATTTTCTTGCGAAAAATTGCGTGCTATACTGAAACCACAAAAGGGGCGGTGACGGTACGCTGCCAAAC
>OOCD01001493.1_pt1 | contig 14135 bp, 10 predicted proteins | sample 1671791 | NCBI WGS metagenome assembly OOCD01 (sample SAMN06348193, study PRJEB24527) | human gut metagenome | biome: human gut; feature: ankylosing spondylitis patient; material: feces | host: Homo sapiens | place: China | collected 2015-10
TAGGGCAGGATACTGATTCCGCTGTTTAGTGCGGAAAGTCTTTCTGCGGCACATACAGCTTTCGGTTTATCCAGTTCGTTCTCGGAATAGAGCACTTGCCGTTGCAAGTTGCTGATACTTACCCGGTCGTCGTCTACCAGTCCGATGCAGCCTACGCCTGCTCCTGCCAGATAGAGGGCAATGGGAGAGCCCAGCCCTCCCACACCCACGATGAGTACTTTTGCTTTTTTCAGCTTAAGCTGACCTTCTTCTCCGATTTCGGGGAGTATCATTTGTCTGTCGTATCGCATCCGTTTTTATCTTTTAAAGTCAAAAGCCTGGTCCCAGTCTTTCCATACCGGTTCACGTCCCAGTTTTTTCAGGTCACATTCTACTTCTACCGCTTTCCGTTCATCGCTCACATGAAACTGCTCCAGCGTTTGCGGATAACTATAATATCCGCCCGGTTCGGTTTTGCTTTCCGCACTCATGGTCGTCACACCCAGAGTTGCCATGTGGTTACGGATTTCCGCACTTTCACGGGTAGAGTAGGAGATATCTACATCGTGATCGAAGATTCGCATAGCAAACGTCAGTTGGGCAAGTTCCCGGTCGTTCATGATAACATTTGGCTGGAACCCTCCGTTTTCGGACGGACGCATACGTGGGAAGTTAACGCTATATTTTGTCTTCCAATAATGCTTCTGCAAGTAACGGAGATGATAGGCCAACATGGTTACATCCGTGCGCCATTCTTCCAGTCCGATTAAAACTCCCATACCGATTTTGTGTACTCCTGCCTGCCCCATACGGTCGAAACCGTTGACGCGCCATTCAAATTTGGATTTCATTCCTCTCGGGTGATAAATCTTGTAGTTCGCCTTGTTGTAAGTCTCCTGGAAGCAGATCACTCCGTTCAATCCGTGGTTCGTCAGTTCCTTGTATTCTTCTGTTTTAAGAGGCATTACTTCAATTTGCAGGTTGCTGAAGTAAGGCTTTGCCAGATCCAGTGCACGGGCAATGTAAGGGACACCTGCAGCAGCAGGATTTTCACCCGTAACAAGCAGAAGATTCTCGAAGGGTGCTAGTCGTTTGATAGCTTTGTATTCGTTGATGATTTCTTCCTCCGTCAGTATGGTCCTTTTCATCGGATTACTGATATGGAAACCGCAGTACACACAAGAATTGGTACATGAATTGGTGATGTAAAGCGGCACGAACATGGAGATTGTCTTGCCGAACCGTTCCATGGTATATTTCTGGCTGAGCCGTGCCATAACTTCCAGATAAGGAGTAGCGGCGGGCGAAATGAGTGCCATAAAATCATTGACGTCCAGATGCCCGGATTTGCCTAAAGCCCGGCGTACATCGGCATCTGTCTTGGAATAGATGGCTTTTGTCGTCTCTTCCCAGGATATTTTTTCTAATTCGTCTGAGAACATATTGTTAGAGTTATTTCTTGTTTTTCTTTAAATCACGTGATAGTCTCATAGCACAGAAGTTTGGTCCGCACATGGTACAGTATTCTCCGTCGATATGATGTCCTGCACGGAAATAGGTCTGTGCCCGTTCCGGATCAAGTGACAGGTCGAACTGGTCCTTCCAGCGGAACTCATAGCGGGCTTTGCTTAGCGCATTGTCACGTACCTGTGCTCCCGGATGCCCTTTAGCCAGGTCGGCGGCATGTGCAGCTATTTTATAAGTAATGACCCCTACACGTACGTCTTCCTTGTCCGGCAGGGCGAGATGTTCCTTTGGAGTAACATAGCACAGCATAGCCGTTCCGAGCCAGCCGATTTGCGCTGCACCGATAGCGGAGGTGATATGGTCATATCCCGGAGCGATGTCCGTGACCAATGGGCCGAGCGTATAGAACGGCGCATCATGGCATTTTTCGATTTGGCGTTCCATATTTTCCTTGATCTTATGCATGGGCACGTGTCCGGGACCTTCGATAAAGGCTTGCACATTCTTGTCCCAGGCGCGGAGCACCAACTCGCCCATAGTGTCCAGCTCGGCGAACTGCGCTTCATCGTTGGCATCGTGGATAGAGCCCGGACGAAGTCCGTCACCCAAAGACACCGCAACGTCATATTGAGCCAGAATATCGCAGATATCGTCGAAGTGTTCATATAGGAAACTTTCGCGGTCATGCATCAGACACCATTTGCTCATAATACTTCCTCCACGGCTGACAATACCGCATAAACGTTTGTCAGCGAGGTGTACGTTATGGCGGCGGATACCTGCATGAATCGTGAAGTAATCCACTCCTTGCTCGCATTGTTCGATGAGGGTGTCACGGTAGATTTCCCAATTCAGGTCTTCCACTACACCGTTCACCTTTTCAAGAGCCTGGTAGATAGGTACGGTGCCGACCGGCACAGGGCAGTTACGGATAATCCATTCACGTGTTTCGTGGATATTTTCTCCTGTCGAGAGATCCATTAGTGTGTCTCCGCCCCATTTGCAGCTCCACAATGCTTTCTCTACTTCTTCATCAATACTTGAAGTAGTGGCGGAATTACCTATGTTCGTATTGATTTTTACCAGGAAATTGCGGCCGATAATCATAGGCTCAGCTTCGGGATGATTGATATTGGCGGGTAATATGGCACGTCCGGCTGCGATTTCCTGACGGACAAATTCGGGAGTAATATGTGTTTCTATTCCTAACTCCTCGCAGTTCATATTCTCACGAATAGCTACATACTCCATTTCGGGAGTGATTATTCCTTTTTTCGCATACGCCATTTGGGTAATAGCTTCTCCTTTTTTGGCACGATAAGGTAGAGCGATATGTTCAAAGCGCAGGTGGTCCAGGCTTTTATCATCCCTTCTCATTCGGCCGTATTCCGAAGTGATTTCAGGTAGACGTTCTACGTCACCCCGGCTTACAATCCATTCCTCACGCATACGAGGCAGTCCTTTCTTTAAGTCAATGTTCATTTCAGTGTCACTGAACGGACCGCTGGTGTCATATACGTATACTTCCGGATTAGGCGTAGCTATTTTTTCTTCTCCTTCGAAACTGACACTGGGCACTTGTTCTACTTTCCGCATCGCCACGCGGATATTCGGATAAAGTTTGCCGGGTAGATATACTTTTTGGGAGCGGGGAAATTTTATTCTTTGTTCCATAATTGTTTTTTAAGCAACTGAGTAGTCAGGTTGTCGACTACGCTTTAATTTTATTTATCAAGAAATGCAGTTAATGGTGAGCTTGCCTCTGCTTCAAAATTGAAGGCTTGCAGTCCCAGCCCCGCTTCGTAAGCCTGTCTTCCGGCTTCAGTAGCGGCTTTGAAAGCTTTGGCCATTTCTACCGGGTTTCCGGTAACAGCTATTGCCGTATTCACCAATACGGCGGATGCACCCAGTTCCATTGCTTCGGCAGCATGGCTAGGAGCGCCGATACCGGCGTCTACTACTACCGGAATTCCCGCCTGTTCGATAATAATCTGCAGGAATTCTTTCGTTTGCAATCCTTTGTTCGTGCCGATCGGAGCGCCGAGAGGCATGACCGTAGCCGCACCTGCTTCTTCCAGTCGTTTACAGAGCACAGGGTCTGCCTGACAATAAGGCAATACCACAAAGCCTAATTTGACAAGTTCTTCCGTGGCTTTCAGTGTCTCGATAGAGTCGGGGAGCAGATAACGCGGGTCCGGATGAATCTCCAGCTTCAGCCAGTTTGTACCGAATGCCTCACGGGCCATTTGTGCGGCAAATACAGCTTCTTCAGCGTCCCGCACGCCGGAAGTGTTGGGTAATAGCTGGATATGTGGGTGGATAATATGTTTCAGCATATCGTCCTCTTTATCGTCCATGTCGATGCGCTTCATGGCTACGGTTACCATTTCCGTACCCGATGCCAGAATAGCTTGTTCCATTACTTCGTTGGAGTTGAATTTTCCTGTTCCCAGGAAAAGGCGGGAATTAAATTCACGTCCCGCAATTACTAACTTTTCCATATCCTATAAATTAGTTGTTATTTAAAATCCTTCTTGTTTCTTCTACCGGATCGTTTGCCCGGAGAATCGTTCCCGATAGGGCAATGCCGTTCACTCCCGTGCGTAGTATGGCGGGGAATATCTTCGTAAGTGATTCCTCCGATAGCTACTACCGGCAGCTCGATATGTGCCTCCTGCATTTGCGCGAGGATAGAGACATAGCCTTCCAAGCCCAGAACAGGGCTCAGATTCTGCTTGGTCGTTGTAAAGCGGAAAGGACCGATACCGAGGTAATCTGCTCCGGCACGATAATGCAGTAGGACATCCTCGAACGTATTGGCTGTGCCGCCAATGATAAAGGCTTCTCCGAGTATCTGTCTTGCCTGATCGATAGGCATATCCTTCTTTCCTAGATGCACACCGTCCACTTCCAGTTTCTTAGCCAGTTCGACGTGGTCGTCCAGAATCAGGATAGCTTCATGCTCTTTGCAGAGCGGTTTTAGTTGCAAGGCTACCGCTTCCACTTCATCGAGTGGTGCGTCCTTCATGCGTAACTGAATCCATTTGCAGCCTCCTTCGAGTGCCATACGTGCCGATTCGAAGTAAGAATACCGTTCGGTCCGATGAGTGATAAATTGTAGACTGATCATCTTACTATCCTCCGCAAGCCGCTTTGATAATTACCAGATTGTCATTCTCGTGCAACGAAAAACGTTCCCATTCGGTACGGGGAATCATTTTGTTGTTTACGGCGATAGCGATACCTTGAACCGGAAGCTCCAGTTGCACTGTCAGTTGGGTAAGGGTAGAGCCGGGAGTTATTTCCACCTCTTTGTTGTTCACTTGTACTTTCATTGTCCTATCAGAATAAATAAGTTGAAAGTAAATACAAAGAGCGTGCTTGAATGGAAAGGCGATAAGAAGAAACACAATCCCTACGTCAGTACTAACTGCCTCAGGTTCCTAGGGTATAATCTCAGCCCCTCATGGGGCACCCCTTTGTCTTTACGGGGGCAAAGTAAGCGAAAAAGAAACAGAAAAACACTAAATCAACCGATTTTTTTTCATTTTTCTGTTGATTCCCTTTCTTTGATAGGATGAGAGAAGATAAATCGCGCTCCGCCTTTGTAATCTTTGTCAATCCAGATATCACCTCCCATATATTGAATCGTCAGTTTACAGATAGCCAGTCCCAACCCTGTTCCCTGTACAAATTCATTCAACTTCTCGAAGCGTTGGAATACAAGTTCCTGCTTGTCTCCGGGGATTCCTGTACCAGTGTCGATCACAGAAAATAGTATACACTGTTTTTCTTTGTCCACCGTGTAATCCAATGTAATGCTTCCTCCGGCGGGAGTGAATTTTAACGCATTATTCAGCAGGTTGATGATGATTTGTTGCAGACGCAACGGGTCGGTATAGAGCATATATGGCTCTTTGGGCATTTGCAGCCTGACGTCTGCATTCGTTGTTTTGTTCCGGTTGGTCAGGGTAATCATATTTTGGCAATGAGTCACCAGTTCGCACCATTCATAGTTGAATTGCAGCTTTCCCGATTCGAGACGCGATACATCCAGTACGTCGCTGATAAGCTGTAGCAACAGGTTAGAATTGGTCTGGATGATATTGGCATATTCTTGTAATTCTTCCGAAGGTTCTACGGAATTGATTAGCAAACTGGAGAAACCTACGATTGCATTTAATGGCGTACGTATTTCGTGACTCATATTCGACACAAAAGCACTCTTTAGCTGGTTGGCTTCCTCCGCACGCTCTTTGGCGTCACGCAATTCTATCTCCGATGCTTCCAGTTTCTTTTTATCTTCCCTTAGTTGGGCTGTAGTCTTCTCAAGGTGATTCTTTAAGATTTTTGTCCGGTAATAATAATACAGTGAGATAAACAGTCCGCCTATCAGTACAAGGAAGGTAAACAGGATGAATTGCACTTCCGTCCGATATGCCTGAAAGAAAGGCACCTGTTGGTTGATGATAAGTGAATTGAAAGGTAGTTTCTTGTCCTGAAATCCCCATTCATGCAGTTTGTTGGCATCAAATTTGTATCTGTTGGGCAACAAATTAATGCTACGGATGTCATTTTTCCCTTTATCCAGAAACTGATATGCGTATTCTCCCATTCCTTTGGCTATCCCTTCATATTGGGGGACATATCCTCCGATAGCCCAATAACCTATTGCGGTGGACGTCAGACTGAACACAGGCAATAAAGGATTTGCTTTGGAGAAAGCATAAACGGAATTATTCATATAGGTGATTCCTCTGTTATCAATTCGCCAGATGCCAAGCAGCATTACCGAATTTTTGGGGAGAACACGTAATTGGTTGACCGCCATATCAAGTGTATGGATTCGGCCGTCGATGTAAGTGATAGACAGTTCCGGATGATTTTTCAGATTCTTTTTAAACCAGGCCTGTTCGGCAAGACCGTTGTATGTATTATCCGAAACAAATGCCAGATGTTCCATTTCCGGATAGAAATATTTCATCATTTCTATATCCTTGTTAATATCGTATTCGTATGAAGAACAGTATTTTACATTATATTCTTTCATTCGTTCCGTCAAGTCAATGCTCTGGGGTTCATATTGTTGCATATCAATAGGCTCATCCGGAATTCGGATGCCGTTGCGGGATGCCATTGCAAAGAATACGGGGAGTCTTTTGTATTTCTCATCTTCGAGATGAAGGAAGCTGCTCCATGCCTCACCGCCGAGGAAAATAACTAATTTTGCACCCGGATGTTTATCCAGAATCTCGGTTAGCGTTTCTTTCCATTTATGGGCCTGTGACAAATCCGTTACATTCATATTTTCTACGATAGTGGAGTACTTTCCGCCCAGTTGGGTATAAGTCTGTATAAATGTTGATATGTTGTCGTAGGTATATTTAGTATCAGAATTATAGGAGGTAATGAAAAGTATCTCTTCTGCAGATTCTTCTGTGTCGGCAGCATTGCATAAACGGGGGGAGAAGAATAGGAGAGCAATGAAGACAATGAACAATATCTTATTTCTTTTATAAAGTGTCATAATTGTTTGTTATGTTGATTCAAGTATCGCAAAAATACAACTTATGTAGCTGATATCCAATAAATATATTACCTTTTTTATGCTAGAAAAAAGGCCGCTGTGAAATTCACAACGACCTTTTCAATAGTATAGTTTAGTTTATTATATGCGTCCGGTTACATTCTTTTTTCTACCACATCCCAGTCGATGATATTCCACAGGGCGTTCACGTGGTCGGCGCGGCGGTTCTGGTAATCCAGGTAGTAAGAGTGCTCCCACACGTCAAATCCGAGAAGAGGTTTCAGCCCGGCGCGTACCGGGTTACTTCCGTTACTTTCTTTGGTGATATGCAGTTTACCGTTCTTGTCTACGGACAACCAGGCCCAACCAGAACCAAACAATCCGACTGCTGCTGCATTGAATTCTTTCTTGAAGTTCTCGAAGCTGCCGAAGTCACGTTTGATTGCTTCTCCCAGTTTGCCTCCGGGTTCTTTCTTCGAAGGTTTCGGGGCGAATTGCAGGAAGTACAGATTGTGGTTCAATACTTGTCCCGCATTATTGAATATAGCTCCGTCCGGTGCTGAGGCAACGATTTCTTCTACCGTTTTACCTTCATATTCTGTTCCGGGCACAAGGCTATTCAGATTATTTACATACGTTTGTAGATGCTTTCCGTAATGGAAATCTATTGTTTGCTGACTGATTACAGGTTCCAACGCATTGTTTGCGTAAGGAAGTTTAGGCATTTCGTAAGTCATGGTCATCATAATTAAAGACATTAATATAGTATTCATAATGTTACAAGTTTTAATTGGCTTGTTATACTATAATAACAGAAGCCCTTTGCAAAATGTTCACAGCATCTTACTTTATTTGTAAATGTACTGTATACGTTCCACTTCTTTCGGATGCTCACGGTCGGTCCGGCAGATCCATTGGCCCGTATTATCATATTCATAATAAGAATTGCTATCGATTTGGTTTCCGTATTTATCGTACAGGCAGGTCAGGCATCCCGATGTTTTCTGGTTATTGCCTAAAATCCGTTGGTAAACGATCTGTGTCAGATAACCGTATTTATCGTATTCATAAGCATCTTTTTGTGAAATAATCTGATCCGAAGAATTGGCAAAAAGCAGGTTTTGATGTTGGGATGAAATCAATCTGCCTTTATCATCATATTTGTTTGCGGTGTATGCCTGAAGTTCTCCATTCTTATTATACTCTTTGGTTTCGGTCAATAATCCCTGTTTATTATAGGAACTTATGATAACTCTTCCATCTGTATACTTGAGCGAATCACTCTCGATACTTCCGTCCGTACCGATACGGCGTGTCCGTCGGTAGAGATCCGTTTTGGTTTTCGGATTCGTTTGCACTTCAAAGATGCAGTGACCTTGCGGATCGTATAATCTGTTCGTTTGTATTTCATTGCTTGGCTGACCGTTCTTTACGGTAAGCGACAATGTAGAAATGAGCTGCCCCTTATCGTCATACGAATAAGTGGTCGAGGTATTTCCCGTACTGTCATTTTCCGCAGACTTAATCAATCGTCCTCCATTATAGTATTTCACGGAAGTAGGAGTGGATATGATTGTTTGCAGAATAAACGGTGTCCGTAGTGCATTGGCCTGGTCACGAAATTCCTTATACTTGTGTGTGCAAAGAAAATCCTGCAGCATACTCAAAGATTCGGAATTGACAATGGCAGCTTTTAAAAGCTCAAAATCAGCTTTTTCACTAAGATATTCAAGTTCGTCCAGATGAGTACGTGCTGTGGAAGTCAGGTAAGGTGATTGCTTATACTCGTCAATAATCTGCCGGATGGCTGTTGCGTTTCCTTTCTCCCGGAGGCTGTCGATTCCTTGAAACAGAAAATCATCGTATAACGCGCGAACTTCCGGAAGGAATGGACGCGTGTCTTTATCCGTGAAGAATTTCTGCATGTTGGCGTTATCAAAAAATGCCTTGAAATTCGCTGATGTCGGATTACTCTTTACAATCTGGTAAAGCCGTTTGTTTTCCGCAGTGTTGATTTGAGAGATAAATTTGCCGTTCGGATATTCCGTGATGTACGTTTGATAAATATTCAGCGTAGGTGTTTTCAGCATACCTTCCAGTAAAGCCATTTCACGGATGTCCCGTACCTTTTGCAAGATGGTAGAATCTCCCGGATAACCGCTTGACTGGATACTGTCCATCAACGTCTTGCTAAAAGGGATTTGATCTTTCGAAGCTTCCAGAATGGAGATAACAGCCAGTTCCGCTTTGTTTTGTACGTTGGAAAGTTGTATTTTCTCTTCTTCACAGATATTGGGAAAATAAGCTTTCGTTGCCCTTTCGTAGCATCCGAAATAGTTGGTGGCAGCCTGTTCGCTTTGCTCGTTCCACAATCCGTTGAGCACATCCAATAATGCCAGTTCCTCGGCATAATAGGTTTGTGTCTCGTCATCTATCTTATCACGGTTTTTCTGCCATTTGTCGGCGTCATTATCGTTCAGATACTTTAGCAGCTTTTCCAGGCGGCTCTGCTTTTGTGCCATTGCCTGTGGAATGCAGGCGACCAGAAACAAACTCAAAATAATCGATAAAAATATACTTCTTTTCATTGCTTTTTGGTGTTAGGTTAAAATAGTTAGTGATGAAAATTCATAAAAATACCTTCATTCTCGAATGAATATTATACTTTTGTATTGAGAACAAATTTGAATGCCAAGGGTTTGTTAAAAATCCACATTGTTTTTATAATGCTGTTATGAATACCAATTATATAGATGAATTGAACGAGAGTCAGTGTGCTGCAGTGACTTATAATGACGGTCCTTCGCTGGTGATAGCCGGTGCAGGTTCGGGGAAGACGCGCGTATTGACTTATAAAATCGCTTACTTGCTGGAACAGGAGAACGGCTACAATCCGTGGAATATCCTTGCACTGACCTTTACGAATAAGGCGGCGCGCGAGATGAAAGAGCGTATTGCCCGTCAGGTAGGTATGGAACGGGCACGTTATTTGTGGATGGGGACTTTCCATTCCATCTTCTCACGGATTCTTCGTGCCGAAGCAACATTTATCGGGTTCACTTCCCAGTTCACCATCTATGATACGGCTGATAGTAAGAGTCTGCTCCGTTCCATCATCAAAGAGATGGGATTGGACGAGAAAACTTATAAACCGGGAGTAGTGCAGGCACGCATCTCCAATGCCAAAAACCATTTGGTCACTCCTACGGGATACGCTGCCAATAAAGAGGCTTACGAAGGAGATATGGCTGCCAAGATGCCTGCTATCCGTGATATCTATACTCGTTATTGGGACAGATGCCGTCAGGCGGGAGCGATGGATTTTGATGATTTATTGGTATATACCTATATTCTGTTTCGTGACTTTCCGGAAGTGCTGGCACGTTATCGCGATCAGTTCCGTTATGTATTGGTGGACGAGTATCAGGATACGAATTATGCGCAGCATAGCATTGTTCTACAACTGACTAAAGAAAATCAACGGGTCTGTGTAGTGGGAGACGATGCGCAAAGTATCTATTCTTTCCGTGGGGCGGATATTGACAATATTCTCTATTTTACAAAAATCTACCCCAATACGAAAGTTTTTAAACTGGAGCAGAATTATCGTTCCACACAAACCATTGTTTGTGCTGCCAATAGCTTGATTGAGAAGAATGAACGCCAGATACGGAAAGCCGTGTTTTCGGAGAAAGAAAAGGGGGAACCTATCGGCGTATTTCAGGCGTATAGCGATGTGGAAGAGGGAGATATTGTAGCTAATAAGATTGCAGAGCTACGACGGGAGTATCGCTACGGATATGCTGATTTTGCCATCCTGTATCGTACGAATGCACAAAGCCGTATTTTTGAAGAGGCTCTTCGGAAACGGAGTATACCTTATAAGATTTACGGAGGACTTTCGTTCTACCAGCGAAAAGAGATAAAAGATGTGATTGCTTATTTCCGTTTGGTAGTGAATCCGAATGATGAAGAAGCATTCAAGCGAATCATTAATTATCCGGCTCGTGGTATTGGAGATACGACAGTCGGGAAGATTATATCGGCGGCTACCGATCATGGCGTAAGTCTTTGGGCGGCACTCTGTGAACCATTGAGTTACGGACTGGATATAAATAAAGGAACGCATGCAAAACTGCAAGGCTTTCGTGAATTGATAGAAGGTTTCATTGTCGATCAGGCAGATAAGAACGCTTATGAAATAGGAACGAATATCATCCGTCAGTCCGGCATTATCAACGATGTTTGTCAGGACACATCCCCCGAGAATCTAAGCCGTAAGGAAAATATAGAAGAGTTGGTGAATGGAATGAATGACTTCTGCGCTTTGCGGCAGGAGGAGGGTAATCCGAATGTGTCTCTTACCGATTTCCTTTCGGAGATTGCATTGCTTACCGATCAGGATTCCGACAAGGCGGATGATGGGGAAAAGATAACGTTGATGACAGTTCATTCGGCTAAAGGATTGGAGTTTAAGAATGTATTTGTGGTCGGTCTGGAAGAAAACCTGTTTCCCAGTGGGATGGTAGGAGATTCTCCCCGGGCACTGGAAGAAGAACGTCGTTTGTTCTATGTAGCTATTACTCGTGCGGAGGAACATTGTTATCTGTCTTTTGCCAAAACCCGTTTCCGTTATGGAAAGATGGAATTTGGAAGCCCCAGTCGTTTCTTGCGTGATATCGATGTTCATTACTTGCAATTGCCGCATGAGGCAGGAGTGAGCCGTGCTGTCGATGAAGGTGCAGGACGTTTCCGTAGAGAGATTGAAGGAGGATTCACCCGTTCAGCTTCTCCGTCGCGTGCCCCTTTCGGAAGTACATCTTCCGAACAACGTGAACGTCCGAAAGCACAGATCATTGCTTCCAGCGTACCGAGGAATTTGAAGAAAGTTAGTACTGTTAGCCCAAGTAGCGGTGCACAGGCAACCTCTTCCACTTCGCCATCGGTAGCAGGAGTACAGGCCGGACAGATGATAGAGCACGAACGTTTCGGATTGGGTGAAGTGATTAAAGTAGAAGGAACGGGAGACAATGCGAAAGCAACTATTCATTTTAAAAATGCGGGAGACAAACAACTATTATTACGTTTCGCTCGTTTTAAAGTGGTAGAATAAATAATAACACTAAATAGAGAGACTCATGAAGAAACAACTAACAGTAATTTTGCTTTCCGCTTTGATTGTGAGTGGATGTGCGTCGGGGCGTATGGGAAATCCGGGAGCTATCATGGCAGGTGCTTCTATCGGAGGTAGTCTGGGAAGTTCGATAGGCGGACTTATCGGAGATAATAATCATGGCTGGAGGGGCGGTTACCGTGGTTCTGCTATTGGGAATATTGTGGGAACCATTGCCGGTGCGGCTATTGGAAACGCGTTGACGGCGCCGAGGCAAGAGCAAATAGAGGAAGATGCGTATATTCCTGAAGTACGGGAAGTGCGTGTGCAAAAGTATAAGAAACAGCCGCAAGTGCAACAGCCTATTTCTCAACTGAAGTTGCGCAAGATCCGTTTTATAGATGATAATCGCAGTCATGTGATTGATGCGGGAGAAAATAGCAAGATAATCTTTGAGATTATGAATGAAGGGAGAAATCCTGTTTATAATGTAGTTCCTGTGGTAGAAACGGTGGGGAAGGTGAAGCATCTCGGCATTTCTCCTTCTGTGATGGTGGAGGAAATTCTTCCGGGTGAAGGCATCCGTTATACCGCTTCCATTCACGCAGGTGAAAAATTGAAAGACGGTGAAGTGACATTCCGTGTCGCAGTGGCGGACGAGAATGGAGTGATTTGTGATTCGCAAGAATTTACCCTGCCTACACAGCGCGGAAACTAGAAATAACAGCCCGAATATCCGGTTTAAACATAGTGACGGTATATGCCTGGAATAGTGACGCTATCCTAAGCATATACCGTCACTATGTTGGTGGGATAGCGTCACTCTTTTCGGAGTATCTTTTTCTTTTCATAAGCAGTGCTGACTCACTTTTTCTGCAATAATATTATTTCTGTCATGATGTATAATTATTAGGGCATCTATTAGTATCATGAAATCGTAATATTATTATCTTTGTTGGTAAATGATAAAAACCTGAAAAACAGGAGGAAAAAGAATAGAAAATGCGTGTTGGAATGGGATATGATGTACACAGACTGACCGAAGATAGAGATCTGATTCTGGGTGGTGTGAAGATAGACTGGGAAAAAGGTCTCCTGGGACATTCAGATGCAGATGTACTGATCCATGCAGTTATGGATGCACTTCTGGGAGCTGCTGCACTGGGCGATATCGGAAAACATTTTCCGGATACCGATCCGCAGTATAAGGGAATTTCCAGCATGAAACTGCTCGAACATGTGCGTCTTTTACTGGAAAAGAATGGTTATGTGGTAGAAAATATTGATGCGACAGTGATTGCACAGAAGCCAAAGCTGCGTCCGTATATTGCGCAGATGGAGGAGAATATTGCAAAGACCCTTGGCATTGCAAAAGAGCAGATCAATATCAAGGCAACGACCGAGGAAGGACTTGGCTTTACCGGAGCCGGAGAGGGTATTTCTGCGCAGGCGATCTGTCTGTTAAACAGTCCGATGGGACTCTACGACCAGAATGTGACCAGCGGCTGCGGCGGCTGCGGCGGTTGTGGCGTGCAGTAAGTCCGCCTGTCGCATGGCGCAATCTTTGTAAAGTGACAGGAACGTTGGGGCAGCTGCCAAAGCTGGCATCGGAGCCCTCACCTGCTGCATAAAATAAGAAAAGGGGACACTGTCCTACTCAGCGCAGGCGGAACAAAAACACCGGCAGCCCTTGACAAAGAGAAGAAAATTTTTTATCCTAATTATAGTTGTGCAGATACTTCGGGAAGTTGCGAATTGCCAAAGCCGGAGCATCTGCGATATCGCTGAAATGAACAGGTTGAAAATGCATGGAACGGAAAGAGTATGCAGACAGACGGCGCCAGAGAGGGAATGTCATTGGCTGAGAGCAGTCCCCGCAGGTTTGTGCAGAAAGTGCATCCGGGAGCAGATTCTGCGAAGCCGACGGCATGAGCAGAGTACGAATTGCGCACGTTACGCGCCTGAGGGCAGGATTTGGAATCCTGAAACAGAGTGGAACCGCGGAATTTTTCGTCTCTAGGCTACAGAGGCGAAAAATTCCTTTTTTTA